>Ga0081455_10007040_pt1 | contig 11941 bp, 15 predicted proteins | sample TabmetS3T2R1_FD_70207 | JGI IMG/M metagenome (GOLD analysis project Ga0081455, IMG submission 70207) | Tabebuia heterophylla rhizosphere microbial communities from the University of Puerto Rico - S3T2R1 | ecosystem: Host-associated > Plants > Roots > Rhizosphere ...
GCCACCGGGGCGGGGGATCACCGGAGTGCGCGGCTCACCCGCTCGTTGGCTTAGGACTCGCCGTCAGCCTTGGGGATCAGGCGCACCCTTCGTCGCAACCCGGGCCGAGTCATGTCCGCAGTTGGTTTCGGCGTCCGTCGTACTGCTGATTCTGTGGCGTCGCTCGACCCGAGGCGGGTGGCCGTCGCGTCGCGAGTTGCCGGGCCCGCGGCGTCTCGGTCCCGGTTCGCGAGTCGCGCCCTCCCGATCGGGCCGGCCACGTCCGACGCACATCGCTCGCGGCTGGCCGATCAGCCGTCGCGCGACGAGTCGTGGATCCTGGCCGCGTACAGGCACATTTGCCCACCGTTATCCACGACTCGGTGTGGTGGATGGCCCGAGTCGTCGGCTGGCCGCATGAGGTGGGGAGTCGGGCGGCGAGTGCCGCGTCGTCGAGGGTCGAGATCACAGCCCGCCACCGGGAACACGCCAGATCCCGCCGAGATCTACCGGCATCCCCAGCATGCACCGGCTTGCACCGGCATCCACCAGCATCCGCCTGGACTCCGCCGGGACTCCGCGAGGCCTCTGCGACCGGTGGCCTCGCCGCCGCCCATTTGGTGGGTCAGCGAGCCAGCTTGGGGTTTGGCCACCGACGTTCACGGTGTAGAACCCCTATTTCGCTGGCTTACCCACAAATGTGACCACAAAGTGCGGTGCCCGTGCTCGTGGCGGTGGCCGGGGTGCGGTGGAGGGGAGGCCGTGCGATGGCCAGTGCCCGGGGCGGTGGCAACGGCGAGGGTGGTGGCACTGGCGGTGCCCGGGATGTCGCAGCTACGACTCGCTGCAGAGCGTGAATAACGCGGCGATCTGACGAGATTCGCGGCTCGGCCGTGGCGCGTGACGTTGTTAGTCTTCCCGCGAACCGGCGCCCGCCGGCACAAGCCAAGGAGGCTCCATGAACGTCAGACATCTCATCCCCACGCTCGTCGCGTTCGCGCTGCTCGCGCCGTTCGCGGCCAGCGCCGATCCCGTGAACATCAACACGGCCGACGCCGGTGCGCTCGCGAAAGCGCTCAACGGCGTCGGGCCCGCCAAGGCCAAGGCCATCGTCACCTACCGCGAGAAGAACGGGCCGTTCAAGTCCGTCGATCAGCTCGCCATGGTCGAAGGCATCACGCAGAAGCTCATCGACAAGAACCGCGCGGACATCCGCCTCGGCGGGGACAAGGGTGCCGAGAAGTCTCCCGGCGCCCCGGCGGCTGCGCCGGCCGCGAAGCCCGCGAAACCGGCGGCGTAAGTCCGGTCCGACGGCCGCGCAGCGTGAATTCTCGCAAGCATTCGCGCTGTCGCGGCCGGCCGTCATGTTAGGCGCTTGCCCGGGCGTGATATGTTTCCGGCCCCCAATCGGCCGGAGCCCACATGCCCGAGAAGCACAAGAAGCGCGGACGCATCGACGTTGCCGTCTTTCCCGTCGCCGGACGCGGAACGCGTTTCCTGCCCGCCACCAAGGCGAGTCCCAAGGAGATGCTGCCCATCGTCGACAAGCCGCTGATCCAGTACGCGGTCGAAGAAGCGCTCGCCGCGGGGGCGCGGCGCCTGGTGTTCATCACGGGCTCGTCCAAGCGCGCCATCGAAGATCATTTCGACTCCGACGCCGAGCTCGAGAACCTGCTGCTCAAACAGGGCAAGAGCGACCTGCTCAACACGCTCAAGAGCGTGCTGCCGACGTACGCCTCGTGCATCTACATCCGTCAGCCCGCGCCGCTCGGCCTCGGACACGCCGTGCTGTGCGCCAAGCCGGCCGTCGGCGATTCACCGTTCTTCGTGCATCTCGCCGACGATCTCATCGACGCCAAGGAGCCCTGTCTCAAGCAGATGGCCGATCGCTTCGACGACGGCAGCATCGTCGCGGTGCAGACCGTGCCGCAGTCGCAGACCGACAAGTACGGCATCGTGAAGACGAGCGGGAAGAACGCCGAGCTGCTGCGCGTCGAGCGCATCGTCGAGAAACCGAAGCCCGACAAGGCGCCGTCGAACCTCGCAGTCGTGGGTCGCTACCTGCTCACGCCGCGCGTGTTCGCGCACCTCGAACGCATCGGCGAGGGGGCGGGCGGCGAGATCCAGCTCACCGACGGCATCGCGCGTCTCATGAACGACGAACCCGTCTACGCGTACCGCTTCCAGGGGAAGCGCTTCGATTGCGGCAGCAAGCTCGGGTACCTGCAGGCCAACGTGGAGTACGCGCTCTCGCATCGGGAGCTCGCGGCGTCGTTCAAGTCCTATCTGCGCAAGCTCACGTCCGGTCTCTGAACGGCGCGGCCCGCGTGCGGGCCGCGGGGCGTCCGCGGATCAGCTCGCGCAGAGCTCGGTCGCGCCCGCGGTGTTCTTCGCCTTGAACGTGCGCACGTTCGCGAGCGAGCGCGTCAGCGTGCCCGTCGCGGCGTCCATCGTGTGCGTCCAGTCGACGAGCTGCACACTGTCGCAGGTGCCCGCGGTGCCGTGCACGAGGCGGCCCATGCGGATCGTCTGTTCAAGCGTGCCGTTGGCCGACGTCGTCGAGCTGCTCTCGACGGCGTATTCCGAGTTGTTGAACGTCGTGAATTGCCACAGGTACTCGGCGAGCTTCTCGAGCTCGTCCGCCGTCAGGGGCCGCTGGTTCATGCTGCCCGCGGCGCCGGCGTCGGCGCGCAGGTCGCTGCCCGTGCGATCGACGTAGTCGCAGCGGAACACGCGATGGCGGATCAACGCCGTCACGTCCGCGCGCGGCACGCGCACGATTTCGAACATGTGCGCGTCGCTGTTCACTTCCGACAGATCCGAATACTGCCCCTGGTAGGTCGCCTGGCGCTCCGACCAGTCGAGCGCCTGCGCGAGGTCGTTGGTGCACACCTCGTACACGGGCGTGATGGCCTGCGGGCCCGCGGCGAAGTCGGTGTTCTTGAGATGGCGCGTGGCAATGGTGCCCGCGACGTTGGTCGGCCGGGTCTCGACGGCGAAGCCCGCGGGCGTGCGCGCGTCTCCTTTATAGAGCCGCTCGGCGAGCGCGAGGTCGGCCGAGGCCGTCGACGTCGGCGCGGGCTGCGAAACCGGCGGCGACACCGTGACGGACTGCTGCGAGGTCGAGGTCGGCGCGGACGAGCCCGCACCACCACCGCCGCCGCACGCGGCCAGCGCCGTCACCACCATCATCATCCCCAGGAGTCGCATTTTCATTCGTTGCACCGCTGCCAGTCGTCGTTACGCACGCGTACCCACGTGCCGTTGTCTTCCACGCTTCCGTGCTCGTCGTAGCGCCGCACTTCCATGACCGGCAATCCGCGTTCGCGCGAGCGGGCCAGCGACACTTCGCAGGACCACAGCCACATCGCACGATCGTCCGTCCAGGCGCGCCACACGCTGCCTTCGTCCGACGCGCGCTGCGCGAGCTTCTCGAGCGACGGCGTCAGCCGGCGTTCGTCGATGAGCTCGTGCGCGTCATCCGGAAGTCGGCCGGTGGCGCGGATGAAGCTGTCGAGCAGCTCGCCGGCACTGCCGGGACGCTGCATCGCACGGAGCTTCATCGTTTCCATCTTCGAACGACCCCTTGTTTGTTTGGGGCCGGCGGCAGTACCCGAGCACTTGCGAGAGAGGAGTACCGTCGGTCGGTGTGCACGAACCCGCGAACTGCCGCCAGCGAGACGTCGACGCGGCAACCCGGAGGCGCTGCGTCCTGATGAGGTTTACGGCGGCAATGCGGCGTGGTTGAGCCGCCAAATGTGACGGGAGTCGCGAGTGCGCGGCAATTATTTGAACCGCGTCTCTTATGTGCAGTTGTTAGGTGTGACGTGGATGCTCAGAGGGAGAGGCGCGTCACGCAGGGGCGGGGGATTAGGTAAAGGGTGAAGAGCGTGAGGGGTGCTTCACGTGGAACAGCTTGCTTCGCTCGAGGGTGCGCGTACGAATGGGGACAGTCCCCTTTCTTCGACGAGGGGATGTAGTTAGAGAGAAGGGTGGCAGCTTCGGCGCGATGGGGACCGTCCCCAGGCCGGTCAGGCTGAAGCGGAGAAGACCTTGCCCGTGGCTGTCGAATACGGGTTGTTGGACTGGCCGCGCGGGCCGTAGTTGCGCGGCTCGGCGCTCGTGCCGGTCATGGCGCCGAGCAGGCCCTCGACGCGCTTGATCTGCGCACCGACGAGCACGCCATTGCGGTCGTTGAGATCGCGGCAGGTCTTCGCGCGCGCCGCACATTCCTGGTAGCGCGCGAGCAGCAGGCCCGCGGGATCGCACCAGGCGACGAGCTTCGCGAGTCCCGCGAGGTCGGTCTCGAAGCCGAGCATGCTGCACAACGAGCGGCGCTCGTCTTCGATCTTGAGGAGGCGGATGACGCTCGCCTGGCGCGCTTCGGCCAGCGATTCGAGCGCATCGATGCTGCGCGACGTGAGCGCGGCGTGTTCGCGCTCGAGCAGCGTTTCGAATTCGGCGAGCGCGGAATTCTCGTCCGTCAGCAGACGGGCGAGGGTGTCACGCGTCAGGGAGGCGTCCACGCAGGTCGGATCCCGGAATTACTTGTGGGCCGGAATGGCGGCCAGCAGATCCACTTCGAAGCGCATCATCTTGTCGGCCACGCGCTGCGGGTCGACGTGATAACGGCCTTCGTCCATCGCGCGGCGCACGGCGTCCACGCGGCTCTCGTTGACCACGGGCACCGTGGAGATCTTGTCCTCGAGGGCGGCCAGCGTACGGGCGGTATCGGAGACGTCGATGCTCGAAACGGCACCGGTGTTCTCGGTCTTGCGGTCGCTGGACGTGGCGTCGCGAGAGCGCGAGACGGGGGCACCGCCTCCGACCTGCACCGGACGTCCGTCAATTCCGCTGATCTTGTTCGCCATCGCTAGTCTCCAAGGGTCTACGAGCGTGTAACGGCCCGCTGCCGAACAACTTTAGGCCCCTCGACGAAAAATTGGCGCTTTCCCGCCGCCGGCCCGCAAGCGTGACGCCCGTCACGTACCGGGGTCAGGGATTGACGCGGACCACACCGTCGGTGTCGGCCACGCCTTCCACTATCTTTAAGGAGTAGAGGTTCTGGACCCGGACGCGCTGTTTCGGCGCCGCGTCGGCCATCGCGATGCCCGGTGCGCGAACCTCGATGCCGGAACCCATGGCTGCGAGCGTGACGTTCTGCCCGCGGCGTATCAGCAGTGCGGCGGCGAGCGCGTCGGCGCTCACGGCCATGCCGGACGGGATGGGCCGGCGGGTCACGCGATCCGCGAGGTCGGCGACGCTGCCGACATAGGGTGACGCGAGCCCGGGCAGCACGCGGCTCTGCACGGTGACGTCGTTCAACCCCAGTGTTTCACCACGCGCGGCGGCGCGTTTCATCACGAGCACGTCGACGCGGCGGCGCATATCCACGGGAACATTCAGCGTCCACGCGGCGCCGCGTGGACAGCTCACGCGCACGAGCGCGCGCGATTGCCCGGGACGTGGCAGCGGCGCCTGCGCCTCGAGCGGCGAGGAGCATGGATCGAGCCGCAGCCGCGGATCGAGCGGAGCCGCCTCGAGCTCGACACCGGTGGTGGACGGATCGACCTGCGCGCGCAACGCACGTTCGGCGGCTCGGCCGATGGCATCGAGCGATTGCACGGCCGCATCCGCGGCGACGTCCGTCGCGCGGCCGATCCCGGCGGCGCCGAGCGCCACGACAGCGAACGCAGTCAAACGTTTGACCTTCATGCCCTGTAGTTAGCAATCGACGTGCCAGTCGCGCGCGCACTAAAGATTGGAGCGCGGCGTCCGTTAACTTCCACGACGGCCGCGAGCTCCGCGCGCCGGAAGCCGCTCGCCGCCGGGCGGCAATCGCCCGCCGCACCGGCGCGCGACACATCACAGGATTCCGAACCTCCTTCCGTCACGGCGCCGCCCGCGCGGCGAAAACGCTCCGTGGCACGTCGCTTGCTTTGGTCTGCCCATGTCGGCCGTCTGACGCCGGCGTGAGGAGTGACCATGCCTTTGAACCTCGATCAGTATGTGAGCGTGCACGCTGCCGCACTCGATGTGCGCGCGCGTCGCGGCGAGCTGATCGCGAACAACCTCGCGAACGCCGATACGCCGGGCTACCAGGCCCGCGACATCGACTTCCGCCAGGCGATGGCGCGCGCCGGGGGCGATGCGACCTCGGGTGTCTCGCTCTCCACGACGAACGCGGGCCACATCGGCGGCGCGACGTCCGCGTCGACCGGCACGAATCCCGATCTCAAGTACCGCACGCCGCTCGCGCCCGCGCTCGACGGCAACACCGTCGACACGCAGATCGAGCAGGCCGCGTTCGCCGAGAACGCCGTGCGCTACCAGGCGACGCTGACGTTCCTCAATTCCAAGTTCCGGGGTCTGCTGACCGCGATCCTGGGCAGTTAGGGCGCGGCGGCACTTCGCACATGGCTACCGCACATCACCGCAGGCAGTAACAGATATGTCGTCCTTCAAGGCATTCGACATCGCGGGCTCCGGCATGGCCGCGCAGTCCGTGCGTCTCAACACCACGGCGAGCAACCTCGCCAACGCCGACAGCGTCAGCGGCAATCCCGCGACCGTCTACAAGGCGCGCCACCCGATCTTCGAGGCCGTGAAGGCCACGATGGCGACGCAGGGTACCGGCTCCGGCGGCGGACCCGCGGTCAAGGTGAGCGGCATCTACGAATCCACCGCGCCCGCGAATGCGCGCTACGAGCCCGGCAATCCGCTCGCCGATGCGAAGGGCTTCGTGTACGCGCCCGCGGTCAACGTCGTCGAGGAGATGGTCAACATGATCTCGGCCTCGCGCTCGTACCAGAACAACGTCGAGGTGATGAACACCTCGAAAGAGCTGCTGCTGGCGACGCTGCGGCTCGGCCAGGGCTAGGCCCGGTAGATAGGAGACAGAAATGCCAGTAGACATGGACATCGTGAATGCCGCCCTCGTGCGGCAGCGTACGCCCGAAGAGGTGGCGGCCGCCGCCGCGGCCAACAAGGCGCACAAGACCGAGCTCGACCAGGACGACTTCCTGACGCTCATGATCACGCAGATGAAGAACCAGGATCCGATGAAGCCGCTGGATCCCTCCCAATACGTCGGGCAGCTCGCGCAGTTCAGCTCGGTGTCGGGCCTCAAGGAGATGAACACCTCGATCTCGACGCTCACGAGCTCGCTGCGCGGCAACCAGGTGCTCGACGGCGCGTCGATGATCGGCCGCGCCGTGGTCGCGCCCGGCAGCAACGTCTACCTCGATGCACCCGGCGAGGATCGCATCGGCATCGCGGGCGCGGTCGACGTGCCGAAGGGCACGACCAGCGCACAGCTCGTGATCAAGGATTCGAGCGGCGCCACGGTCCGCACGGTCGCGATGAATCCCGCGTCCGGGACCCACGGCATCAGCTGGGACGGCAATCGCGACGACGGCACGGCCGCGCCGGCCGGCTCCTACAGGATCGAATTCATCGCGAACGTCGCGGGCAAGAGCGAATCGGTCAAGACCAGCATCGCCGCCACCGTGTCGAGCGTGTCGCTCGACCCGACGACGGGCGCACTGATGCTCGACACCGACGCGCTCGGCGAAATTGCCATGAGCGACGTGGAACGCGTCCTCTGATTCCGAATTCAAGAAAGAAGCTTTTCCAGGAGATCGAACCATGCCATTCCGCATAGCCCTCTCGGGCCTCAACGCCGCCCAGGCGGACCTCAACGTCACGGCCAACAACGTCGCCAACACCGCGACGACGGGCTTCAAGGGCTCGCGCGCCGAATTCGCCGACCTGTTCGCCGTGTCGCTGCAGGGCGTGTCCGCGAACTCGAGCGGCAACGGTGTGCGCGTCTCGAACGTCGCGCAGCAGTTCTCGCAGGGCAACGTCGAATTCACCGATTCGAACCTCGACCTCGCCTTGTCGGGGCAGGGCTTCTTCATCCTCTCCGACTCGGGCGCACTCGCGTATTCGCGCTCGGGTGCGTTTCAGGTGGATCGCAACGGCTACGTCGTGAACGCTGCGCAGCAGCGTCTGCAGGTGTATCCGCCGCTCGGTTCCGGTGGCTTCAACACCGGCGGTCTGTCCGATCTGCGCCTGCAGACGACGGATGCCGCGCCGCAGGCGACGAGCGAAGTGAACTACGTGCTCAACCTGCCCGCGAACGCGACGCCGCCGCCGGTGACGCCGTTCGATCCGAACGATCCCAACACCTTCAACCAGGCGACGTCGCTCACGCTGTTCGACTCGCTCGGCGCCGCGCACACGGGCACCATGTATTTCGCGAAGACCGCTACCGCGAACACCTGGGACGCGCGTTTGTACATCGACGGCACCGCCGTCGGCCCGGCGCAGCAGCTCACATATTCCAACGCCGGTGTGCTGACCGCACCCGTCGGCGGCACGCTCGCATTCCCGAACTACACGCCGACCACCGGCGCCGCCGACATCCAGGTCGACGTCGACCTGTCGCGCTCGACGCAGTTCGGCTCGAACTTCGCCGTGAACTCGGTGACGCAGGACGGCTTCACGACCGGCCGCCTCATCGGCATCGACATCGACGAGACCGGCATCGTCCAGGCGCGATTCACGAACGGCCGTTCGCAGCCGCTCGGCCAGATCGCCGTCGCGAACTTCTCGAACGCGCAGGGCCTGCAGCAGCTCGGCAACACGCAGTGGGCCGAGACGTTCTCCTCGGGACAGGCGCTGCGCGGCCAGGCCGGCAACTCCGGCTTCGGCCTCGTGCAGTCGGGCGCGCTCGAGGCGTCGAACGTCGACATTACCGAGGAGCTCGTGAAGATGATCACCGCGCAGCGCGCCTTCCAGGCGAACGCGCAGATGATCAGCACGGCCGACGCCGTGACACAGACGATCATCAATATCCGTTAGTAGATAGGGAGACGCTCTTATGGATCGCGTGCTCTACGTGGCGATGTCCGGCGCGAAGGAAACCCTCAAGGCGCAGGCCGTCAACAACCACAACCTCGCGAACGCCAGCACGACGGGCTTCAAGGCCGATCTCGCAGCGTTCCAGAGTCGCGCCGTCGACGGCTCGGGCTACGCGTCGCGCGTCTATGCGCAGGACACGAGCACGGGCTGGGATCACAAGTCGGGCTCGCTGTTCCAGACGGGCCGCGATCTCGACGTCGCCGTGAACGGCGACGGCTGGCTCGCGGTGCAGGGCGCCGACGGCCAGGAGGCGTACACGCGCGCGGGCGATTTGCAGCTCGATCCGAACGGCCAGCTCGTGACGGCCACGGGACGCCCCGTGCTCGGCGACAACGGCCCGATCACGATTCCGCCGTACACGTCGCTGTTCTTCGCCGGTGACGGCTCGATTTCGATCGTCGGCCAGGGCCAGACGCCGCAGGCCACCTCGACGGTGGCGCGCATCAAGCTCGTGAAGCCGCCTGCGGAGCAGATGGTCCGCGGCGACGACGGCCTGTTCCGCCTCAAGGACGGCAGCCAGGCGAGCGCCGATGCGTCGGTGAAGATCAGCTCGGGTGCGCTCGAGTCGAGCAACGTCAACGTGGCCGAGTCGATGGTCAACATGATCGAGCTCGCACGGCATTTCGAAATGCAGGTGAAGGCAATCCGCAACGCTGAAGAAAACGGCGCCGCCGCCGCGCAGCTCATGCGCCTCGGCTAACTCAGGAGAGACATAGATGAATCCCGCACTCTGGGCAGCCAAGACCGGTCTCGACGCGCAGCAGACGCGCCTCGCGGTCACGTCCAACAACCTCGCGAACGTCAGCACGGCCGGTTTCAAGAAGGGCCGCGCCGTGTTCGAAGACCTGCTGTACCAGAACCTGCGCCAGGTCGGCGGCTCGACCTCGCAGGACACGCAGGCGCCCACGGGCCTGCATCTCGGCACGGGCGTGCGCGTCGTCGCCACCGAGAAGATCTACACGCAGGGCGGGTTCAATCAGACCGACAACGCGTTCGACGTCGCGATCGAGGGCCGCGGCTTCTTCCAGATCCAGCTGCCCGACGGCACGACGGCGTACACGCGCGACGGCAACTTCCAGCTCAATGCGCAGGGCCAGATGGTGACCTCGAGCGGCTACGTGCTGCAGCCCGGCATCACGATTCCCGATGGTGCGCAGTCGGTGACGATCGGGCGTGACGGCGTCGTCTCGGCTCGCGTCGGCGGCCAGAACGCGCCGGTACAGGTCGGCCAGATCCAGCTCACCGATTTCATCAACCCGGCGGGCCTCGAGCCGCTCGGCGAGAACCTGCTCGTCGAGTCGGTCGCGAGCGGCCCCGCGCAGACCGGCACCGCGGGCCAGAACGGCCTCGGCACGACGCTGCAGGGTTTCTTCGAATCGTCGAACGTCAACGTCGTCGAAGAGCTCGTCAACATGATCGAGACGCAGCGCGCCTACGAAATGAACTCGAAAGCCATCTCGACGGCCGACCAGATGCTCGAATACGTGAACAACCAGCTCTAACCACCATGCAGACGACGCTCACCTCACGCCTCGCATTCGCGCTCGCCTTCGCGGCCACGATCCTCGTCAGCGGCTGCTCGCTCACGAACCGGTTCCGCGAAGACGGCGGCCGCGACTTCGATGCGGCCTGGCCCGACGTCGGCGACCAGCCGAAGCCGGAACCCGGCGCCATCTACGCGCAGGGCACGGACGTCTCGCTGTGGAACAACGTCACCGCGCGCAACGTCGGCGACACGCTCACCGTCGTGCTCGCGGAGAGCACCGAGGCCGAGAAAGCCGCGACCACCACGTCGTCGAAGAAGACGGGCGCCGAGCTCAACGGACCGACGATCCTCGGTCGTCCGGTGACGAGCAACGGCACGCCGATCCTCGAAGGATCACTCGGCACCGAATCATCGTTCGCCGGCAACGGCGCGGCGACGCAGTCGAACAAGCTCGACGGCAACATCACGGTGACCGTTGCGAAGCGCCTGTCGAACGGCAACCTCGTCGTGCGCGGCCAGAAGTGGATCGCGATCAACTCCGGCCGCGAGTACGTGCGCCTCCAGGGCATCGTGCGCCCGAGCGACGTCGCGCCGGACAACACGGTGCTGTCGTGGCGCGTTGCCGACGCATACATCTCTTATGGCGGCCAGGGCACGGTGGCGAACGCCAGCAAGCCCGGCTTCCTGTACCGCTTCTTCAACTCACCGAAGACGCCGTTCTGATGAGGACTCCCATGAGACGCCGTCTGCGCATCTTCGATTTCGAATCCCTGAACGTGCTCGCGGCCATCGCGGCGGCGCTGTTCCTCGGCCTGGCCTCGCTCGCGAAAGCGGATCGCGTGAAGGATCTCGCGACCGTACAGGGCGTGCGTCCCAACCAGCTCATGGGCTATGGCCTCGTCGTCGGTCTCGACGGCACCGGCGACCAGACGAGCCAGGCGCCGTTCACGATCCAGAGCATCAAGAACATGCTCGTACGCTTCGGCGTCACGATTCCCGCGAACACCAACCCGCAGCTCAAGAACGTGGCGGCGGTGACGGTGAACGCGGACCTGCCGCCGTTCGCGAAGCCGGGCCAGACGATCGACATCACCGTCTCGTCGATCGGCAATGCGAAGTCGCTGCGCGGCGGCACGCTCATCATGACACCGCTGCGCGGCGTCGACGGCGAGGTCTACGCGATCGCGCAGGGCAACCTCGTGGTCTCGGGCTTCGGCATCTCGGGCCAGGACGGCTCGCGCATCGTGCTCAACGTGCCGTCGGCCGGTCGTGTGCCGAACGGCGCCACGGTCGAGCGTGCAGTCCCCAACGGCTTCACGTCGGAGCCGTTCGTCGTGCTCAACCTGCATTCGCCCGACTTCACGACGTCGGCGCGGCTCGCGGAGGGCATCAACAAGCTGCTCGGCGACGGCACGGCGCAGTCCGTCGACAGCGTGTCGGTCAAGGTGGCCGCGCCCGCGGACGCCAACCAGCGCACGGCCTATCTATCCACGCTCGAGTCCATCGAGATCGAGCCGGGCGAGGCGCCCGCGCGCGTCATCGTGAACTCGC
>Ga0081455_10007041_pt1 | contig 11940 bp, 10 predicted proteins | sample TabmetS3T2R1_FD_70207 | JGI IMG/M metagenome (GOLD analysis project Ga0081455, IMG submission 70207) | Tabebuia heterophylla rhizosphere microbial communities from the University of Puerto Rico - S3T2R1 | ecosystem: Host-associated > Plants > Roots > Rhizosphere ...
ACTAGTCGATTTTGACGGAGTAGTGATGACTGATTCGGGAGGCTATCAGGTGTTGGAGTATGGTGATATTGAAATCGGACCAGAAACTATGGCAAAATTCCAGTTCGACATCAAAAGTGATCTGCCCGTGATACTAGACAGGCCAACTGGCTATAGGTTGGATTATCGGCGAGCTACAGATTTTGTGGAGAAGACTCTCCTAAATGCTAGATCTACTGTAAGTATGGTTAAAGATCAGTTCGATTGTCAGAATCAGTTGGCTGTAGAAGAAATGAGTGACATTAAGAGGCCGATTTGGGTTGGTACTATTCAAGGTGCAGAACATCTCGATTTAGTCAAGTATTCCACAAAGGAACTTGCTAAAATTGGATTTGATTTCTTTGCGCTTGGGAGTCCTGTCGAAGTAATGGAAGCATATGATTTCCGTTTATTGGCGAAGATGATCCTAACAGCAAAGGAGCTCATACCCAACAAACCATTACATCTTTTTGGGGCAGGTCACCCACTTGCCATTTCCCTTGCTGTGGCGCTGGGATGCGATACTTTCGATTCTGCTTCCTACATATTATATGCACGTGACAATAGATACATTACTCCCTATGGAACAGCTAAACTCAAGGAATTAACTTATCTTCCTTGTAGCTGTCCTGTATGTAGTTCTCATTCTGTAAAAGAATTTCACAATATGGATTGCTGTACGAGAACAATTGAACTGGCAAAGCATAATCTGTATATCTTGAAATTGGAAATCAATATGTTGAAACAGGCGATAATGGATGGCAGGCTGTGGGAATATGTAGCACAGAAAGCACGCTCACACCCAAACCTCATGGAGGCATTGGCTTACATAAAAGATCATCCAATTATAGAGTCTGGGACCAGGAGATTCAAAAGTAAAGCTGCTTTTTTCTATGATTCAATAGATTTTTACAGGCCAGAAGCAAAGCAATACAGGGAGATGGTTGCCAGGTTTAAGTCGTCTAAGTTACGTGCGTTGTTCTATCCAGAACAGGATTTAAAGCCGTTTTATTCTAGTTATCAATACAATGATCTTGTTAAGGAATATGAAGGATTTCAGATTTGCTCGTACAGTGCATTTTTGGGAATAATCCCGGTTGAATTATGTGATATATATCCTGCTGCTCACAATTTGTCGAATCAGGCTAATTATGATGAGGGAGCGATGGAGTATTCATATGACGAAACTATTAAGGCTTTGAAAGCATTTCTGAACTTGAACCATTTTGAAGAAATTATAATCTACGCGAACAAGGCTGTTAGAAATAGTTTGAATAGAAATCCACTAAATCACAGCAATGTAACAATTCTTGAATATGAGGATGACAGAATATAGTTAACTGTAATAGCCAAAATAACCTGTCCTCTGCTATAATCTGGATCCAGTTTCATATTGCATTTAATATAGAATAAGGAAAAAACAATTTCAATATAGTGGTGTAGGAATAATTGTTGGGATGAGGCAAGAGCCATTGCCAGGAGTGAGGACGTTGCTTATTCCTGCTGTGATCGTGTATCCTGATCGATAGTATCGGCAAAAATTAATGCTTACTGACCGCGTTCCCAAAAATTATTAGACGTTATGAGTACAACCAACTTTACTTTGCCATGCTAAGCAGCTACTTTCACTGCATCCTTCGTCTCCTTCGGGAGTTCTCTAAATCCGTCTTTATCTATGATGACAACGTTAATACCATCGCCTGTGCCTGCATTTCTACGAATAGCGGCAGCAATCGCACGGATAGCAATTTTGTAACCATCATCCACTATCAAGTTATCCCGGAATTCAGTTTCTAAATATCCGTATGCAACTGGAGAACCACTTCCCGTCGAGATGAACTTTTCAGTAGTCATTGATCCAAACAGATCAATATTATAAATCTGTGCCACTTCTTCGGAGTCGTAGCCAGCCATTATGATCTGCACGTAAAACGGAAAATATCTTTGATTAAAGAGCACGTTCGAGCACAGTCTAGCGGCAGACTTGACTGGCATTAATCTTCTGTTCGAAATTCTAAATATATTGGCATTGTACCTCATGATGTCGACTAGATTTTGAGCGTCTGCTACACCCCCTGCTATTGTCATGCCTAGGTGCCTATCGACCTTCTGAATTTTCATGACATGTCTGTCTGCAATGAAAAATCCAGCACTTGCCCTTGTGTCAGCAGCAAGAACTACTCCATCGCTACAGGTTAAGGCACACGTAGTAGTACCTTTCTTCATATGCTCTAGAACATACTTCGAGTACCCGCTATTCTGTAAATCCATTCTACAGTTATGAAACAGGTACTAAATTTAAGTATTCGCAGTGGGTCAAATAAATGTGAATTAGAGATTTCTATAAATATCGCGTCAACATGACCAGGATAAATCAAAAGAAAACGTAATACACTGGCAATATTGATGATACCATGGTATTGTCGAAAAATTGGAAGTGCATATATTAAATTTCTGTTTTCAGGACTAAGGCGAAACCTTTGTCACTGGTTAGTTCCGATTCCATTGAACTACTCGTATTCAAGATCTCGAATTTTGTATTTGATCAAAATAGCTCCTCTGTCCATAACTTCAAGCACTTCCTTGTAGTGATATTATAAAGGTGTTACTGAGAATAGGTTTGAAGCGGTTACTTTTTCGCTTCTCCCTGTTTTTCTTCTGACTGTTCGGTCTCCAACGATATCTTTTCTGGCTTGTATGATTCACGATACCTCAGAACCATTACGAAACTATTACGCTAAGAAGGAGTAAATGGGTCTAAAAATCACAGGAGGCGCGGCCATACCAACTAACTATCTGAACTATCTATCAGTTGAAATCGATTAGATAACAGTATCCATTACGTACCATACCTTCATCGGTAAAGTATGGTAACTTAAGAGTAGTCCTATGCAATGATGTTAACTATATATGCTATACTCTACTATACTCTACTATACCATGATCAAAAAGAGTCTGACGATTACGCCCAAGAGTAAAAGGGAGCAAATTTGGCGATTAGCCTTGGGCGGAAAATTAACCCCAAAGGAGATAGCCTTGGAAGCAGAAACTACGGTACAGAATGTATGGAAGGAGACTAGCATACTGAGGTCGAGAGGGGGTTTAGCTATTCGCAAAACTACTGCACAGCAATCGAATAAGAGTGAGATGATTTTCCTCAATCCAGGTGAGGAACAAAACAGCGCAGGCATTCTTGGTTTTAGCAAATTACGACATAGGACTCCAACTTCTTTCAATGATTTGATCGATGTCCCACAATTGGATTCTGCGGGACTAAAAATTCTCTATGGGGAATTCAAATCTGGAAAAATGCCAATAGACATTTTAGCTGAGTACGGTTTTCATCCAGAAATTGTAGAATGCGAATACCAGAGGTTCATGCAGCTTAGCGAACGGGATAATGGTGATTTAATGAAACATATTATCCTGACTTTGACACGCAAGGGTTATGTTGACGAGTATGGTAGGAACGAAAAGATCAAAGCACTCATCAATCTCTACCACCAGAGAGGCTATCTATTAAATAATGAAATTCTCAATCTCTTGGAGCTATACGTTCAAGAAGAAGTGCAGGACGAGACGGATTTAATGCTCATTGATAAAGGGCGAAGACTGCCGAATGGGTTCAGTAGAATTAGGTGTCGTCAATGTAAAGGGATGTTAGGTGATGCAATCTTGTGTGACAAGTTACCTATAGGGAAGAAACTACTTGAGGAGTATGATGAAAAGTTACTGTGCGAAGTGTGTCGCCATGATCTCGATAATCCCGACTGATAGTCAGTAGCGTTAATGTATTAATCGTATTACTTATTTTAATGTGAACGTAAAAATCACATCAGGATGAGAACATTGGAAGTTAGATTCCTATCAATAGTAAAAAATCATAAGCAGATAAAAAGGTGGGTTGAGTTAACTTCTATTCTAATGGCATATGTATGATATTCGAAGATTCCTTTAAATAGAAAATGTACCGGAGCATATTAGAGTAAGAGCAACTGCTAGAACTGAAGATATAGCACAATTATGTGAAGAGGTATTTCATCTTCTAGATAGAAGCGGTTACATTAGTTTGATTGAAGTACATTCCTGGAGGTTTCTCCTGATATCTTACCCATTATGCCATTAACTGCTCGAGGCCCATTCGCTCCAAGGATAAACGAATACTAAATTCTTATCCAAAGCTGTAATGAAAGTTAGAAGAGTAAATGGCCGTAAAAAACAAAACTCTCATCTTTCACATACTTAAGGATCACATGCCTGTCTTAAATCAAGTTACATAATCTCGGAATCCAAGAATTGGATCGTTTCAGAATGCAAGCATTTGTCAGACATTTTCATATATTTCTTGTTACCGATCGATGCTATAAAAAAATGATATCATCTTTAAGATACGCACAAGGAATGGACCGAGGACTTTCTTAGCTTAGGCACAAATGGAGCGACAGATAGAAAATCGGTTAGAAATGTTGACTAGATTGCATTCAACAGATAGAATTATGCTACCTCTACAGGAGGAAAAAAACCGCAGTTTTGTACAGGAAGTCTTAGTTGAGCTTGCAAGGATCAAGAAAACCTGGTCCACTGATTAAATGCAACTCACGACGGAAACGAGCTATTTTCTAATCAAAACCTTTCTCTATGTCTTTACTACAATATCATTCAATCCTCTATGAATTTGGCTTGTCTAAAATCGTCAAAGCAGTAGGGAAAGCAGCTGAATAAAGAATCAACTACAATATCTGGCATAATGATGGATAACGAGGCTCTAACACGAGCTAATAACAAGACGCTTCGAACAAAAAACATTGTATATTCTCATATGAACTAGGGGAGATGAAAAATAATTTGCACAATCGTATAGAGTAATCATGGATGCAAGGATAACAGAAAAAGAGGCAGTTTCCGTGCATCAGCCCATTCTTATTCGTAATGGCTGCTCTGCCTTTTTAGTAGTTCTCCATCAGAATTTGTTACTTAGCTAAGCTCATCTGTTTGAACGTTCTTCCTTGAGCATCTTCTGCGAGGCTTGCCGCTCCTAGCCCCCTATATCAACAAATGCAGGTCTAGGTCTAATAATTCAACTAATCATTTCTATGTTAGAGTCGAAAAATACTCATACAAAAGTGTCTGTTCAATTTCAGTTTGCACTCCTAATAATTATATTCGAGTAGATTGAAATTGCACTATTGATGGGGAGGACGCTGTTTGACAAGATTTGGGACAATCATGTGGTTTATCAAGAAAAAGACGCAGCGCACGGAAATCCATCCCTAATTTATATAGATTGTCATTTAATACATGAGGTCACGTCCCCTCAGGCTTTTGCTGGTTTGAAGCAGCATGGACGAAAGGTCAGACGCCCCGACCTGACATTTGCAACAATGGATCACAACGTTCCAACGACTAACCGTTCCATTCCAGTAATTGATAGTGACTCATCCATCCAAATGCATACTTTGAGAGAAAACTGCAATGAGTTTGGCATTACCCTCTTTGACATGCTCAGCCCGCAACAGGGCATAGTCCATGTCATCGGTCCCGAACTAGGCCTGACGCTGCCCGGTATGACAATTGTTTGTGGAGATAGTCACACGTCCACTCACGGCGCATTTGGAGCCTTTGCGCTGGGCATAGGTACAAGTGATGTTGAGCACGTACTTGCCACACAATGTCTCTGGATGCACAAGCCCAAAAGCCTCAACATCAAGTTCAGTGGAACTATTAGCAACCGGCCTGGAATATCCGCCAAAGATATTATTCTTTCAACAATTAGACAAATAGGCATATCTGGAGGGATCGGATCAGTGATAGAGTACAGTGGTGAAGGAATTGCTACTCTTTCAATGGATCAAAGAATGACAATCTGCAACATGTCAATTGAGGGTGGAGCAAGGGCTGGATTGATAGCTCCAGATGATGTGACCTTCGATTATATAAGAGGACGTCCATTTGCGCCATCTGATGAAAAGCTAGAAAAGATGATTGAATATTGGGAATCATTTCTAACTACAGATTCTGAAAATTGTCACGATAAGTCTGTCAGAATAGATCTTTCGAGACTAGTCCCTCAAGTCAGTTGGGGGACAAATCCCTCGATGGTTATAGATGTTACAGAAAATATCCCATACCCAGAAGTATTTGCAGATGGAAATGTCGAGCAGGAAAAATCAGCCAAGAGGGCATTGGAATACATGGGTTTAGAGCCTGGTGTGCCTATCACTGAGATAAACATAGATCGTGTGTTTATTGGATCTTGCACTAATGCCAGGTTGGAAGATTTAGTAGATGCATCTAGAATGCTTGAGGGAAGAACTGTCTCATCCAGAGTCAATGCAATGGTGGTTCCAGGTTCTCAATCTGTTAAAAGGGCTGCTGAAGAGAAAGGCATCGATAGGATTTTTAAGGAGGCTGGCTTCGATTGGCGCGAATCTGGATGTAGTATGTGCCTAGGAATGAATCCCGATATACTTGCCCCTAAGCAGAGATGTGCAAGTACTTCTAATCGCAACTTTGAAGGACGACAAGGATTTGGTGGAAGGACTCATTTAGTTAGCCCAATCATGGCCGCGGCCGCAGCAGTGGAAGGAAAATTTGTAGACGTACGTGAATGGTTTTAGATGGGCCTAAATTAGGATGAAATACTTCAAATTTATATGTGATAAAGCTATTCCCCTGGATATAATAAATGTTGATACTGACCAGATCATCCCTAAACAGTTTCTTAAGATGGTAAAGAAGGAAGGCTATGGCGAATTTCTCTTCTACAACTGGCGATATCAAGACGATGGGACGCTTTTAACAGACTTTGTTCTAAACGATAAAAGATATTCAGGAAGACGAATCCTTCTTACACGAGATAACTTTGGCAGTGGGAGCTCCCGCGAGCATGCAGTATGGGCATTAAAGGATTTTGGCATTATTGTGCTAATTGCTCCTTCATTTGCTGACATCTTCTATAATAACTGCTTCAAGAATGGGATCTTACCTGTCAAGCTTAAGAGCCAAGAAGTAGAGTTTCTGTTTAAGAATTCTGAAAATGAGGAAATTGTAGTCGATTTAGATAAACAAGAAGTAGCTTGTTGTGATCAGTCATTCAGCTTTCTTATAAATGGTTTCAATAAGAGGATGTTGATGGAAGGACTAGATGAAATAGGACTAACCCTTGAACTGGAGAGCGCTATAGGAGAATATGAATCTAAAAGAGGCATTCATTCTTCTACATGAAGCCCCCTCATTATTCCCCTGCCTTTTTATATTGTAGTAATAAACACTTGATGGTTATCATTGATATAAGCTGATAGTACGGTATTATCCATTTACGAATCCTTTAATAACACGACAATTCTGATTGTATACTATTTACACAATGGTGATAATCAAAGGCTTTTGAGCTGTTGAGCAGATATGCTTCGATCGCTGTGTATTGAGATAGCCAAACAAATGAAAATGTCTGATTCAATATTATGATCACGAGTTGGATTCTTGTCACAGCAGAATCAACTGAAGACCGATCAATTTTTCAAACCTCCCCCATTAATTTTATTCCCTCGTCGATAAAAGCAGATAAGACTAACAGGGTTGACATAATAAACGCCTTATAGAAGGGAAGTTCAATGTATCTTAAGTTGAAATCTTGGAAAAGAAACTAAACATCTGTATAACCAAAGAAGCGGTAGAGAATAAGAATCCACTTTTGAATTTCCGGTGTAATGGACGTATACTTATCAAGGAGGACTTCATCTAACCATCCAATACAATTATTAGGGGTTTTTCTTACCCACACCCTATGCGACATTACATTGCTGACACTTGGCTTAAAATGTGGAAGACAAATTCTGACGAGCTAAAGGGAAAGGCAATTAATTGGAGGAAAGAACCGTCAATTCATAGGATCCCAAGACCGAGTAGGCTAGATCGTGCTCGAAAGATCGGTTATAAGGCTAAACAAGGCATAGTTGTGGTACGAGCAAGAGTAGGCAGAGGCGGAATGAGAAAACAAAGACCTGTGTCAGGAAGAAGACCAAAACATTTAGGGGTTGTACGTATTAAACAAGGAACTAGTATGCGAAAAGTTGCAGAAAGAAGAGTGGGCGAGAAGTTTCCAAATTTGGAAGTAGTGGGATCTTATTACTTGCATAAGGACGGAATGCATCAGTGGTTTGAGGTCGTCCTGGTAGATCCTATGCATGGATCCATTTCCAAAGATAGAGAAATGAGAGGAAAGCTTGTCGCATTTTCCAAATAGACAAGCGGCATTATACCGTTAGTATATTCTCAAATTCTCAAGCTGGGATCTTCCTGCATTTTAATTGATTCAATTATCTTTAGAATTTCTTGATTCTCTGCATCTTTTTCCAGGGTAATATAGAAAAATCCTCTAGTTAGGGGTATCGTTACTATTTTGACCTTTTCATTTTCTGTAATTGTGAATCTTGTCTTACCTATAGCCTTTTCAAATTTCATTCTTAGTTGGTTCCTATTTGCTTCCAGAAAGTTCTCGTCTCTAGCCTCATCAGGAGAAAACAATGGTACAACACCCTTGCGAAGCTGTCCTGAAATAGTTCTTCCAAAATTGTTCATTAAACCAACATATCTAATTTTGGGCGACAGCCCCAAAAATTGTCTGCATAACTTTCTGTTTTTTTGTAATTTCTCTTCATCAGCGTCATTCATCGCGTAGAGCTATAAAATTCTAGAAATATATTTGTTCAATTTCTGAGTATTTACGATGATTATGTGAATGCGATGATCTCGCGAAAAACCCCCACTATATGAAAGAAGAATGAAGCGACCTTACCCCTCAAATTGGCTTTGATTATTCTGGCAAGTTTGGTTGCGTCATCATTTTAGTGTGTGTCACAGCATTTATTGTAGTTTCAGTTAAATTCAATAATCAGTGAGGTGTTACTTGTCTTCGTAATCTATCATTGGCGCTGGATTTGCTCCGTTCAAAAGCACTTTTCCAAAACACTATCGATGTATGGATCATGTTTTGCGAAGAGAGGGGATTCGATTGGTATGATATTAATGCGTATACAAGCTTTGTGAGCTATCTAAAATCAAATGGCTTTAGAATGCAAAAATTCCCTCTTTGCATTAAGGAATCAGCAGGAGTGTATGAAAGAGGTAAAGACAAGGCCAAATTTCTAGAGGAATTATCCCATATTTCTACAGACGACGCAGGAGCTTTCACAATAAAATTGGCAGATAATACAATGTCGACGATACGAAAATTTAGGATTTAATCTTAACAGCCTTTTAATGCAGCTACCAAACTCCTGCACACATTTCTAGAGCAATTTCATTTTTATCATTGTCAAACGGATATCTCTTGGAATCTGTGAATGAGTTTCTCAGCAATCACTCTAGCTGCCAATTCCTGTGCTTCTTTGGTTTGTGCACCAATATGAGGAGTACATATGACATTGGGCAATTCTAGCAATTTTCTATTAGTAGGTGGCTCGATCTCAAAGACGTCAAGTCCAGCTCCAGCTATCTTTTGATCTTTCAAATGGTCGTACAAAGCGACTTCGTCCACGATCCCTCCTCTTGAAGTATTGATTATGTAGCTTGACTTTTTCATTCTAGAAAGAAGCTTGGTATCAAAGAGATGGTATGTGTCGGACGATAGCGGAACATGGATGGTTATGAAATCAGAACTTTCAACCAATGTATTTAGATCAGCATTAATCATGCTAACTTCGTTGATGAATTCTCTGCTGATAGGGTAAATGTCGTAGCCTATGATATTCATTCTTAATGCTCTGGCAATGCGCCCCACGTTTCTTCCTATATTCCCTACACCGACTATGCCTAGATACTTCCCGCTTAGTTCTGTTCCCATCAGTGACTTCTTAATCCAATTTCCTTTTGATGTTTCAGAATGCGCGTATGGGATAAAGCGAGCCAATGATATCATGAACCCGATGACCAACTCTGACACTGCTTTTGTTGCAGCTTCTTGAGCATTTAAGACTGTTATGTTCTTATTTTCCGCATAGTTGGTATCAATATTATCCAGTCCAACCCCAACGCGTGCAATGACTTTAAGTGAATTTCCATTTTCAATAACGTCTTTAGAAACATTTGTCCTGCTCCTCACAACCAAAACGTCGTAACCATTAACAAGGGACCTGAGTTTTTCAAGCGTGATATCTGGCTGATAATCAACAATCATTCCAGCCTTTTTTAATATCTCAACCCCTATGTTATCAATTGAGTCACAAATAAGAACTTTCCAAACACCACTCATAATGGTCAGGCAACTATTAATCTATATATATACTATTTCAAGATAAATTCAAGATTTCATAGATTCTCGATTGGAGATTCCACGTGATAACTATGAGGTATATAATCGGACTCGTAAGTCATGTTGAAGCCTCTAAATAGAAACAATAGAACTTCCTTTTTGAATATGCTGTATTGGTAACGTATTAATAAATTATGTTAGAGGAATAATTATCTGCCTACGAGATATTTGAAAATGTTATAGAATCATACACAATTCACATTCAACATCAGTTCGAATGAAATCGAATATTTACCGTTTCCCAAGTCTCGTGCTTATTATCATATTTGAGGTTGAAAATCTAATGTGATCAAATGAGAAATTATCGATTTATATTTCCCTCAAGTAGCAGTTGCATCTGAAATAATTTTTTAGTTTATAAGCCATTGAATGCTCTAGGTTACATAAGTAGTCGTTGATACGATACAATATCTGACAATTTCGATCCTTTGTATGAAGAACAGTTGATCGGAGGTCATTAGAAACTTTGCTCTCTTTATTACTCGTTAATGAAAAAAGATCTATCAGTTTTCTACTCCATGGATTATAGTTATGGCTGCATTGTCAATACAGTTGCTTATGGCCAAGAAAGTAGCAAGGAAAGGAATGATTGGCTAGCAATTTTATTAGACTAATTGTACGTTAAGGTTTATCGCTGGTTATTTTGAGATCACTCTTTATGTCCTCAATAGTTGCTCATAGTGCTACCACGGTTGTCGGTATCCAGTCAACCAATCGAAATCATGGCAGTCAAACCCTTCAAGTGACAAGTATATCTGATTCTAATCCCTCAATCGCTTTTTGCAACTTGTTCTTTGTTCCACCATTTAGCATATTATTCAATCTGGAATGCATTATGCCCCATAGCCCTAATTACTGATCCTCTCAATTCATCAAGATCAACATACTGTCCTCTTGCAACTTTTGCTAAAGGAGAAAATTCTGCAGCAGATATCTTCTGAAAAAGATCAAGTTGCTGTAAAGTTTTGACGTCGAGTTTCAAAGCTTTTACCGTCTGTTCAGAGATGGACAAAAGATTGCTTTTTCACAGTTCAGAGGGATCTTCTGTTGCTTATTCGGTTCAGCTATCGTGCCTCCAGATCCTTCAAAACTATCTGAATTATTTTACTTCCGTGTTTTACTTTAAATTTCATGCTTAATGGTATTTCTTCAGCATCTTCCTTCAATACTTCTACTTTAACTGTTAGTTGTTCATTTTCTAGCCTTTTTCGTCATAATTGTCGAAATTCGTCGTCAAATTCGTCGTCGATCTCGGCGACTCGATTCGCCGTCGTATGGGTTAACATGATTATAAAAAGCTGCTTCAGGAAGCCAGCGATATCGTTATATTGAAAAGTAGATAAAACAGGATCAAAAGCCCGGAGATGTCATTCATCAGATATCGAATTATGAGAATAAGAAGGCTAACTAGGAATAAGGCATATTTGATAGTGAGATCTTTGCTTTTCCTATATCTGAAAATAAAAATAAAACTAGGTTGGTATTAACTTCAAAGCCATTTAACCGGACTACTTTTTAGCCAACCCAATTCTTACGTCTACTGCCCTAGTTCCTACTCCTTCTTCGAAAACCAGAAGTGGATTCATATCAAACTCTTCTATTTCGGGAAA
>Ga0081455_10007042_pt1 | contig 11939 bp, 14 predicted proteins | sample TabmetS3T2R1_FD_70207 | JGI IMG/M metagenome (GOLD analysis project Ga0081455, IMG submission 70207) | Tabebuia heterophylla rhizosphere microbial communities from the University of Puerto Rico - S3T2R1 | ecosystem: Host-associated > Plants > Roots > Rhizosphere ...
AGTTGTATCAGGACAAAGCTCAATCGTTGTTAAGCGCAGGATTGCTGGTAATATCGACGCAACGAGCATTGTTACTGGCGACCTAACAGCGGCCCTTGCAATCGTACCATCACCCATCTATGCTACATCAACTGTCAGCGGAACGCTCTTTGTACCGATCAAGGCAGTTACAGACCTTCATGGTAATCTGTTTAGACGTTGGCGCTCAGTTGGTTACACTCAATTCGACACTCAAACATCGATCAAGCGTTATAATGATTTCGCATCAGAGCAATTCACAGCGAAGTTGAACAACCGCCGATTCAAGAGCGAGGTTCACGCATGAGAATTCCTAAGGGCAGTAAGGAAGTTCTGTACGTTAGCGTGACAGACAGGCTTGCACAACTAACGACTCTTGACTCCGCCGTTCTTGCGTGGGAAGCATGGGATAATTTCAAAGACGTGGATGATGGAACTCCAATCGCTAACGGTGTTTGCACTAACGAAGGCATGACAGCAATTACTTCTCCCATTGACACAACTGAATGGGATGAAGGTATTTATCGTTTGTTCCTCACAATGACTATGGGGGCAGAAGTAGTTAAACTCGGTCCCTTTGATTTCGTAGTTGGTTAACTGTGCCCAGAACTGAACCAAACATCTCTCGTGAGGCTTTATGGTCAAAGCTAGAATACAACCCCCACAGCGAGGGGCAATTAAACGCACATATGGCTGATGAACGCTTCCGAGTTACGTGCTGTGGTCGTCGTTGGGGAAAGTCTTGGTGGGCTGGTCACGAGATGACGCTCAAAATGTTCATTCCTGATTCTATTAACTGGATTGTAGGCCCAACATATGCGCTTGCCGAAAAAGAGTTTCGTGTTGTCTACAACGACTTCAAAAAGCTGGGGCTATTGTCGTCCTGTAAATACGCCTTTAACGTTGACCAAGGTAGAATGAAGATATTCTTCCCAGCTTTGAACTCGTTGTGTGAAGCTAAATCTGCAACAAAACCTGATTCGCTTGTGGGCGAGGGCGTGGACCACATTATTGTGAGCGAGGCGGCTAAACACAACCGCAGCACATGGGAAATGTATTTGCGTCCCGCTCTCGCCGACAAGCACGGATCAGCAGACTTCCCCTCAACTCCACAGGGATATAATTGGTACAAAGGACTCTTTGATCTTGGTCAATCCGAGGATCACACAGAATACTTCTCGCATCGTTATCCCTCTTGGGAGAATCCTGTGCTATTCCCAGGTGGACGTAAAGATGGGGAGATTGTGGCTGTCGAAGCAACAGTCTCACCGATGTTCTTTCAACAGGAGATAGCGGCAGAGTTCACAGCGTTTGAAGGGATGATTTATCCAGAGTTCAACGAGGATATTCACGTCCAGGAGTTCGATTATGATCCAAAGCAACGCAATTGGTTGGCTATGGACTTCGGTTACGTTGACCCGTTCGTCGCGCTTGACTGTATGATTGACACCCAGCAGAGAGTGTGGGTCTGGCGTGAATATATGGTTAGCTACAAATCGACTTATGAACATGGACACATTCTCAAGGACAGAGTTAATCCAGACGGGTATCACATCGATGGTATCGCTGCCGATCCGCGTGGAGCAGATGAAATTGCAACTCTTAGTTGGATCATTGGTGGTATCAGCGCACACGCCGTCGGATGGAGTCTCGGCGTCGAGTCTGTCAAACGTGCCTTTACTGTTCGAGATGATGGTACGCCTGGGCTAATCATCCATCCTCGTTGCACAGAGCTAATTAGACAGATTCGCAATCTAAGAAGTAAGACAGGTAAGGAAGGACGTAATTCACCGGAAGGTCAACACGACTATGACGATCACGGACCAGACGCTCTACGTTATTTCTTCAACGAGTATTTCGTGCTTGGAGCAGGTGACTCGTTGGCTGATTTCTATGGGACGCAGTATAGAAGAAGTGAGGCTGCTTCCTTCTTCTCATATGAAGGGTCAATCGCAAACGTAGACGGCGATCTCGAGAAGATGCCACTTTCGAAGTTCACGAACATAGGACGGTTGTAATGCCTAGACTCATTCCATTTAAAAAGAAATCAACACCTAGGGCGCCTGTTACCGGCACAACCTACGAAGCGCAGGGCAATGTTAGCCCAACGCAAACTGCTGCAAGTCTTGGTGAACTTGGTTCGCAGGCAGTAACGAAGATTCGTGATCCTGTCCCCATTCTCGGCAATCCATTTCAAGCAGCACAAACCTACACAAAGATGGCACGAGCAGATGCTTCTGTGCGTATTTCACTAAGAGCAGGCAAAGCTCCAGTTCTAGGAGCCGATTACTACTTTGAGCCATGTGACGACTCACCAGAGGCGCAGCTCAATAAGGATTTCTGTGACTACGCATTGTTCAGAGGCATGACCACACCGTTCCTTAAGACGATGGAACAGATTCTTAGAATGTATGAGAATGGTTGGTCACTGTTTGAGCCAGTGTGGGAGATGCGTGAATGGACTCCTCTCAATAAGATCGAGGGTGTGCAGCTAAATCGCCGCAAATACACATTGCTCAGAAAGCTTGCTGTCCGTCCTGTTAGCACAATCGGGAAGGTAAACTACGATGACAATGGAGGCCCAAAAGAGTTCGAGCACCGGGCAATGCGCGCCAACGGCGATGTTGACGACGTTATCATCCCGATTGAAAAAGCAATTGTCTTTACATTCGACCAAGACGGTGGAGATATTACCGGCAATTCAATCCTACGAAGTGCCTATCAGCACTGGTACTATAAAGATCATCTCTATAAGATTGATGCTATTCAAAAGGAACGTCACGGTATTGGTATCCCGGAAGTCGTACTCCAGCCCGGTTATTCGTCAGTTGATAAAAACATCGCTGATGAGATTGCCTCGAATCTCCGTACTAACGAAAAGGCCTTTGTCGTAAGAAGCACGATGATGACGATCGGTTTCATTGAGCTTGGTGTCCATCCTGTTGACGTCATGGGTAGCGCGCAACATCACGACGGCATGATTATGAAGAACATCATGGTTCAGTTCTTGAATATGGGCCTTGGTGATACTTCTGGCGGTCGCGCAACTGGCGCAACAGCAATGGACATGTTCTTGAAGAGCATGAGATATATCGCACAGACTATCTGTGATGCGTTCAATATGTATCTCGTGCCACAGATGATTTCCTACAACTTCAAGAACGATAAGTTCCCTGAACTGAGAGTCAAGAATATCGGTGAGACGAAAGACTTGCAGATGTGGGCATCGGCCATCTCGAATCTCGTTAAGCAGGGAGCCATTCAAGCTGACGATGAGTTCGAACAGTGGGTACGTGCGAATGTCGATGCACCAAAGAGACAGGCTTCGTTCACTGATCCAAATAAAGTCGCTATTGAAAAAGCAAAAGCCAGTGGGTTTGGTAATGGCAGCAAGCCACCAACCGGTACACCACAAGGCAATCAAGGCGGCGGAAAAAATGACGGATCAGGATATGTCGGAAAATCTCCTAGCTCCGCAGAGTAACCAACTTCTCACAATTAAAGATTGTGAGGAGAACATTACTAGACTGTACAATCAGTATAGGAACATTCCGCTCGAAATGGAAGACAAACGTAAAGAACTGATGGATAACATAGATTCTTGGTTGGACACTCGTAAGATGCTAGTTACCCTCAATGAGAAGGGAGGTGTGACTGTTGGGGGATAGCGTTTCATTGCTAACGTCCGTTAAGGCATTCGCTGAGGGTGACTGGATCAATGGCAGTTCTAAGTGGATTCAGTTGTATCCCTATAGCACGTGGGATCACCCAATCTACGGTAAGACCACAATTGATGAAGTGGTCGCTCATCAGTTGAAAGACAACTTCGATCAACGTGTGAAAGACCAGCATGTATTCACTGATTACGAACATGGCCTTGATCCAGCAAAGGGCAACAAGTCGTCTGGCGAGCTTCTTGAAGTTGAAGTCAAAGACGATGGCCTGTGGGGGTTTGTAAAATTTACGCCGACCGCAAAGGAGGAAATCGAAGCTGGCGAATGGAATTATTGGTCTACGTCGCACTACGATACATGGACTCATCCTCATACGGAGGAAAAGTATTCATATGTTCTAGACGGTGGTGCACTCACGAACAAGCCATACGTCAAAGGAATGATTCCGCTTAATTTCAGCGAAATCATGATTGAGAACCCAGAGTTCGCAGAGAAGAAGAAAAAGACAGCGCCGTACGGTAATGTAACTTATGCTGATCCTGGTTATCGCAGTGATAATAAGAAACGGTATCCTCTTGATACAGAGACTCACATTCGCGCGGCATGGAGTTATATCAACATGCCAAAGAATGCGAAATTCTACACGTCGAGTCAGCTTGCAAGTATCAAGAAGAAGATCAAAGCTGCGATGAGCAGAATCGGAGCGGCGGTAAAATCATCTGAATTGGTGACAGAAGAAGAGTTGGAAGGGCCAGTTGCAGAAATGGCACCGGAAGAGCACCAAGAACCACTAGAAGGCCCTGATTACTCAATCAATGAAGACGATTCTGCTGGTTCGCGTTTGGATACACCTCCTGAGGGTGAGGATGGCACTGTCCCAAGTCGTAGTGATACTGTAACATCGAAAGGAGGACAGGGATCGATGACTCCCGAGGAAATTCTCGCGGCTTTGCGTGAGAAGCTCGGTATCAATGATGATATCGATGTTGTCTCTCACGTAGAAGGAATGACTGCTGAGCTTGAACCGCTTCGTGAACTCAAGAAGCAGCATTCAGAACAGAAGCGTTTCGGTGAGATGTTTCCGGAAGAGTTTGCCCGGATGCAGAAGCTAGAAGAGAGGGATCGTGAACGTGTCGTTAAGCAGTTCACTGATTCTCTTGCTGCGCGTCGTTTCAGCCGTGCAACTGGTGAGAAGGATGCTGAGGATAATCCGAAGCTCGAAGCTACTACGTATGGTCTTTCTGCTCTTGCTGTTGAAGAGATTGGCGGACTCGTCAAGAAGTTCAACGAGCAGAGCGCATCACTCGGTGATTTCAGTGATGTGATGGATACCGTATTCGACGGTGGCATTGTCGATTACGGTAACAAGGGCAGCGAACTTTCACCGCCTGAGGAAGATCGTGCAACTCTCACGGCTGCAAGCAATCTCGAAGGTCGTAAGCTGTTTGCAGAGAAGGTAAATGAGATCGTGAAGAACGACGAACTCGAGTTCGATGCAGCGCTTAAGCTTGCTGTCGAGCGTTATCCTGCTCTGTACGAGCAGTATCTCAGCCCTGTTACCGCTAAGTAATTAGAGAGGAGGATAAATGCCTGCTACTAGTAACTATAGCCTTTCAAAGGGTCGTCGTGCAAATGCTGCTTTGACGAAGAAGCGGTTCGTTAAGCTCAATACTGCTTCTGATGCTGTCGATCCGTGCAACACTGCTGGCGAACTTGCTTATGGCGTTGCACTTTTCAGTGTCTCGGCCGCTGAAATCACGAAGGGCAAACTTGCTTCGATTGCGGTTGAAGGTCGCGCAGTTGTCGAAGCCTCTGCTGCAATCAACAGAGGACAGCTCGTTTCGACGACGAACGTCGGTAAGGCAGCAGTTGCAACTACTGGTCAGTTTGTTCTCGGTATTTGTGATGAGCCTTCAACTGGTGATACAACCGAGTGCAGCGTTGTCCTTACGCCTGGTGGCGGTAAGGTACCGTAAACGAGAGGAGGTGATCGATCTAAATGTATGATCCTAGTGGACTTTATGTTGATCCCATTCTGACCAACTTCTCAGTTGGTTTCCAGGATCAGCAACTCTATGGGTTGAGGCTGTTCCCTGAAACTCCAGTTCGTACTCCTAGTGGTCAGTATCGTGTGTATGATCGTAGCGATTGGCTGATCTACCGTTCGCTGCGTGCTCCTGGTACTGTCGCTAACGAGGTCATGGGTCGGAAATGGAGTGTTGACGTGTTCTCGACTATTGAACACGCACTTCAGTCTCCGGTCTTTGATGAAGAACGGCGTGAACTTGCTTCTGCCGGTGGTATTGCTCAGGCTGTATTCGGAGGCGATCTACAGATCGATCCTGAGCGTGATGCAGCGAATCTCGTTTCTCGTTCGCTTCATCTCGAACACGAACAGTCCGTTTCAACGATGATCCGTAATGCGGCGAACTATGCCGGTAGCCATACTGTAACACTCTCTGGTGCTTCACAGTGGAGTGATTACACTGGTGGTACTTCTTCAACAAGCGATCCGATCACGAACCTGCGTACTGCAACTCGGCGCATTTATCTTGATACGGGTCGTTGGCCGAACACGATGATTATTCCGTTCGATGCAGTTGGTGTGATCGAGAATCATCCTCGTGTTGTTGTTCGTTTCCAGAACTTTTCGCTGACGATTGGCGATTGGCGGCCTTTGATTGGTCTGCCGCCGGATGCAACGGACTGGAATATGTACGTTGTTGATTCAAAGTACAACGCTGCTGACAACATCGATCTAGCCGAATCCATTGCTTCGTTCTGGGGTCAGGATGTTTGGCTTGGTATTGTTGACAATGCCCCTGGACAGAAGACAATGACATTCGGCAAGACGTTCTCACAGGTGTATCTCGATGGTAGTGTCCGTCCTACTGAACGTTGGCGCGAAGAGGGTCGTAAGTCTGACCTCGTTCGTACTAACTGGAAGTATGATCTCAAGATCGTGTCTGCAAATGCCGGGTACCTAATCAAGACCGCTGTTGCGGCTGTTCCGTAAAGAAAGGAGGGGAAATGGCCGACACGTATTATGCGTTCACACCTATTCGTTATGGTGCCGAAGTTGATGAAGCTAGTGGCGCCATTACGAGTATCAAGGAAAAGGCAGTTGGTGAAACTGTTTCACAGAGTGATCTTGGACTGAGTGACGATCAGTGGGAGCAGCTTGTCGAATCGGGCGCTGTTCGTAATTACGAATATCCGCCCGTTGAAGGCGATCAGACTCCTGCCATGTATTACAAAGAGAACGCTGCAAAAGCAGTTGAAGCTGCGGAAGCAGGAATGCCTCTTACTCAGGTTCTCGGTCTTGCAGAACCACTGGAAGAAGGCGTAAGAACATCTGGACAGCTTGAGGAAAGCCAGCAGGCTACACCTGCAACTGCAAAGGCAGGTACAAAGAGTGGCTCAACTTCTAGCTGATCTCGACGATATTAAGCGGTGGCTTCCTGACGATAAACTAACCGTCACTGACGGTTCTACTTCGTCGTTTCAGGTAGAAGCTTACCGAATCGTCAAGAGCCAGCTAGCGGGAGTGTTCGCTCCTGTTACGCTTAATGGATGGGCCGATCCATCAACTACACCTGCGATCATTCGTAGTGTAGCGGGTCGGCTCATCGCAGCTTACATTTACAGAGAGGCATATTCAGAAGATATTCCTGATATCCCTGAATATGCGCAAGCTCTCTACGATGAAGCAATAATGATGCTCACCCAAATACGGGCCGGGACTCTGACAGTCGTAGATGAGGATGATATTCCAATTGGAACCAATGAATTGGATATGACTACTTCGGACTTCTATCCGAATGACGATGCTCCCGGCCCGTTTTTCTCTATGGAACAGGAGTTTGCATGAGCGAAATGGCCTTTGAAGTTCCGGGCCGTATGCTCGGTTCTTTTGCCGAACTTGGCGGCAGGATGTTTTATGTCGATTGGAGTCCTGAGCCAAGACAGGTCGAAGGTTCATTCATGTGGCTCGCTGATTACGTAGACAATATTGCGTATCCAATGGTCTTTTCTCTCTTAACTGCACAGCAAGACACGAGAGAAAGATTTGTAACTGAAACTGATCCTGATGGTGGAGAATGGCCTCCGCTTGATCCTGATTACCTTGAAGATAAGCGAAAGGCTGGTTTTCCTGATGACATTCTCCACAGGACAGGAGTGCTAGAAGAAGATGCTCCGTTTGGCTGGAAGATAGTTGGTGAGGCAATTGTCTACGATGTATCGACTCTTCCATTCTACGGGCCTCTTCATCAAGGTGGCACTGGTGATCCTAGTAACATCGGCCTTGCCTTTGAATCTAGAGAGACTGCTAGAGCACAAAGAACGATCAAAGGCTTTCTAGAGAAAGGCGAGAAAGCTGGCCCTATTAAGGGAAGTGTTGATATTGGTCGTGGTCAGGCATTGCCTGCGCGTCCATTCATCGGTTTGAGTCCAGAAGCAGTTGAAGAAATAGCGATGATCTTTAGTCGTTGGTACGACCGAGGCCCAGAACTTATGCCTTGGGAAGCAGAACCTCTGGCACCAACGCCAACAACGGGCGGCTTTGCAGGTGAATCCTTAGCCACAACAACCACAGGGCGAGTTGGTACACCAACTAATGTTCGTGCGTTTGGTGGTGGATACTCTGTTCGTGGTGCTCGCGGTCGCTTTATCGGAGTCGAGCGTTAATGCCAATAGTAGTTCCTGATAAGTTCACACGTCCAGAACATCTGGTTGAATATCTTGCCGACTTGCTCGAGAATTCGATGTTGCCGTTTTCGTTTGTTGGCAGATATGAGGAAACGTTGTACCCTAGTTATCCCGCTGTGCTTGTTCAGCCTGGTAACTTCCAGAAGGATCTCCACGGCACGGCCACGTTCCTCGTTACGCTTCGTGCCACGTTGTTCATCATGCACGCTGATTTAACGCAATCTAAGAGAACGAGGAGTCTTGAAGATTGTCTACTTGCAACACAAACCATACAGTTAATCGAAGGGAACGACCTTACACTAGGCGGTCATGTCATTCAAGGCCACGTAGAGAGCGACGTATTTGCGCCTTTACCGCCAAGAAGCGCACAATCGCCAGCCGTAATCTCTACACGGTTGCAATGGCAAGGGATAACGGAAACTCGATTTAAATAGAAAGGAGGGACGTGGGCCTTAAGATTTCACTTGATGACAAGAAATTCGCAAAGGGCGATGTTGTGGGCATTCCAGGACTTGCTGCTGTGCCTAACGGTGATTCTGTAATCGTTTCTAGTGCAGATGTTGAAGCCTGGGAAGAAGTACGCGGCGTCAAACTCAAGGATGCACTTGAAGGTAGTGCATTCAAGTTCGCACAAGCTGCTGATCCAAAGGAAGAAGAAGAGCCTGAGCCTGTCCCTGATAGACAACTTGAAGCAGAAGGAGAGGGGGTGAAGTAAAGGATGCCTGATGCTGATATTGGTGCTCATGGGTGGATGTGGGTAGGTATCGAATCAACCTATGGTACCCCACTTGATCCATCTGACGGCGATGCTGCGCTTGGTATCTATGTTCCGATTCTCAGTGAGACGCTGATGTATACAGAACCTGATAGATACTACTCTGAGCAGATTCGTCAGGAAACGATGCACTCCGACGTGAAGCAAAGCTATTATCACGTCGAGGGTGAAATCGTGATGGAAGTTGACGCTAGGTATATGCCTTACTTCATGTTTGCCTCTCGTCATACTACCACGAAAACAGGTGCTGCGACACCTTGGACATATTCTTCTGTTCCTGCCGGCACTGGTACAACGTATCCTGGTGGAACTGCAAAGGGTTTGTCCATTGCCATCGTCAGAGACAATGTTGGATTCCTTTACAGCGGTTGCATCGTAGGTCAGTACGCTTTCACCGTTGAGAACGGTGTGCTCAGAGTGACAATGAATATGCTTGGTCTCAATGAGGCACCGTTTGCTGGTGCTGTTCCTGTTCCCACGTTCGCTGCACCTGATCTATTTGGTGCAGATTCTCACGGTGTCTATGTTGCTGCCGCTGGCACAACTCCTACATTTACTGCATTCGACACGACATTCAACGGTTTCACGGAAACTGTCAATCACAATGCAGAGCCTCAGAACCGTATTACGCGTGCGCGTAGCGCGTCGTACATCAAGTACGGCATCACTGAGGTTTCTTATGACACGGAACTCGACTTCGTATCACGCGCTGAATACGATAACTTCGTGAATCTCGTTAAACGTGCTCTTCGTTTCGAGAGCATCAATCCCGGTGGAGTAGGCGGTTCATGGGCTGCTGCTACTAGCGGATTCAGAATCACGAATTACAACACTGTCTACAACACATATGAAACATCACTCAGCGGTATGGCTGATCTCGTTATGGCTACTGTCAATGGTCGCGCTATTGCGATTGCTGGTGGTAGCGGCTACAAGATGGAGTGCATCAGTCCAACGAATATTCCTTAGTGGGTAGTTAAAGGAGAGGATCATGCCTATAGTTACAACTGATCCTAACGACTACACTCGTTACGATCTTAAATCCGCGCCGCCCGACGGCTTCGTTATGCTTCGGCCTTTGCCTTACGGCATGAAGCTTACTCGTCGGGATAAAGCAAGTAAGATGATGATGAAGGCTGGAACGCCGAAGGGCGGTCGCGGTGCTGTTACTGAACAGACCATCGAACTCGAAACTCTCAGTGAGTGGGCTACGCAGTTCGACTTCTCGTACTGCATCGGTGAGCACAATTTGCAGAAGGCCGATGAATCACTCATTAACTTCGCTAATCCTCTTGAATTCAAATTGCTGAATCCTCGCGTTGGTTCAGAGATTGAGCGTTACATCAATGAACTCAATGAGGAGGAGGATGAAGAAACTCTCGAGGATTTTCTTCGGCGGTCGAACTCGTCATCCGTGGACGAGGGCCGGACATTCAATATGGATACACTAGAGCCGGTGGAGAAAGACTAGTCACAAGGAGTGTTGTTCTTGAAGCGACATATTGGGTAGAATGTGCATCCTTATGTGAGAGGTTGCACGTTCTACCCAAAGAAGGTGGCTTGTTCGATCAAGATCCAAAGCACGTTAAGAAGCTCATCCTCTGTCTGAATGCTATCGACGAGTATTCAAAAGAAGAGAGTAAGAAGCAAGAGTGACATATCGTGATCTTTATCTAGGTATTCGCGCTCAGAACCTAGCTAGCGGTGTTATCCGTCAGGTAGGTAGGGACTATCGTGCTCAAATGCAACGTATTGCATCTCTTGAGCGCGGTCGTGCTGCTGCTCAAGTAGCTGTTAGAAACGCTAGAACACGCCGTGAAGCTTTAAGAGACTCACTCACTGAGCTGCAAGTTGGTAAGGCAGCGCAAAGAGTTGCTGCTCAGCGTGCCGCGTTTGAAGCTGGCGCTGCTCAGCGTTCTCTGCGAATGATGGAGATTCAAACCACTCTTGACGCTGTGAGTCAGAAGAACAGAGCGAGAATGATCGCTGACGTTGAGCGTCGTGAAAAGAGTGTCGCTCAGATGAGAGCAAAAGGAGTTAGAGGCGCTCCACTGATTGCAGAGCAGAAGCGGCTACTTGAAGCTCAAACCCTTGTGACTGGTTTGCGTAATCTGGAAACAGAATACAGCACTCTAGCAAACGCAGAACAAGCAGTCATTCAAGCTGAGAATGCTCACGGTAGAGCTATCGCTAGGAAGAATGCTCAGATCGTAACGGCGGGTCAGCAGATTTCCCTCCTTACAGGGAAAGTTGATGATTTCGATGTTGCCTTACGTCAAGCGCGTGGGCCTGAAATGTTCATGGCGCGAATGCGACAGCTTGAACATCTTGGCCGTACAGTCATGCTTGGCGGTGCTGTGGGGACTTTGACCGCAGGAATCGTCGCAAAGCAAGCGTCTGATTTCCAAACTCAGATGATGCTTGCTGCAACACAAGCACGTCCAGTCCGAGCACCAACGGCAGTTACTCCACAGATTGCAGAACGATTAAGCAAGTCCGTTGTTGACTTTATGAAGTCAGGAAAGGCTATTGCAGAACCCGGAGAACTTAGCAGTTCTCTGTACGAAATCTTTTCGGGTGTTCCGCGACTTTCTGCAAATTTGAACACACGTCTAGAACAAGGCGCAACGTTAATGAAGCAGTTTAACGACGTTGCGAAGGCGAACTACGGTGTTGTTAGTTTCGAAGAAGTGACGAGAGCTGGTATTACTATCCTCAACGACTTCCAAGTGCCTTTGAACAAAATGCCTAGCGCGCTTAAT
>Ga0081455_10007043_pt1 | contig 11938 bp, 12 predicted proteins | sample TabmetS3T2R1_FD_70207 | JGI IMG/M metagenome (GOLD analysis project Ga0081455, IMG submission 70207) | Tabebuia heterophylla rhizosphere microbial communities from the University of Puerto Rico - S3T2R1 | ecosystem: Host-associated > Plants > Roots > Rhizosphere ...
AAGCACGCGGTCTTCCAGCCGTGCCACGGCACCGCGCCCGACATTATGGGGCAAGGCAAGGCCAATCCGACTGCGATGATCCTGTCCGCCGCGATGATGCTCGATTGGCTTGCCGACAAGCACGATCACCAGTCTGCGGCTGAGGCAGCGCAGCGCATTGACGCCGCGGTGGACAAGGCCTATGGCGGGGGCATCAAACCGATGGAGTACGGCGGCACAGACGGAACTGCCGCCATCACAAAGGCCGTGCTCGCAGCGCTCGGCTGAAAAATTTTCCCGTTCGTCCCCATGAAAGCGGGGACCCAGTCGAGCAGATTCCCGCCCGCGCGGGAATGAACGGTGTGATCCGGCATCGACCCCGCAAATAAATTTACAGCCCCACAAATTCCTTAATCGCGGCCAGAAACTGCTGCGGCTGCTCGAGCGGTGGGCAATGGCCGCACCTCGGCAATTCGATGTAACGCGCGCCGGGGACCTTCTCGACGATTTGTTTGTTGAGCGCCGGCGGCGTGGCCTGATCGAATTCGCCGCAAACGACCAGCGTCGGCACTTTCAGATGGTGCAGCAAGGGCACGAGATCGGTTTCCTGCAAAATCTTGCAGGCGGCCTGAAACGCCTTCGGATCGATCTCGAGCAGGACCTTTTTCCGCTCCTCGATCTTTTCCGGATGCGCGGCGAGATAAGCCGGCGAGAATACGCGTTTGGCCGCAATCTCCGCGATGCTGCCGAGGCCGCCATCGGCCACGTTCTCTGCCATGACGGCAAAGGCTTCGCGGCCCTGCGGAGGAAATGAAGCAGCAGCGTCGCTGAGGACGAGCTTGGACATTCGCTCCGGATGCGCGAGCGCGAACGCCAGCGCGACAGTACCGCCAAAGCCATTGCCCATCAGGATGGAATCCCTGGCGATCCTGAACTCCTCGAAGCCATCCTCGATCACCGCGATATAGGCATCCATCAACGCCAGCATTGCCGGCTGCGATCCGTGGAAACCCGGCAAATTAAATAACGTGACCCTGTGCTTGGCTGCAAGCGCCGGCAGTACCGGGTCGAAAGCGTGCCGGTCGGCGAGCAGCGAATGCAGCAAAACCAGGTCCGGGCCCTCGCCCGTCCGCACTGCGGTAAGCGCACCGCGGCCGGCGCTTAGCTGCTGCATTTGCATGAAGCCCTCCTAAAGTACTGTGTTGCAACGTAAGCCATAGATTGGTGGGCACGGTCCCGCCGAAGGCAGCGGAATCTATAACGCAGAACCTCGCGTTGTTTTCCATACTGTGCAAAATTGCTTCGAGGGCAAGCCGGACTGCCCCGCTCGAACGGCGCGGCGGTAATCCAAAACGAGAACATTCAGGGAGGGAGCAAATGCCTCAGTCACGACTTGCTGTTTTGAGATCGATCACGGCCGCCATCGGTTTCGCCTCGGTCCTGTTCGGCGCGCACGTCGCCGCTGCGCAAACCTACGGCTTTGCCACCATGCAGCCGGGAACGCTCAACCACACGTCCGGTTCGGCGGTCGCCAAGGTGCTGAAGGAAAAGGCCAACCTCAACGTCGTGGTGCAGCCGACCGCGGGCGAGTCGGTCCTGATCCCGTTGATCAGCCGCGGTGAAGCCGAGTTCGGCATCGCCAACATCTTCGAGGTGGTCGCCGCCAAGCAAAGCGCGCCGGACATCCGCTTGATCGGCTCGCTGCATCCGTTGCGCGGCGCGTTCTGGGTGCGCAAGGACACCGACATGCGCACCATGGCCGACCTCAAGCGCAAGAAGGTCGGCATGGGCTATTCCGCGATGAAGACGATCGATCCGATGGTCCGGGCGATCCTGGCGACCGGCGGCCTCACCGAGAAAGATGTCACGCCAGTGCTGATCCCCAACGTGATCCGCGGCGCTGATGATTTCGTCTCCGGGCAAGCCGACATGTTCTTCTTCGCGTTCGGCGCGCCGAAGGTACGCGAGGTGGACGTCACTGTCGGCGGGATTCGCGCGCTCGAGATCCCCGCGAGCGGCATCGCGGCGGCGCGGAAGATCCTGCCGGAAGGCTACTTGACGCCGGCACAGCCCAACCCGTTCTTCATCGGCGTCGAAAAGCCGATGGATGTCTACACGTGGGACAACATGATCTTCACCAACGCCAAGGTGAAGGACGATGTCGTCTACAAGATCATCGAGACGCTGGAGGCCAACAAGGCCGAGCTGGTTACCGTCCAGCCGGCATTGCGCGAGTTCTCGGCGGCGGCACTCTACAAGAAATACGACCTGCCCTATCACCCCGGCGCCTTGAAATACTTCAAGGACAATAACATTGCCGCCAAATAAACAGCCGGGTGAGTAAAGGGTGAGCGAAGAACGCATCGTTCCCGACACAGCCGAGTTCGTCTCGGCTGCGTCGCGGGCGACCGTCTTCTGGACCAACGTCTTCCAGTCGCTGCTGGTCGCGGCGGTCGTCCTGTGGGTGCTCGACATCCCGCGCATGGCGGGGCTGTCGCTCTACACCGAGCAATTGCTGACGATCTGCCTTGGCCTGACGCTGGCGCTCGCCTTCGTCGTCGAGACGGCACGCAAGCGTCACTGGTCGGACTGGCCGGCGGTGGTCCTGTCGCTCGCCGTGTGCGGCTACATTACGGTGCGCTACGAGCACTTGACGCTTGAAGCTTCGATGATGCCACTCGACAGCCTTCTCATCAGCATCGTTCTGGTCGCCTTGATCTTCGAAGCGAGCCGCCGGGTCAGCGGCTGGGGCTTCGTCGGCATGATCCTCGCGATCGCAGTCTACATCTACATCAGCCCGCATCTGCCGGGGGATTTCCAGACCCGTTACGTCTCGCCACAACGCCTCGTCACCTATGTCGCGCTCGACCTCAACGGCGCCATTGGCTCGATCCTCCAGGTCGCGGTGCTGATCGTCATTCCCTTCACGATCCTTGGCCAGGTGCTGGCACGCACCGGCGGGGCAGACTTCTTCGCCGATGTCTCGATGTCGCTGATGGGCCGCTTCCGTGGCGGCGCGGCGAAAATCGCGGTGGTCGGCTCGGCCTTGTTCGGCATGATCTCCGGAAGCGCGGTCGCCAATGTGCTTGCAGTCGGGATCGTGACAATCCCTACGATGATCCGCTCCGGCTTTACCCCATATCGCGCTGCCGCAATCGAGTCGGTTGGGTCCACCGGCGGCCAGATGACGCCACCAGTCATGGGCGCCGCGGCGTTCATCATGGCCGAATTTCTTCAGGTGCCTTATGGCGAAGTATGCATCGCTGCGGCGATCCCCGCGTTTCTTTACTACTCGTGCCTGTTCTTTCACGTCGACCTCGAAGCCGCCAAGCACAAGATCGGCGCCGCCAAGCTCGACGCCCTGAAAATCGGTGATGTGCTCAAATCCGGATGGCACTTTCTGGTGCCGCTGGCGTTCCTGGTGGTCGCGCTCATCTACCCCGATGTCTTGCGGCTCACCCCGGAGAAAGCGGCAGTCGCCGCAACCGCGATCCTGATCGCTTTGGCAATGATCTTTGGCTATCGCGGCAAGCGGCTCGGCATCGGCGAAATTCTCTACGCCATCATGGAGACCGGCCGCGTCTCGCTCGACATCATCCTCATCGGCGCGGCGGCCGGCATCATGGTCGGTATCATGAGCATCTCGGGTCTCGCGTTCAGCATGACGATCCAGCTCCTGACGCTCGCCGGCGGCAACATATTTCTGCTGCTGCTCTTGATCGCGATCCTCGCCTTCGTGCTCGGCATCGGCCTTCCGACCATTAGCGTCTATATCCTGACCGCAACGCTGCTGGCTCCGGCGCTGGTCAAGCTCGGCGTCACGCCGACGGCCGCGCATATGTTCGTCATGTACAACGGCATTCTCTCAATGATCACGCCGCCGGTTGCTTTCGCAGCCTATGCCGCCGCCAATATTGCGCGCACCGATGGCTGGACGACCGGCTGGATTGCCTGCGTGGTCGGCTGGTCGACTTTCATCCTGCCGTTTCTTTTTGTGCTGACGCCAAGCCTGCTGATGGACGGCTCGTGGACCGAAATCGTCCTCAATACATCGCGCGTCACCTTCGGAATTTGGCTTGGCACGATAGCGGCGGTCGGCTTCTCGTTTGCGCGGCTTAATGCCATTGGCCGCGCAATCTATGCCGTGATCTCGCTCGCCGTGGTGCTGCCGCCGGAAGCCTTTACGGGCGCGATCTGGATCAACGCTGCCGGCGTCACGGCGGCAATCGTCGTACTCAGCATCGACTGGGTGCGCGGCAAAAAGGGCGCCGCCGAAGTGCCGGCGACGCCCTACTGAACACTAAATCGGCTTAGTTGCCCTCGCGCCAGATGCCAAGCGCTTCCTGAGCGGGCCGGTCCGATATCGAGAACAAGACCGCATCGCCGCCGGTCACGTTATGCGAATAGCGTTTCCACGGCGGCACAACGAAGACGTCGTTGACGTTCCATTCGAATGGCTTGCCGTCAATAATCGTGGTGCCTTGGCCTTCTGCGACCGCGAAGATGGTGCCGTCGGTCGACCGGTAGGGTTCGCCCTTGAAGCCCTTCGGCAATAGCGCAAGCGAGGCGCCCATGGTCGGCAGCACCGGGCCGCCATTGATCGGATTGGCATAGCGCACGCGCGCGCCGTGACGGCTGTCGATGTCGCCCGTCGACTTCAGCCGCTCGAGGATCGGCCGCATCTTGGCATACGGATAGTTGATCACCGGGGAGCGGTTGAGATGGATCGGTGCACCATCGGGGAGAACGCCGGTCGCATAGCGCTCGAAGGAGTCGCCGTCCTGATGATTGACGTTCTGCATCTTCTCGTCGAAGTGCGACGCGAACGATGCCTGGAAATGATTGACCGTCGGCATGTCCAGCACGTCGAGCCACATGACCGGCTCCTTGCCCGGATTGCCGTGATCGTGCGGCGCCCAGTTGGCTGTAATGATGAAGTCGCCGTGCTCCATCTGCGCCTTCTCGCCCTCTACCGCCGTGTAGGCGCCCTTGCCCTTGAGCACGAAGCGGATGGCGGAGGCGACGTGTTGATGCGCGTCGGCTATTTCGCCTGGCAAAATCAACTGGATGCCGGCGAAGAGCGAATTGGTAATGCGTGACTTGCCGGGCTCGCCGGGATTCTCCAGGACCAGCACGCGACGTTCCGCCTCCTCGGCGGTGATGACGTCGCCGGCCTCGAGCATCAGCTTCTCGACTTCGGGAAACTTCCACAGCGCCGGCTGCATCTGGGTTTTCGGCTCGGGCGTCACCAGACCCTTGAGCACTTCCCACAGCGGCGCGAGATGATATTTGGAAATCTTGTCGTAATAGGCCTGACGTGCGCCCGTGATGTTGTGCTTGTTGCCGGTCTTCGCGGTGTCAATCGCGAGCGTCATTGGGATTCCTCCGTGAATCGTTCATTTTATTTACTGGGAATATAACCCACCGCAGGCGTCGCTTAAACCCGCGAAACCAGGCGCATAGCGGCTATGTAGCGCCCAGGCTCTGGCCTATTGACGCTGCTTCTCTAACACTGGCAGCGCACCGATGCCCGAGGTCCAACGCTGAGCGGACCGGTGCCAGTACTGCAGCTTGGGCGCGAGTTGATCGCGCTGGTTGAGGGTGCCGACCCGGATCGAATGGACCTTCGGACCGGGTTCAGTGCTGGTCGAGTAGATCGGCGAGCCGCAATGGGGGCAAAAAGATTGCGGCCGCTTGTTTCCACTCTCTCCGGTCTTGACGTAGATCTTCAGGTCGCCCTGCAAGAGCTTGAAGCTGCCTTTTTTCGTCGGCACCACGGTGCGGAACGCCGAACCGGACAAGGTCTGACAATCGGTGCAGTTGCAGATCGCAACCGTATCCGGATCGATTTCAGCTTCGTAGCGGATGTAGCCACAATGGCACCGGCCGTCGACCTTCATCGCTCCATTCTCCTTCAGTTGTTGACCGATCCTCCATCGACCACGAGCGACTGACCTGTCACGAAATCGCTGTCGCTTGACGCCAGGAACAGAAGCGCGCCGAGAAGATCTTCGGGATATGCGTCGCGCTTGAAGGCTCTGCTATTGCGCACGCGCACGCGCTCCTCCTCGACGTGGGTGACGTTTTCGAGTCCGGTGTCACTGAGCGTATAGCCGGGCGAGAGCGAATTGACTGCGATGCCATATTCGCCAAGCTCGCGCGACAAGGATCGCGTGAACGCGAGTATCGCACCCTTGGACGTCACATAAGGCAGCATGCGGGGCACACCCTTGTACGGAGATCCCGATGCAATGTTGATGATCTTTCCGGTGCGGCGCTCCATCATGTGCGGCGCAACGTGTTTCACCATCAGAAATGATCCGCGCACGTTTATCGCCATGACGCGATCCCAGGTCTCATTGTCCCACTCGACGAAATTGCGTGGCTTGAGCTTTGCGTAAAGGGCGGCATTGTTGACCAAAATGTCGATCTGGCCGAAACGATCGATCGTCTGGCTGACGAGTCGCTGCACCTGTTTTTCGTCGCTCACATCGAACTTGACGCTCGCCACCGAATTCGCGCCATGCCGTCCGGCGATCTCCTCGGCGAGCTCGCTCCCGTCGGCAATGTCGGCAATCATCACGCGCGCGCCTTCAGCAGCGAGGGCCTGCGAATAGTGCCGGCCAATTCCCTTTGCGCCGCCTGTCACGATTGCGGCTTTACCGGCGAGCCTCGGCATGACTTCCTCCGACGACCAGTCATGGCCGGGCTTGTCCCGGCCATCCACGTCTTTATGGTTGATCATGCAAGACGTGGATGCCCGCAACAAGTGCGGGCATGACGACGCGTTACCGGGGGAACACCATGGCGCGCGATACGGCAGACCGCCTGGCAATCCGGACGCTGATCGAGAATTGGGTGCTCTGGCGCGACGCCCGCATGTGGGATCGTTTCCGGACGGTCTGGCACAAGGACGGGCAGATGTGGGCGACCTGGTTTCAGGGCTCATACGAAGAATTCATCCGCGTCAGCCAGGAAGGCTACGATCGCGGCGTGCGCATCATGCATATGCTGGGCGGCATGAGCATCGACATCAAAGGCAAGCGGGCAATCGCGCAGACCAAGATGACGATCTCGCAACGGGCCCAGGTTGAGGGGGTCGTGTGCGACGTCGTGTGCACTGGCCGCTTCTACGATTTCCTTGAGAAGCGCAGAGGCAAATGGGGCATTGTGCTGCGCCGCCTCGCCTACGAAAAGGACCGACTCGATCCAGTCGATCCGTCGGCAACCCTGAAGCTCGATAAGACGCTGTTGTCCCAGTTTCCGGAAGGCTATCGCCACCTTGCCTATCTACAGAGCAAGATCGGATACAAGATTAGGGATGAATTGCCCGGTCTCGACGGGCCTGCGCTCGATGCGCTTTACGCCAAGGGCGATGCTTGGTTGAAGGGAAAGAAGCTTTAGGCGAAAGTTAAAGACCCAATGGGGGAAGGCGCCATGTCGCTTGCCGACAAATTCAATCTGCTCAACGAATTCAATGTTCTGCGAATAATCTGCGCGGTGTTTTTCATTCCCCATATCGTCGGAAAAATTACAGTACCGGCGACGCTTGAGTTTTTCGTCAAAGCCGGCTTCAAGCCGCCCGCTACCTGGATGTATATCGCAGGAACGATTGAGACGTTCCTCTGTATCGGCTTGTTTTTCGGCATCTACCTGAAGTATGTCGCATTCATCGCCTTCATCCATCTGCTGGTCGCTGCCGCCGCGACCTATAAGGTGACCAAAAGCTGGATTTGGGTAATTGGCGGCATCGAATATTGCGTGTTCTGGGCGATCTGCTGTCTGGTCGTCGCCATGCACGCCTTTCATACCGGCACGTAAAATTTTCTCTTCGCTGAAAGGAAATCTCCCCAATGGCTAGCGTTCTGTTCTCTCCCATCACCTTGCGTGGCCTGACCCTGCCGAACCGGGTCGTGGTCTCGCCGATGTGCCAATACAATTCCGATAACGGCTCGGCGAATGATTGGCACCTGATGCATCTCGGCAATATGTCGCTCGGCTGCGCCGGGCTGGTGATGTGCGAGATGACCAACGTCAACCCGCAGGGCCGCATCTCGCCAAAATGCGCCGGCATGTGGTCGGACGACAACGAAAAGGCGCTCAAGCGCGTGCACGATTTTTGCCGCCAATATGGCGTTGCGAAACTGGGCGTACAGCTCGCGCACGCCGGCCGCAAGGGCCCTACCACGCCGCCGGCAGCCGGTGGGAAGCCTATCCTGACCAAGGAAGAAGGCGGCTGGACGCCGGAGGCGCCGTCGGCGATTCCTTACGACACGGGCTGGACGGTCCCGCACGCAATGACCAAGGACGACATCAAGCGGTGCCTGCGCGAATTCGCGGAAGCCGCCAAGCGCGTCGATCGCATCGGTTACGACGTGATCGAATTGCATAGCGCTCACGGTTATCTGGCGCATCAATTCCTATCGCCGCTCTCGAACCAGCGCATCGACGAATACGGCGGATCACTCGAAAACCGCATGCGTTTTGCAATCGAGATGTACGAATCCGTGCGCGCCGTATGGCCGGAGCACAAGCCGCTCGGAATGCGCGTCTCCGCGACCGACTGGGTCGATGGTGGCTGGACGCCGGAGGAAACAGTGATCCTGGCGAAGGAGCTCAAGAAGCGCGGCATGGATTACATGGACGTATCCAGTGGCGGGCTTGATCCGCGGCAGAAGATCCCGCTTGCCCCCGGCTATCAGGCGCCTTTTGCCGAGAAGGTGAAGAAGGAGAGCGGAATCACCACGATGACCGTCGGTCTGATCGCGGGTTATCAGCAGGCGGAGGACATTGTCGCCTCCGGCAAGGCGGATCTGATTTGCCTCGCGCGTGGAGCAATGTGGGATCCGCGCTGGGCCTGGCACGCGGCCGAGGAACTGGGCGCCGAGACGCCCTACGCGCCAAAGATGATGGGATGCCATCCGAAGCTGCGGCCGCAGCTTTTTCCGAAGCGGGCACAGGCGGCGGGGTAGCGTTTACCCCGTTCATTCCCGCGCAAGCGAACGTTATCGTTTCATCTTCGCGATAAACTTCGCAAACGCGGCGAGCTGCGCCTTGACCGCATCCTTCGTGCCCTGATCGGTCAGCGCCAGCGTCTCCTTGTCGAACTTGCTCGCGGAATTTCCCACAAACACTTCGGGCGTGCCGAAGATGAAGGCTTTCAGGAAGGTCATCGACATGCGCCAATGATATTGCATGCGCGCACCGCCGAGAGGCCCTTGCGAGCAGGACTGGATCGCGACCGGCTTGCCCTTGAACGGCTGCTCCTTCATGCGCGATATCCAGTCGATTGCGTTTTTCAATCCACCCGGCATCGACCAGTTGTATTCGGGTGACACGAACAGAACCCCGTCGGCAGCGCGGATCGCGGTCGCGAGGTCTTCCGCCGGACCTGGGAAGCCCGAGGCTTCCTGGGTATCGGCATTGTACAGCGGCAACGTTTCAAGCGGCGGAGCAGTGACAAACTTCATGTCGGGTGGCGCCAGGTCCGGCAAGGCGCGGGTCAACGCCGCATTGTACGAGCGCTTGCGTAGCGAACCGCAGATCACAAGCACATTGAATTTGTCACCTTCAGCCATAGCCAGCCCTTCCGATGAAATCTCTCACCATTCCGATTTGATGATGCCGATGACGCTATTTGGCTTCGAGGCCGGCCGTTTTGGCGACTTCCTGAAAGCCCTTAATGTCGGACTCGATGACCTTGCGAAATTCGGCAGGCGACGACAGGTTCGCAACCGCACCCGCAGTCTCGAGCCGCTTTTTAACTGCGTCTTTGGCCAGCACCTCTTTCATCGTCTTGTGAAGCTTGTCGACGACCGGCTGTGGCGTGCCGGCCGGAAAGACAAGTCCGTACCAGCCGAGGTAAGCAATTCCCGGCACGCCGCTCTCCGCGAGAGTGGGAACATTCTCAAGTCCCGGCCAACGGTTCGGCGTGGCAACGGCGATGAGACGCAAGTCGCCTGAATCCACCTGGCCGCGAATGGAATGATAGAGCTCGACCGCGAAAGCCGCATCGCCACGCAGCAATGCGCTGACCACTTCGCCCGACGTGCGGTAGGAAACCGGCTGCGCGTTCATTGATGTACGTTGGCGCAAATGCTCGGCGATGAGATGCTGCGTCGAGCCCAACCCTACGGTTGAATAGTTCAACTTGCCCGGCTGTTTGTTGATGTATTCGACAAGACCCTTGATGTCGGTCACGGGCGAATTTTTTGCGACAGCGACAACGAAAGCGGAATTGGTGAAGATGCCGACCGGCGCGAAATCGTTGATCGGATCGTACGGCACTTGTTTCACCGTGACCGCGGACACCGCGTGGCCCATGCTGATGGCGAGAAGGTTGTAACCGTCCTTGGGCGCCCTGGCGGCCGCTCCGCCGGCTATCGTTCCGCCTGCCCCCGGGCGATTTTCGACGGTGAATTGCTGGCCGAGCGCTTCCGACAGACCATCCGCCAGGATGCGGGTCGCAACATCCGTTCCTCCCCCCGCACCGAAGCCAACCAGAATGTGGACCGGGCGCGATGGCCAATCCTGCGCGGCAGCGGGCACGAGCTGCGCCATAGCTGCCACGACGATGCTGAAGATGACGACTGTGACACGCGCGATCATCGGCGTTCCCCTTTTTTGGCGCGCCGCTGTCCGGGCCGCCTCTGGTGTGAACGACACGCTAAGGGAACGTGGCCAGGGGACCGATTGTCAAGCGGCCGAGATCAAGCCTTTTCGTCCGCAATCGGATTGCGCAATACGCCGATGCCCTCAATTTCGATCTCGCAGGTATCGCCTGGCTTCATCCAGACCGGCTCGGGCTTGCGCGCGTGACCCACGCCGGATGGCGTGCCGGTCAGGATCACATCGCCTGGCTCCAGCGTCATGCCCTTGGTGAGATAGACCAGCGTCTCGGCAAGCGGAAACATCATGTTTTCGGTGTTATCGGACTGCATGGTGTTGCCGTTCAGCCGGCTCTGGATTTTCAAACCCTTGCTGCCCGGCGGGACTTCGTCCGCCGTGACCATCCAGGGGCCGAAGCCACCCGTGCGATCAAAATTCTTGCCCATCCCCCATTGCGTGGTGTGCCGCTGGAATTCACGCACCGATCCTTCATTCGCGCAGGAGTAACCGGCAATGCAGTCGATCGCGTTGGCCATGGTGAGATGCTTCGCGCGCTTGCCGACGATTGCCACCATCTCGGCTTCGTAATCGAGTTGGATCGATTCTTTCGGACGCACAATCGGCTGCAGATGCGGAACCATGGAGGTAAGCACACGGAAAAAAATCGACGGAAATTTTGGAATGTTGTCGCGTTGCGGACCTTCCTTCACATGCTCGAGATAGTTCAACCCCAGGCAAATGATTTTTCCCGGCCGCGCCACTGGCAATGCGTATGTCAGTCCGCTCAGCGGTCGACGAGCTGAGCCGGGCGCCTTTCTGGCAATGTCGGTGATGGGTTTTAGGTCACCATTGCTCCGGCGCAACAGTTCGCCGAGATCGTTGGGTATATTTGCATCAGCAATCTGTAAATCGACGACGTGATCGCCATCAATCACGCCCAGCCGCGCGCCATTGGATTCAAAACCGACGATCTTCATGAGCCCTGCCTTGCTTGATGAGTGCGTCCGGCCCGCGAGAATGGCCGGCCCGCAACGCTTAGCGCAGGCCAAGCAAGTCGAGCAAGTCACACGCCGAGTTTGAACGCCTGGAGGGAAAAATATTTGCGCGAGTCCATCCATGCCGCGACCGGCAGCCAGCCCACGCCCCGCGCGAGCGCCGAGAGCGACTCGATGCTGTACTTGTAGCTGTTCTCGGTATGAATCGTTTCGCCGGCGCGGAAATCGATCGAGTCTCCAGCGACCTTCACTTTTTGCCGCTTGAGGCTGGCGAGATGCATTTCGACGCGATGACGCTCGCGGTTGTAAAACGCGTGATGCTCGAAGGTGTCGAGCTGGAACGAGCCGCCAAGCTC
>Ga0081455_10007044_pt1 | contig 11935 bp, 9 predicted proteins | sample TabmetS3T2R1_FD_70207 | JGI IMG/M metagenome (GOLD analysis project Ga0081455, IMG submission 70207) | Tabebuia heterophylla rhizosphere microbial communities from the University of Puerto Rico - S3T2R1 | ecosystem: Host-associated > Plants > Roots > Rhizosphere ...
ATAAGCTTCTTCATGTCGGGGAGCTTGTTCTGCGTGCGCGCCATGAAGGCGAGGAATTGGGCGATATCGCGTTCGTAGGCTTCGGCCGTGTTCGCCGCGAGCTGGCGCTCGACGGCAAGATAAGCGAGCCAGTCCTCGACCGCCTCACGCAGGTAAGGCGTGGCTTGAACCCCTCGCGCTTTCGCCGCTTTGGCCAATGCCGCGACCCTCAAATTGCGCCGTGAACGCGCCTTGCGCGTGAGGCTACTATGCCTAGCTGAGTCGTTAGTCCCACGTTAAGCCCGCAAAATCGACCCTTGGCCAAAGCGAAGCCCAAGCACGGAGCAAAGCCCGCGCAGCGCACGGTTCCCGTCCTGCTGCCGCTCGCGCTGCCCGCCCCTTACAACTACCTCCTGCCCGACGGAACGCAAGCCGAGCCCGGCCGCTTCGTCGTCGCCCCTCTCGGCACGGTGGAATATCTCGCCGCGGTGTGGCGGCGCGCGGCGGAGGCGCCCGCGCTCGAGATCGACCGCAAGAAGCTCCGCGCCATCGTCGAGGTGATCGAAGACGTGCCGCCTCTGCCGCCGGTCTCGCTCGACTTCGCCGATTGGGTCGCGAACTACACGCTGTCGTCGCCCGGCATGGTCTTGCGCATGATGATGAGCGCGGGCCGCGCCTTCGACCCGCCCGCGCCGCGCTACGGGGTGCGGCTCATCGGCGCGGCCCCGGAGCGCATGACCCCCGCCCGCGCCCGCGTGCTCGAAGCGGCGAAGAACGGGCTCATCTGGGTCAAATCGAGCCTCGCCGAGGCGGCCGGCGTGAGCCCGGGCGTCATTGACGGGCTGGTCGATGCCGGGGTTCTCGTCGCCGAGCCTTTGCCCGACTGGCACGCGCGCACCCTCGATCTCTCGCTCGAACGCGCGAAGCTCACGCCCGAGCAGAACGAGGCGGCGCGGCAAATCCTCGCCAACACGGAGGGCGGCTTCACCGTGACGCTGCTCGACGGCGTCACCGGCTCGGGCAAGACCGAAGTCTATTTCGAGGCGATCGCGGCCGCGCTCGCGCGCGGGCGGCAGGTGCTCGTGCTCATGCCCGAGATCGCGCTCACCTCTCAGTTCATCGCCCGCTGCGAGGAGCGTTTCGGCGCGCGCCCCGCCGAGTGGCATTCCGGAGTGTCGGCGCCGCTCCGTGGCCGCGTCTGGCGCGCCGTCGCCGAGAACAAGGCGAAGCTCGTCGTCGGCGCCCGCTCGGCGCTGTTCCTGCCCTTCCCCGATCTCGGCTTGATCGTCGTCGATGAGGAGCACGACCAGAGCTACAAGCAGGAGGACCGCGTCGCCTATCAGGCGCGCGACATGGCGGTCGTGCGCGGATCGCTTGGACAAATCCCCGTGGTGCTGAGTTCCGCCACGCCCTCGATCGAAACCCTGGTCAATGCCGAGCAGGGCCGCTACCGGCACATCAAGCTTGGCCTCCGCTACAAGGCTGCGGGCCTGCCCCAGATCGCCGCGATCGACATGCGGAACGATCCGCCCGAGCGCGGCCGCTGGCTCTCGCCCGTCCTCGTCGATGCCGTCGCCGAGACGCTTGCGCGCGGCGAGCAGGCGCTCCTGTTCCTTAATCGCCGCGGCTATGCCCCGGTGACGCTCTGCCGCAAATGCGGCTTCCGCTTCGAATGCCCGAACTGCTCGGCCTGGCTCGTCGAGCACAGATTTCGTCGCCGGCTCGAATGCCATCATTGCGGGACGTTCGTGCCGGTCCCCGAGGAATGTCCCAAATGCGGTGCCGAGCATTCGCTCGTCCCTTGCGGCCCCGGCATCGAGCGCATCGCCGAGGAGATCGCCGAGCGCTTCCCGGATGCGCGCCGCGTGCTGCTGTCGAGCGATCTCACGCCCTCCATCACTGACCTTCGCGAGACCTTGCGCGAGATCGAGGAGCGCGAGGTCGATGTCGTCATCGGCACCCAGCTTGTCGCCAAGGGCCATCATTTCCCGGGGCTTGCGCTTGTCGGCGTGGTCGACGGCGATCTCGGCCTCGCGCAAGCCGACCCGCGCGCGGCCGAGCGCACCTTCCAGCTCATCAATCAGGTGACGGGGCGCGCGGGCCGCGATGCCATTCCCGGGCGCGGGCTGATCCAGACCTACATGCCCGAGCATCCGGTGATGCAGGCGCTCGTCTCGAGCGATCGCGAGGCCTTCTACGAGAAGGAGATCGCCGCGCGGCGGGAAGCGGGGTTGCCGCCCTTCGGCAGGCTCGCGTCGCTCCTCGTGAGCGGGAGCTCGCGCGAAGGGGCCGAGGCTTATGCCCGCGCCGTCGCGCTCGCCGCGCCCGCTGCCGCCAAAATCCAGGTGCTGGGACCGGCCGAGGCGCCGCTATCGGTGATCCGCGGCCGCCACCGCTACCGGCTCCTGGTCAAGGCCACCCGCGAGGCCGACCTCCAGGCCTATTTGCGCCTCTGGCTCGCCCAAGTCCCCAAGGCCAAAGGCGACCTCAGGCTCGTCGTGGACATCGACCCCTACTCCTTCCTGTAGGGGCGAAAATGGCCCCGAAAATTGGCCCGCCCGGGCCGATTTAGGGCCTTCCTCCCGTTGCGCCCCCCTCCCCCGTATGTTACAGGCTCGGCGGGCTTCCGGGGGCTTTCCAACAGGCCTTCAGCCTGTTGACGCGGGAGCCACTCACAGCATTTCTCGGTTCGGGGACGGGGGCGGCTTCGATCGTGAGCGGCCGTTCGAGAGGAAGAGGCTTTGGCGGTCGACGAGCATACAGTTTCGGGCGTTGCCGGGCGCTATGCGACGGCGCTGTTCGAGCTCGCATCCGAAGGGAAGGCGCTCGACAAGGTCGCCGCCGATCTTGACCGTGTCAGTGAGGCCCTCGATGCCTCCGCCGACCTTGCCCGCCTCATCAACAGTCCGGTCTTCACCGCCGACGAGCAGGGACGAGCGCTCGCCGCCATCCTCGACAAGATCGGGATCGCGGGGCTCTCCCGGAATTTCCTCCTACTCCTCGCCAAGAACCGCCGCCTCTTCGCCACCCGCGACACCATCGCCGGCTTCCGCGCCATGCTGGCGCGCCACCGGGGCGAGATGAGTGCGTCGGTGATCTCGGCCGCGAAGCTCACCGAGTCGCAAACGACGGCCTTGAAGCAGGCGCTCAAAGCCGCGCTTGGCAAGGAGGTGTCGCTCGAAGCCCGTGTCGATCCCGGCCTTCTCGGCGGGCTTGTGGTCAAGGTCGGCAGCCGCATGATCGACACCTCGCTGCGCACGAGGCTCAATTCACTCAAAGTTGCCATGAAAGAGGTTGGCTAATGGATATCAGGGCCGCTGAGATCTCCGCGATTCTCAAGGAGCAGATCAAGAATTTCGGGCAAGAGGCGGAAGTCGCCGAGATCGGCCAGGTGCTTTCGGTCGGCGACGGCATCGCCCGCGTCTATGGCCTCGACAAGGTCCAGGCCGGCGAGATGGTCGAGTTCGCCGACGGCACGCGCGGCATGGCGCTCAATCTCGAAGTCGACAATGTCGGCATCGTGATCTTCGGTGACGACCGCCACATCCGCGAAGGCGATACCGTCAAGCGCACCGGCGCCATCGTCGAGGTGCCAGTCGGCAAGGCGCTGCTCGGCCGCGTGGTCGATGCGCTCGGCAATCCGATCGACGGCAAGGGGCCGATCGAGGCGGAAGAGAAGCGCCGCGTCGACGTCAAGGCGCCCGGCATCATTCCGCGCCAGTCGGTGCATGAGCCGATGCAGACGGGGCTCAAGGCCATCGACGCGCTCATCCCCATCGGCCGCGGCCAGCGCGAGCTCATCATCGGCGACCGCCAGACCGGCAAGACCGCCATCATCCTCGACACCATCCTCAACCAGAAATCGATCAACGCGCTCGGCGACGACAAGAAGAGCCTCTATTGCATCTACGTCGCCGTCGGCCAGAAGCGCTCGACCGTGGCGCAGTTCGTCAAGATCCTGGAGGATAACGGGGCGCTGCCCTATTCGATCGTCGTCGCCGCCACCGCTTCCGATCCCGCGCCGATGCAGTACCTGGCGCCGTTCTCGGGCTGCGCCATGGGCGAGTTCTTCCGCGACAACGGCATGCATGCGGTCGTGTTCTACGACGATCTGTCGAAGCAGGCCGTGGCATACCGCCAGATGTCGCTCCTGCTCCGCCGCCCACCGGGGCGCGAGGCCTATCCGGGCGACGTGTTCTATCTCCACTCGCGGCTTCTCGAGCGCGCGGCCAAGCTGAACAAGGACAACGGCTCGGGCTCGCTCACCGCGCTTCCCGTCATCGAGACGCAGGCGAACGACGTGTCGGCCTACATCCCGACCAACGTCATCTCCATCACCGACGGGCAGATCTTCCTCGAGACCGACCTGTTCTATCAGGGCATCCGCCCGGCGGTGAATGTAGGCCTCTCGGTGTCGCGCGTGGGCTCGGCCGCCCAGGTGAAGGCGATGAAGCAGGTGGCGGGCAAGATCAAGGGCGAGCTCGCGCAATATCGCGAGATGGCGGCCTTTGCCCAGTTCGGCTCCGATCTCGACGCCACCACCCAGCGCCTGCTCAATCGCGGCGCCCGCCTGACCGAGCTGCTGAAGCAGCCGCAATTCTCGCCGATGACGGTCGAGGAGCAGGTCGTGGTAATCTATGCCGGCGTGAACGGCTATCTCGACCCGCTTCCCGTCTCCGCGGTCCGCAGCTTCGAGGACGAGCTCTTGCGCTTCATGCGCGCCGAGAATCCGGAGATCCTCACCGCGATCCGCGACAGCAATGAGATTTCCAAGGAAACCGGCGACAAGCTCAAGGCTGCCGTCGACAAATTCGCCAAGGCCTTCGCGTGAGTTAAGTCATGCCGTCGCTGAAGGTACTCCGCAACCGCATCGCGTCCGTCAAGGCGACGCAAAAGATCACCAAGGCCATGCAGATGGTGGCCGCGGCGAAGCTTAGGCGCGCGCAGACGGCGGCCGAAGCGGCGCGGCCCTACGCCACGCGCATGGAGACCGTGCTCGCCAATCTCGCCACCGCCTTGGCCGGCCGCGAGGGCGGTCCGCCGCTCATGGTCGGCACCGGCAAGGATACCGTTCACCTCCTCATCGTCTGCACCGCGGAGCGCGGCCTTTGCGGCGCGTTCAACTCGGCGATCGTGCGGCTTGCCCGCGAGCACATCAACCGGCTCCTGGCCGACGGCAAACAGGTGAAGATCCTCTGCGTCGGCCGCAAAGGCTTCGATCAGCTCAAGCGGAACTTCTCGCAGCTGATCATCGAGACCATCGATTTCCGGGGCGTGCGCCAACTCTCCTTCGAACATGCCGAACGGGTCGCCGATAAGGTGCTCTCGCTCTTCGCCGAGGGCGCTTTCGACGTGGCGACCCTGTTCTTCTCCCGCTTCCGCTCGGTCATCAGCCAGATCCCGACCGCCCAGCAGATCATCCCGGCGACGATCCCGGCCGAGACGCCGGGAGCCGAGGCGGCCCTCGGCGGCGCCGTCTACGAATACGAGCCCGACGAGGCCGAGATTCTCGCCGATCTCTTGCCGCTCAATATCACCGTGCAGATCTTCAAGGCGCTGCTCGAGAACGCGGCCTCCGAGCAGGGCGCGCGCATGAGCGCCATGGACAACGCCACCCGCAACGCCGGCGACATGATCGGCCGGCTCACGCTGAACTACAACCGCACGCGCCAGGCCATGATCACCAAGGAGCTGATCGAGATCATCTCCGGCGCCGAGGCCATTTAGTCACTTTCGACCGTAAGGAACGTTCGCAATGGCAAAGAAGTCACCCGTGATCGCAGAGACCAAGAAGCAGGAGAAGAAGATCGCCGCCGGCAAGGGCGCGCGCGGCCATGTGCGCCAGGTCATGGGCGCCGTGGTTGACGTCCAGTTCGACGATCATCTGCCCGAGATCTTGAACGCGCTCGAGACCGACAATCAGGGCAATCGCCTCGTGCTCGAAGTCGCCCAGCATCTCGGCGAGAACACCGTGCGCACGGTCGCCATGGACTCGACCGAAGGCCTGGTGCGCGGCCAGGACGTCGTCAACACCGGCGAGCCGATCGCGGTGCCGGTGGGCGACGAGACCTTGGGCCGCATCATGAACGTCGTCGGCGAGGCGGTGGACGAGGCCGGGCCGATCAAGACCGCAGAAATGCGCCCGATCCATCAGCCCGCGCCGTCATACGTCGATCAATCGACCGAGGCAGAGATTCTCGTTACCGGCATCAAGGTCGTGGACCTGCTCGCGCCTTACGCCAAGGGCGGCAAGATCGGCCTCTTCGGCGGCGCCGGCGTCGGCAAGACCGTCATCATCCAGGAACTGATCAACAACATCGCCAAGGCCCATGGCGGCTACTCGGTGTTCGCCGGCGTCGGCGAGCGCACGCGCGAGGGCAACGACCTCTACCACGAGATGATCGAGTCCGGCGTGAACAAGGACCCGGCCAAGAACAACGGCTCGGCGGCCGGCTCCAAATGCGCCCTCGTCTACGGCCAGATGAACGAGCCGCCGGGCGCCCGCGCCCGCGTCGGCCTGTCGGGGCTGACCGTCGCCGAATACTTCCGCGACCAGGGCCAGGACGTGCTGTTCTTCGTCGACAACATCTTCCGCTTCACCCAAGCGGGCTCGGAAGTGTCGGCGCTGCTCGGCCGCATCCCCTCGGCCGTGGGCTACCAGCCGACGCTCGCGACCGACATGGGCGCGCTGCAAGAGCGCATCACCACCACCCAGAAGGGCTCGATCACCTCGGTGCAGGCGATTTACGTGCCGGCGGACGACTTGACCGACCCCGCGCCCGCCACCTCCTTCGCCCATCTCGACGCCACCACGGTTCTGTCGCGCAGCATCGCCGAGAAGGGCATCTACCCCGCCGTGGACCCGCTCGATTCGACCTCGCGCATGCTCGACCCGCGCATCGTCGGCGAGGAGCATTACGCGGTCGCCCGCCGCGTGCAGGAGATCCTGCAACGCTACAAGGCGCTTCAGGACATCATCGCCATTCTCGGCATGGACGAGCTGTCGGAAGAGGACAAGGTCACCGTCGCTCGCGCGCGCAAGATCGAGCGCTTCCTGTCGCAGCCCTTCCATGTCGCCGAAGTGTTCACCGGTCGGCCCGGCTCGTTCGTCGAGCTTGCCGACACGATCAAGGGCTTCCAGGGACTGTGCAAGGGCGACTACGACCACCTGCCGGAATCGGCCTTCTACATGGTCGGCACCATCGAGGAGGCCGTCGCCAAGGCCGAGCAACTCGCCGCCGAGGCCGCGTAAGATGCCTGACGCCTTCAAGTTCGAGCTGGTCTCGCCGGAGCGGCTCCTCGTCTCGGGCGAGGTGGAGCAGGTGCTGATTCCGGGCAGCGAAGGCGACATGACCATCCTCGCCCATCACGCGCCACTGCTTTCGACGCTCCGCCCGGGGCTACTCGACATCGCCCTTCCCGGCGGCGAGCACAAACGCTACTTCATCCGCGGCGGCTTCGCCGAGGTCGGAGAAGCGGGCCTTACCGTTCTCGCCGAGACGGCCATCGATCTCATCGACCTTGACGCCGACCAGCTTGCCCAAGCGGTGAAGGATGCCGAGGAGGACGTCGCCGATGCGACCGAGGACGCGGTGCGCGACCGCGCCCAGACCAAGCTCGATCAGCTGCGCCAAGTCCAGGCCACGCTCAATCTTTGAGGCTTAGCCGAGCGCCTAGCGCAGCTTCGGGCTGAGCTCTTCGATCACGCGCATATAGACCTCGCGCTTGAAACGCACGACGAGCGACGGCAGCTCTTTCAGCGTCGCCCAGCGCCAGTCGTCGAACTCCTGCTCGTGCTCTCCACGCGGACCGATATCGATCTCGCTGTCGGCGCCCTCGAAGCGGAAGGCAAACCACATCTGCATCTGGCCGCGATAGCGGCCTTCCCAGGCGATGCCAATGAGTTTGTCGGGGAGGTCGTAGGTCAGCCAGTCGCGTGTCCGCGCGATGAAGCGCGCACTAACTACGCCTGTTTCCTCGGCAAGCTCGCGCCGCGCCGCTTCTTCCAGGTCTTCGCCCTCATCGACCCCGCCCTGAGGCATTTGCCACCAGGTGCCGGCGCCCTCGGGCTCGCCCTCGTGGTCGGCCCTGCGCCCGATGAAAACATGGCCTTCGCGGTTGATGAGCATGATCCCGACGCAAGGCCGGTAAGGCAGAGATTCCTTGTCGATCATGGAGCGGCGATCAGCCTTGCGCTTGCGACCTGACCGCGGCGCTGACCGGAACGAGCACGATGCCCTTGCCTTCGAGCTTTGCCGCCCAATCGGCGATTTGCTTCGCGGTGGCGGGCTTGAGGCGCACCACGCCGATGGCGGCGCCGCGCTCCTTGGCGGCTTGTTCGAGCTTGGCGAGTTGCTGCGCGGTGTCGCCGGTATCGATCTGAACATTGGCCGCGAAATAGTCGAGACCGATGGCCCTTGCCGCCTTCTCCGTGGCGGAATCCTTCGTGGCTTCGCCGTCGACGTAAAGCAGGCCGCGCCGCTTCAGCTCCTCCAACACCGGCGTCATCGACTCGGCCGACGCCTGGAACTTGGCGCCCATATGGTTGGTGACGCCGACATAGCCGGTATAGCGGGACATGAGCCATTGCAGCCGCTTGATGTTGTCGGCAGGCGGCAGCGTGGTGATGAGCGTATGCGGACCGGGATCGACGCTCGGATAGTTCTCCGGCTCGAGCGGGATTTGCAACAGCACCTCATGGCCTTCGGCGCGGGCGGCTGCGACGGCGTCCTGGAGGCTCCGGCCATAGGCCCCGTAGGCGACGCTCACTTGCACCGGCAGCCCCTTGAGCGCGGCTTGCGGCGGTCCGTCGCCAAGACCGAACCCTGTAACGAGGATGGCGACGCGCGCCGGCGCTCCTTGGGCCGCGGCGGCATATTTCGACGGCCGCGCATAGGCGTCGATCGAGCGGCGGCCGTCGGCGGCGATTTTCGGCAGCGGGCCGTATTGCGATTGCTCGACCAATTCCGGCTCGGGCGTCGAAGGCAGCGCGATCGAGCCGGTCTCGTTCTCTGGCGCCGGCGGTGGCGGAGGCGTGGCGCTCGCGGGCGTATCGAGCGCCGCCTGCTGCATCGGCGCGCCCGGGGCTGCGTCGCCCTGCTGGTCGGGGTCGGGGGCGGCCTCGGGCTGCGGCGCGGCTTCCTCAGGCGCGGGTTGGGCCGGCGCGGGCGGCGCCTCGTTCTGGCCCTGGGGCATCGGCATCATCGCCCCGCCTTGCGGCTCCGAAGGCGCCTGCGGCGAATCCGGCGGCCCTACGGCAAATCCCGGAGGAAGATCAGGCGACGTTTCGCCGGGAGCAGGCGGCGTTTCGGCGGGAGCGGGAGCTTGAGCCTCGGGCGCGGGCGGCGCTCCACCCGGGGATGGCGCAGGCGCAGGCTCGATTTGCAGGATCGCGACAGGCTCGGCGTCGCCGCCCGGAAAGAAATAGAAGAACGCCGTGCCCAACACGAGCGTCCAGAACACGATACCAAACGCTATGCCCAGCGCTTTCATTCCGACGTTACCTCCCCGCTCGCCGGCCCGCTTCTGGGCTAAGCCTCCTCCTCCGGCATTGTCCCCGTTCGCGCGAGCCTAGTTCGCCTCGGCCTTCTTCTCGACCTGCGTGTCGACCGACTTGATGCCGCGCAACAGATCGAGCCCAAATTTCAGCTGCGTATCCTTCTCCTTGTCCGCCGGGACATAGGACGAGCTTCCGGACTCTTCTTCCGCCGCGCCGCCCTCGCCGTCCTCGTCCTCATCATCGCCGCGCAGGTGGCCGCGGAGATTGGCCTCGCCGCGCGGCTCCTGGGTCTCGGCCTTCTGCTTCAGCTCATCGGGCAACTCTTCTTCGACCACGACCTCGGGGTCGATGCCCTTGGCCTGGATCGACCGTCCCGACGGCGTGTAGTAGCGCGCGGTCGTGAGACGGAGCGCGCCGTTCGAGCCGAGCGGGATGATGGTCTGCACCGAGCCTTTGCCGAAGGAACGCGTGCCGACGATGGTTGCCCGGTGATGGTCTTGCAACGCGCCGGCCACGATTTCCGAGGCCGAGGCCGAGCCGCCATTGATGAGCACCACGATCTTCTGGCCGTCGGTGATATCGCCGGGACGCGCGTTGGAACGCTGCGTCTCTTCGAGATTGCGGCCGCGGGTGAGCACGATGGCGCCTTGATCGAGGAAGGCGTCCGACACCGAAATGGCTTGGTCGAGCAGTCCGCCGGGATTGTTGCGCAGATCGACGATGAAGCCTTTGAGCTTCGGGCCCAATTGCTTCTTCAGGTCCTCGATCGCCTTTTGCAGGTTGGCCGTGGTCTGCTCGTTGAACGTCGTCACTCTGATATAGCCGACGTCGTCGCCCTCGGCGTTGTACTTGACCGGATTGATGTGAATGACGTCGCGCACGACCTTGACCTCGAAGGGATCGTCAACGCCCTTGCGCACGATGGTCAGCGAGATCGGCGAGTTGACCGGCCCGCGCATCTTCTCCACCGCCTCTTGCAGCGTGAGGCCGAGGATCTGCTCTTTATCGAGATGGGTGATGAGGTCGCCGCTCATGATTCCGGCGCGCGCGGCAGGCGTGTCTTCGATCGGCGCCACGACCTTGACGACGCCGTTCTCCATCGTGACTTCGATGCCGAGACCGCCGAATTCGCCGCGGGTCTGCACCTGCATGTCGCGGAAATGCTTGGGATTGAGATAGGCCGAGTGGGGATCGAGCGCGGTCAGCATGCCGTTGATCGCCGCTTCGATCAGCTTGGGGTCCTCGGGCCTCTCGACATAGTCGGCGCGGACGCGCTCGAGCACCTCGCCGAACAGGTCGAGTTGCCGGTAGATCTCCGAATTGGCGGCCGAGGCCGATTGGCTGCGCGCCAAGCTCACCATCGTAGAGCCCGCGGCCAGCACAGCCAGCACCAGGAGCGCCCACAGCACGTATTCGGATTTCCGCATCATCCTTGCACCTTTTCGGAAGCCTCGGCCCACCATGGGTCAGGGTCAATCGGCGTGCCGTCCTTTCTGAACTCGACATAGAGGACGGGGCGCGAACTATCGTGGCCTCGGCCCGATTCCGCCGTATTGCCCATCTCAGCGATCGGCTCTCCGGCAAGAACGAATTGACCAAGACCCACGTCTATGCGGTTCATCCCCGCAAGCAGAATATGATAGCCCCCGCCTGCGTTGATGATCAATAGCTGCCCGTAGGAGCGGAAGGGGCCGGCATAGACCACCCAGCCATCGGCGGGGGCGGTAATCCGGGCCTCTTCGCGTGTTTGCAGCGAAATGCCCTTCAGCGGTACGCCGCCCGCGTCGGCATCGCCGAAGCGATTGACTTTCCGGCCCTGGGCCGGGAGGCGCAGGCTGCCTTTGGCGGCTTCGAACGGGAGCGCGGGCTTGAGCCGGTCGGGGCTTGCGAAGGCTACCCTGGTCGATGCCGGCTTGATCTCGACCACGTTCTCCTCATCAGGGGTGGCGAGCGCCTCTTGCTGCGCGCGCGACCTGAGCGCCTTCTCCGCGGCAAGCTCGGCGTCGTACTGGGCGATCTCGACCTTGGCGATTTGGGCGTCCATGCGCACGACGAGCTCGCTCAGATCGGTGACGGTCTCGGCCTGCTCGCCCGCGACCCGCCTTATGTCGGCAAGCTCGGCCTCACCTTGGGCCGTTGCCCGCCGCTTCTCCTCCAAGAGGCGATCGAGGCTTGCGCGCTCGACCCCGAGCCGGTCGGTCTCGCGCTTCTCCGCATCGCGCTGGTCGCGGATGCCGCTCTCAAGCGTGACGAGCCCTTCAAGCTCGCGGGTGAGATTGTCGGCCTGGTACTTGAGCTCGGGAAACACTTCGGCGAGCAGCATGGCGCTCCGCACGACGGCAAGCGCATCGTCCCTGCGGGTCACGAGCGCGGGCGGTGGCGTCCGCCCGATCCTCTGCATCGCGCTCAGCATCTTGACGATGGCTTCCTTCCGCTCGGTGATCGAGCTTTGAATGA
>Ga0081455_10007045_pt1 | contig 11935 bp, 9 predicted proteins | sample TabmetS3T2R1_FD_70207 | JGI IMG/M metagenome (GOLD analysis project Ga0081455, IMG submission 70207) | Tabebuia heterophylla rhizosphere microbial communities from the University of Puerto Rico - S3T2R1 | ecosystem: Host-associated > Plants > Roots > Rhizosphere ...
GAGGCCAATAATCTCAGTCGCGGTGCCACGACCATCGAACAGAACGGCGAAGGCTACGTGGTGCGCGCCACCGGCCGCGTCGAGACCGCTGCCGACATCGCCGACATCCCTGTTTCGACGCGCGCAAGCGTGCCCGTCCGCATCAAGGACATTGCGGAGGTCAAAATCGGGGCACAGACGCGCACCGGCAGCGCCAGTGAAGACGGCAAAGAAGTCGTCGTAGGAACAGCCCTTATGCTGCTCGGGGCGAATAGCCGGACAGTGGCCGCGGCGGTCGAGGCCAAGATCGAAGATGTCCGACGAACGCTGCCGCCGGATGTCGTGCTCAAGACCGTCCTCAACCGCACCCAGCTCGTCGATGCCACGATCGCTACGGTGGCGACCAATCTGTCCGAGGGCGCGCTGTTGGTGATCGCCGTGCTGTTCGTGCTGTTGGGAAATTTCCGCGCGGCCATCATAACGGCACTCGTGATCCCGGTGACCATGCTGGCGACCGCATTCGGCATGTGGCAGGGGCGGATCAGCGCGAACCTCATGAGCCTGGGTGCGCTCGACTTCGGGCTGATCGTCGATGGTGCGGTGATCATTACGGAAAACAGCCTGCGGTGGCTCGGCGCCCGCCAGCACGCCGAAGGCCGGCAACTCACTCTGCGCGAGCGGCTGGAAACAGTGCGCGGGGCAACCATCGAAGTGATCCAGCCCAGCGTTTACGGACAGCTGATCATCCTGCTGGTCTATGTGCCGCTGCTTAGCTTCAGCGGCGTCGAAGGCAAGATGTTCGAGCCGATGGCGCTCACGGTGATCATTGCCCTGGCCGCTGCTTTCGTTCTTTCCATCACGATGGTCCCGGCGCTGATCGCCATCGCAATCACCGCCCGAGTGCGCGACAGCGAGAACGCAGCGATCCGAGGATTGAAACGGTTGTACGCGCCGCTACTTGCTCGGGCGGTCGCTTCGCCCTTTCCGGCGATCGCGGTCGCGCTGGTTCTGTTCGCGATGGCGCTGTTGCTCTTCAACCGACTCGGCCAGGAGTTCATTCCGACCCTCGATGAGAAGAACATCTCCATGCACGCGGTGCGTATCCCGAGCACCGCGCTCACCCAAGCGCAGTCTATGCAGTTTGCGGTGGAGAAAGCCGTCAGTCGCTTTCCGCAGGTGGCTTTTGTCTACTCGAAGACCGGTACCGGCGAAATCGCCACCGATCCGATGCCGCCTAATGTCTCGGACACCTTCCTCATCCTCAAGCCCGTGGCGGATTGGCCGGACCCGCATCTGCCGAAGGAAGCGCTGATTGCTGAGATCGAGCGTGCGGTCAACGAATTGCCCGGCAATACGTATGAGTTCACCCAGCCGATCCAGATGCGCTTCAACGAGCTGCTTGCAGGTGTGCGCGGCGATGTCGCGGTGAAGGTCTTCGGCGACGAATTCGAACCGCTTTTGCGCGCTGCCAACCAGATCGTCAACATCCTGCGGGGGATTGCAGGCGCCTCCGATGTCAGAGTCGAGCAGGTGGCCGGACTACCGGTGCTGGAGATCGCCACCGACAAGGCGGAAATTGCGCGTCGCGGTCTGAGCCTTTCCACGGTGCAGGAGGTGATCGGCACGGGCATCGGGGGTCGCGAAGCCGGTGCGGTTTTCGAAGGCGATCGGCATTTTGAAATCGTGGTGCGACTGACCGATCAACTGCGCGGCGATATCGAAGCGCTGAAGAACCTTCCGGTGCCGCTTCCACCAAACGCGGCAGGCCAGGTTGGGAGCAGCATTCCGCTCGGTCAGGTCGCACGCTTTCGGATCATGGAGGGGCCCAATCAAATTAGCCGCGAAAACGGCAAGCGGCGAATCGTGGTGACGGCGAATGTTCGCGGACGCGACATCGCCTCGGTGGTTGAGGACGCGCAGGCGCGCATCAAAGAGCGCGTAAGCCTCCCGCCGGGCTATTGGGTGACGTGGGGCGGACAGTTTGAAAACCTGATCGCCGCACGCCAGCGTCTGATGATCGTGGTGCCGGGCTGCTTCGCGCTCATATTCCTGTTGCTCGTCAGTGCGCTCGGTTCGGGCCGCGATGCGCTGCTGGTGTTCAGCGCGGTGCCGCTTGCCCTAACAGGCGGCGTGGTCGCACTATGGCTTCGCGGCATGCCGTTTTCGGTTTCAGCTGCGGTGGGATTCGTCGCGCTGTCCGGCATCGCGGTTCTCAACGGCCTGGTGATGCTCAGCTTCATCAAACATTTGATGCAGCAAGGACGAAGCAAACGCGAGGCCATCATCGAAGGTGCGCTCACCCGTCTGCGTCCCGTAATAATGACCGCGCTGGTGGCGTCGCTCGGATTTGTGCCGATGGCGCTCGCCACAGGCACCGGCGCGGAGGTGCAAAAGCCGATAGCGACTGTGGTGATCGGCGGATTGATCAGCGCGACTCTGCTCACGCTGTTCGTCTTGCCCGCGCTCTACATGCGCTTTGGCCGCGGCGAGGCGCTCGCAAGCGAACAGATCCGGAGAGATGAGCTTCAGCCCGCAGAGTGAAGGGTGCAGGACATCAACCGTACGGGAGAACAATGGTCGTCAAGATTGCCTTCGCTCTTGTCCTCGCGCTTGCCTTAACGGGCGCGGCGACGGCGCAACACGGTCATGGCGATCACAAGGGACCAAGCGGTGGTCAGATGGTCCACGTCGCCGGCGTCGACGCGGAACTGTTGACCTCCGGCAACACCATCACGATCAACGTGTTCGACGAGAGCCACAAGCCGCTCGCAACCAAAGGCTTCACAGCTTCAGCGCTGGTGGTCCGCGGCTCGGAGCGCGAGATCGTAATGCTCACTCCCTCAGGCGAAAGCGCGCTGAAGGGAGATGCGAAGAATCCCGCTGCCGGTGCCGCGATCACGATCACCCTGAAGACAGCGGCGGGGAAAACCGGACAGGCCAGATTTAAGCCGTAGCACGAAGCTCCTTCGTGCGCCGTGCTCGAAAGCCAAGGGCGCGGCGAGGCAGGCGCCTTACATCGGCCGGATCTTTCCAGGTGGTCATCGCATCGCAGAGGCCGGCCGAGCCACGCGCAGAGCGCAGATCGCGCAAACATGCGTTCTCGCATGCTTGTATGGTCCTCAGCGATGCTCTCGGTCTCTGCACACAGGCGGGGAGAGGTGGCGCGCGCGGCACGTTGCCCGGCGCCGCTCGAGGCGCAATCAGATGCTGGCCGTCCTTTTCACGATCCGTATTTGATCGAGCAGCCGTAGGCACGCGAGGTGGTGACGGAAACCGGCTTGCCCTGCGAGATCTCGGTCAGCGCCTGATCGACAAAATTCCTGGCGCCCTTCAGATCCTGAAGCCGCGCCGTGGGCTGGTCGTCGATTCCGCCCTTATAGACGAGAGCTCCTTCCGCGTTGATCACGTACATATGCGGGGTGGTGCGGGCGCCGTACGCGTGCCCGACTTTGCCCGTGGGGTCGAACAGCACCGCGGTGGGCGCCGCGCCCCGATCGGCCGTGAGCTTGTTCGCCTGCTGCGGCGAGACATAGCCCGGCTGGCCGGGCGCCGGGTCAGCCGACCAACGCTCTATTCGACCAGCTCGTCGGCACCAGCGAGAAGCGTCGGCGAAATTTCGAGGCGGAGCGCCGTCTTTCAGCCGGCGTGCACCGCGTCAGGGGGACCATCGCGGACAAACACGTCAAGTTCTTCGCCCGTTCGGGCCGCCTGACCCCGTGCCGGCGCTACCTCCCCAGCCCCACCGCATCGACGACCTTGGCCCACTTGGCCGCCTCGGCGACATAGAACCTGCCGAATTCTTCCGGTCCCATCTTCATCGCCGTGAAGCCCTGCTTCGCCAGGGCCTCCTGGACGTCCGGCATGGCAAGCGCCTTTTCGAGTGCCGCCGCCAGCTGCTCGACGATCGATCGCGGGGTCCCCTTGGGGACAACCAGCCCGAACCAAAGAGGCACGTCGAAGCCCGCCACCCCAGCCTCGGCGACGGTCGGCAGCTCCGGCAGCGCAGGGTCTCGCTTCAATCCGGTGGTGGCGATGCCGCGCAACCTGCCGTCTTTCGCGAAGCTCAACACCGGCGGAATGGTCGAGAACATGATCTTCATTTCGCCGGACAGCAAGTCCTTGATCGTCTCGCCGCCGCCTTTGTAGTGCACCGGCATCAGCTTCGTGCCCGTGATGCTGTTGAACAGTTCCGCCGCCAGATGGGTCGAAGTTCCCGCGCCGGCGGTGGCGTAGAGCAGTTCGCCGGGATTCGACTTCGCTAGGCTGACCAGGTCGGACACGCTGTGGACCTCGAGCGAGGGATGCACAAGCAGCACCAACCCGGTCTGCGCGATGCCGCCAACCGGCTCGAAATGTTCGGCGAATCTGATCTTGAAATTCTTGAACAGGCTTTCGTTCACCGCGGCGGTCATCAGCGTCAACTGCATCGTATGGCCGTCGGGCTCGGCGCGGGCGACCGCCTCGGTCGCAATGTTGCCGCCGGCACCGGTGCGGTTCTCGACGTAGAACTGCTCGCCCAGCGCCTTGCTCATACCTGCCCCGATGACGCGCGCGAGGATATCGGTTGGACCGCCGGGGGCAAACCCGACCACCAGCTTAACCGGCTTGACCGGATGGGTAGCCTGGGCTTGCGCGGCGGTGCCGGCCACAATGGCAAATGCGATGACAGCGGCGGCCGAGGCCGCGCTGCGCGCACCGCGCGGACAAACCGCGTGCAGGGTGCGATGAATAGGCGGGTAGTGCATCGCCAGGTTGTCCTTAAGTGTCTTCCTCGGCGCGCGGGCATGCTTGACGCCGAGAGATGGCCGAACGCCGTTTCGTTGCGATGGCCTTAGAGGAATTATTGCAGCGGGTGGTCGCGGTGTCGAGGATGACGCCCCGGCCGCTGCGAAAAATGGATACCCAAATGCTGCGCGCGCCTCTGAACAGTATCTCTAACGAAACGACGCCGAGCCTGTTGGCTTGATCTTGCGGCCCCGACCTTATTGAAAATGACAGCTATGAGACAATCGCCTACTCGAGGTTTGTTGCTCCAAATATGGCACTTTCCGGGGCGGTTTCCGGGGCGGTCAAACACAACAAATCGATAAGCTTTTGATTGTTCTGGTGGGCGCTGTAGGGATTGAACCTACGACCTCTCCCGTGTGAAGGGAACGCTCTCCCGCTGAGCTAAGCGCCCGGATAAACCCAGGATTTAAAGCGGGCACGCGCCGTGTCAAGCGAGGCAATCGCTTGCTTGCGCCGATAGGGGCGGCTCACTTGTCCGCGCGCGCGCGCCGCGGCGCCTCTCGCTGTGGCTCGCGCTGCTGCGGCGGGGAAGCACGCGCGGCGCGCGCCTGCAGGGCGCGGATGCGGTCCGCCAGCGTGCCTTTGGATTCGCCGGCGGCAGAGGCGATGGACGGTCCGTTTCCCGACGCTGCCGCAGGCCTGCCGGCATTGAGGATCGTTTCGATCGGGGAGCCCGGCCCCTCGAGCGCCGCGGTCAGCCGCACCACCTCCGCGGCGACCTCGTCGATGCGCTCGCGCAGCACGGCGCTTTCCATGCGCTCATACGCACCGGCATTTTCGGCATCGCGCTTCACCGCTGCGATCTCGCGCTGCAGCTTGTCGCGCTCGTCTTGCATCAGGCTGCTGAGCTCTTCCGATTGCGCCGTTTGCGCGGCGAGCCGGCGCTCGAACTCGCCGACCTCGTTGGCGAGGTGATCCGCGCGGGCGCGCTCCTCGGCGAGCTGCTGGGTCGAAGCCTCCAGTTCCGCAGTCTTCTGCTTCAGGTGCTCCCACAGCGCCTTGGTTTCCTTGTCGTAGCTTTCGATCTGGCCCTTCATGGCCTCGGCTTGCGCGCGCAACGCCAAGAACTCGGCGCGTTGGCCGCCTGCGGCGACTGAGGTGTCGTTGAAGCTCGCCGTGACCTGAGCCAAGTCGGACTGTGTGGTCGCGAGCGCGCGCTCGGCCTTTTCGAGTGCATCCGTCTTGGCCGCGAGTTCGCTTTGCGTGTCCGCCAAGTCTTCGGCGAGCTGCCGTTCCTTGGCTTCGAGCGCAAGGAGCGTCGCCGTCTTCTCGCTCAGTTCGAACTTGATGCGGCCGATCGCTTCGCCTTTCTTGCCGAGCTCGGTGAGCTGGTTTGTGGTCTTCGCTTTCAACTGCTCGACGGTCATTTCGAGCCGGCTCATGGTCATGGCGAATTCGGCGCGCAACTGATCCTTTTCGGCCGCGATCTCCGCCATCGACAGCGGGTTGTCGGCTTCCAGTCGGCGCATGGTGAGGCGCACGGCGCGCGCATGCACCAACGGGATCACGCCGATCACGAGCAAGCCCGCGACCAGGAACCCGATCCCGATATACATCATCGATTCGATCATGAGGTCTCCTGCACCGGCCCGGATTGTTACCAGAATGCCCCGGCTGGATCACGCTCTAATCAGGGCGGGGGGCGCTCAAGGGCAGCCATCCCGCGACGGGACGGCATGCATTTGCGCGGCCGCTCGCGCGGGCGTGCCGGTGGTATGGCTCGAATGATCGGCTCAGAACGGGTTCCAGGTCGCCGTCGGCGTGAATTTGAGATAGCCGACATTGGCGCCGAGCCGCATTCCGACGCCGGTGCGGATCGGAACCACGACGATGTTGTTCATCGTCAGTGCCGTCATTCCCAAACCGCCGACGAAGTAGGCCGAACCGTCGATCCCGGCGAAGCGCTGGTAGATCGCGTCCGTCGCCGGCAGGTTATAGACCAGCATCATCGTGCGCGCGCCTTCGCCGCCGAAGTCGAACCCGAGGGAGGGCCCCTGCCAGAACACCCTGAGGTCGCCGGCATTCTTGGTGTAGAGAATGCCTTCGCCGTAGCGCAGTCCTGCCACCACCGCGCCGCCGGCTTCCTGACCCAGCACGTAGCCGTTGGGCAAGCCAAATTGGCTGCCCGCCTTCTCGACGATCTGCGCAAGTCCACGCGAGATGGTGCCGAAGAAGCGGTGACCGGCATCGACGATTTCGTTCGAGGAGTACTGCCCGCCCTGCGGTTGCTGACCTTGCGCAGCTTGCGGTGGCGGGCTCTGGTATTGCGGGGCTTGCGGCTGCGGGGGAGGGGCATTGCTCGGCGGCGGAGGATTGGCTTGGGCCAAGGCGGACGCGCTTGCCAGGCCGAGCATGACGAAGGTGAGAGCGATGGTCCGCGTCATGGCGCGCATGGACTGCTCCAGGGAATCAGAAGGAACTGCTACCCACGACGATACCTTGGCTTTGCGGCCAAACCGCAACCGAATCGCCGCAGGACCGGCAAGACTATGGCCCTCCGGCGGCAGGCGAGGAAGTTTCTTCGCCCGCGCCAGTGCAGGGGGGCAGGCGTGGACGGACGAGATGACCACGGGTGGCCCTCTCAGATGCCAAGCCGCACCGCAGCCTGCGGGTCGCCCCACGCGACAAAGGCCGGAATGCGGAAGTTCTCGGCGACCCATCCGTAGCTCAACGGTCCGCCCTCCGGGGTGGTGACCACGCCGCCGGCGGCCGCCAGCACCGCATGGCCGGCGGCGACGTCCCACTCGCAGGTGACGGAGAGGCGCGGGTAAACATCGGCGCTTCCTTCGGCAATCTGACAGAATTTGACGGCCGATCCGCACACGCGGCGATCGGCGATCGGCAATCGCGCCAAAAGCGCCTCCGTCCGCGAGTCGAGATGCGAGCGGCTGATCGCCGCAACGAGGCCGGTGCGCGGCGCAGGCCGGGTTCGGATCATGCTGCGCCCCTGCGCGGCGTTCGCGGGAGCGCCGGGCGAGAGCCGCAGCCGTTCAGCGCCGCTGCCCTCGATCCCGCGCCACAGCAGCCCCTGCGCCGGTGCCGCAACGATTCCGAGACGCGGCCGTCTGCCGTCCACAATCGCCAGGTTGATGGTGAATTCATCTCGCCCTGCGACGAGTTCGCGCGTGCCGTCGAGCGGGTCGACCAAAACAAAACGATCGGGAATACGGTCGGGGAGCGCGCGGCCTACCGCCTCCTCCGATACTACGCACATACCGGGGAGCAGCCGAGCAAGCCCTTCGAGGATCACCGCTTCGGCGGCATGATCGGCTGCGGTGACGGGGGTGTGGTCCGCCTTGGTGCGGGTATCGAGCGAGCCCGCGCGTGCCGCAACGATGGCCGCCGCCGCGGTCGAGACGATGGAGGTGAGCTCATCGAGCAATCTTCCATCGGCAGCCATGATGTCGTCCGCTGGCATGCTCGGCAGCTCCTGCGGGTGGTGCACGTCTTGGCAGGTCGAGCGGCCGCGGTGTATCACACCCGCGCAGCGACTCCATCCTCTGAGTCGCTGCCCAGACTCACGGCTCCGTCCGATCCCGCCACCGGAGACGTCCTCGATGTCCGTAGCCGTTGCACTCGATGCTCTCGATCTCGCCGCGCTGCTCTGTTCGCGCGTTTGCCACGATCTGATCAGTCCCACCGGCGCGATCGTCAACGGGCTCGAGGTATTGGAGGAAGAAGCTAGCGACGAGGAGACGAAGACCTTCGCCCTCGAGCTTATCAAGAGAAGCGCGAAGACGGCATCCGCGCGCCTGCAATTTTGCCGGCTGGCCTTTGGCTCGGCTGGAGCGCCCGGTGGAACGGTCGATCTCGGTGACGCGCAAGCGATGGCGCGCGCTTTCATTGAGAACGAGAAGACGAAGCTCGCGTGGAATTTGCCGCCCGAGCTGTTGCCGAAAAATCGGGTGAAGCTGCTGCTGAACCTGTTGCTCATCGGCAGCCAGAGCATCCCGCGCGGCGGCACGCTCTCGGTGGATCCGGTCGGGGCAGGAGACAGCATGGGCTTCCGCATCGCCGCCTCCGGGGTCAATGCGCGCATCCCGCACGGCGTGCCCGCCCTGCTGCAAGGCAAGTCCGAAAACGGATCCATCGACGCCCACGCGATTCAACCTTTCTACGCCGGGCTGCTCGCTCGCGCCTGCGGGCTCGAGGTCAGTCTGACGGCCGATGGGGGCGCTATCGTCATCGCCGCCCACTGACGATCCCACCCTTCTCTACGCGTTGCGGAACCAATCTCAATCCCACGCCGGCGCGCGACCCGCGGGATTGGCGATCCTGCCATCGGGCCGCTTGAGCGCCGCAATCCGCTGCATCTCTTCCTCCGTGAGCGTGAAGTCGAACACCTTGAGGTTCTCGGCCATGCGCGCGGCATTCGACGAGCGCGGGATGGGAACGATATTGCCCTGCTGAATGAGCCAGCGCAGCGCGATTTGGGCGAGCGGCCGTCCCTTGCGGGCAGCAATCTCCGCAAGCACCGGGTCGCGAAGCAAACGCCCGCGCCCGAGCGGGCAGTAGGCGGTGAAAACCAGACCGCGCTTGCGGCAGGCCTCGATGAGCTTCGTCTGGTCGAGATGCGCGTGATACTCCGCCTGCAGATTGATGAGCGGCTCCGGGCAGAGCCGGATCGCCTCATCCAGCATGGCGATGTTGAAATTCGCCACCCCGATGTGGCGCGTGAGGCCCTGTCGTTTCGACTTGGCGAGCGCAGCGATGGGCTCGCTAAGCGGGATGTCCGGGTTCGGCCAATGCACCAGGAGAAGATCGACGAAATCGACGCCCAGATTTCTCAAGCTCTGCTCGACCGAGCGCGCGAAATCGTCGGTGCGCAAATACTCATGCGAGACCTTGGTGGTGAGGAAGATGTCGCTGCGCGGCATGCCGGAGGCGCGCATTCCTTCGCCGACGCCGCGCTCGGTACCGTATTTCCAAGCCGTGTCGATGTGGCGATAGCCGAGCTTGAGCGCGGTCGCGACGACTTCGCCGCAATCGCCCAAGGAGGAGGTGCCAAAGCCGATGGCGGGCACCTCGGCGCCGTGCGCAGACAATGTGGGGAAGAAGGGGGAAGCCATGGCCTAAAGTGCGCGCAAAGGGCGGGGGGCGCACTCTACGGGCCGGGTGCAAGGCGTCAATCGCCAACTTCGCGCAACACGCGCGGCAGCGCGGATATCGGTTCTTGAGTGCGACTGTCGAGATTAATGCCGTTCTACGGCGCAGTCCCAACTATGCCGGGATGCGTGCCTCGTCATCGGACGGCTCGCGCAGCACGTAGCCGCGGCCCCAGACCGTCTCGATGTAGTTCTTGCCGTTCGAGGCGTTGGCGAGCTTCTTGCGCAGCTTGCAGATGAACACGTCGATGATCTTGAGCTCGGGCTCGTCCATGCCGCCGTAGAGATGATTGAGGAACATCTCCTTGGTGAGCGTCGTGCCCTTGCGCAGCGAAAGCAGCTCGAGCATCTGATATTCCTTGCCGGTCAGATGCACGCGCGCGCCCGCGACCTCGACCGTCTTGGTGTCGAGGTTGACCACCAGGTCACCCGTTTGGATGACCGATTGAGCGTGGCCCTTGGAGCGCCGCACGATCGCGTGAATGCGCGCGACCAGCTCGTCCTTGTGGAACGGCTTGGTCATGTAATCGTCGGCGCCGAAGCCCAGCCCGCGCACCTTGTCCTCGATACCGGCGAGCCCGGAGAGAATCAGGATGGGCGTCTTTACCTTCGAGACGCGCAGCGTGCGGAGCACTTCGTATCCCGACATGTCGGGAAGATTCAGATCGAGCAGGATGATGTCGTAGTCGTAGAGCTTGCCGAGGTCGACGCCCTCTTCGCCCAGATCCGTCGTGTACACATTAAAGCTCTCGGATTTGAGCATCAGCTCAATCGATTGAGCGGTGGCGCTGTCATCCTCGATCAGCAAGACGCGCATGCCAGTCCCCTTCATCGCCGCGTCGGCTTTTGGCCTAGCCGCGCCGCGGCTGCGGCCCCGTGAAAACGCATTGGGACAAACCGACGCGAAAAACTCTTAACTAACATTGGTTAACGAAACCCTGATTCCCGTTACTGGGAAACCTCTATGCAAATCCCAGCGAATCGCTCTAAGATATTGCACCAGAGTGGTTTTTTAGCCAAGCATTAGTTCATGTTCCGCGTTAAGAATCGGAGCTACCCGATTCCGTAGTCTCGCAGCCTCCGCCCTAGCCCGGCACCACCTGTGCCTGACAGTCCCTATGGGCGGTGACGCAATGATTAACGACGCGGGTAAACACCACGTTAAAGCCCGCTTAGATTGAGGTAATTGGGCGCGCAGGCATGAAAGCGCTGGCCGACCAGATTCGCGAGCTCGACGGTATCGAGGTCTATGGCCGCGTTATCGGGGTACGGGGGCTGATGGTCGAGGTGGCGGGCCCAATCCACACCATGTCGGTCGGCGCCCGGGTCGTCATCGAGACCGGCCAAGCGCCGGGCATTCCCTGTGAGGTGGTAGGATTCTCCGGCGCCAATGCGCTGCTGATGCCATTTGGGCCGCTCGAGGGGGTGCGACGGGGCTGCCGGGCAGTGGTATCCGGGTCGGTGGCGGCGGTGCGACCCTCGTCGGCCTGGCTCGGCCGGGTGGTCAACGCCATGGGTGAGCCGATCGACGGCAAGGGGCCGCTGCCGGCAGGGCCGGAGCTCTATCCGTTCCGCAATGCGCCGCCGCCGGCGCACGCGCGCCGGCGGGTGGGTGGGCCGCTCGACCTCGGGGTGCGAGCGATCAACACCTTTATTACCTGCTGCCGCGGCCAGCGTATGGGCATTTTCGCGGGTTCCGGCGTCGGCAAGTCGGTGCTGCTGTCGATGCTGGCGCGCAACGTCGCGGCCGATGTGTCGGTGATCGGGCTGGTCGGCGAGCGCGGCCGTGAGGTGCAGGAGTTCCTGCAGGACGATCTGGGCCCCGAGGGGCTCCAGCGCTCGGTGGTCGTGGTCGCGACCTCCGATGAGCCCGCGCTGATGCGCCGGCAGGCGGCTTATCTGACGCTCGCGATCGCGGAGTACTTCCGCGATGCCGCCAAGGACGTGCTGGTGCTGATGGATTCGGTCACCCGCTTTGCGGTCGCGCAGCGCGAGATCGGGCTCTCCGCCGGCGAGCCGCCGACCGCCAAGGGCTTCACGCCGACCGTGTTTACGGAGCTGCC
>Ga0081455_10007046_pt1 | contig 11934 bp, 12 predicted proteins | sample TabmetS3T2R1_FD_70207 | JGI IMG/M metagenome (GOLD analysis project Ga0081455, IMG submission 70207) | Tabebuia heterophylla rhizosphere microbial communities from the University of Puerto Rico - S3T2R1 | ecosystem: Host-associated > Plants > Roots > Rhizosphere ...
GGCGTCGCCGAGACGACCGCCGCGCGCCTGACCGGCGAGCCCGGCGAGGCACAGCGCGAGCTGCGCGAGTTCGACGAGGAGCACTACGTCGAGCGCCCGCGGCCGCTGAGCCTCGGGCAGGTCCAGGCGCTGCCGGTGCCCGGCCACGTCGGCCTCGGCCAGCACGAGATCGAGCTGCAGCCCGCCGACGGCCACACCGCAGACGGCATGGCGCTGTGGCTGCCGTGGGTGCGCGTCCTCGTCTGCGGCGACTACCTCTCGCCGGTCGAGATCCCGATGCTCTCGCCGACGGGCTCGCGCGACGCCTACCTGGCCACGCTCGAGCGCCTGCGTCCGCTGGTCGAGCAGGCCGAGTGGATCGTGCCCGGCCACGGGCAGCCCATCGACGGCGCCCGCGCGCTCGCGATCCTGCGCGAGGACGTCACGTATCTCGAGACCTGGGAGCTCCCGCTCGCACGCCGCACCGGCGCGCAGCGCGCCGCCGACAAGGTCAACCGCGGGCGCGTCTAGCGGTCCAGCCGGCGGCGCAGGAACAGCGCCCGCCCGCCTTCGTACGCGTCGTTGTCGAAGCCCATCGCGTAGTAGAGGGCGAGCGCGGCCTCGTTGACCTCGGCGGTGTCGAGCTCGATGCGCCGGCAGCCGCGCGCGCTGGCGCGCTCGACGGTCGCGTCCACCAGCGCGCGCCCGAGGCCGTTGCGCCGCGCCGCGCGATCGACGTACAGGTCCTCGAGCAGGCAGTCCTCGCTGTCGCGCCAGACCGACCAGCGGTAGCGCAGCTGGACGAGGCCCCCCGGTGGCTCGCCGAGCGCGCTCGCGGCGAGGAGGTACTCGGTGTCCGGACCGTCGATGAGCCGCTCGACGCTCGCGAGCATCGCCGCTTCCGGCGGCCAATCCTGGTTGAGGTGATCGCGAAACGCGACGAGCAGGCGGGCCACGTCGCGCGCTTCATCACGTTTGGCAAGCCACACGTGCGGGGAGCCGTCGGGCATCCATGGAGCGTAAGGTCCGCGCCGGTATGCGGGAGCCTGACACCGTCTACCGGCGGCGTCGGCTCGCCGCGCTTGGGGTCATCGCCGCCGCCGCGGTGCTGGCGGGCGCCGCGGTCGGCGCGCACGACGGCAGCAAGGGCGATCAGGGCGCAGGCACGACCGAGTCCGCCGCGTCCCAGGCCAAGCCGGCGGAGCTGCCGCTCGGCGGCCGCCGGATCTTTCCCGAGTACCGCGTCGTCGCCTTCTACGGCGCCCCGCAAAGCCGCGAGCTCGGCGCCCTCGGCATCGGCTCGCCCGACCAGGCTGCGCGGCGCCTCGCCAAGCAGGCGAAGCCATACGCCCGCAAGACCCGTCCGGTCATGCTCGCCTTCGAGCTGCTGGCCGACGTCGCCAACCGCGACCCGGGTACCGACGGCATGTACCGCACGCGCCAACCCAACACGATCATCCGCCGCTATCTGCACGCGGCGCGCCGCGCCAAGGCGCTGCTCGTGCTCGACCTCCAGCCCGGGCACGCCGACTTCCTCGCCGAGACGCGCCACCTCGACCGCTGGCTGCGAGAGCCCGACGTCGGCATCGCGCTCGACCCCGAATGGCACACGCCCGGCGCGGTGCCCGGCACCGTCATCGGCTCGGTCCAGGCGGACACCGTCAATGCGGTCTCGGCCCACGTGGCCGAGATCGTGCGCCGCTACGACCTGCCCGAGAAGCTCTTCGTCGTGCACCAGTTCACGCCGAACATGATCGCCGGCAAGGAGCGCGTCGTGCAGCGGCCCGGGCTCGCGATCACGATGAACGTCGACGGGTTCGGCGACCGGCCGAACAAGATCGCCAAGTACCACCAGTTCACGCACGACGGCACCCGTTTCCGCAACGGCTACAAGCTGTTCTACGAAGAGGACACGAACATGATGCGCCCGGGTGCCGTGCTCGAGCTGCGGCCGCGCCCGGATTTCATCGTGTACGAGTAGCCGCTCGTCGCTGAACGGCGCCCACCCGCAGACCTTTCGGTCTGTAGGGGCCGAGAACGGGGCACCCTCGAATCGTCCGATCGGTGCTCGCCACGACGTGCGCGCTCGCGCTGCTGCTTCTGCCGGCGCCCGCACAGGCGCTCACGGTCTCCCGCGTGCTCGTCCGGTTCGCAGCCGGCACGACGGCCGCGCAGCGCGCGGACGTGCGCAGCGCGGCGGACGTGCAGCGCCAGTCGACGCTCCCGCTGAAGGGGCTCGAGCTCGTCACGCCCCAACCGGGACAGACGGTGCAGAGTGCGATCAGCGATCTCCAGCAGCACAAGGACGTGATGTACGCGGAGCCCGACTCCGAGGTTCAGGCGTCGCTCGTGCCCAACGACTCGCTCTATCCCCAGGAGTGGGGCCTCGCCGCGATCGGGGCGCCCGCCGCATGGGATCTCACCACCGGCTCGCCGCAGGTGCTCGTCGCGGTCGTCGACACCGGCATCGATGCCAGCCATCCCGACCTCGCACCCAACCTGTGGAGGAACCCCGACGGATCCGGTGCGATCGGCTTCGACTTCGTCGACGACGACGCGACGCCGCAGGACGACAACGGTCATGGCACGCACGTGTCCGGGACGATCGACGCGCGCGGCAACGACGGCTTCGGGGTCGCGGGCGTCAGCTGGAACAGCACGCTCATGGCACTGCGCGTGCTCAATGCGGCAGGCAGCGGCTTCGTCTCCGACATCGTCCGTGCCGACGTGTTCGCGGCGCAGCACGGCGCGCGCATCGTCAACGAGTCGCTCGGCGGCAGCAACTTCACCCAGTCCGAACACGACGCGATCGCAGCGGCGCCGAACACGCTGTTCGTCGTGGCGGCCGGCAACAACGCGAGCAACAACGACACCGCCGGTGAGTACCCGTGCGACTACGACCTGCCGAACATCGTGTGCGTCGCGGCGAGCGATCGCAACGGCGCGCTTGCGTCGTTCTCCAACTACGGCACCACGAACGTCGACCTCTCGGCGCCCGGCGTGGGCATCATCAGCACCTACCGCTTCGGGTCCTTCGTCCCCATGAGCGGCACGTCGATGGCAACGCCCCACGTGTCCGGCGCGGCCGCGCTCCTGCTCGCGCGCAATCCCGGGCTGAGCGTCGCGGGGCTGCGCAAGGCCCTGCTCGCCAGCGTGGCGCCGGTCTCGGCGCTCTCGGGCCGCGTAACCGCGGCAGCGTGGGGCGCGCCGCGACGCTGCGCCGCTAGGCGCCGTCGCTCTTGATGACGGCGATCGTCGCGCCGGAGGAGATCGGGTCGCCCTCCTTGACCGCCAGACGCTCGATCACGCCCCCCTTGTGGGCGGTGATCTCGTTCTCCATCTTCATCGCCTCGATGATGCAGACGATCTGGCCCTCCTCGACGGTCTGACCCTGCTCGACGAGGACCTTCCAGAGGTTGCCCTGCAGCGGCGACAGGAGCTCGTCGGCTCCGCCACCGCCGCCGCCTGACGCGCGCTCCGCGCGGCGCGGCTTCGGCCCCGCCGCCGGAGCGGGTGCCGCGCCGTTGGTGCCATTGCCGAACGGCGGCCCGATCACCCGCACGTCGAACTTGCGACCGGACACCTCAACCGTGTAGGCGTGCTCGACGGTCTCGTCCTCGTCGGCCGCGACCGGCGCCGCCTTCGGGAACGCGAGGGCCTTGAGCCACTCGCGGTCCTCGACGAGGTCGCGGCACGTCTCTCCGTTGGCCCACTGGTCGGTCGCCAGCAGCGCGGTGTGGAACGGGATGAGCGTCTTGAGGCCCTCGATCTCGTACTCGCCGAGCGCGCGCAGCATCCGTCGCGTGGCGTGCTCGCGATCGACGTCCCAGACGATGAGCTTGGCCACCATCGGGTCGTACATCGGCGTGATCTCGCTGCCGGCGAGCACACCGCTGTCGACGCGCACGCCGGGCCCGGCCGGCTCGCGATACGACGCGATCCGTCCCGGCGCCGGGGCGAAGTTCTTCGACGCGTCCTCGGCGTTGATGCGGCACTCGATCGCGTGGCCGCGCAGCACGACCTCGTCCTGGGCGACCGACAGCTCCTCGCCGGCGGCGGCCAGGATGCCCTCGCGCACGATGTCGATGCCGGTGGTCATCTCGGTGACGCAGTGCTCGACCTGCACGCGCGTGTTCATCTCGAGGAAGAAGTACTCGCCGTCCTGCAGCAGCCCTTCGATCGTGCCGGCGCCCACGTAGTCCACGGCGCGCGCCGCCTCGACGCCGATCTGGCCGATGCGCTCGCGCAGCTCCTCGTCGACCGCCGGCGCGGGCGACTCCTCGATGAGCTTCTGGTGGCGGCGCTGCACCGAGCAGTCGCGCTCGCCGAGGTGGATGACGTTGCCGTGCCGGTCGGCGAGGATCTGGACCTCGACGTGGCGCGGGTCGGGCAGGTAGCGCTCGAGGTAGACCGTCGCGTCCGAGAAGAACTTCTCGCCCTCGCGAGCCGCGCCCTCGAAGGCGTCCTGCAGCTGGTCCTCGGACAGCGCGACCCGGAAGCCCTTGCCGCCGCCGCCGCCCGCGGCCTTGACCGCGACCGGATAGCCGATGTCGTCGGCGATGATCTTGCGGGCGTCCTCGACGGTGGCCACCGGCTCGGTCGTGCCCGGGACGATGGGCACGCCGGCGTCGCGCATGAGCTCGCGCGCGCGGGTCTTCGATCCCATCGCCTCGATCGCCGCCGCCGGCGGCCCGATGAAGACGATGCCCGCGTCCTCGCAGGCCTTTGCGAACGGCGCGTTCTCGGCGAGGAAGCCGTAGCCGGGGTGGACCGCCTCGGCGGCGGACTCGCGGCACACCTCGAGGATCCGCTCGATGTTGAGGTAGCTCTCGGCGGCGGTCGGGCCGCCGAGCAGGTAGGCCTCGTCGGCGCGCTCGACGTGGAGCGCGTCCCGGTCGAGCTCCGAGTACACGGCTACCGACGCGATGCCCATCTCGCGCAGTGCGCGGATGACGCGGACGGCGATCTCGCCGCGGTTGGCGACCAGGACCTTCTCGAACATGTGCGCTCCGAAATCTATTCAGTCCAGGCGGCGCTCCGCCGCCCACCTCGACAGCTCGTGTCGATTGGACAGCTGGAGCTTGCGCAGCACCGCGGAGACGTGCGCCTCGACCGTCTTGGCGGAGATGCCCAGGCGGAGGGCGATCTCCTTGTACAGATACCCGCGGGCGATGTGGCGCAGCACCTCGCGTTCGCGGGCCGTGAGCTGATCGAGCTCGGGGTCCTCGGGCTTGGGCGCCGGCCCGGCGAAGGCGTCGAGCACGAAGCCGGCCAGCCGCGGCGAGAACACGGCGTCGCCGGCCTGCACGCGCTCGATCGCGTCGACGAGCTCGTCGGTCGCGATGTTCTTCGTCACGTACCCGCGCGCGCCCGCGCGGATGGTCGCGATGACATCCTCGGCGGCGTCGGAGGCCGACAGCGCCAGGAACAGCGTGCCGGGCGCCTGCTCGGCCGCGCCGTGGATGACCGCGACGCCGCCACCTTCGGGCATGTGCACGTCAAGCAGGACGACGTCGGGGCGCACCTCGGTCACGAGCGCGACCGCCTCCGGCACGCTCGCAGCCTCGCCGACCAGCTCGACATGGCCCTCGAGCTCGGAGCGCACGCCGGCCCGGAACAGCCCGTGGTCGTCGACGATGGCCACGCGCGTCATGACGCCTCCGGCAGCGTGAGCTCGACCTCGGTGCCCGCGCCGGGCGCCGAGTGGATCGCCGCACGGCCGCCGTGGCGCGCCATCCGCCCGACGATCGATTCGCGCACGCCGCGGCGGTCCGGCGGGACGGCGTCGGGGTCGAAGCCGGGCCCGCGGTCGCGGACGTAGACCTGCAGCTCACCGCCGTCGCGCGCCTCGGCGTAGACGTCCACGGTCGAGCCGTTGCCGAACTTCGCCGCGTTGACCATCGCCTCGCGCGCGGCGGCCACGAGCGCCTCGCCGCGATCGTCGAGCTCGCGGTCGCCGACGACGACGATCTCGACCGGCACGCCATGGGCGCGCTCGACGTCGCCCGCGGCGCCCTCGAGCGCCGCCGCGAGCCGGTCGTGCCCGCCTTCGCGTCCCGCGAGCCATGCGCGCAGCTCGCGCTCCTGGGTGCGGGCCAGGGCGGCCACGGCGCGCGGGTCGTCCGCGCGCTTCTGCACCAGCGCGAGGGTCTGCAGCACCGAGTCGTGCAGGTGCGCGGCCATCTCCGCGCGCGCCTGCGAGCGGACGCGCTCCTCGCGCTCTGAGGCAAGCGAGCGCACGAGCCGCGTCACCCACGGCGCGAAGATGATGCCGAGGACGGCCGCGACGACGACGGCGGCGAGCACCGCGTCGCGGGCGGCGGTGAGCGCGCCGGTGACGTAGAGGAAGACCACGCCCGCCGCGATCACGAGGGCGGCGCCGAAGCCGCTGCGCGAAAGCACGCGAGTGCGCTCGCGACGCTCCTCCTCAGGCGCGGCCGGCTCGGGTTTCTCCGTGCGGGTCGGGGCGAACGACTGGCGCCAGAGCAGGCCCGCGCCGGCGGCGACGAGGACCGTCGGCCACACGATGACGTCCGACCACAACAGCCCGAGGGCGCGGGCGGTGAGCAGCAGGCTGAGGACGATGAGCGCCATGCCGACCGCGACCTCGATCGTGCTGCGGCCTGTTCGCCATCGCCGCGGCTCCGCGCCTTCGGCTGTCTCCGCGGGGATCAGCGCCCACGCCAGCAGGTAGATCACGACGCCGATGCCGCCCGCGGTCGCCGCCGCGACGAACGCGATGCGGACGATGAGCGGGTCGATGCCGAGATGGCGACCCAGACCCGCGCAGACGCCCGGGCCCCAGTTCGATGGGGCCCGGCGCAGTGGTGCACGCGTGGGGGTCGAGGCCATCGTTCGCTCGATCATGCCAGCGCCGCGGGCGCTTCAGTCGCGGCGCGTCAGCCCGGCGGCGAGCAGGACGTCCCCGACGAGGAAGCAGGCCAGCGGCGCGTAGGCCGCGAAGGTCAAGTGGATCGCGGAGAGTGCATCGGCCAAGAGAACGCCGCCGAAGACCAGGAGGCCGACGCCGGCGATGAGGGCGGTGAGGTCGACACGCTTCACGCGCATGCCAGGTTGCCCAGCGTTCGCCGCCAGCCCTGGTCCGGACGATGGTGGATGGTGAACGCCCCGATGCCGATGTTCGCGTCGACGACGACGCGCGGCGTGCCGGGCGGCGCGAAGCGCTCGTCCTGGTGGTCGACGTCGACGCCGCCGGTGTCGCGCTTGAAGACCTGGACGCCGCCGATGCCGAGGTGGGTGTCGCTCGACACGCACACGTTGGGCGGGACGACGAGCTGCGCTTCGCCCACGCCGACGTCGAGCTTGATGGCGTGGTCGCCCGGCGTGAGGTGTGCCGCGCGCAGGTCGACGACGAGCTTGCCCGCGCCGAGGCGGTAGTGGTCGCGCACGGCGGCGCTGGTGGCGGGGCGGTAGGTGCGGTCGCCGTAGCCGCCCTTGACGTCGATGTTCGCCGCCGCGACGGCGCCGGCGGGCAGCGCCACCGCCAGCGCGGGAACGATCATCCAGCGCGCGGCGCGGGGGCTGACGAAGGCGCCGACGATGAGCGCCAGCCCGGCAGCGACCACGAAGCCGGCCACCACGCCGTTGCCGCCCGCGGCTGCGGCCCATGCCGCGCCGAAGGCGAGGAGGATGCAGCCGGCGAGGATCGCGACGCCGAGGCCGATCGCGCGGACGATGGCGCGGGCGTCGCCTTGAGGCCGCTCGCCGGAAGCCACCCGCCAGACGAGCAGGCCCGCCAGGGCGATGACCCCGAGCGGCACGAACGACCATCCACCGCCCCACCAATTCCCGTGAAAGGGGAACGCGATGGCGATGGCGATGATCAGCACGATCGCGCCGGCAACGGTGAGGGCGCGCGAGGGGCCCTCGGCGGGGCCGCCGCCCTCGCCCTCGTTGGGCATGAGCAGCCACGCGGCGATGTAGGCGAAGACGCCGGCGCCGCCGAGGAAGATCAGCGCGACCGCGAGGACGCGCACGATGACGGGGTCGATGCGGAAGTAGTTCGCGATGCCGCTGCAGACGCCGGCGATCACCTTGTCGCTGCGCGAGCGGTAGAGACGACGGGGCTCCTCGTGCGGGGTCGTTGGAGGCTCCGGGACGGGCTGCTCCCGCGTCGGATCCTCGGGGCCTGGCTCCGGCGGCTTCTCGGGCGGATTCGTGTCGTCGGTCATGGTGAGAAGAGGATCGACGGCGGGGCGATCCCGCACCATTGGGAATGGCCCCTAGGGGTTGTCCCTGAGCACCCGGCCGCGGCGCGACCGCCTGGCGCTACGACGCGACGATCATGCCCGCGCCGACGGTGTCGTTCGTCGCCTCGTCGATGAGGATGAACGAGCCCGTGGCGCGATTGCGCGCGTAGGCGTCGAAGGCCAGCGGCTTGGAGGTGCGCAGGCGCACCCGGCCGATGTCGTTGAGCGCGAGCTCGGCGGCGCCCGCCTCGCGCTGGAGCGCCCCGACCTCGACCCGGTCGTCGATCGCGTCGACGATCGCGCGCGCCGAGTGCGTGGCGTGCTTGATCGCGTAGCGCCCGCCGGGGCGCAGCGGGGCGTCGGCCATCCAGCAGACGTCGGCGACGAGGTCGCGGGCCAGCGCCGGGCGGTCGCCGGGGCGGCAGATGAGGTCGCCGCGGGAGACGTCGAGGTCGTCGGCCAGCCGGACCGTGACGCTCATCGGCGCGAACGCCTCGTCGAGTGTGCCGTCGTAGGTATCGATCCCCTCGACCGTCGTCACGCGCTCGGACGGGAGCACGAGCACCTCGTCGCCGGGACGGAGCACGCCGCCGGCGACCTGGCCGGCGTAGCCGCGGTAGTCGCTGGCGCCGTCGCGGATGACGTACTGCACGGGGAAGCGCAGCTCGTCGGTGTCGCGGTCTGCCGCGATCGCGACGGTCTCGAGGTGCTCGAGCAGCGGCAGTCCGCCGTACCACGGCATCTCGTCGGAGGGCTCGACGACGTTGTCGCCGCGCAGCGCGCTGATCGGGACGTACGCGATGTCGCGCACGGAGGGCAGCTGGTCGCGGAACGCGCACACGTCGCGCACCACGCCGTCGAAGACCTCCTCCGACCAGTCGACGAGGTCCATCTTGTTGACGGCGACGACGATGTGGGGGATCCCGAGCAGGGAGGCGATGAACGCGTGGCGGCGCGTCTGCTCGACCACGCCGTTGCGCGCGTCGACGAGCACGATCGCGAGGTCGGCGGTCGACGCGCCCGTGACCATGTTGCGCGTGTACTGCACGTGGCCGGGCGTGTCGGCCAGGATGAACGTCCGCCGCGCGGTCGCGAAGTAGCGGTAGGCGACGTCGATCGTGATGCCCTGCTCGCGCTCGGCGCGCAGCCCGTCGGTCAGGCGGGCGAGGTCGAGCTCGCCGTCGCGGCCGCGCAGGTCGTCGAGCTGGTCGGCGAGGATCGCCTTGGCGTCGTGCAGCAGCCGGCCGATCAGGGTCGACTTGCCGTCGTCGACGGAGCCCGCCGTGGCCAGGCGGAGGAGATCGCTAGAAGTAGCCAGCAACCTTGCGGTCCTCCATCGCGGCCTCGCTGACGCGGTCGTCCGCGCGCGTCTCGCCGCGTTCGGTGATCTCGGTGGCGGCGATCTCCGCCACGACGTCGTCGAGCGCGGTTGCCGTCGACCGCACCGCGCCGGTGCATGACATGTCGCCGACCGTCCGGTAGCGCACGCTGTCCACGAACGGCTCCTCGCCGTCGATGAGCTGCACGAACGGCGAAATCGCGTAGAGCATCCCGTCGCGGCGGAAGACCTCGCGCTCGTGCGCGTAGTAGATCGACGGGACCTCGAGGCCCTCGGTGGCGATGTACTGCCACACGTCGAGCTCGGTCCAGTTGCTCAGCGGGAACACGCGCACGTGCTCGCCGCGGCGGATGCGCCCGTTGTAGATGTTCCACAGCTCGGGCCGCTGGCCCTTCGGGTCCCAGCCGCCGAAGTCGTCGCGGAACGACATGATCCGCTCCTTCGCGCGCGCCCGCTCCTCGTCGCGGCGCGCGCCGCCGAACGCCGCGTCGAAGCCGTGCTCGGCGATCGCGTCGAGCAGCGTGGTCGTCTGCAGGCGGTTGCGCGACGCGCGCGGGCCGGTCTCCTCGACCACGCGGCCGGCGTCGATCGACTCCTGCACGCTGGCGACGATCAGCCGCTCGCCGAGCTCGGCCACCCGGCGGTCGCGGAACGCGATGACCTCCGGGAAGTTGTGCCCGGTGTCGACGTGCATGAGCGGGAAGGGGAAGCGCGCCGGCCGGAACGCCTTCTCGGCCAGCCGCAGCAGCACGATCGAGTCCTTGCCGCCGCTGAACAGCAGGACCGGCTTCTCGAGCTCGGCCGCGACCTCGCGCATGACGTGGATCGCCTCGGCCTCGAGGGTCTGCAGGTGCGTGAGCTTCATGCCGTCGCCACCTCCGGGGAGCGCGAGCGCAGACGGTGCACGGCGAACGCGACGACGCCGACCAGCGCCGGCACGCCGACGACGGTCCACGACGGGATGTCCGCGCCGGCCTTGCTGACGACGCCGAGCGCCGAGCCGAGCAGGACGCAACCAAGCGCCGGCCGCAGCGCGGCGGCGGGGACGCGCGGCAGCAGCGCCGTGCCGAGCCACACGCCGGGCAGGGACCCGATGAGGATGTTGGTCATCAGGGTCAGATCGACGTTGCCGACGAACAGGTGCGTGAGCCCGGCGGCCCAGAGCATGAGCGCGGCGTGGAAGACGTCGGTGCCGACGACGCGGTGCGGCGTGAGGCGGAAGACCATGATCAGCGCGAGGCCCACGAGCGCGCCCGAGCCGACCGACGTCATCCCGAGGATGACGCCGAGCACGAGCCCGATCCCCGCCGCTCCCGCCTTCGCGCGGCCCGTGAGCGGCACGGTGTGGCGCTCGCGCGGCATGCCGAACAGCGAGCGCCCAAGCACCGAGAACGCGACGATGAAGAGCGCGGCGGCGACGAGCCCGAGCAGGGTGGTGTCGAAGCTGTCGCCGTAGCGGTCGTGCAGCGCGTCGACCACGAGCACGCCGGCGATCGAGCCGGGCACCGAGCCGACGGCGAGCCACTTCGACACGCCGAGGTCGACGGTGCCCGAGCGCAGGTGGCGCCAGCCGCCGACGGTCTTCGTGATCGCGCCGTACGCGAGGTCGGTGCCGATCGCGACGACCGGCTGCACGCCGGCGAAGAGGATCAGGAGCGGGGTCATCAGCGAGCCGCCGCCGATCCCGGTCAGCCCGATCAGGACTCCGACCCCGAGCCCGAAGACGATGACGAGCGGATCGATCACGCCACGTGGATGCCGCACTCGATCTTGCCGGTGCCCGCCCAGCGGCCCTCGCGGCCGCTGCCCGGCTGCGTGCACACCGCGCACCCGATCGAGGAGTAGCCGCGGTCGTGCAGGGGGTGGTAGGGCAGGTCGCGCTCGAAGATGCGGTTCCAGACGTCGCGCTCGGTCCAGTCGGCGAGCGGGTTGTACTTCCACATCGAGCGCTTCTCGTCCCACTCGACGAGCTCGGCGTTGGCGCGCGTCGCGGCCTGCTCGCGGCGGATGCCGGTGACCCAGGCGTCGGCGCCGCCGAGGGCGCGCTCGAGCGCGGCGACCTTGGCGTCGCCGCAGCACGCCTCGGGGCCGGTCCACGGGCCGTGCGCGTCCTCGACGTCGACGTGGACGCCGAAGCGCTCCTCGAAGGCCCGCCAGGTCTCGAGCGTCTCCGGGAAGAGGACGCCGGTGTCGATGGTCACCACGCGGATGCCATCCCACCCGCCCGCCACCCGCAGCAGCTCGTCGACGATCACCGACTCCTCCTTCTGGAAGGAGCAGAGGAAGACGAGCTTCTCGTGCTCGGCGGCGCGCTCGAGCGTGGGCGTCAGACTGCGCACTCGCCCTCGCCCCGCTGGACGACGAACGGGACCTTCTTGCCCCAGTCCATGAACTGCTCCATCGTGT
>Ga0081455_10007047_pt1 | contig 11934 bp, 18 predicted proteins | sample TabmetS3T2R1_FD_70207 | JGI IMG/M metagenome (GOLD analysis project Ga0081455, IMG submission 70207) | Tabebuia heterophylla rhizosphere microbial communities from the University of Puerto Rico - S3T2R1 | ecosystem: Host-associated > Plants > Roots > Rhizosphere ...
ACGCAGACGGCGACTTCGATCTGATCGTGACGGCGCGCTACGACGATCGTGGATTCCACGTGCTCACCGAAGAAGATACAAACGCCGACGGCACGATCGACAACCGGAGTGCGTTTACCCGCGACGCATACAACAACCTGACGAGCAAAGAAGTCGACAAGGGTGCGGATGGCAAGATCGAAGAGCGTGACGAGTGGGTCTACGATGACCAGGGCAACCTACTGAAGAGCAGCACGGACAATGACGGCGATGGCACGATCGACGGCACGCAGACGTTCGACTACGGCTGCTGGTAGTGCGGTTTTAGGGCGATCACAATCCGCTGCCGACGCAGGACGGCAGGGGTCTGCGTGATGCGGTGTCCGCTACCGCGCCCGCGTCGCCTTCGCTGGCCGCGATGCTGGCGACTAGAGCGCTGACCTTGCGTTGCAGCACACTGCAGACCACGAGCACCACGACAGCGTGCTTGGCGATGGTCATGGCGCCGTGCTTTCCACGCGCTGCGTCGTGGGTCTGGAGATCGCGGTCATGCCGCTGGTCTGAAACGGAGAGCGCAGCAGCCCGATCGTGCTCTGCTGGGCGCGCTCATCGAATCCATCGAGTCCGTACACGACGTGCGCACTGCGCTCAGTGGGGGTGAACGTCGCGAGCGTTCGATCGAAGACGGACAAGATATTGCCGTAGTTGCTGTTGGTTTCGTGCGGGGCGCGCGAATGATGCACTTTGTGCACGGTGGGCGTGACAACCAACCAAGACAGCGCCCGATCGAGGCGAGGGTTGACGCGTAGGTTTGCGTGCTCGAGCAGCGCGTTGATGAGGGACAGCAAGCGGTAGACGGCGAATGCATGAGCGCTTGCGCCGATGGCGAGCGCAGCCGTGCCCGTGAAACCGCAGCGGATCAGTCCCTCGAGCGGATGCTGGCGAATAGAAGTCGTAACGTCCAGCGCGGCGTCGGAATGATGCACGCGATGAAAGCGCCAGAATATCGGGACGTGATGCATCGCGACGTGCGCGAGGTAGAACGCAAAATCCAGCAGCACGACGACCAGGAGCGTGTTCAACCAGGCGGGCAATGAAAGCATCGCGAGCAAGCCCGAGTCGCGGCTTTCGAGGAAGAGCAAGACCAACGTGATCGCGACGTTGAGGACGATGTTCGTGGCCAATGCCATGCATGTGAGCGCCAGATTTGGCAGCCAGTGATCGCGGTGGGCGCGATTGCGTGGGCGTTGGGGGATGGCGAGCTCGACCAGCGCAATCAGCGCCATCAAGGCGATCGCGAACCAAACTCTGCGTGAATCCGAGGCCAGCAACGAGACGAATGAAGTCATACCTGGCTCCTTGTCATGGAAACACTTGTTTATGACATTAAACATCAAAGTAACAAGTGTTACATAGAAACAATTACACCGGTTTTGCGCCATTCCGGGCTCAAGCAATAAAAACAACAGTTTCCGTGGCTGCAGATCAACGCAACGTGTGTTACATTCGACTCCGGATGCCGAACCCGCCGCTCCGACCCTGGCTGCTACTCATGCACGCGCTGCCGACTCACCCCAGCCACCTGCGGGTGAAGGTCTGGCGCCGCCTAGCAAAGATCGGCGCCGTCGGGCTCAAGAGCTCGGTCTACGTCCTGCCGCGTTCGGATACGGCCCTGGAAGACATGCAGTGGATACGGCGCGAAATCCTCGACAGTGGCGGCGAGGCAACGATCGTCGAGGCCAGCTTGTTGTACGGGCTTTCGGACGCCGAGGTCGAAGAATTGTTTCGTAAAGCGCGCGATGCCGAATACGAACAGGCCATCAAGGAAGCCCGGGAGCTTGGCAAGAGCAGGGCACGGAAGCTCAGCCCAGAGAAGCACGCCGAGCTCGAAGCCGCGGTCGGGAAGCTCGAGCAACGGCTCGAACAGATCGCGACGCGGGATTTCTTTGGAACCCCGAAACGAGAAACCGCCGTACAGCACGTCGGCGCGTTGCGGACGCGACTGCAAGGCGGCCACGAGAAAACGCCGGAGCGCCCGGCGCACTACGATACCGCGAGCGTGCGCGGGCGCACTTGGGTAACCCGCACAGGAGTCAAGATTGACCGCATTGCGAGCGCGTGGCTCATCCGCCGCTTCATCGACCCCGACGCACACTTCAAGTTCGTGCCGGCAAAAGGCTACGGACCCGAGCCGAACGAGTTGCGCTTCGACATGTTCGAGGCCGAGTTCTCTCACGAGGGTGACGACTGCACCTTCGAGACCTTATGCCGCCGTTTCGAGCTGAAACAGACCGGCCTGCGGGCCGTGGCGGAGATCGTTCACGACATCGACGTCAAGGACGAGAAGTTCGGGCGTTCGGAAGCCGCCGGGATCGCGATGTTGATCGACGGGCTCGTGCGCGTTCACGAAAGCGATCAGGCACGCGTGGAGCGCGGCCTGCAGGTGTTCGACGAAGCGCTTGCACAACTCGCACGGGAGAAACGTAGCTGAGCTCTGGCAACTTACCGCGGTGCTCAACGTCTGCCATCCAATCCCCGCGCGGCAATGAGCTCGAACACCTTCGGATGATCCGGCTCACCGGCCATGTACTCCATCGGCTCCAGCTTGCCGACGACGTTCAGCCCGCGTACCAGGATCTTGCCGTTGTCCGGATAGGCGCAGACCTCCTCCGGATCGAACGACCCGATCGCGAGGTACACGAGATCCTCGTCGAACGGATTGGCGATCTGATGCGCGATGCCCGTCTTCGCAGGACATGACACGCAATCGCCAGCGCGCAGCGGGAAAAGCTCGTCGCCGTAACGCAGCACGCCACGACCTGAAAGCACGTAGAACGCTTCGTCTTCGCGGCGATGGTGATGGAACGGCACGGCCGTGCGCCCGGGGGGCAGGCGGTTGTAGTTCACGCCCAAACTACCGCCGCGCGGGCGCATCGACGGAGTCAGCGGCCTGAAACTTCCGCCCCAATGCTCACCGCGGGTGCGTGTGATTTCCTGAAGCGAATCGACGTTGACGATCATGGGATGCGGTGTGTCAGTCATTGGCGGCAGTCTAGCGCCTTGTCGCGAGGCGAGGAGCCTGGTTCTGGCTTCAGCGGGCTCGACAAGCGGCTCCAACTGGGACAGGTTCAGCGGGGAGGGTTGCGATGCGCCGTGTGATGTTCAGTCGCTGTCCGACGCAACCGCAGCAAACGCGAACTCCGATCCCAAAGACGCCGCGGCTGACGCCTCGCTGGCAGTCGCAAGTGGCTGGTGGCGAGTGCGCCGTGCCCATATCAGTGCAATATTTCCCCTCGGCCGGGCGCACCGATCTATCGAGTCGACGCGTCTGCGTGTGACCAACGCCCGCTGCAGAGCTGCAACGACAGCGTGACAGATCAGGGCGCACTCAATGGTACGATCGGCGCGCTGGTGAGTGACTCAGTTCGGTTGCAACTCGGAGAAGACGCACTGGTTGTAGACTTCGTGAACGGCTGCGCGACCCGGATCTACACGTCACTGGGCAAGCGCATAGACGCTGTCGAGCCTCTGCTCGAATCGCTCAGCCGTACGAGCTTGTCTCGCGCCCTGCAGCTGAACTGCGCCGAGTTCGAAGGTCCATCGACCCTGGCTGCGCTGTAGGTCTGAGCACACCGCGAGCTCAAGCGTGTGAAAGACCAGCTACGAGCCGCGCGGCGCGACGCTATGCTCGCTATCGGGCCGCCGGCGTCAGTAGCGCCGGCGCGGGTGGAAGATCGTGAGAACAACCGGCGCCAGATACGTTCCGACCACGTCGCCTGGTCCAGTGGAGGTGACTGTGCATGCCCGGCATCCGGAGCGCATCGATCAGCATGACGGTCGCATGCAGAGCACCCGACACGATCGTTAAATTGATGAGCGGCTCGAACCGCAGCGGATCCTTCGCCGCCCAAATCAGGAAGACACCTAAGGTCGCTTAGACTGCGATTAGCGTGTGCTCGAACGCGATGTGCCTGCTCGGGTAATTCCAAACCCATCCGTACTGCGGCCGCCCGCGGGTAGGGCGTGGCTTCTGCCTTAGTAATTCCGGTGCAAGTCAAAACTGCCGGCGCAATCTGAACTGAAAGCTGCGGGTCGAGGGATCCACGCCGAGCTGCGCGCTCCCATTCAGCGCGTTGAGCTCTCGGTCAATGCGTCGTGCGTCCGAGTTGATGTTGAGTAGCCACGCCAAACCACCCAGTGACAGCGCGGTACCCACTGCTCCCGCGACCAGGAACGGAGTACCGTCGACGTGTTCGCTCGATCCGTGACCTGTTATCCCCTGCGCGGAGAGGAGGTAGATGTCGACCGCCACGAGCGCTGCGCCCGCGCCGACGATAATGAGCAGGATCGGCGACCCACGATGCAGCTGCGAACGCTCCTGCTCCAAGTGCTCCACCTTGAGCAGCAGGTCGCCGGGATACGCGGCTTTTTCTGCAGCTGTCAGCGGCGCATCCGGCGCGATCGGCGCAGCGCAGGGCCGGCTTGGCACTGCGTGCACGGGCGTTGCCTGCGCGAGCGCGTGCGGTGAGACAAGTGACGTTACGTAGACAATGGCCGCAAGGATGCAGATCGATTTTGCCATCCCATCGCACCATGCACAGCCCGGGGCCAATATTAGCCGAGCGTACTAAATTTATAACTAGCTGATATTAATAGAATAACTATCCATGAGACAGCGTGCCGTACCGGCACACTGTGGTGCGTATTCGCAACACGCCCATGCCGAACCGCTGCTGAAATCGGCGGTCATTTCGACTGGTGCTAGGACGTCATCACCCCTAGTCACGACTCTGCCTGTGTGTTGCGGCAGCTCCGCGCTAGACCTTGACTCGCGGCACGGCGCGGTTACGAATTCATCACCATTGAAGTCAAGGTGATCGATGAGCTGCAAGCGGGCATTGTCGTTCATCGCAGTCGCCACGGCTTTCGAGGGGCTGCGGGCAGGCATCGGACTGCTGCGGCTCGTGCTCGATCTGCCGGCCCGTGGACTGCTGGGCGCATCCGCCTATGCTGATTTCTTCCGCGCGACCGACCTCACTTCTCGCGGCTTCGCCTTGTATCTGACTTACGGTTTCGGTGGCGCGGTGATGACCGCGCTTGCGTACGCCGCCGCCCGCCGAGCTGGTCTGCCGACCGCGGCGAGGCGACTGATCGCGACGTCGGTCGTGGCATCCATCGCGATTCTCGTTATGACAACGCAGGCTGTGCCGCTGGGACTGTCGGTGCGCACGGAGACCAACCCTGTGGCGCTGAACCAGATCTTCAATCGCTTCGAGCTGTGGACTGTGCTGCGACTGTGCTGCGGCATTGCGTCGTTCCTGTGCATGATCACGGCGCTGACAATCGTAGCGACCAGCGCTACCCGACCGCAGCCGCAGTGAAAAGCTGTCGTCGCATGCTACAGACAGCGCTGCGCGGCGCCGACGTATCGAACAGTCTTCGGCCGAGCCAGCTCATGGCGTGAATCCAGCGAGGTTAGCGATGCCGAAGGCATCCTCGAGTTGTGATACTTGCGCGACGGCCTGTTCGAAGCCGTGTTCACCGAAGACTTCGTGTTCCTTGTCCTCGAACTGCTCGCCGAGCTCGTGATATCCGGCCCGCCCGACGACCGCGCGAAACGCAGGAAATAGCACCGTGTCCTCGCGGGCAGCGTGCGGCCGATACATGCGCGCGAACGCCTGCAGCAGTGCCGATAGCTCCGAAGTGGCAGCAGCGCTCGCTTTTGAAATGATCTCCGCCGTAACTTCACGGCCACGCTGATGCTGTCGAAGCAGTACGGCTATGAGATCGAGTTCGCGGTTCGCGGCACGAAGACGAGGAAACACGAACTGCTCTTCGTTCTTCTCGTGGTATTCCTCCACGAAGCGACGCACGATCGCAGCGGCTTTGCTGATCACCGCTGCGTCGAACTGTTCGCCGCGTTCGATGCGACGCGCGCCTTCGTCGTAGATGAGCAGGATGCGTTCGAGCACGCCGTGTTCCTGCATCAGGTCTTCGCCTGGCGTGACTTCGGCTTCGCCTTCACTTTTGGAAGTCTCCGGGCGGCCCGCACCCGAGTTGGCTGTGGCGCATCCAGCGAGCACTAGGCCTGCAGTCGATGCTGCCTCGCGCAAAAAGGCCCTGCGCTCGCTCAGCTTCGATTCGATGATCATCGTTTCCTCCTCGATGTTCGTTGCGTGGATCGCCGCTTGCGTGCATCGACCACCACTTCTTCGTAGAGCTCGGTGACCTCGCGGCGCAGCTCGCGCAGGAGCAGTTTCCCTGCACGCGTGATGCGAAATGTCTGCCGCGCACGAGTGTGCGGAGCATTGCCTGTCCGTCGCAACCATTGATTCCGCTCCATGCGCAGGAGCGCCGGATACAGCGTGCCTGGGCTCAGCTCATGGCCGTGCGCGGCAAGCTGTTCGAGTAGCCAAGTGCCCCATACCTCGCGCGTTTCGGCGTGGTGCAGGACGTGAATCTTCCATATCCCAAGACGAATCTCACGATCTGCCGAAGACAGCATTATGTCTGCCGTATACGATAACCGTAATCACGATTCAAGGCGTTCAGCATGTTGCTTCGCAGACACAAGCCCGGGGCTGCGTTGGCGCCCCACGTGGAGTATCTGTGGCACTTGCGCGATGTGGCGGATCACACCACCGAACGCGTTCTGCCCACAGGCACGCTGGAGCTCGTGATCAATCTTAAACACGACGCTTCCGAATTCGAACGGATGCCGGCATCAGTGCTCAGCTGAAAGATGTCGCACGCGCCATCACTTTCTACACCGAGCATCTCGGGTTCGAGCTCGTGCACCGCGCGGGCGATGCTTTCGCCGCAGTCTCGCGCGGACCGCTGACGTCGCTGCTCGGCGGACCGCAGAGCTCAGGCTCGCGCGCGCTGCCGGCTACGAACGCAGGAGCCCGGAGGCTGGAATCGCATCGTGCTGTACGTCCAAGACCTCAGCGCGTCGATCGATCGCTTGCGCAAGGCGCAGGTGCGTTTTCGCAACGATGTGGAGACGGCCCCGGCGGCAGTCAGATACAGCTCGAAGATCCCGACGGCAATCCCATCGAGCTTCATCAGCCTGCCTCAGCTCGCTAAGCGGCCGGACTCGCAGAACACTGCCCAAAGCTCACTTCAGAACTGCGAGATGAACTTCCAGCTTTCTCCCGGCACCCAGTTGCCAGGCGGCGAGGGCGTGTGTGGCCCAACGAAGATGCAAGCGCGGGCGGGATAACCGGGCATGCAACCCGGGAAGTCGACACATATGTGGTCGCTTCCGGTCGGCATGGGCATCTCCTGAGCCATGCACCCGTTCAGCTTCGCGAAGTCGTTGATTTGTGGCACTCCGTACTGCGGATACGTGCACACCATGTCTTGCGTACCATGCGTCATGAAGTAAGGCACGGGCTTCGTGTGCCTAACACAACCGCTCATCGGACCTCCCGAATGAGCGACGACAGCGCGAAAGACGTCACCCATCGCACACGCGATCGCGTAAGACATCGAGCCGCCCATGCTGAAACCCTCGGAGAAGATGCGCGACTTGTCGATGCAGAGTTTGCTCGTGAGCTCGTCGACCAGTGCCTTCGTGAAAGCGATGTCGTCGCCACCGGCTGTCAGCGAGCGGCCCGCGTCGTTCCAACCATTATCGATGCCCTGCGGCGCAGCGAAGATCGTGCTCCCGTTCGACATGTTCCACAGCCCGTAATAACTCATGCTCGCGACGTTCTGCGCCGTGCCCCCGAGCCAGTGGTACGAGAGGATCAACCGATAGGGATGGTTCGCGTCGTAGTTCTCGGGGACTTTCAAGATGTAAGTGCGATCCTTTCCGCCGACGTTGATCGTGTACGTGTTGCTCTTTGGGCCCGCGGTGGAGCCGCAGCCGGTGCTCATGACAGCACCCGCGCCAGGTTGTGGAGCACCCGCGCTTGTGCCCGCGGCCCCGGTGCCACCACTCGCGGGCACGCCGGGCGCGCCGGCGGCGCTGGCTCCGCTGGTCGACCCGCCGCGGCCAGCGGCGGCTCTGCCAGCTGTTCCCGGAACGCCTGGTCCCGGTGAAGTCGGGCTGCCGGTCGCGCCGGCGGTGACTGAACCGGAGCTTCCGGCAACCGCAGGGCTTCGTGAACCGACGCCCCCGATCGCGCCGGACGCCATTCCACCGGCGCCAGCGATCGCCGCGCCACTACCACTGCTCCAGCCGGGAGTGCCGCCGCTCGTACCGCTCGGTGTTAGTACGGGTGCAGCCCCAAGAGGCTTGTTCGAAGCGGAATTGTCAGTGCTACACGCGGGCGCGATCGCAGCGAGCACGATCAGAGCCTGAGCGAGTCGAGTGAGCGTCGGGCATTGCATGAAGCTCTCCTACGCGGCGCCCGCAGTAAGAACAGTTCAACCCTTAATGTGGTTTCACAGACCACGAAGGGGTCGAAATATCAAGGTGCCTGAAATCGTGACGACTTTCGAAATTCAGACATGCATTGTCGAAAAGGCGTCAGCGGCGGCGTTGTTCGGACGCGTATTGCCGCGGCGTCTTGCCGAAGCGCGCGCGGAATGCGGAGGCGAAATGACTCTGACTGCTAAACCCGAGGGAAAGCGCGACCTCGGCGATATCGTGAGTGGTCGTGGCGAGGCGCCGAGCGGCTTCGTCGAGACGTTGGTTGAGGACATAGCGGTGCGGCGTCGTCCCGAACGCTTCGCGAAACAACCTCGAGAACTGGCGCGTGCCGAGCCCGGCCAGCGCCGCGAGCTCGGTGAGCGCGAGATCGTCAGCGACGCGATCGCGGATGTACGCGGCGAGCAACCGGCGTTGCGTCTCCGAGAGGCGTCCGCGGAGCCGCAGGCGCGAGAGCGGGACGTGATCGAGCGCGTAGCTCAACAGCGCCACCGACAGCGATTCAGCGTATAGCCGACCCCTGCCCGCGCCCGTCGCCACTTCTCGACGCATGGCGCCGACGAGCGAGCGGGTGGTCTCGTCCGCGACCAGCGGAGGGATTCGCCCGAAGCCTTCGGGAGCCTGCTCGAGATCGACGCGCTGAAACCACTCCGGCGAGAGCTGCACAGCGGCCAGAACCGCGCTTCCCGTGACGCGCGCTGAATACTCGCCCTCACCGGCCATGAACGAAGTCGAGCCGGGAATGGCGCGGTAGCTGATTTCGCGTCCGCCACCCCTAAGCAACGTCATTTGAAGTGCGCCCTCGAGAAACACCGCGATTCCGCATTCACCCGCGCGGGGTCCCGCGTCCCGCAGCTCCCCCGGGATCGAACGGTGCACCTCGAAAGCTACTCCCGCCCACGGGGTCGACGCGCTATCGAGAAGCAGCGTGGGAGCGCCATCCGCCGAGAACGACAACGGCCGCGTCGTCTCTGCTACGCGCTGCATGATGCGCTTGTCCATCGACTGCACCCGAGCAAAACGCAGAGTCGACAGCCTGACAAGTCGCTCCCAGCCGTTGCAGTGTGTATCTCGCTCATTCCGGCGCAGAACGCGATCAAGTTGGCTTGTTTTTTCGCGAGCTCGCCGAGCCACTGACTCGCCCGATGCGCTGCTACGGAGTGGCGTCGTCGACGCGGATGATCAATGACTCGTGAATGCTGCGGGTGGACTTCACGGTCGCCGTGATCTGCGCTGCGCCGGCTCGATCTCCCGCGAAGTACGCCGCGCAGTAGCCCGGGCTCACGCGCGGCCGCGGCTTCGACCCCAGGCGATGCCGCGCGCAATCAAGTGGGCGAGTCGTAGCGGCTCCGGCACCTGTCCGTGCAAGGTCGTGGACAAGATGAGTCTGCGCGCGTGGTCTTTCGTCAATCCCGCGCGCTGCACCCACAGGCGATGTGAGACGCCCCGCAGCCCACTCGTCTTCGAGGTGCGTAGGTCCAGCCTTTCGATCTCGCCGGCACGCTGGATCAGCTGCCACTTCTTCGCCGCGCCGCGCACTTTCGGTCGAGCCGCGGAATCGCTACCCAACAGCGCTCGTTCAATGGCCTGGAAATCGGGGGGACGCCGCATGACGACCAAGACCGGCACGCCGAGCTCGGCCGACAACTGGTATATGTCGACGACGTTGAAGCCGCCCACGGCGATGCCTTTCAGCAGCACTGCGCGCACGTGCGCCCGGAATTGACTCTCGCGGATGAGCGCAACCATGCGGCGGGTCGAATCGGTGCCGTCACGCGCGACCCGGGCGCTCACGACGCCGTCGAGCCGTGTGCCCGCGCAAACGACGCCGACCAGCAACACGCGACCGCGATGGCTGCGATGAAACGGTCCGTCGTCGAAGCCGATCACATTCACAGCTTCTCGACCATGTTGCGCTGCCAAAACGCTCGGACGTTCCGAATCCGTGCGTCGACGTCGAACGTGAAGATGTCTACGCCGCTAAACCTTCGCAGCGCGCCTGCGCTCGTCTCCAGCGTTATCGTCCAAACCATCGCCGCTTCGTTCTGACATACGTAGACCTCACGCGATGTCAGCTCGATGCGTCGGTTGGCCGCGAACGCTTTGTCCCAAAAGGAACCGATCTTTTCGAGCCCGACGAGCGCGGGGTCGCCGATCGGATCCTCCTGCACGCCATCGGGCGCGAACACGCCCAACCACAGCTGCCGGTCGCGCTCGGTGAATGATCGAACGTAGTCGTGGATGGTCGCACGGATTCGAGCTTCGAAGGGAATAGCGTCAGTCATGTTCGTTCTCCGGTGTGCCGTTCTAACAGCTTGCTCACGCCGTCCGGAGCGCCCAGATCGGTGCCTACTTGCGCGCGGCTGCGATCAACGCTGCAGCCGCGTCGTGGGCGTCTCGCACGTACGCTGCATTGTTGTGGATCAGTGAGCGCACCATGGCTCCCTCCCACAACAACGCGAGTTGCTTGGACGACTTCGCGGCGGACGCGATACCGCCCGCAACGAGCAACCGCTCGAACCAAGCGCGCCGATCTTCCTTGTACAAGACCGCGAGCGCGGTTGCCGGGTGTGCGCGATCGTTGAGCTCCGACACGGCATTCACGAATGGGCAGCCACGATAGCCTTCGCGCGTGACTTCTCGCTCGAGACGCCGAAAGGCCGACAGCAGTCCAGCGAGCGGCTCGTCATGCTCACTTCCCGCTTCCAGCCTTTCGCGGATACGTGAGCGCCAGCGATTGAGGTAGGCGACGATGAGGTCATCCTTCGTCGGAAAGTGATAGTAGACCGTGCGTTTCGTCAGCCCGGCAGCAGCGGCAACGTCGTCCATACTGACGGCGGCGAGCCCTCGCCGATAAAAGAGCGGTGATGCCGCCTCGAGAATGCGCTCGGTGGTCGGCGGGTCTTGCTTGCTCGGCCGCTTCATGTATACTCACCAGTGTACATAAACCCGGGGAGCCGATCATGCGTCATTCCGCGAACGCCGTACGAGATCGAATCGCTGTCGGACTCACGATTCTTTTTCTTGTAGCCTTCAGCCTTTACTCATTTCGAGGCTTGCTGCTGCCGGAGATCGTTTCGGCCCGCTTTGGCGCCCCGGTCAGTGATGCAACGGCCGCCCTCTTCTTTCGCGTGTACTTGTCGAGAAACATCGCTCTCATTCTCCTGGGGCTGATCTTTCTCAAGCTCGACTGGCGCAAGCCACTAGCGATCCTGATGTCGTTGATCGCCGGACTACCAGTCTTCGACGCGAGCGTCTTGCTCGCGCAGTTCGGTCGCGGGGCACAGCTAAGCTTCCACGCGACAGCGTTCGCGCTCCTTGCGGTCACGTCCGGGCTCCTCTGGTTGCGAGCGCTGGCGCCGGACCGGATCGACCGGAAGCGCACGCCCGGCCCAGCGGTGTAGTTCAGCCGCGTGAATGGTTGCAGATGCGGCAACACGGGGTGCGCGGTTCGAGCGTGTGGGCTCGATGCCGCCGACGGGTCGAGTCGAGCTCAGCACCGCCCAAATCGAAGCGTTCCGCGGCTGGGTCGCGCGCGGTGCGGCCGCCCCGACGGCCTCGCCCTGAAGAGTTCGCTC
>Ga0081455_10007048_pt1 | contig 11933 bp, 8 predicted proteins | sample TabmetS3T2R1_FD_70207 | JGI IMG/M metagenome (GOLD analysis project Ga0081455, IMG submission 70207) | Tabebuia heterophylla rhizosphere microbial communities from the University of Puerto Rico - S3T2R1 | ecosystem: Host-associated > Plants > Roots > Rhizosphere ...
AGCATGCAGCTCGTTTCTGATCTTCGAAGCCGATGCGACGTAGTTCGACAGTTCGTTCGGATCTTGCTTGGTGTTGAAAAGTTGTTCACGGCCACCGTTTGCCATGAAAATGTATTTCCACTCATCCGTCAGGACCATGAGTTTGAAGTCGTGTGAGCCGGGAGGTTCGACCATACCAATAAGATATTCACGTGGCGCGCATTCGCCTCGCAACATTTTCAGAACGTTCGTTCCCTCTCGCACCTCGCCGTTGCCCGCAGCCTCGGTCGCGATTCCGAATAAGTCCGCAAGGCTGATCAGTTCATTCCGAATAATTCCTTTTGGCAGTACCGCCGGCCAACTCAACAGAACAGGAACCCGGCATGCAGCCTCAAAGAAGTTTGCTTTCTGCCATCCGTGATGATCACCCAAAAGATCGCCGTGATCCGAAAAAAAGCAGATCAGAACATTTTCCGGCTTTGGTCGCGCTTCGATCGCATCGAGGATTCTGCCGACGCAATGATCGAGATAACTGATCTCGCCGTAGTAACGGGCCTTCACGATTCGCGCCAGCGCCGGGTTGATTGCATCCGCCCAAATGGCATATCGCATGAACGGAATTTCTTCGTCCAGATGATCTTCCTCTTCCTTACCGAGGACCAGGTCTGGCATTCGATCGGGGTCGTACATCCGATTGAAGGGAATTGGCGGAGCCAGCGGCGGATGCGGGCCGACAAATGATATAAATCCAAAAAAGGGCCGTGCGTCACGTGAGTCCGCGATCTCCTCCACTGCGCAGCCAGCATTCCACCATTCAACACCTAACTCGGCCGGAAGCGGACTGCGTTGTGGAAGGTAGTACATCTCAGTGCGTTCCCCAAGAGGCTGCTCCAGAAAATCGAACGCTGGATGCTCCCGAGTCAGCCACGCACCGTAGTCGTCGCCTTCGCGCGCGGGCGGATGGTAAGTTTCTTCACTGCGCCGCAGGGTTTCGTAACCGACATCTTCGTTCCAGGGATATGTATGGAACTTTCCAACTCCAAAAGTTCGGTATCCCAAGCGCGACATGGTGCGCGCCAGATACGGTCCGCAACGCGCTTCCATTTCAGCGGCCTGCGCCGCCGCCGGCGTTGGTTTTGCATTGTTAAATGCGCGGGTGGTTAGCGGTTCACATCCTGTGCGGATCGTGTAGCGGGCGGGGATGCAAATCGGACAAGCAGCGTATGCCCGGGAAAAGCTGATTCCCCTGCGCACCAGCCGATCGAGGTTAGGTGTGTAGATGTGTGTATTACCGAGCGCAGCGATTGTATCGAACCGCTGCTGATCGCTCATCACAAACAGTATGTCGGGCCGGCTGGATGGCATTTTCTCGAAGAATCGGTGAAGGTACGTGAATTACCAGAGAATTAGAAAACTACCTCCGGGAACTCTGGCCTTACGGCAACATGAGGACCAACCCCCCAGCTTCCAGCACGCGATGCCAGGCGGGGTTTATCAATCTGAGCACCGTCAACACTCTCTGGCTTTCAGCTTCGGGAACAGCAATGGCGTCTGCGCGACCGGTTTCGATCACCTTGCGAAATTTCAGTTCCAGAGATTTAAGCCGTTGAGGATTGCCAGACTTGTCGCTCCCGATAAAGGCTTCTGCCTGCGCACGAAGAATACCCTCGTCTCGATTGCCGGCATTGGCGAAATAATGAGTCACGGATCGGGGAGCGACGACCTTCAGCTCGGGGAAGAGAAGCGGTAACTCGCAACTAGCCGTCCACGTTGGGGCGAGTAGCTTTGCGTGTGCGATGTATCCGTCGGCAGCCTCCGCAAACGCAATGTTCGCGGGAAGCAGCTGGCATTCCGTTGGGGATTTCCAGCCGATGCCGAGCTTAGCATATCTCGGCAGAATCGATAGTCCACGGTACGTGTAACAGAAACTCACAATGAGCACTGAAATCACCAGCGCAGTCGGTAACCGGTCTCTTACAAGATCACGCCGCCACGATAGTCGAGACCCTGCCGCCGCGATGAGAGCGCACAGCAGTGGTAGTTGCAGCAGATAGACAAGGCGGAAATAACAGTAAGAGAGGATATTTTTCATCCACCAAGGCGCCAATAGTGGATTCAAACACAGCAACCACACCGCAAAGAGATAAAAGAAGATAAAAAGCCCACTCCTCCCTCTGACAATCAAGAGTGGCACCGCAATCATGAGTATGGCGTCTCGCCAGTACTCAGCAGTTCCCCCAATAACCCAACCTACAGCTTCGCCCCACGGCATGGACGTTGGCCCGAACCCGCTGATATCGGTTGGCTTTGCGATGATGTTAAACGACAGCAAGGCCAATATTCCAATTGGGTAGATGACTGGAATTATCAGAAGCAGGCCACGACGAATTTGTGTCCTGAAAACTACTTGTTCTTCGCGCTGAAATAGCTCAGACGCGACAAAAGCTACCCATGAACATCCAATGACAGCTGGGATTAGGTAGAGAGCAGAGTTACTTAGGCCTACGCCAGCGATCGCCAAAAGAACGAGCCATACCAAGTCGCTGATATTTGGCCGACACAGAAATCGGTAACTAAGCGACAGGCAAATCGGCAAAAGCAAAAGCCAAAGGATCGGCTTACCTTGCCACAGGTAGCCGGCAGCGCTCGCAAACCCGAGCCATCCTGCAGTGTTGATGGACTCTAGCCGGTTGCCACCAAGAAACTGAGATACGGCTCCGAGCAATGCTCCCAGCGGCGACTGGTCAGCGACGAGAAGAAAAGCTATCCCAAGCAATCCACCGATCGCTGCGGCCCAGCGATGCAGCCCAAACCTGCGAGCACACCAATAGAGAACAAACGGAAGCGAAAATGCGGCAGTTGCGTGGCCAACTACCTGATAAAAAAACAGAGGACGGATTCCAAGATAGTGTGCTACGAAGGCGGGAAACATCTCATAGCTAGTTGCCAAATGGACTGGTGAAAATGCGGCGGCATCCATATCCACGCTTGTTTCACGTAGGTAAATCGGCTGGTTGAGTGCTGAAAGCTGAGTAAGAACGCGATGAAAATAGACAACATCGTCTTGGTTCGGACGCCGCACGAACAAAACCGTAGTTGCATAGGCCATACCCAGAACCAGCAGAAAGAGGTGAGATGAATGAAAGCCATAGCCCTTGCCTGGCGTGGCGTTGTTTTTTTTCCACAGGCGTCCAAGCAAAAAGAATCCGATAATGGCGATAGTTAAGAAGCACCCTGTGATTGTTTTCGCCGGCCATCGGACGATAAGAACAAGCTGATAGGCGAGAGTCCAAAATGCTAACCCGGCTATCGGTAATAGCAGTACATCGCCCGCGTTAGATTCGGCCGATCTTCCGGAAACGGGCGTCATAGGTGTCTTCAAATCAGCCAGCGATCATGCTCGTGTTGGACGTTCGTTTATCGATCATGCGATCACAGTCGTAGCTCATTTGCGCATGAGAGCTCTACAAGGTCCTAACTCGTGCGCGAACTATTAGGCGCTTGCGATCTCGCTATCCGTCAGTCGACGAAAAGCCTCGAGGTATTTCGCCGACGTTTTCTCAACGACATCTTTCGGCAGACGCGGCGCAGGTGGAGCTTTGTCCCAGTCAAGGGTCTCGAGATAATCGCGCACAAATTGTTTATCGAAACTGGGCGGGCTTTGCCCGACGACATATTCATCCTTCGGCCAGAACCGCGAAGAGTCCGGCGTGAGGCATTCGTCTATCAAAAGCAATTCTCCACCGACGGTGCCGAACTCGAACTTCGTGTCTGCGACGATGATTCCTTTCTGCGCCGCGTGTTCGCGACCGCGCGAATAGATTTCGAGGCTCAGCGTTTTTACTCGGTTAGCGATTTTGTCGCCGAGAATCTCAGCACAGCGTTTCATGTCGATGTTCTCGTCATGACCTTGTTCCGCCTTTGTCGCTGGCGTGAAGATTGGTTCCGGCAACGGTGATGCCAGCTTTAGTCCGGAGGGCAGGTTGATTCCGCAAACGCTCTGCGATTCCTGATACTCTTTCCAACCAGATCCGGCAAGATAACCCCGCACCACGCACTCCACAGGGAGCGGCGTCGTTTTCTTTACGATCATTGACCGTCCAGCGAGCTGCTCGCGGAACGGTTGCAACTCCTTTGGGAACTCTTCGAAATTCGACGTGACAAGGTGATTCCTGATCGTGTCGAAGCGCTTAAACCAAAACGCGGAAATTTGATTGAGAACGGCCCCTTTGTGGGGAATTGGATCGGGCAAGATCACGTCGAACGCCGAGATACGATCGGTTACAACAAAGAGCAGCGTGTCGCCAAGATCAAAGACTTCGCGCACCTTGCCGCTGCGCAGTTTTTTTATTTCTGGAAGGTCGATGTACGATTGGGGTGAAGTTTCCATTTGCAAGCTGCGAACGTTCAACGTTAGCCGCAGAGCGTCTAGTAAAATCCGCTCTGGTTCAAATCTCGACCGGCCTCAACATCAGACCTTCAATGAATTTCACGCAGCGGAGCACTGTCGAGCGCCATTGGCGAACCAGTTGGTCCAACCAACACAGACCGCCTAGCAACGAAACGCGCGCACAGCATCGATTACCTGCGCCTGCTCGGAGCTGCTCATTCCGGTGAAAAATGGAAAACGCAACAGGCGATCGGCCAAATCCTCTGTGACGGGACAGTCGCCCTGGCGTCCGCCAAAGCGGAGACCCATCGGAGACAAATGCAGCGGCAGATAGTGGAACACAGCCAGAATTCCTGAACCAGCGAGGTGTGAAATCAACGCTTGCCTGCTCTCAAGCGACGGCATTAGCACGTAAAACATGTGGTAAGCCTGTTCGCATTCTGCCGGCACGATTGGGAGACGAACGCCGTTGGTTTCGGCCCACGAAGCCAGCTCGCGAGCATAGATTTCCCAGATTTGACGCCGCATCCACTGAATCTGATCGCGATGTTCAAGCTGCGCACGAAGAAAGGCCGCCAGCAGATCCGAAGGCAGATAGCTCGACCCAACATCGACCCAGGTGTACTTATCGGTCTCGCCCCGGAAAAATTTGCTCCGGTCGGTTCCCTTTTCTCGAAGGATCTCGGCCCTCTCATTCAAGTTCGCATCGTTGATCAGCAGCGCGCCGCCTTCTCCGCAGGTGAAATTCTTGGTTTCATGGAAACTCAGCGTTGCAAGCCGTCCAAGAGTGCCGAGGTATCGTCCGCGGTATCTTCCATAAAGACCATGCGCATTGTCTTCGACCACAGTAATGCCATGCCGGTGCGCGATTGCCATGATCGTATCCATTTCGCATCCGACACCCGCGTAATGCACAAGAAAAATCGCTTTCGTGCGCGCGGTAATGCGTCGCTCAATTTGGCTTTCGTCAATGTTCAGCGTGTCCGCTCGAATATCCATGAAGACAGGCTTGGCGCCGCGCAAGACGAATGCATTTGCGGCGGAGGGAAAAGTAAAGGAGGGAACAATGACTTCGTCTTCGGGTCCGATGTCCAGGAGCAGTGCGGCCATTTCGAGCGCGTGAGTGCAGGAGGTCGTCAGGAGGGCTTTCTGGACCCCGAGAGATTGTTCGAGAAGAGTATGGCACCGAGCGGTAAAGCTGCCGTCGCCGGAAAATTTCGGAGCCGCGATCGCGGCGCGGATGTAATCAAGTTCATCTCCCGTCGCAAACGCGCGATTGAAGCCAATGCGGATCATGATGCCCTCAAAGTTTTTCGACCGATCAATAAAAGGCAGTCGCCCTCTGGCAAGGAAATGCCTTTTGTTATCATGATGACTCTCTCGGGTGTTAAAAAGCTCTTCAAAGTTTTTGTCAAGGAGGGGAGGATTTCAAATTCGCGGGCGGCAGTTGCTTAATCCACTTTTTCTCCTCGTGTCTTAGGTGTTATTTGATCTGAGGCAATTCGGATGTTTTAGCACGATTTCTCCTTGAGGCCCGTGCCTGACTCCAAGATAATTTGCGGGCGCGTCACAAGGGACAGGTCAAATGAAATCTGGCATTGAGATATCCGTCGTAAGCCCGGTGTTTCGTCGTGAAGATTGCGTGGCGGAGTTGGTTCGACGAACGCTCGCTGCGCTCTGTGAACTAACCAGTCAATTCGAGTTGATACTGGTGGACGATGGAAGCCCCGATGCCTCATGGACGGTTATCCAGGAAGCCCACAAGCGAGACCCACATCATGTACGGGGTTTGCGCCTCAGTCGCAATTTCGGCCAGCACAATGCCATAGCGGCGGGTCTCCTGGCGAGTCGAGGCGAGTGGGTTGTTGTCATGGACTGCGATTTGCAGGACCAACCCGAAGACATCGCGAAGCTTTACCATCACGCGAAGAATGGATTTGAGGTGGTCCATGGCCGTCGAAAAGATCGTCAGGACAGCCCCATAAAGCGGGGTCTTTCGCGCGCGTTCTTCAGAGTTCTTGGTTATCTGACTGAGTCAAAGCTCGATCCTAGTGTTGGGAATTTCAGCATTTGTCATCGACGTGTCGTTGATGCCGTCAATTCGTTGCAAGATCGGATTCGCTGGTACCCGGATTTGGTTCGGTGGGTTGGATTTAGGAGCGCAGCCGTGGATATCACCCATCGCCGAGCAAGCGGACATTCGACCTACTCTCTAAGACGCCTGGTGCATTTTGCTGTCGATATTTTTCTCACGTGCTCTGACAAACCCTTACGTTTGACTGTTAAAGCAGGCGTGTTTATATCGACCCTTTCTGTTTTGGGTGGGGTTTACGTTGTCATTCGGGCCATGCGCGGAGAGGTTGGTATTGTAGGTTGGTCGAGTCTCATCGTCTCAATCTGGTTTCTTGCCGGGCTTATTATTTTCGTTCTCGGTATCGTCGGACTTTATGTTGGTAAGATCTTCAATGAAGTGCGCGGGCGTCCTGCGTTTCTTGTCGGTGAGGTCTTGGGCGGTGAATCGCGCCCAACCCCTGGCCTAGTTGCTGAAAACCTTCCATGAAACTTCACAGCCACTACGACAAAGAACAATTCGCTCAGGACTTTGCTGAGAAAGGCTATTACCTTCAGGCGAATGTTTTAGACGCCGAGTTCATGGATCGAGCTCGGCGCGAACTTGCTCTCGCCATAGAACGCGAAGTTCAATACCACGGCAGCCGCAACTATTCGGACTATGGGATGGTACTACTATGCGCGCTTTATGGCGGAATTTTTCATGGAATGTTCGACTATGAGCCCCTGATTATGCCCTTTGAGGACACCCTGGGACCAGGCTGCATCGTATATTCACAGACCTCCACATCAATGCCTCCAGGGGCGGGTAATTATTCAAGCCGGATTCATGTCGACTGCCCGAGGATTATTCCTGGATACATCGGCACAATGGCCGCCTTGATTTTGCTTGATGACTTTACCGAAGCCAACGGTGGCACCTACTTCTTGATCGGATCACACCACTCACCGGAACCTCCATCCTCCGACGTTTTTTACGAGAAAGCTGAGCGGTTGATTGCGCCTGCTGGGAGTGTTCTTTTTTGGCACCCGCGACTGTGGCATGCAGGAGGGAAAAATGCGACTGCAGAGTGGCGGCACGCACTCACGGTTGTGATGTGTCGCCCATATATGAAGCAGAGAATCGATATCCCTCGCGCCTTAAGCCATCTGGATGTCAGTCAGATGTCACCGCGCGTGTATCAAAAGTTGGGATTTCTAGCGCAGGTGCCAGCCAATTATGATGAGTACTACGCGCCTCCCGAACGGCGAAAATTTCGGCAGAAAACGGAGTGACTCACTGGTCCTCCCTCTCGCCAGGGTGTATTCAGATGTTGAGGAGTTGATGACAATCCACTGAAACTCTGGCCGTCTGAAGATTTCCGAGGTCCGACGCTCCTGAAACTAATCAAGATTTATCTCCCGTAGCGAGCGAGCGATTGAAAGAAATCGGAATCATGATGGGCTTAAAGCTTTTCGACCGATCAATAAAAGCGATCCGCCAGCCGGGAAAGAAACGCCTTTTGTTATCATGATTCTCTCGAGGTTTAAGATGCTCTCCAGCATTTTGTTAAGCGCCGGGCTGATTTCAAATTCGCGCCAGGGTTGGAAATCTTGATTGCGTTTTCGCGGGAGGCGCGACCAAATCATAAGGGGCAATAACAGCGAATTAAAAGAAGTGATTCGCTCGACTTGGAAACCGACGCTTTCGATTTTTCTATGCAGTTCGGCGCGGTTGTAGCGGCGTTGATGCATCGCATACTGGTCGCTTGCGCTCCAGAGAAAAGGATGCTGTGGCACCGTGACAAGCAATCCACCACCCGGCCGCACCGCATTGAACATTTGCGTCAGCGCCAATTCATCCTCAACCAGGTGTTCCAAAACGTCGAACGCACCCACGACATCAAATTCGCATTCAAATGGAATGCTTCGTGCGTCCATTTGATATAATTCGACCCCCGGCAAACGCGCTTTGGCGAATACGAGCCCGTCCGCGAAAATCTCACTGCCCACGAGCCGAATTCGTGGAAAATTTTCGCGGATCCCTGTAAGGACGAACCCGGTTCCGCAACCAACCTCGAAGAAACTTTTGGCGTCAGGAAAATAATGGTGAAGCGCCCACTGAATCAGCGCATTCCGCGCCCGAAACCAGAAATTTGATTCTTCAATCTCAGCGAGTCGCGCGAAGTATTCGGGTTTGAATCCGGCATGAGTCTCGGACGGTTCGTCCATGAATTGATGTATCTCATCACGTACAGGTGCCTGATAACCACACTTCGGACATGTCCAGTCCGAGGCTTCAAAAAAAGCTTCACACGCGAGGCATCGTTTCATCCTTCGCTCAGGCGCAAAGCCATTTGGGCTCCGAATGCATTTTCAGAGAGATGTGTTGGAACGGATAGTTAGAGCTCGGATGCAACGTATCGAAATCACCGCGTCATTTTTCGCATTCCAGAACGACAGTCACGTACGGGATGCGCATTGGCTTCGTGTCAACCCACGTCTGGACATTCCCAAAAACCTTTGCGGCAAGCTGGCGATATTGTTGCTCCGTTCGAATGTTCCTGCCACGGTCGTGAGACATGATGCACTTGGAAAACGCTCCCTGATTCGGAATCCAACATGCGTCGTGACATATGAATCGACCTCCCCGTTTTAGGGCCTCATATGCAAAGCGAATGCAATCCGCAGCTTCCGCGTCGTCGAGGTGATGTAGGACACTGATCGCTATCACAATATCGGCATCTCTAAATCGCGAGTCGCTGCGAACAGATCGTGTGTCGCCAACTACAAAGGTGCCCTTCTCGCCGTAAGTCCGCTTGGCGAAAGCAATGTAAGCCGGGTTGATGTCGAGCCCAAGATATTCGACCTCTGGAAGGCTTTGCAGAGCTTGCACTGGTCCACACCCAATATCGATCACTTTATCGCCAGACTTGGCTCGGGCATGGTTTTGTATAATCCGCCGCCGCAACGCGTTCCCTCCAACCACACCTTGAAACAGGTTGTAGAGAAATGGCACTCTCAGCCAGCGCAATAATCCAGCGTTACTTTCCATGTAGAGTTTTCAGGCCGCGCTCTTCTTCCGGTCTATCGGCGGCCTGGGATAAGCGAAACGCGCCTGTTGATTTGCGAAATCAGGGCTTGAGCCATTTGTGAAACGAATGTTGCGCCCCTGCGATTCGCCAGCCTAGCCGCAGGAATCCGCGTTGAACGGGATAATTGTCGATATGCGTCGGAGCTTCGATCCAATCTGCCGAAGAACGGAGTTGTTCCATTCCCGCGTGCGTCAGCGCGGTAAAAAGTCCCCGCCCGAAGAAATCGGGGTGCACAGCTCCGATGCTGTAGTGGCCAAGCCGAATGGCGTGGCGCTCGTCAAGCGCGGAAGGTTTCTTCCAGGCGGAATATCCTGCGATCCGATCGCCATACATCGCGACAACGATCCAATCAGCCCAGCCATTTGCACACGATCGGATCCATTCCTGATAGATCTTCGCAGCAGCTGCGTGGCCAATCCGCGGATCGGCGTGGAAACGTCCAAAATGATTTGCAAAGGAAGAGTGCGCGACTTCGACGAGCGGTTCGATATCCGATGCCATAGCCAAACGAAGCTCAAAGCCCTCCGGTGCTTGCTGCTGCGAACGGGAATTTGCTCCAGGAGCGCCGTAGTCGAACAAAAAATCTAGCAACGTATCCATCAGCAAAAAACCATTCGATTCGAGGGCGTGAATGATGGCCGTATCCGACGGTATCGCTCTACACAAAAGAAAGTCCGCACCTTGATCAGCAACACGGCGAACCAACTCTGCCACCAAGCTGGTTGCGACAACGCTGGCATCGTCAGGCCGGGTCGCGACATCGATGTGTTTAATTGCCCACATCGATTTTCCAAGCAGCGGGCTTTCCCACGACAGCGGCGCGCAAATCACGAGACCGGATATTGTCCCACTAATTTCCGCAATGAAGGCGATGGCGCCTTCAACTGATAATAGCTCGCTTACTTCATCTCTCCAGCGTGATTCAACCTCGCTGCCAGAGCGGTGCAGACTGGCGTACAAAGGCGGGGAAGCAAAACTCTGTATTCGATCCACATCATCCAACGACAGATTTGCAAAGCCGATCGGCGACATTCGCAAGAGGTTAAGTCGTTGTGCGAACCAGGTACGCTGGCCGTTTCATTGAGCGGAAATACAACTGACCAAGGGACGCCTCGCCGCTATGAACCGGCGTGACGACGGAAATGGAACGCCGTTTGGGAGATTGCACCATGTTTCGAGAAGCCCCGAAAACTATGGGACGACTGCGATTTCGTCAAAGTGTGGAGCGCGCGGGGTGGCTGTGCGGTCGCATTGCGAAAGCGGGTTGAACGCTTGCCACGTCGAAGCTTTCAGCGTAGGCGGGTTGAACGTTGAAGTCCTTTTATGCCGGGAATTGTTGTCAAACCGCGTGCGCGAATTTTGCACGGACACGATTGGGTCTTTTCCAGCGAAGTGCTGAAGGTCTTTGGAAAACCGGCGGATGGCGATGTCATCTCCCTGAAGGACGGTAAGGATCGTTTAATCGGCAGTGCGATTTACAATTCCAAGTCACAAATTGTCGCGCGTCGTTTTTCGCGTCGAAAACAGGAGCTGGACCTGGATTTCTTCAAACGCCGGCTCGACCAAGCGGCCGATTACCGTACGCGGAGAGGCGTTGACCAAAAACTCTGCCGCGTTGTGTGGAGCGAAAGCGACGGAGTTCCAGGGTTAATCGTCGACCGCTACGGCGATCATTTCGTGATCCAAACGCTTACGCTGGCGATGGACACGCGAAAAGATTTGATTGCTGATGCGATTATCGACCTTTTTGGGAAGGCCACGATCATCGAACGCAATGACGCGCCGGTTCGTAAGGCGGAAGGATTGGAATTGCGCACGGATATCTTGCGCGGAGATGCACCATCGTACATCGAGATCGAAATCGACAACGTAAAGTTCGAACTCGATCTCCTGCGCGGGCACAAGACTGGTTTCTATCTTGATCAGAGATACAACTATCCAGCCGTCGCCGGGTTCGCACACGGGAGGCGCGTTTTGGATTGTTTCACAAATCAAGGAGCATTTGCGCTGATGTGTGCGCGAGCAGGTGCGACAGACGTGACCGGAGTTGAAGAAAGTCCCGGGAACATTGCAGTTGCCAGGCAAAACGCAGCGCGGAACGATTTGAACGTGCGATGGCTTGAGCAGGAGGTTTTTCAGTTTCTGCGCGCTGCGGAAAAAGCCGGGGCGCAGTACGATTTGATTATTCTCGATCCGCCCTCGTTTACAAAAACCAGGAGTGGATTGCGCGACGCGCTGCGCGGTTATCGCGAATTGCACATGCGCGCGTTCAAACTCTTGTCGAAGGATGGCTTGCTGGCGACTTTTTCGTGCTCGCATCACGTAAGCGACACTGCGTTTTCGCAGACAATCGCTGATGCGCTTGTCGATGCCCGGCGTTCTGCGCGCCGCTTGCGCCAATTCGAGCAAGCGCCAGATCA
>Ga0081455_10007049_pt1 | contig 11933 bp, 8 predicted proteins | sample TabmetS3T2R1_FD_70207 | JGI IMG/M metagenome (GOLD analysis project Ga0081455, IMG submission 70207) | Tabebuia heterophylla rhizosphere microbial communities from the University of Puerto Rico - S3T2R1 | ecosystem: Host-associated > Plants > Roots > Rhizosphere ...
GACAGTGCGTGCGGTGACTCCGGCGGTGGGAGCGGAAATCTCGGGTATCGATCTCAAGCGTTTGAGCGACAGCGACTTTGCCGCGATCGAGCGCGCCTGGACCGACCATTCGATGATCCTGCTGCGAGGCCAGGTGCTCAGCGACGACGACCTGCTGGCCTTCAGCCGCCGTTTCGGCGAGCTCGATCCGCCCCCCAACCAGGAACGCGGCCGCATCAGCCCGCCGGGCTATCCCGACATCTACGTCGTCTCCAACGTGCTCGATACCAAGGGCGAGCCGATCGGCGCCTTGGGGGCGGGCGAGGCCGTGTGGCACACCGACATGAGCTATCTCGACCTGCCACCCGACGCCTCCATGCTCTACTCGCTCGAGATTCCACCGAGCGGTGGCAACACGTGGTTCTGCGGCATGCAGGCGGCTTGCGACGCTTTACCCGCCGACCTCAAGCGCAAGATCGCGGGGCGGCGCATCAAGCACGACGGCACCTACAACTCGGGCGGCTACCTGCGCAAAGGGGTGACGCCGACCGATGATCCAATGGCGGCCCCTGGCGCGTGGCATCCGGCGATCTTGCGGCATCCGGCCAACGGCCGGGCCACGCTCTATCTCGGACGGCGACGGAACTCCTATGTCGAAGGCTATTCGCGCGAGGAGTCGGACCGGCTGCTGGAAGCGCTGTGGGAGCACGCCACCCAGCCGCCATTCGTCTACGAGCATGCCTGGAAGATCGGTGATCTCGTGCTGTGGGACAATCGCTCGACCATGCATCGCCGCGACCCGTTCGACGGCGAAGCGCGGCGCATCATGCATCGCACGCAGATCAAGGGCAGCCTCAAGCCCGTGGCCTTCGCGGCCTGAGCGTCAAAGGCGATCGGAGGAGACATGCGGCGGCAGAAGAAATTTTACGCCTGGGGTTATGCCGACGAAGACCTGTCGCCGGAAGAGATCACGGCCTGGGAAGCCGAGTGCGCGGACCGCTACGGCCTGAACAGCTTCGATGTGACCCCGCCGCCCAAGCCGGAGGAGATCGCGCTTCCGGCGCCGCGTATCGCGGTGCCAGAGACGCTGCAGCCTCTGGTACGCACCGACCATCTGACACGGCTGGAGCACAGCTACGGCAAGGCGGGCTTCGACACCATGCGCATGTTCATGCGTTCGGTGCCCCATCCGCCAGATGCCGTAGCATTTCCCGAGAACGAGCAGGACATCGTGCGTCTGCTTGACTGGTGCGACGAGGTCGGCGCCAAGGCGATTCCCTATGGCGGCGGCTCCTCGGTGGTGAAGGGCATCGAGCCGCCGGCTGCGGCCGAGAAGGTCGTGACCATATCGACGCGGCATATGGACAAGGTGCTGGAAGTCGATCCGGTGAGCCAGGCCGCGCGCATCCAGGGCGGCATCTACGGTCCCGCGATCGAGGACCAGCTGCGCGACACGCCCTTCACCATGCGCCACTACATGCAGGCCTATCGCTGCTCGACCTTGGGCGGCTGGATCGCCACGCGCTCGGGCGGGCACTACGCCACGCTCTACACCCACATCGATGATTTCGTCGAAAGCATGCGCGTGGTGACGCCGGCCGGCACGCTGGAATCCCGTCGCCTGCCGGGATCGGGTGCCGGCCCCAGCCCGGACCGGATGTTCCTGGGGTCGGAAGGCATCCTGGGCATCATCACCGAAGCCTGGGTGCGGCTGCGCAAGAAGCCGACCTTCCGCGCCTCCGCCTCGGTTCGCTTCAAGAGCTTCTACGCCGGCGCCGATGCGGTGCGCGACATCACCCAGGCCGGCCTCTATCCCGCCAATTGCCGATTGCTGGAAGCGCGCGAAGCGTTGCCCGGCATTCCCTGGAAGAATGAGGAGGCGGTGCTGGTGCTGGCCTTCGAATCGGCCGACCACCCGCTGGACGCCTGGATGAAGCGCGCGCTCGAGATCTGCGCTGATCATGGCGGCGTCGCCGACCCCACTGCCGATGACGAGAACGCCCATCGTTCTGGCGCCGCCGGCGCCTGGCGCAACAAGTTCATCCGTGCCCCGCACTATGGCGAGCATGCCGTCGCGCGCGGCATCCTGTCCTCGACCTTCGAGACCGCGATGACCTGGGAGCGCCTGCGCGACTTCCACCAGAAGATTACCGGCATCACGCGGGACACCATCAAGCGCGTGACCGGCCGCGACGGCACGGTGACCTGCCGCTTCACGCATGTCTATCCCGACGGTCCGTGCCTCTACTTCACCTTCGGTGGCGTCCTGGACAAGCGCATTGCCCTCGACCAGTTCATGGAGGTGCTGTCGACCTGCACCGCGGCGACCGTCGAGCATGGCGGCACCACCACTCATCACCACGCCGTCGGCCGCTTCCATCGGCCTTTCTACGACAAGCAGCGGCCCGAGCTGTTCGCCCGAGCCCTGCGCGGCGCCAAGCGCGAGCTCGACCCCAAGGGCATGATGAATCCCGGCGTGCTGATCGACCCGTGAGCGACGAGCCGCTGCTCGCGGTTTTCATCAAATGGAGGTGTGCGCGCGGGCCGACGGCATGATGATCGGGCGCGCAGGCTTCGCTCGGCGCCCTTCCTTGATCTGGATCAAGGAACATCAGAAAGCGGCGAAATATTTCTAAGCTCAATGCAGCCGTCGGTCACCGGCTGACGGCGAGGGCGCTCCGACATTGAAGACCAAGGATCTCATCCTGCAGCTGCTCGATGGCCATAGGATCATGGCGATTGCCACCAATCGGGCGGACGGCTGGCCGCAGGTCACCCTGGTCGGCTACGTCAATGACGGCTTCCTGCTCTACTGCTTCATCGCTCGCAACTCGCAAAAGTGCGCCAACATCCTGCTCGATAGCCGTGTGTCGATCGCCATCGGCAGCGATACAGCGCTGCCGCGAGAGATCAAGGGCCTGTCCCTGGCCGGCAGGGCATCGATCGTCACGGACCACAGCGAGCTCGCCTACATCAGCAGGCTGCGGTTGAAGCGATATCCAGAGTATGCGGCCGCACTGGCTTCCGGAGCCGACGAGAGCAGTGCAGCGCGTATTTCGCCGCGACCGTCACCGAGCCTCGTTGCGCTCATGCGCATCGAGCCGGAGATCTTCTCCCTGTCAGACTACTCGAAGGGTTTCGGCCACAGCGAGCTCATCACTTTCTCGGAACGCGACCTCGACCTGCATGTCGCCAGCCTGCGGCACCGTTGGGACGACACTGCGCTATAGGAGGATTCCGTGTCTCAAGTTGTAAGGGCCGTCAATGATCAGCAGAAGGCGATGGTGTGGGCGCTCGTGGCGGTGCGGATGGCGGTCCGCAAGGCGCTGCGATCGGCGGTCAAGCCAGATTTCCGCCAGTTGAAGACGCTGCTGACCTACGTTGAGCGCTTTGCCGAACAGCAACATCAGGTGAACGAGGATCGGCACATATTCCGGCCGCTGGAAACCCGCGAGCCGGCCATGGCCCGCGCCATCGCACTTCTTCGGCGTGATCATTCGGCAATGAAAGGGTATCGCATCCGCCTCGAGGAGGCGTTGACATATTGGGAGAAAGGCGATCCCAAGGCTGGCGTTCAGGCACCGATGGTCGCTGAGGACTATCTCCACTTTTGCCAACGCCATGCCCGCAAGGAGCGCGATTTGCTGCCAGCCCTGCGAAGGATCTGCTCCGATACCGAGTGGACGGAGATCGAGCGGGCTTACGCGTCCGTCGCTGACCCCCTGCTCGGCGCGAAGAGCAGGCGGGAGCGGATGAAAGCGTTGCAAGCATTCGACTGAGGGCTTGCCTTCAAGCGAGGGCTGGCAAAAGATCGTCGATGTGGATTACCTTGCCGGCTCCCTGCTCGCCTTCATCGGCATCTCCATCCTGGTGATCGTCACGCCAGGGCCGGATACCGCGATCACCATCCGCAACACACTTCTGGGCGGACGCGCCGGCGGCTTGGCCACAGCTTTTGGCGTGGCGACCGGCCAGGCCATCTGGGCACTGGCCGCGAGTGCGGGGATCGTTGCCCTGCTGGTGGCATCCGAGCCGCTGTTCCTGGCCGTGAAATACGCTGGCGCCGCCTACTTGATATGGCTTGGCCTGCAGTCGCTGCGCGCCGCCTTTCGCCCGGCGGCCGGCGGCCAAGCGGTGCATGTGCCGGCGGCACGTTTATTGCGGCCGCGCGCTGCATTCGGTCAGGGCGTGCTGAGCGATCTCAGCAATCCCAAGATGGCGGCCTTCTTCACCAGCCTGCTGCCCCAGTTCGCGCCCGCCGGCGAGGCGAGCTTCGTTGGCCTGGCCGTGCTGGGCCTGATCTTCAGCCTGATGACCTTGCTTTGGCTCACAGGCTATGCGCTGGCGATTGCGCGCCTCGGAAACATCCTGCGCCGAGCGCCTGTCCGTCGCGTCCTGGAAGGGATCACAGGCGCCGCGTTGATCGCACTTGGCCTCAGGCTCGCTGCCGAAGAGCGCTGAAAGGCTCCCAACCATCGAGGCCCCACGCCTTGCGGCTGCGAGCGCGACAGGTATACTTACCGACGCGTGTATCGGCCGGGGAGAAAAAGCGAGCCATGACGATATTGCGTGCGGTCGGACTCCTCGTCGTTGCGGCGATTGTCGCCGCGGTCGCCTGGTGGGCGTGGCCGATCAAGTCGGGCCTCGTCGTCGACGAAGCGAAGCTGGCCGGCCGCGACGCCAAGTCGTTTCCGATGGCCGACGAGGACTATTTCCGCGACATGGACGGCGGCATCACACTCTTTCCCGAAGAGATCAAAGGCCGCAACATGTGGCTGGTCTGGGCCGGCGGCAACGACCGCTTCTGGAACGGCATGACGGCCTCGACCTTCGGCGCCTTCGATCTGCTGAAGGTGGTCACCTCGCATCCCAGCCAGAAGTTCGGTCGCGACACGCGCTGGAGCTGGCTCGGGCTGGTCAACGAGCCCTGCTTCGACAAGGCGAGCGGCCCCGACGCCAAGCGCTTCGGCCTGTGGCTCGATACGCGCCGCAGCGACTGCCCGCCCGATCCGTTCGCCAATGCGCAGAAATATCCGGGCGTTGCCATCGGCGCGCGCGGCAAGACGGTGCCTGTCGGCTCGTTCTATGGCGAGCCGAGCGGGATCGTCGGCCTGCGCCTCTTCCCCAATCCCGACTTCGATGAAACCGCGGCCAAGAACTGGGACGCGGAGCGCTTCTACACCGATCCATCCTATTTCAACTCGAAAGACCTGGTGCGGCCTTATCGCGTCGGCATGTCGTGCGGTTTCTGCCATGTCGGCCCGAGCCCGAAGAACCCGCCGGCTGACCCGGCAAAACCAGCCTGGACCAACCTCAGCTCCACCGTGGGCGCCCAGTACATGTGGGTCGACCGCCTGTTCATCCCGGACGCCAGCAAGCAGAATTTCATGTTCCAGCTCGTGCACACCTATCGGCCCGGTGCGATGGACACGTCGCTGGTCTCGACCGACTACATCAACAATCCGCGCACGATGAACGCGGTCTATGCGCTGGGGCCGCGCCTCGACGTGGCCTTGCGCTGGGGCAAGGAAACGTTGAAGGGCGGCGAGCTCGACAACAAGCAGTTCAACGACTACGTCCAGAGCGGCCGGCTGACCAAGTTCTTCGAAAAACCCAACACCGTTTGGACGCCGCGCGTCCTGAAGGACGGCTCCGACTCGGTCGGCGCACTCGGCGCGCTCAACCGCGTCTATCTCAACATCGGCCTGTTCAGCGAAGAGTGGCTGCTGCACTTCAACGCGGTCGCCGGCGGCAAGCCGATCTCCCCGATCGAGATCTCCGTGGCCCAGAAGAACTCGAGCTACTGGCAGGCGACGGAAGCCGGCACGCCTGCCACGGCCCTGTTCTTTCTCAAGGCGGGCCAACCGGACAAGCTCAAGGAGGCGCCCGGCGGAGCGAAGTATCTCAGCGACGATCCGGCGTTCGTCGATCGCGGCAAGGTGGTATTCGCCGAGACCTGCGCGCGCTGCCATTCGAGCAAGGTGCCAACGCCCGCGGTCGGGGTCGATCCGGCCGGCTGCAACGGCCCCGAATACCTCGCCTGCTTCAAGCGCTACTGGTCGTGGACGCAGACCGACGACTACAAGCGGCAGATGACGGAGATCGTGCGGCGCGACGATTTCCTCGACGGCAACTATCTCTCCACCGAGCTCAGGGTGCCGTCGACGCTGCTGCGCACCAATGCCTGCAGCCCGCTCGCCACCAACGCCATCGCCGGCAACATCTGGGACAACTTCTCCTCGCAGTCCTACAAATCGCTGCCGTCGGTCGGCACGATCACGGTGCGCGATCCTTTCACCGGCGAGCGCAAGCCTTATCAGATGCCGGCCGGTGGACGTGGCTACACACGGCCGCCGTCGCTGATCAGCCTGTGGTCGACGGCGCCCTTCCTGCAGAACAACACGGTCGGGCCTTTCAATCCCGATCCGTCGGTCGACGGCCGCATGCAGTCCTTCGACGCGTCGATCCGGCAGATGCTGTGGCCGGAACAGCGCGAGCGCGACAAGGTGCTGGGGGACAAGGGCATGGGCGTGATCGATCGCACCGACACACGCAGCTGGGTGGTTATTCCCAAAGGCTATGTCCCGGACATCCTGCATCCCCTGCAGGGCAGCCTTCATCGCTGGCTGCCATGGCTCGTCAGTGAAGGCGGCGACATCACGATCGGCCCGATCCCGGCGGGCGTGCCCGTCAACCTGCTGGCCAACATCAAGCCGCTTGCGGAAAGCGACAGCGCCGTCGAGACGACCGAGCATGTACGCCGCCTCGTCTCGCTGCTGGCCGGCCTGAAGGAGAGGCTCGCTTCGTTGCCGGAGAATGCAACCGACGAGCAGCTGCGGGCGCGCATGGCGGACCTGGTGCCGACCATGCTCGACCTCAGCAAGTGCCCCGATTTCGAGGTCAACCGGGGCCACTACTTCGGAACCGAGGAATTCAACAGGACAGACGGGCTCAGCGACGACGAGAAGGCGTTCGGCACGGAGCCCGGCCTGAGCGACGCCGACAAGCGCGCGCTCATCGAGTTCCTGAAGACTTTCTAGCGCATGCCCAGTGGCGCAGCGGATTGGGACTACATCGTCGTCGGATCTGGGGCGGGCGGCGGCACGCTCGCCGCACGATTGGCCGAAGGCGGCCTGCGCGTCCTGCTCATCGAGGCAGGCGGCGATGCGCGTACGGGCAGCCGCATGCCCGACGACTACGACGTCCCGGCCTTCCATCCTTTCGCCAGCGAGAACGCGGCGATCAGCTGGGATTATTTCGTCCAGCACTATGGCGACTCAAAGCGCCAGGCGCGCGACCCGAAGGCGGGCCCGCAGGGCGTGTTCTATCCGCGGGCCGGGACGCTGGGAGGCTGCACGGCCCATAACGCGATGATCTTCATTGCGCCGCACGATGCCGACTGGAACCACATCGCCTCGTCGACAGGCGACGCGAGCTGGAAGGCCGCGCATATGCGTCGCTATTTCCGTCGGCTGGAGAATTGCCGGCATCGGACGATCCCCCGTCTGCTTGCCAGGCTCGGACTCGATTGGACCGGTCACGGCTGGAAGGGATGGCTTCCCGTCGAATGTGCGTTGCCGCGCGAGGTCTTTGTCGACGACGACCTGGTGCGGGCGCTGCTGCTCTCGGCGCTCGCCGCACTCGATGACAGCTCGCGGCCGGTCAGCGCGCTGAAACGGCTGGTCCGAGGTCGCGCCGACCCGAACGACCGGTGGATGGTGCCGCGCGGCGCCGCAGGACTTTTCTACACGCCGCTCACGACCAGCAATCACCATCGCACGGGCACGCGCGAACGGCTGCTGGCCGTCTCACGTGCCCATCCCGATCGGCTCGGCATCGAGCTGAATGGCCTGGTGACGCGCGTGCTGCTCGACGATCGCAATCGCGCGGTTGGCGTCGAGATGCTCAAAGGCGAAAAGCTCTACCGCGCGCACCGCCTGGCCTCGGCGGAAGAAGGCGAACGCCGCGAGGTGCGGGCCACGCACGGCGTCATCGTGGCGGCCGGTGCGTTCAATACGCCCCAACTCCTGATGCTGTCCGGCATCGGCCCGGCCGGCGCGCTCGCTCACCACGGCATAGCGGCACGCGTGGATCTCTCGGGCGTCGGCCAGAACCTGCAGGACCGCTATGAGATCGGCATCGTCAACCGCATGAAGCAGCCCTGGCGTGCCCTTGCGGGCGCCCGCTTCGAGCATGGCGACCCGCTCTATCGGGCATGGGCGACAGGCTCGGGCGGAATGTACATCTCCAACGGCGCGGCGCTCAGCCTGGTCCATCGATCGAACCCGACCAAGAAGCTGCCGGATCTCTTCTGCATGGCGTTGCTCGCCGATTTCGCGGGTTACGTGCCGGGCTATTCCAGGCTGATCGCCGACCGGCAGGACGTGCTCACCTGGTGTATCCTGAAGGCGCATACCGAGAACCGTGCCGGATCGGTGACGTTACGGTCGGCTGATCCGCGCGACACGCCGATCGTCAATTTCCGCTATTTCGACGAGGGCAGCGATACGGCGGGCGAAGACCTGCGCGATGTCGTGGCCGGCATCCGGTTCGTGCGCCGTATCACCCAGCCGCTGATCGACGCGGGACTGATCGTCGAGGAGGAAGCGCCAGGCGCCCGTTTGCAGACAGACGAGGCGCTTGCCGAGTACGTGCGTGACCGCGCCTGGGGCCACCATGCGTCGTGCAGTTGCCGGATCGGCCGGCGTGACCAGGGTGGCGTCGTGGACAGCGAGTTCCGGGTGCACGGCACCGAGGGACTGCGCGTGGTCGATGCATCGGTCTTTCCGCGCATTCCCGGCTATTTCATCGCCAGCGCCGTTTACATGGTGGCCGAGAAGGCCGCCGACGTGATCCTGGCGGAAGCGCGGCGGCGATGAGCTGGAAAAGCCTGCATGACGGGCTGGTGCGTCTGGTCGGCCTGGAGCGGCGCATCGATCCATTTTTCAGGCCCGCGCTGGACGCCCTCCTGCGCGCACCGCTCGCGGCTCTGACGCAAAGCCTGTTGCGGCTCACCCACGAAGCGCCATCGAACCTTCCGGCCCACGAAGTCCCGCTGGCCGACGAGGAGGCGTTCGTGCGCAGCATCATCGACGAGATGAGCACCTACAGCCGCGCCACCTACGCCAGGGGTCATTATGAGCGGGTCGGCAACACCAAGACCCACGGCGTGGTGCGCGGCCGGTTCATTGTCGAGTCCGATCTGCCGCAGGCCTTGCGCCATGGCGTGTTCGCCGAGCCGGCGGAGTTCCCGGCCTGGGTGCGGTTTGCCGGCCCGGGTCCCGCCAGCCCGCCGGATATCGACGACATCGGCGTGCTGAGCTTCGGCATCAAGCTGACGAGCGTGCCCGGCGCCAAGCTCCTGGCCGACGAGCAGGCGACCCAGGACTTCACCGGCATCAGCACGCCTACCTTCACGACGCCCAACGTGATCGAGAACGCCAAGCTGCAGCGCTGGATCAACCGCGGGCTGCCGCTGTTCTATTTCGCCAATCCGGCCGACTCGCATCTGCTCGACGGCATCATGCAGGGGCTCTGGGCGCGCACCCAGACCAGCCCGCTCGAGACAGAGTATTGGAGCTGCGTGCCCTATCTGTTGGGCGAAGGCCAGGCCATGCGCTATTCACTGCATCCGCAGAGCGCCCGGCGCAGCCGCGTGCCCAACCTGCCGCGACGGCCTCCCGACAACTACCTCCGCGAGGCGATGGCGGCCACGCTGCGGCAGGAAGAGGTCCGGTTCGACTTTCGCATCCAGCTGCAAACGGTACCGCGTCGCATGCCGATCGAGGATGCCTCGATCCGCTGGCCCGAGAGACTGTCGCCACCGATCCGCGCCGCTACACTCGTCCTGCCGCGGCAGACATTCGACAGCCCCGCCCAGCTCGCCTTCGCCGACCGGCTTTCCTACAACCCGTGGCATGCGCTGCCCGAGCACCGGCCGCTCGGCAACCAGAACCGCGCGCGACGCGCGATCTACCTCGAGCTTTCGAAGCTGCGCCAGACGATGAACGCAACGCCGCATGTCGAGCCGACCGGCCACGAAACATTCGAGTGATGCATCACGGCAGTGTCGCCAGGTACCGGATCGCGCGCAGCCCGGGCAGAAAGAAATACGCGCCGCCACGGACCGTGATGAACGGTGGCAAGCCGCAAACCCGCAGGTGCTTGCCGTTGGCGTGCTGAATGGTGAAGCCGTCCGTTGCCGAATTGCCAGCCAACGGCAGTCGATTGCCGAGAAGGGGATCGCTCTCTTCGCTGAGGCCACCGAACTTCGAGCTGCTGAGCCAGGCGTTTTGGATGAACTCGAACTGGCGGGCGATGTTGGCATTCAGGCAAATGAAATGGAGGCCACGCGTACCGGGCGGTCCCGATGCAGGCGCAAGGGCCGCCTCAAGGTCGAGGAAATCGCCGTAGGGCCGACCGCGCCTCAGGATGCGATGGAAGCGGCTGGAAGCGATGACGTCGGCGCGCGGCGCGCCGGGGATCAAGCCCAATAGCCGCAGCAGCTGCCGGATCGGGCCCTGCCGGCCGCCCGGCATGTCGCCGTTGCGCGGATTTGCCCGGCGGATATGCGCACCAAGTGGGCAGCGAAGGCCATCAGGATCGGCCTCGAACGTGAACCTGTTCAGCTTCAGGTCGTCCGGCTTGGAGCCGACGCCCCGGATCGGCGTGCGGGATCGCTCGGCCAGCGGCTCTCCAGAGTGTCGGCGACGGCCGACCATCGCCTCGGCCAGCTCCACGACCTGATCGGCGGGAACCTGAGCCGCCAGGAATTGCCAGAAGCGCCGCACATCCTGATCGAGCTGGCGCATGACGAGATAAGAACCGTTGCGGCCGAGATCGCTCTGACCCTCGGCAAGCGGAAGGATGGCAGCGGGATCGTCGCTCCTGGGCAGCAGCGGACGGTCCGTCCGAAAGCCGTACTCGTTGCCGTAGCCCAGGATGAATTCGCCCGGCGCGATCAGGTTGCCGTATTCCAGGTCCTCGTCGCTGGGCGGACGGCGCTTGCCCTTCCAATCAAGAAGCGGCTGGCTGAGGCCGTCGCGGAAGCCGAAGGGTTCACGCCCCAGCTCGTCGGCCGTGCCGAGCTCGGCCTGCAGGTGGAAGCCGGCGGAGAAATCGCCCATTGTCACAGCGTTGCGCCACGCTGCAAGCTGGCCAGACGTCGCATAGAGCATGACCAGCACATGCGGGACGCGGTCGGCCCACCCCCAGGCCCAACGCTCGGGAGCATTCGGTCCGGCATCGCCCAGCCGCCGCGAGCGTGCCGTCTCGCCGGTCATGCCGGACAGGAATTCGGCCGAGAACCCGGCCAGCGCGTCCTCCTTGAGCCCCAACGCGCACAGGCCCGGCGCGGTGACGGCGACATGCAGCGCCGTGCGCTGATGCACGCCAAATCGAGCATTGGTGACCGGCGCCTTCTGTAGCCAAGCCTTGGCGGCGGCGCGATCGATCACCTGCAAGAGCAGGTAGCTTGCTTGCGGCAGGTCGCCATAGCCGGAGCGAACCAGGCCCTGGATATCGTCGAGATCAACGCCGTCGACGGCCATGATCAGATCTCTGCCAGCCAGCGTTCGGCATCGATGTCGCTCAGCGCCTTGGCTTCCAGCCCGCGACGCAGACGGGCGTTGCGCGCCAGGTCGAAGGCCGTCAGCCCGGGATAGGCCCTGTACCAGACTTCGGTGCGCAGCTGGTGACGGCGGATGTAGTGTTTGAAGGCTTGCTCGTCCTTGGCGCCGCCCAACACGAGGAAGCGCGTGCGTGGATAGCCGATGCCGTTGCTGAACACGAGATTGAGGCCGAACGCCACCTTGTTGATGAAGTCGTCCATGTAGCTGTCGAGGCTGCCGTCGTAGTTGCTGCCGAAGAACAGCCGCTTGCGGTCATCAAGAAAGACCCAGCGGGCAAAATGGATCGACCCGACGCGGGCGAGATGCCCACACACGTAAAGATGC
>Ga0081455_10007050_pt1 | contig 11930 bp, 6 predicted proteins | sample TabmetS3T2R1_FD_70207 | JGI IMG/M metagenome (GOLD analysis project Ga0081455, IMG submission 70207) | Tabebuia heterophylla rhizosphere microbial communities from the University of Puerto Rico - S3T2R1 | ecosystem: Host-associated > Plants > Roots > Rhizosphere ...
GGACCTCCGCCCGGCGGGCGAGGCCGCCGGCGACGATGTTCTTGGCCACCCAGCGCATGGCGTACGCCGCGGAGCGGTCGACCTTGGACGGGTCCTTGCCGGAGAACGCGCCGCCGCCGTGGCGGGCCATGCCGCCGTAGGTGTCGACGATGATCTTGCGGCCGGTCAGGCCCGCGTCGCCCACCGGGCCGCCGATGACGAAGCGGCCGGTCGGGTTGACGAGCAGGTTCTTGCGCAGCTTGCCCGCGTCGTAGAGCTCCTGCGGCAGGATCGGCTCGACGACGTGCTCCCAGAGGTCGTCGGGCAGCAGCGCCTCGGCGCCCTCGCGGTGCTGGGTGGAGATGAGGATCTTCTCGATCTCGACCGGCTTGCCGTCGAGGTAGCGGACGGTGACCTGGGTCTTGCCGTCGGGACGCAGGTACGGGATGACCTCGGCGCGGCGCACGTCGGCCAGGCGCTTGGCGAGCTTGTGCGCCATCGAGATCGGCAGCGGCATGAGCTCGGGCGTCTCGCGCGTGGCGTAGCCGAACATCATGCCCTGGTCGCCGGCGCCGGCGACGTCCATTGCATCGTCGTCGGAGGCGTCGGTGCGCGCCTCGTAGGCCTGGTCGACGCCCTGGGCGATGTCGGGCGACTGCTTGTCGATCGCGTTGATGACCGCGCAGGAATCGGCGCTGAAGCCGAGGTCGGCGTCCGTGTAGCCGATCTTGCGGATCGTCTCGCGGGCGACCTCCTGGATGTCGACGTACGTCGTCGTGGAGATCTCGCCCGACACGACCACGAGGCCCGTGTTCACGAGCGTCTCGCAGGCCACGCGCCCGTACGGGTCGTCGCGCATGACCGCGTCGAGGACGCCGTCGGAGATCTGGTCGGCGACCTTGTCCGGGTGGCCCTCGGTGACGGACTCGGACGTGAACAGGAACTCGTTGTCTGAAAGCTGGGTCATGGGTCGGCGAAGGGTAGTGGATCCCGCCCGCCCGGTTGTGCTAGCGCTCGCTGCGGCGCTGCTTGCGCTCGTGGAAGTCGATGATCACAGGCACGCCGTCCATCCCGAAGCGTGAGCGCAGGCGATTCTCGATGAAGTAGGCGTAGTCGCGGGTGACGCGATTGCGCGAGTTGACCTGCACCGAGAAGCGCGGCGGCGAGGTCTGGAACTGCGTCATGTAGAGCAGCTTGAGGCGGTGGCCCTGCTTGGCGGGCGGCTGGCGCTCTTGCACCACCTCGGCCAGGAAACGGTTGAGCTGCGGCGTCGGGATGCGGTTGTGCATCCGGTCGCCGAGTGCGATCGCCTCGTTGAGCAGGCGCTGGACGTTGCGGCCGGTCTTCGCGCTCACCGTGAGCACCTTCGGGCGCAGGCGCAGCTTCTGCGTCACGCGCGCGCGCTCATGGGCGAGCGCATCCTCGTCCAGCGCGGCGACGTCCCACTTGTTGAGCACGAGCGCCGTGGCACAGCCTTCCCGCATCGCCAGCTCGGCGACCCGCAGGTCCTGGCTGGTGACGCCGTCCGCGGCGTCGCAGACGACGAGCGCCACGTCCGCGCGCTCGACCGCCCGCTGCGACCGCAGCGTCGTGTAGTACTCGACGGAGTCCTGGACCTTCGCCTGGCGTCGCAGGCCGGCGGTGTCGACGATGACGAGCTTGCGCCCGTCGACCTCGAGCGGGAGGTCGATCGCGTCGCGCGTGGTGCCCGCGCTCTCGGACACGATGACGCGCTCGTCGCCGATGAGGCGGTTGACGAGCGTCGACTTGCCGACGTTCGGGCGACCCACGATGGCCAGTCGGATGACGTCCTCGTCCTCCTCGGGCAGGTCGCCCTCGTCGGGCAGCAGCTCGGTGATGCGATCGAGCAGGTCGCCGGTGCCGAGGCCCTGAGCCGCCGACACCGGCAGCGGGTCGCCGAGGCCGAGCGCGTGGAAGTCGGCCGCGAGAGCGACGTCGCCGACGTTGTCGACCTTGTTCGCGGCGACCAGCACCGGCCCGTCCCAGCGGCGCAGGAGGTCGGCGAGCTCCTCGTCGCCGGGGCGCCGGCCGGCGCGCGCGTCGACGACGAGGACCGCGGCGACCGCGTCGTTGAGCGCAGCCTGTGCCTGCTCGCGGATCGAGCCCGAGATCGGGTCGGGATCGAGGAAGTCCATGCCGCCGGTGTCGATGAGCTCGAAACGCCGTCCGTTCCACTCGCACGGCACCTCCTTGCGGTCGCGCGTGATGCCGGACCGCTCGTGGACGACCGCCTCGCGCGAGCCCGTGAGCCGGTTGACGAGGGAGGACTTGCCGACGTTCGGATAGCCGACGACCGCGACCTTCATCGCGCCCGCTCCCCCACCAGCGCGACGATGCGCTCGACCACCTCGTCGATGCTCAGGCCGGTGCTGTCGACCTCGACCGCGTCGGGCGCGGCGACCATCGGCGAGTGCTCGCGCGAGGCGTCGCGCGCGTCGCGCTCGCGGACCTCCTCGACCGGCTGGCCGCGCCGCCGCGCGCGCTCTTCCTCGTTGGCCGTCAGCCACACCTTCACCTCGGCGTCCGGTGCGACGACCGTGCCGATGTCGCGGCCCTCGGCGACCCAGTCGCCCTCCGCGATGAGCGCGCGCTGCTTGTCGAACAGCGCGGCGCGGACCGCCGGATCGGTGGCCAGCTGCGATGCGCGCTGCGAGATCTCGGGCGTGCGGATCGCGTCGCTGACGTCCTCGCCGTCGAGCAGCACGCGGTCGCCCTCGAAGCGGATGTCGACGCTCGCGGGGTCGCGCGGCCAGGCCAGCGCGACGCAGCGGTAGAGCGCCCCGGAATCGAGGTAGGTGAAACCGAGCGCCCGCGCGACGGCGCGGGCGACGGTCGACTTGCCGGCACCCGCGGGGCCGTCGATGGCGACGAGCACGGCTGGCACGATAGGACACGTGAAGCTCCTGCAACCGCTCAGGGAGCGCGATTTCGCGCTGCTGTGGACCGGGATGACCGTCTCGCTGCTCGGCGACGGGATCTTCATCGTGGCCGAGGCGTGGCAGGTCTACGACATCCACAACGACCCGGTCGCCCTGTCGCTCGTCGGCCTGGCCTGGACCGGCGGGATGACCGCGTTCCTGCTCACCGGGGGCATCATCAGCGACCGGCTCGAACGCCGGCGGGTGATGATCGCCGCGGACATCGTCCGCGCGCTCGTGGTCGGCGTCACCGCGGTGCTCTCGCTGGCCGGCGTGCTTCAGATCTGGCACCTCGTGCTGCTCGCCGTCCTCTATGGCTCGGGCGAGGCGTTCTTCGGGCCTGCCTTCGGCGCGCTGATCCCCGACGTCGTCGCCCCGCACCAGCTCGTCGAGGCCAACTCGCTCGACCAGCTCGTCCGTCAGGCGTGCGAGCGGCTGCTCGGCCCCGCGGTCGGCGGGTTCCTCGTCGCGGCGATCGGGGCCGGCGGCGCCTTCCTCGTCGACGCGGGCACCTTCGTCGTCAGCGCCCTGTGCATCTGGGGCCTGCGGGTCCGGTCGCTGCCCAACGCCGACATCGAGCCATCAGCGCGACGCGAGCTGCGGGAGGGCGCGCGCTTCGTGCGCTCGCAACCGTGGCTGTGGGCGACGGTCATCGCCGCCTCGCTGAGCCTGCTGGCCTTCATGGGGCCGCTCGAGGTGCTGTTGCCGTTCGTCGTGCGCAACGACCTCGAGGCCGGCGCGGGCGGCTACGGCGCGGTGCTCGCGGCGGCGGGCGCCGGCTCGGTGCTCGCCTCGCTCGTCGTCAGCCAGCGCGGCGCGCCGCGGCGCTACCTGACCTTCATGTACGGCATGTGGACCGTCTCGACCCTGGCCTTCGTCGGCTACGCGGTCGGGACGGCCCTGTGGCAGTTCATGGCCTTCGCCGTCTTCTTCGGGGCATGCGAGACCGCCGGCATGGTGGTGTGGGGCACGCTCATGTCCTCGCGCGTGCCCCCCGGCCTGCGCGGCCGCGTCCATTCGCTCGACTGGTTCATCTCGATCGGCCTCGTGCCCGTCTCGTTCGCGCTGACCGGCCCACTGTCGAAGGGCATCGGCGTCGATGCGACGCTGGTCCTCGCCGGCGTGCTGCCGATGATCGTCTGCGTCGTCCTCTACGTCGTCGCCAACCTGCGCCGCGACGAGGACCTGCACCCGCTGCTCGGCGCCGCGGCCGTCAGCCCTTGACCACCCTCCCCTCGACCGCCGGCGCCACCGGCGAGTTCGCGGTGATGTACTCGATCGCCACGTCGAGCAGCGCGTCGCCGGGCTGCAGGACGTCGGTCCCGTCCTCGAACGCCGTGTAGCCGTCGCCACCGGTGAACATGAAGTCGTTGGTGACGAAGCGGACGGTGTCCGACGCGCCGACCGGGGTCAGCGCGCCGCCGGCACCCACCTTCGCAATCGAGTCGATCACCGGCGTCGTGCCATTGCAGTGGTAGGTGATCTTCAGACCGGAGACCTGCGGGAAGCGGCCGGTCGCGATCGCGGGGTCGCACCCCGGGCTGACGCCGTTGAGCAGCGCGTCGGTGAGCTGCGCGCCGGTCAGGGTCTCGATCACGGTCCGGTTGCCGAACGGCAGGACGGCGAACACCTCGCCCCATGTGATCTCGCCGGGCTGCTCGCTCGCCGAAGGCGGCGCGATGAGGATGTCCTGGCGCAGGCCTCCGGAGTTCGTGATCGCGGCCTCCACGCCCGGGTACTTGAGCCGCATCGCGTCGGCGACGAGATTGCCCATCGCGGACTCGCTGAGCCGCGCGGGGTCGCGCTTGATGTCGACGCTCTGCGTCCCGATGACCTGGTTGCGCAGCACCGCCGTGTCGGCGTTCGCCTTGTCGACGATCGCCTGCACGTCGGACCGGCCGGCGACGCCGATGCTCTTGGCCACGCGCGTGGTCGCGCCCGTCCAGGCGACGTCGCCGCCCCTGAGCATGAGCTGGGCGACCGAGTAGCTGCCCCCGGCGTTGACGCCCTCGACGACCGGGATGCGGCCGACGACGGTGTTGGCGATGCGGTGCGTGTGGCCGGCGATCACGAGGTCGACCGTCGTGTTCTGCAGCCCCTCGACGATCTGCATGATCGGGCCCTGCCACTCGGCCGCCGGCTGACCGTCGATCCGGTTCGCGCCCAGCGATGCGCCCTCGTGGATGACCACGATCTGCACCTTGACGCCCTGGGCGCGCAGCCGCGCGGACTCGCCGCGGATGCGCTCGGCCTCGTCGAGGAAGTCCAGGCCCTCGGTGGCGCCCGCCTTCACGAGCTCGGGCGTCGTCTTGACCGTCGCGCCGATCACGCCGACCCGCGTGCCGTTGACGGTGAACACCTTCGAGGGCTTGACCCAGTCGGGAGCCTCGCCCGTGTCCTCGTCGACGATGTTGGCCGACAGGAACGGGAAGTTCGCCCGCGCCTCATGGGCCAGGATGCGCTCCACGCCGAAGTCGAACTCGTGGTTGCCGAAGCTCGTGGCGTCGAGCCCCCACGCGTTCTCCACGTCGATCGCCGGCTTGTCCTCGAGCAGTGCCGAGTTCGGCGGCGAGGCGCCGACGTTGTCGCCGGCCGCCAGCAGCAGCGTCGGCTTCGGCAGGAACGAGGCCTCCTGGTCGAACAGCGTCGCGAGCTGCGGCGCACCGCCGACCGCGACGTTGAGGCCGTCCATGGTCGTCGCGGTCTGATCGAGCTGGCCGTGGAAGTCGTTCAGGCCGATGATCGACAGCGGCTTGTAGCTGCTGCCGCCGCTCAGCAGGTCGCGCCGCACGACGCCCTGGCTCTGCTGAGGGGCCGGGATCCCGAGCAGGAACGCAGCCGTCGGCGCCAGATCGATGCTGCGCACGTTGCGCACCGCACCGGAGTCGATCGCCTTGCCGCCCGCGAGGAACGTCGCGCGCATGTTCGTGTTGCTGTCCAGGTCCTGCACGTCCGGCACGTAGCCGTGCTGGCCGAAGAACGCCGAGCGAGCGATGAGCGTGCCCGGCGTCGCCGCGTCGAACTGGTAGGGCGGCGTCGAGAACACGACGAGGTCGCCGGTGCGCGTCGGGTGCGCCATGTCGGCGGTGCTGCCGGGGCCGTTGGGGATGTTGCGCGCCTGCGCCTTGGTGAACGCGCGGTCGATGACCTTCCAGCCCTCGGGCTTGCCGTCGCCGGTCCAGTCGTTGGGGTCGCTCAGCCCCAAGAACGCGTTGCGGATCTGGGTGACCGTCGACGCCTCGTCCGCCGCCGGGACCTGCTGGAAGGCGGCGTTCACCGGGTCGCGCCCGGCGAGGTTCAGGTAGATCTGCACGGCGCCGCCGGCCCAGCAGGCCTTGGCCTTGCCGATCGTCTCGCCCGTCGCCGGGCGGCAGTTCGCGGTCTGCGGGCGCGAGAGCAGGCCGAGGTCGACGAGCACCTTGCTGGCGTCGATCGCGGCGAACTGGGGCGCGAAGCCGTGGTCCGAGCCCACGAACGTCGTCAGATCGCGGTCGCGCATGTGCTGCTGGGCGAGGCGCATCGTGGCGTCGGAGCCCTCGTAGGCCTCGCGGATGAACGCCTCGCGCTCATTGACGCGGTGGTCGGGCGTGCCGTTGACCTCGATGTCGTCGTAGGCCGGGTTGTTGGCGCCGTTGGGAAGCTTGCGGGTGACGAGCCCGAGGAACTGGTGCTGGATCTCGTCGGTGCCCGGGTAGCCCACCAGCGCGACCTCGGGCTTGTACGTGTCCAGGACGTACTCGATGATCGGGTGGTAGCTGGTCTCCCAGTACTGCTGCTGCTGGATGTAGGTCTCTTCGCTCACGACACCAGCCTCGAGGACCGCGAAGTCGCCGGCCTGCGAGGACGGGAAACGCTCAGCGATGAAGTCCTCGAAGCTGCCGGTGAAGCCCGGCTCGCCGGGCCAGCCGGGCCACGATGCGATCGCGCGCGTGACCGACGTGTGGAAGAGGCGGACCTGCGAGAGGTCGGACGCCAGGCGCTCCACCTTGACGAGCATCGCGCCGGTCTTGCCCTCCAGCGCGCCGCCGTCGTGGATGGTGACGTTCACGTCGGCGAGCTCGCCCTCGCGGAGGTCGGCGACCTTGTCGTCACCGTCCTTCGTGGTCGAGAACAGCACGCGGTCGTAGCCCGTGCGGTTGTCGTCGCGGCTGTCGTAGATGTAGGCGTTCAGGCCGTACTTGTCGACGGCCGGATTGCCGTCCAGGACCCGCATCCGCAGCTCCTTGGCGGGACTGAAGGACTGGGGCACGTCGCTCCAGCCGGTCGCGTCCGCCGGGTCGGCCTTGTCGTACTGCAGGCCGAAGGAGGCGATGAACGCCGCGTTGTCGGTCGGCGAGGTGTAGTTCGTCACCACGCCGCGGCCGGAGCGGAAGTTGCGGAAGTCGAGCGTCGGCCCGTTGATCGCGCCGCTGCGGCCGCCCACCCATTCGATCTGGGCGACCTTCTTGCCGCCGCGCTCGGCCGCCTGCGCGAGCGTTTCTGCCTGCAGCACGTTGGGGCTGGAGAACGAGGTGCTGTTCGTGAACGTCGAGCCGCTGATGTGGAACGTGTTGTTCGTCGAGCCGTGGACGCCGGGCCACGCGCCGGTCGCCAGCGTGAACCAGCCGGCGCCGGTGTTCGGCGGGGCCTGGGTCAGCAGGCCGTCGCCCGAGGCATGGGCGCCCTTCTTGAGCAGGTCGCGGAAGCCCGGGACGTTGGCGCCGCCCTGGGCGTAGCGCTCGACCGCGTCCTGGCGCAGGCCGTCGGAGGCGAAGAACAGCAGCTTGTCCCCGCCGCCGTTCTGCGCGGCAGCCGAGGACTGCGCGCCCGCACTCCCGATCGAGGCCAGCAGTGCCGCCCCGATCAGTGCCATCACTACCAGCCCGCCCACGAACCTGCGCGTCACGACGCCCTCCTCGATCTCCCCTACAGTGCGTCGGGGAACCTAACGCACGCGCGGCGCCAGGTGCTACGGATCGGTAACTAGGCGCGTGCGGGCTCTTCGGCGGGAGTGTCGGGCGGCGAGACGCCGGCGATCTCGTAGGCCTCGGCCTGGTCGAGCGTCTCGCGCTCGAGCAGGGCGTTGGCGAGCGCCTCCAGCCGCGAGCGCTCGCGCTCGAGCAGCAGGACCGTGTCGTGCTCGGCCTCGTCGACGATGCGGCGGACCTCCTCGTCGACGAGCCGCTGCGTCGCCTCGGAGGTCGGCGACTGGCCAGGAAGCAGCAGCCCGCCGTCGTTGCGCCCGTCGGCGACGGCGATCGGCCCGATCGCGTCGCTCATCCCCCACCGCCCGACCATGCCGCGGGCGATCTGGGTGAGCTGCTGGATGTCGGACTCGGCGCCGGTGGTCGTCTCGCCGTAGACGACCTTCTCGGCGGAACGGCCGCCGAGCGCCACCTTGATCTTGCCGATCAGGTCGTCGCGCTCGTAGCCGTAGCGATCGGCCTCGGGGGTCGAGAGCGTGACGCCCAGCGCCTGGCCACGGGGGATGATCGAGATCTTCCGCACCGGGTCGGCGCCGGGGGTGAGCATGCCGACGAGCGCGTGGCCGGACTCGTGGTACGCCGTGCGCTCGCGGTCGGCATGGCTCATGACGACCTGGCGCTCGGTGCCGAGGATGATCTTCTCGATCGCGTCTGTGAAGTCGTTCTGCTCGACGCGCTCGTGGTCGCGGCGCGCCGCGAACAGCGCCGCCTCGTTGACCAGCAGCGCCAGGTCGGCACCGGACATGCCGGGCGTCGAGGCGGCGATCGCGTCGAGGTCGACGGACTCGGCCAGCGGGACCGAGCGTGTGTGGATCCTCAGGATCGCCGCGCGGCCGGGCCTGTCGGGTGTCTGCACCGCGATCCGGCGGTCGAAGCGCCCAGGGCGTAGCAGCGCGGGATCGAGGATCTCGGGACGGTTCGTCGCGCCGAGCACGATGACGTTCGTGCCGGGCTCGAAGCCGTCCATCTCGGTGAGGATCTGGTTGAGCGTCTGCTCGCGCTCGTCGTGGCCGCCGCTGAAGCTGCCGCCGCCGGCGCGCTGGCGCCCGACCGCGTCGAGCTCGTCGATGAAGATGATCGAGGGCGCGGCCTCCTTGGCCTGCTTGAACAGGTCGCGCACGCGCGACGCGCCCACGCCGACGATCGCCTCCACGAACTCCGACGCCGAGATCGAGAAGAACGCCGCGTGGGCCTCGCCGGCGACCGCGCGCGCGAGCAGCGTCTTGCCGGTGCCCGGCGGGCCGTAGAGGAGCACGCCCCTCGGGATGCGGGCGCCCAGGCGTTCGTAACGTTTCGGGTTCTTGAGGAAGTCGACGATCTCGACGAGCTCGTTCTCTGCCTCGTCGATGCCGGCGACGTCGTCGAAGGTGATCCGCGTCTGGGTGTCGGGCTGCACGCGCCGCGCCTGCGAGCGCCCGAAGCCGCCCAGCGCACCGCCGGCCGACGCGGCGCGCCGCGCGAACCAGATGAACAGGCCTACGAGCAGGATCGTCGGGCCGAAGCCGATGATGAGCGTCCAGAACGCCGACCGGCCCGTGTCGGGCGCCGAGGCGTTGATGACGACGTTCTGGTCGGAGAGGAGCTTCGTCAGGTCCGCGGTGTCGATGAAGGCCGGGACCTGCGTCTTGAACTTGTCGACCTTCTCCGCCTTGCCGCCGGTGGGCGTGTACGTCGCCTCCTTCTTGAGATCGCCCTCGATCGTCTGGTCCTGCGAGGAGATCTCCTGGACGTTGCCGGCCTTGACCTGCTCGACGAAGAACGGCTGATAGGGCACCCGCGTGCGCTGGGTCGGCCGGCTGGTCGCGAAGGCAAGGACGAAGTTCAGGATCAGCAGCCCGATGAGGATGCCGACGAACATCCCGCGCCGGTTGCGGGGCACCATCGGCGGGCGCTTCTCGGGCGGCGCGCCGCGGCCGTCGGGCGCGGGCTCGACCCGCCACGACGGCGGCTTTTCGTCGCGCGACTGCTGCGGCCGCTCCGGCGATTGGGTCGAGGAGGATGTCTCCGGCATCGCGTGTCCTTACATCAGCCTAGCCACGTCGTCCATGAACCTCGGATACGAGACCTCCGAAGCCTCCATTCCCCCGACCTCGACGCCCTCGCGCGACGCCAGCCCGGCGACCGCGCCGAGCATGGCCAGGCGGTGGTCGCCGTGCGACGCGATGCGCCCGCCGCCCAGGCCGCCGGTGCCCGTGACGACGAAGCCGTCCGCGGTGGCCTCGATGGTCCCGCCCAGCGCTCGCAGGCCGTCGACGACGGTCGCGATGCGGTCGGACTCCTTCAGCCGCAGCTCCTGCGCGCCGCGCACGACGGTCTCCCCCTCGGCGAAGCAGCCGAGCAGGGCCACGAGCGGGAGCTCGTCGATGGCCAGCGGGACCTCCTCGGGCTCGACCACGGTGCCGACGAGCGGGCCTGCCGTGACGTCGAGGTCGCTGATCGGCTCGCGCGGCACGACCTCGTCGCCCGGCTCGTCCTCGAGATCGCCGATGACGATCCCGCCCATGCGCTCGACGATGCGGACGAAACCGGTGCGGGTCCAGTTGACGTTCACGCCGCGCAGCACCAGGCGCGACCCGGGCACGAGCAGGCCCGCGGCGATGGGGAACGCGGCACTCGACGCGTCGCCGGGGACGACGATCTCCTCGAGGGTGAGCTCGTCGGTGTTCGCGACGGTGACGTGGCGGCCGTTGCGGTGGACGCTCACGCCCGCGGCGGCGAGCATCCGCTCGGTGTGGTCGCGGCTCGGCGCGGGCTCGGTGACGGTCGTCGCGCCGTCCGCGGTCAACGCGGCGAGCAGCACGCATGACTTGACCTGCGCGCTGGCCACCGGCAGCTCGTAGTGGATCGAGCGCAGTTGCGCGCCGGTGACGGTGAACGGCGGCAGGCGCCCGTCGGTGGCGTCGACCTCCGCCCCCATGAGCCGCAGCGGCTCCGCGATGCGGTCGACCGGGCGGCGGCGGATCGACGCGTCGCCGTCGAGCGTGTACGAGCGCCCGGCCTGCGCCGCCAGCCAGCCCGGCAGAAGCCGCATGAGCGTGCCGGCGTTGCCGACGTCGATCGGGCTGTCGGGCACCACCGCGTCGCGCAGGCCGGTGCCGCGGACGAGCAGATCGTCGGTGCGCATCTGGACGATCGCCCCGAGCCGGCGCACGGCGCGCAGCGTGGAGTTCGTGTCCGCAGCGTCGAGGTAGCCGCGGATGCGGACGGGCTCGGCGGCCATCGCGGCGAGGATCGCGGCGCGGTGCGAGATCGACTTGTCGGTCGGCGGGCGCAGCTCGCCGCGCAGGCGCTGCGCGGGGTTCACGCGGACCGTCGTCACGCGATCACCGCAAAGCCCAGCTCGCCCACCATCGCGGCTGCCTCCTGGGCGCGCCCCTCGGGCACCCAGAGCGCGATCTCGCCCTGGCTGTTGTCCGGCGAGGGGCTGAGCGCCATGTCGGCGATGTTGATGCCGGCGCGGCCGAGCGTGAGGGTGATGTCGGCGATGACGCCGGGGCGGTTCGGCACGGCGACGCGCAGCTCGTGCAGCGCGCCGGGGCCGAGGCCCGCCTCGAGCAGCGCGCGGCGCCCGGCCGCCGCCTGCTCCTGCCAACCGGTGAGGTCGGCGCCGTCTCGCAACTGCGCGCGCACGCGCTCGAGGTCGGCGATGGCGAGGTCGACCGCCTCGGCGAGCGCATCGCGGTTGGCGTGATAGATCGCGCCCCAGAGCGCCGGGTTGGCGCCGGCGACGCGCGTGGCGTCGCGGAAGCTCGGGCCGGTGGCCGGCGGGCGCTCGGTGCCGAGCGCCTGCGCGGCCCGCGCGACGAGCACGTTGGCGACGACGTGCGGCAGGTGGCTGACCGCGGCCATGACGCGATCGTGGACGTCGGCGTCGATGACCGCGGGGTGCGCGCCGATGCCGGTGACGAGCCGGTGCAGGCGCTCGAGCAGCGTGCCCTGCGTGGTCGCGCGCGGCGTCAGGTACCAGGTGGCCCCGTCGAAGAGGTCCTCGCGCGCGTGCTCGACACCAGCGGCCTCAGAGCCGGCGAGCGGATGGCCGCCGACGAAG
>Ga0081455_10007051_pt1 | contig 11930 bp, 16 predicted proteins | sample TabmetS3T2R1_FD_70207 | JGI IMG/M metagenome (GOLD analysis project Ga0081455, IMG submission 70207) | Tabebuia heterophylla rhizosphere microbial communities from the University of Puerto Rico - S3T2R1 | ecosystem: Host-associated > Plants > Roots > Rhizosphere ...
TTAAAGGAGCTGCAGCAGTTACTCGTGCGCGCGGGCTTCAATGTCGGCAAGGTCGACGGCGTGATGGGACAGTTGAGCCGCACGGCGGTGAAGGCGATGCAGATCAAGTATGGGCTGCCTGCGGATTCCTGGCCGACGGCGGAACTATTGGCGCGGATGCGCGGGCCGAGCGCGCAGGCGCAACCCGCCGGCCTGGTGATGCCGGCGGCGCGGTGATCGTAGAACCGTAGCCCGGATGCAGCGAAGCGAAATCCGGGGTTCTCGCCACTTGGTGATATTCCCGGATTGCGCTTCGCTGCATCCGGGCTACGAGGGCCGCACGCCTTGTATTTTTCCCGCGAGCGCCCCATCTCGCAAAACACCTCATACGCTTGAGGCGTTTTTCCACTTCACGAAAAGAGCATCACATGTCCTTCCATGACTTAACCGTGCCCGCTTTCCTGCAAATCCTCGGCGGCCTTTCCGGGCTGCTTCAGAAGGCGGAAGCGCATTGCAAGGCAAAGAACATCCAGCCCGAGGTGCTGCTCAGCGCACGGCTTTATCCGGACATGTATCCGCTGACGCGGCAGGTGCAGACGGCCTGCGATTTCGCCGTGAAGACCTGCGCGCGTCTTACCGGCAGCGAAGTGCCGACGACGCCGGACACCGAAACGAGTTTTGAGGAATTGCAGCAGCGGATCGCGAAAGCGACCGACTACATAAAATCGTTCAAACCGGCACAGTTCGAGGGCGGCGACATGCGCGAGGTAACCTTCCCCATCGGCCCGAACAACACGCGGACGCTGAAGGGCCAGCAATATCTCGTCAACTTCGCCTTCCCGAATTTCTATTTTCACGCCGCCACCGCGCACGGCATCCTGCGCCACAACGGCGTCGAAATCGGCAAGCGGGATTTTCTCGGCGTGAAGTAATCGTCAGCGCAAGGCGGCCAGTTCGCGCGCGAGGTTTTTGCGGGCCTGGCCGTCATATCGCGCGGCGAAGGCTGCGTCGGGAAAGATCACCGGCCGCGCGGCGAACTGGCTGAGCACGCGGGCGCGGCCGGCACGGTAATCAGGCTCCGGCACATGGATGAATTCCTGCCGGATCGCAGCGGCGTACGCGTCATACCGCGCGGGCTCCGCGCCCAAAATGCTGAGGTCGATCGAGATCAGGATCGCGCCAAGGCGATCGTCAGACTGGACCGCGTGGGTCTTGGTCAGACGGATCAGGCGGCCGACTTCCTGGCTGATGTCGGCTCGGACGTGCTGCTCGGCCAGTTGCGCGCTGAGCTCTTCATTGTCCGATCGCGTCGCGTCGTAGACGACGTCGTGCCACCAGATCGCCTCGGACAGGATTTCGCGCTCATGCGCTGAAAGATTTTCGACGCGTGCGAGTGCGGCGAGGCAGTCTTCGATATGTGCGAGGTTGTGGTAGTGGCGGACGGGCGCGGTGTAGGCGGCAACGAGCTGTTCGCGGTTCATTGGCTCGCTCCCAAAGCGACGGCGCCGTAGGGTGGGCAAAGCGAAGCGTGCCCACCATCTTTGTTCAGCGGCTGCATGGTGGGCACGGCGCTACGCTCCTTTGCCCACCCTACGAAACCTTACCGCATGGTGATCGCGAGGCCGCTGAGGTCCGCGTTCGCCATCAACCCTACCTGGTGCCCGGTCAGTTCCAGCACCGCGCCCTTCTGGTTGGTCAGCACGATCGCGCGCGCGCCGCGGCCGACCGCAATGCCCGCGCCGGCCGCGCCGTAGACGCCGGCGACGTCGGAAGCGCGCCAGATGTTGCTGACCCGGCCGCGCAGGATCGTCTTCGAGCCGCCGAACACAAAGCCGTAGTCGAGGCCGCCGGTCGAAAGCGCGTAGCGCCGCCCGCGGAAATCCAGCACGCCGCTGCCGCCGGAACCGCCGATCACCCAGCCCGCCTTGTAGATCGTGAGCTGCACGAAACCTTCGTCGGCATGCGCGGCGGAGGACAGCGTAACGCCCGCGAAAGCCGCTAGCGCGAGCATGGCGGCACGGAGGGCGGATGGCATCTTCATGGATATTTTCTCCAGGGAATTGGCGGCCTGCGGCGCCGATTGAGTCGTGACCGGCGGATTGTACCCGATCGGGGTAATCCGGAAAGCGCGTTGATGGCCCGCACAGGGACGCAGGCACGACACAATTTCATCAAAATCTGCCGGTCCCGTGCGAAAGATTTCCGTGCAGGCGCATGATAATCGTACCGCCTGTGAACTGCATTACCTTTGCCGCGATCATCTTGCGCTAGTAATCCGCCCGGCAATTCCTTCGCGATCACATCGCATCGCACCGTTCCAAAGCTATCGGCGGGTCGAATGGCGCAGCGCCGCTGCCTTTCCAGCGAGGCAGCGTCGCGTTAGGCTTCGGACGCCAAACCGTTCACGAAGGTGTCCCATGTCGCAGATCCAGCATTTTGCGCCGCCCGCCGGCATCAAGGCCCCACCGCTCTCCTTCGCAACCCGTGTCGGCGACCTGCTGTTCGTCTCGGGCATTCCGGGCTTCGACGACAAGGGCGCGCTGGCCGACGGCTTTGAGGCACAGTTCGGCTTCGTCGTCGCCAACATCAAGCGCGTGCTCGGTGAGGCCGGCGCGACGTTTCGCGATCTCGTCAAGGTCAACGTGCTGCTGACACGCGCGTCCGACGTCGCCGCGATGAACGTGCTGTATGCATCCGCGTTCGGGCCCGCACCCTACCCGGCGCGCACCACCTGCGTGGTGCACGCGCTGCCCGATCCGAAGATGCTGATCGAGATCGAATGCGTCGCACAGATTTCCGGACGGTAATCGATGCTGACCCTCTACTCCTATCCCGAGCTGTTCGGCGTCGCCGACAATAACGGCTACGGGCTGAAGGTTTACGCCTTCCTCAAACTCGCAGGCGTCCCCTTCGTCCATGAACACATCTTCGACGCCTCCTCCGCGCCGCGTGGGCAATTGCCCTACATCGTCGATGATGGCGAGACGATCGGCGACAGCGAGACCATCATCGCCCATCTCGTCAGCAAGTATGGCCTGACCATCGATGCCAATCTCACGCCCGCCCAGCGCATGATCGACCATCTCGTCACGCGGATGCTGGACGACCTCTACTGGGTGATGTCGTATTCGCGCTGGAAGGACGAGCGTTATTTCCCGGCGTTTCGCGACAGCTTCATGGCACAACATTCGCAGATCGACGAAGCCGGCATGAACAAGGCCAGGGAATACAACGCCCAGCGCTATTATTTCCAGGGCATCGGCCGTTATGCGCCCGATCAGGCCTATGCGCGCGGGCTGGCGGATTTGCAGGTGCTGGCCGATCTCGTCCCTGCTGATGGCTATGCGCATGGCACGGCGCCGACCAGCATCGATGCCGGCATCTACGGCTTCATCGCCAACATCCACTTCTTCCCGATCCCGACGCCGCTGAAAGCTTTCGTCACGGCCCATCCCAATCTCGTGCACCATTGCGAAGCCATCCACGCGGCGGTCAGCCGCTGAAGGCTGCGCCGGATCAGCCGTAGGGCGGATTAGCGACAGGGACCGCGGTGGGTTACGCCTTCGGCTAACCCACCCTACAAAATGATCACGGCTTCGGCATGGTTTCCTTCAGCGTATCGCTGACGAAATCGGCGGCGTGGCGATAGGCGGCATCGTTGTCGCCGCGGAACGTCACGGTTCGCCGCATCAACAATTTCTCGGCTTCGAGATCGAGCAACTGGACTTCGCCCCATTGCACCAGCGTGCTCATTTTGCGGATGCCGCCATAGATCACCAACCGCGCGCCGGCCTTGCGCGCGGCGGCGATGAACACGTCCTGCGACATGCTGGTGGCGGTGCAGGGATGATCGCGGCATTCGATCGTCACCACGCGATAATCGCCTTGCGCCGCCAGATTGTCGCGCAGCAGCGCGGCAAACGACGCGACGCGGGCGCGATGCTCGGCGCTCTGGTCCACGACCTCGCCGGACGTGTCGAAATAATCGAAATCCGCTACCGCCACCGCGATCGGCGCAGCGGCCGTCAATCGGCCCGATGCGAACGACGATGCGGCCAGTGCGCACAGAATCGTCAGCACATGGAAGGCGCGGTGACGCCGGTGCATCGCGCGCCGCGGGATCATCGTTTGCATCATGCTTCGTATCCTCACCACCAGGACGGTGTCATCGCCGCGCCGCCGCGGCTCGACCATAACAGGGGTTAAGGATTTCGCTAACCCACCGCGCATCCGGCTTTGAACCTTCTCGCGTGTCCCGCAACTCACTCGGGTAACCGGGCGCGAGAGCCCGTATTTCAAACAGGAGATTGAAGATGCGTCGTATTTTTGCCCTTGGCGCCGTTGCCGCTATTGGTTTCACCGCACTTGCCGCGTCGAGCCCGGCTGAGGCCTCGTACCATCTGATCCGTTGGCAGGACACCGGCTTCTGCCAGATCTGGGACCAGAGCATCCCGACCGCCCCCTATCCCGGCAATTACACCGTGATCGTCGGGTCTGATGTGCCGACCTTCAGCCACGCGCTGGCGTTCAAGGACGGCCTGCTGCGCAACGGCACCTGCGCGTTCTGAGTTTGGTCTTGTAGCCCGGATGAGCGCAGCGACATCCGGGATTCACGAATTCGAATTTCCCCGCATGTCGCTTCGCTCATGCGGGCTACAGTAACGGAAACAGGCCGGCGAGAGCATTGATCGCCGGCCTTTTTCGTGAAGCCGCATTGAACCAATCGCGCATCAATTACAACAAAGGGATGCCCGGTCATCCCCGGCCGGGAGCCGCTCCCTCACGTCGTTGCGGGAAGCGCGGCCACGCATTTCCACGACAGGAGTATTTTTCCCCATGCTTCGATTGACCGCCCTTGCTGCCACCGCCGGTCTCGCCTTCACTGCGCTCGTCGCGACCAGCCCCGCCGAAGCCGCCTTTCATCTGATCCGCTGGGAAGGCACCGGCGTCTGCCAGGTCTGGGACCAGAGCATTCCGACCAAGCCGATCCCGCCGAATTACAAGACCGTCAGCAAGCCGGTCCCGACATTTGTCGCCGCGCTCGCGGTGAAGGACGGCATGCTCAAGAAGGGCACCTGCAAGCTGTAAGGTGTAGTCGTAGGGTGGGCAAAGCGCAGCGTGCCCACCATTCAATCGATGACCTGACATAGTATGGTGGGCACGGCGCAAGAGCGCCTTTACCCCCCCTACGAAATCGCCTCCCCCTCTCCCACCTTGTGCAAGCGGGCTCACTTGCTATCCTCCGGCAAAATCAAGCAAGAGGAAACGCCCCATGCCCCTTCTCCAAAATCACATCGCAGTCGTCACCGGCGCAGGCTCCGGCATCGGGCGCGCCATCGCGATCGGCTATGCGCGTGAAGGCGCGCGCGTCGTGCTGCTCGACAGGGACGAGAAGGCGGCGGCGGAAGCGGCCAGGGAAATCGGCGACAAGGCTGTAAGCTTTGCGCTCGATGTCGCCAGGCGCGAGGACTGCGTCGCGATGGCGAAGCAGATCGCCGACAAGGTCGGCGAGGTGTCGGTCCTCGTCAACAATGCCGGCATCGTGCGCCGCAACGGCATGCTGGGCGCGGCCGAAGCCGTGATCAGCGACTGGGAAGACATCATCGCGATCAACCTTACCGGCGTGTTCAACGTGACGCACGCCTTCCTCCCCGCGTTGCGCGCCAGCAAGGGACGCATCGTCAATATCGGCTCGATCCAGTCCTTCGTGCATGTGCGCACGCCGAGCTCGCCGGCCTACACCGCCTCCAAGCATGGCGTGCTCGGCTTCACCAAGGCGCTCGCCGCCGAACTCGGCAAGGAAGGCGTGCGCGTCAATGCGATCGGCCCCGGCTTCATCGCAACGCCACTGAACGCCAATGCCCGCGCCAACAATCCGGAGCTGGTGAAGACATTCATGGACCACACCCCGCTGGGGCGCGCCGGTACTGCGGAGGACATCGTCGGCCCCGCCATCTTCCTCGCCTCCGATCTTTCGGCTTACGTCTCCGGCTCGATCGTGATGGTCGACGGCGGCTATCGGGCAGTGTGAGACAGGGCGTCCCGCGCACGCCATCCTCGTCGTTATCCCGACTTACCGCGCAACTTCGCAATCAGGCCTTCGCAAGCATCCGCGAAGGCCTCCCTGCCGCGCGCGAACCTCAACCTCAAGCTGATCGCTGAAAGTTGAACACGGGTGTGTGAAATCTAAGATTGCACACCATAGTACCGCAATTATCGTTTGTGCCGTTTCCTGGCTGCTATTTTCCATCTCCGGAGCCTCATTTTTTCCCGGAGCCCATTTTTCTGAAGGCATCGCGCAGCAATCGAAGGCGGATTGTTACGCCAAGAATGCGAATTGCCGCGCAAAGCGGCCGGGCGACTGACCTCGACGCATTTGAAATTTCTCATACCAAACCGAGAGGAGACGAGCATGGCGAGGCGAAGCACCCCGAAATCATCCGATGCTGGAACGCAGCAGACGATCGCTGCGAGTCCCGACGAACTGCTGCTGGCGGCACTGGCGCAGGGTGGCGACACGACTAAGACCGGACGCTTTCTGATGACGTTCAAGGAAGGCGCCACGGCCGCCGGCGTGAAATCATTGCAGTCAAAGCGAGGCCTGCGCGTTGCGAACGCGCGCGACTTTACCGGACAAGCCGTCGATCTGGCGGACGCCGGAGACGCGCAGGCGATGGTGTTCCCGGAGATCGGCGTGGCCCTGGTCGGTGGCGGCGCCGCCGCTGAACACGGCATCACGACGGCCGACTTCGCGGCCGAGGACAGCGCCACGCACTCGGTAGATCCGGAATATTTCATGTTCGCGGCGCAGGTGAGTCCGAGCGACTATTTGAAAGGCGTGCTGCGCACCGCGGAAATGATCTACGAGGATCTCGGCTCGTTACACGGCGCGGAAGCGCTTGGCGACGTGTCGGCGGCGGCGGTCGGTGCGACCTGGGGGCTCCAGGCCTGCAAGGTCCCGCAAAGCAACTTCAACGGCAACGGAATCAAGGTTGCCGTTCTCGATACCGGGTTTGATCTCGGACATCCGGAATTCGCCGGCCGCCCGATCGTCAGCAACACATTCGTCGGACAACCGGTGCAGGATCTCCACGGTCACGGCACCCATACCGCCGGCACGGCGTGCGGGCCGCAATCTCCTCCGGGCCCGCTGCAGCGCTATGGCATTGCATTCCGGTCGCAGATGTTCATCGGCAAGGTGCTGACCAATTCCGGCTCCGGCACCCAGGCCCAGATTCTCGCCGGCATGAATTGGGCCATCGCCAACCGATGCGCAGTGATCTCCCTGTCGCTTGGCGCACAGATACCGCCCCAGCCGTCCTACACGGCAGCCGGCGCAGCCGCGCTCGGCGCCGGATGCCTGATCGTCGCTGCGGCGGGCAATGCCAGCAACCGTCCCGGCTCGATAAAGCCCACGATAGCACCGGCAAATTCGCCCACCATCGTGTCGGTCGGTGCGCTGGACAGCTCGCTTCGGGTGGCCTCGTTCTCGTGCGGCGGCAAGGTCGACATCGCCGCGCCCGGCGTGAACACGTTCTCGTCGTGGCCGCGCCCGCAGCTCCACAACACCATCAGCGGCACCAGCATGGCGACGCCCCATGTCGCGGGCTGCGCCGCCATGTGGGCGCAGAGCAGTGCTAGCCTGCGGGGACTTGCCTTGCGTGCCAAGCTGACCTCGACCGCCAGACACCTGCCGTTGCCGGCGACCGATGTCGGCGCCGGCCTGGTGCAGGCGCCGTAGCCGCCTTGCGCATCCCGCACCGGCGCCTATGCTCCGGTGCGGGACAGGCTGACGCAGCAGCCGTTGGCGGCGCCGCAGCGTGTTCAGGCCGTGCATGACCGAATCTGCAGCGACACTGAAACTCATCCCGCTGGTGCCGAACGTGGCGCTGCCACGCACCGCGTCGGCGCGAACGCGCGCGTCGGTCCCGCCGGGGTATGGCGTTCAGGAGCAGTGCCTGCCGTTCACCGCGGCCAGCGCGCTCGGTGTCATCATTCCATCCCCGATCCGCTTCGGCTTCTGCACCCTCGATAAACTGCCGAACGGATGCCGGGCGTTCCGCTCGCCTGCGAACAAACCCGACGCCGCCGGCAACTACGCCGAGCCGCGGGTGTTTTATGTGTTCGACAATCCGGAAGTCCGCTTCGCCGGCAATGCCTATGAACTGAGGGGCGTCTCCGGGCAGGATCCCTCTGCATCCGTCCAGGAACCGGGTCTCAGTTTTTTCGACCGCGACGATCAGGCGAGCGTAATCAAGCTTCATCTTCCCTACATCTGGCGTACGTCTGAGATGGTGGACACGCTGTTTCTGCCGCTGCTCAACCGCGCCGGATCCGGACTTGAGGTCAAATGCGGGCTGGTCGAAACCGACTGGTACGCCAGTCCTGTCAATCTCGCTCTCGGCCTGCCGCCGGGGCCGGTGCACATCGGGATTGGAGATCCGGTGGCGCAGGCCATCTTCATTCCCCGGGCGCTGCGCCGGCCGCACCTTGAATCGGTCGCCGAGCATGACCAGCTCAATCTGGAGGCCCGCAGCGGCCTGGCCGATTGGGACAAGCGGCACGCCGAAGATCGCAGCCTGTATAAAGTCTTGGCGCGAAGCGCGGTTGGTCGTATCGAGCGAGAGGGATCGTCAAGGCCGGACGAGAACCGATGAAGGCCAGCCACCTGCGCCGGTTCTGATCGCTTTCGCATTTGCGTTAGACCGGCCATCGTGACGGCAGCGAATATTTGGAGAGCACCATGGCAAAAAAGCAGAAGCAGGCCTTTGTAGTCACGGTCTCGGAAGATCACGGAATTCAGAAGGTGGCGCGCGAACTCAAGGCGAAGGGATTTGAGGTGGACCAGGTTATGGACGCGATCGGCGTCGTCACCGGCTCCGCCCTTCCCGACAAGGTCGCAAAGATACGAGAGATTCCCGGCGTCAAGGATGTGTCCGCCGATCATCCCGTCGATATCGGACCGCCCGGCGCCCCGATATCCTGAGGTTTCGCAGGCCGTATCGCTTTACCCCGCACTGCATTTGACAGCCGCGCTTCCCTTGGTCACCCTGCTCAAAAAGCCGACCTGAGGGAAACGCGCCATCCATGTCCAACGCTCCGCATTTTGATATCGACGTCCCCGCCTTCTGGGCCGATCCCTATCCGGCCCTTGCGAAGATGCGCAAGGAGGCCCCGATTGCCTTCGTGCCGCAGCTCGGCTCGACGGTGTTCACCCGGCGCGACGACATCTTCACCCAGGAGAAGCGCATCGACGTGTTCTCCTCGCATCAGCCGAACGGGCTGATGAACGTGCTGATGGGCCACAACATGATGCGCAAGGACGGCGATGCGCATATGAGCGAGCGGCAGGCGATGTTTCCGGCGGTGTCGCCGCGCACGGTGCGCGACACCTGGGTCCGCCAGTTTCAGGCCCATGCCGACCGCATCCTCGACGAGCTCGCGCCGCAAGGCGCCGCCGATCTCTGCAAGGCGCTGGCGCTGCCGCTGTCGGCCGAATGCCTGAAGGACGTCACCGGGCTGACCAACATGCGCTACCAGGACATGGACGCGTGGTCGCAGGCGATGATCGACGGCATCGCCAATTACACCGGCAACAAGGAGGTCGAGGCGCGCTGCCATGCGGCGACATCAGGCATCGATGCAGCGATCGACGACATGATTCCGGTGGTGAAGAAACACCCGAACACCTCGATCCTCAGCGTGCTGCTGGCTTCCGGCCAACCAATCGAAAGCATCCGCGCCAACATCAAGCTTGCGATCTCCGGCGGCCAGAACGAGCCGCGCGACGCCATTGCCGGCGCGACCTGGGCGCTGCTGACGCATCCCGAACAGCTCGCGCTGGTGCGCGAGGGCAAGGCCAAGTGGATCGACGTGTTCGAGGAATATGCGCGCTGGATTGCCCCGATCCAGATGTCGCCGCGCCGCGTCGCCAAACCGTGGACGTATGGCGGCATCGAGTTCGAGCCGGAAGACCGCGTGTTCTTCATGTTCGGCTCCGCCAACCGCGACGAGGCCTGCTTTGCCGAGCCGGACCGTTTCGACATCACCCGCGACACGCAAAAGAGCATCGCCTTCGGCGCCGGGCCGCACTATTGCGCCGGCGCGTTCGCCTCGCGCGCGATGGTGGCCGACGTTGCGCTGCCGAGCCTGTTCGCACGGCTGAACGGCCTGCGGCTGGACGACAGCGAACCGGTGCGGATCGGCGGCTGGGCGTTTCGCGGCCTGCTCAATCTGCCGGTGAAGTGGGACGCGGGCTGATCGATCGGCGAAAGCGTTACCGCGTCTCCCGGCCGGCGCCATTGTCGCCGTTTCGCGGCGACAGGTGCATGTGACGAAACACCCAGCGCATCGCGAGGTACCAGAGGTAGCCGCCGAGGGCCCCGCAAACGGCAAGAAGGATGATGTAGGCGGGATGATACTCGCCGCTCCACCACAGCATCCCGCCGATCCAGAAAACGGCGAAGAAGATGGCGGCGAGCTTCAACCGCTTTTCCTGATCCATGACATCCCTCCAATGACCAATGATGGATGTCAGCATGGATGCCACGGCGCTGCCGCACCGTGAGGTGCATCACGCCGCGTAGGAACCAGCTAACCAAACCGCCGCCGCGAGCGCTCCTTCGCCTTCTCGGCTTCGATCTCGCGGTCACGCGGCGGGGCGTTGGTCTCAAGCGAAGCGAGCAGGCGCCGCGCGCTGTCGGAGACTTCGGAAACCGCGCGGTTGAACGCCTCCGCATTGGCCTGCGACGGCGAGTTGAAGCCGGAGAGCTTTCGCACGAATTGCAGCGCGGACGCATGGATCTCCGCATGCGTGGCCGGGGGCTCGAAGTTGAACAGGGTCTTGATGTTGCGGCACATGGTTCTCTCTGCTGCAGGGGTCGTCGATCAAGGACGAACGGCCGGTGCAAAATCCGACAGCGTGCCCTATTTTGTCATGAATCTGGCGTCACGTTCACCCCTGTCGGCACCTGCAAACAGCGAGTTCCCGATGACCCAAGTGACCTACAAGATCGTCGAGCATGACGGCGGCTGGGCCTACACCGTCAACGGCGTGTTTTCCGAGCCGTTTCCGAACCGCGCCACGGCGCTGGCCGCCGCCCGGCGCGCGGCGGCGGAGCAGCGGGTGCCGGGCCGCACGGAGGTGATCGAATACGAAACCGCTGATGGACGATGGCTCTCGGAGACCGCCGCCGGCAACGACCGGCCGGAGACCGAAGTGGAGGGTTAGGCGGCGCGGTCGCATGGTTCGGCGATCTGGTGACGGAAATCGCCGGTGTGATAAGGTTTCCGCAAGCGGCGCACGAGACAGCCGCAGCATCGGGAGAGACCATGATGAATGTTTCGAACATCGCGCTGTCGGCCGCCGCACTGGCGCTCAGCACCATCACCGCTTTCGCCGCCGACTACCCCGCGCCGAAACAGGGCGAGTGGATCGCCAGGGACTTCAAATTCCACACCGGCGAGACCATGCCGGCGCTGCGGCTGGCCTACACCACCATCGGCGAGCCGACCGGGCAGCCGGTGCTGGTGCTGCACGGCTCGGGCGGCTCGGCGGCGAGCATGCTGACGGCGACCTTCGGCGGCGAATTGTTCGGCCCCGGCCAGCCGCTCGATGCCGCGAAATACTACATCATCATTCCCGACGGCGTCGGCCACGGCAAATCGTCAAAGCCATCCGACGGCATGAAGACCACGTTTCCGAAATACAATTACGAGGACATGGTCGACGCGCAGTATCGCCTGGTCACGGAAGGTCTCGGCGTAAAACACCTGCGGCTCGTGATCGGCAATTCGATGGGCGGCATGCACACCTGGATCTGGGGCGGCAAGTATCCGCAGTTCATGGACGCGCTGGTGCCGATGGCCTCGCAGCCGACCGAGATGGCGGCGCGCAACTGGATGCTGCGGCGGATGATGCTGGAGACCATCAAGAACGATCCCGACTACAA
>Ga0081455_10007053_pt1 | contig 11929 bp, 8 predicted proteins | sample TabmetS3T2R1_FD_70207 | JGI IMG/M metagenome (GOLD analysis project Ga0081455, IMG submission 70207) | Tabebuia heterophylla rhizosphere microbial communities from the University of Puerto Rico - S3T2R1 | ecosystem: Host-associated > Plants > Roots > Rhizosphere ...
GGGCCGAGCCGGAGGCGCCCGCCGCCGAGCCGCAGCCCGTTCCTGGCGCAGAATCGGTTGCTGAGCAACCAGAACGGCGCCAGGAACAGACCGAGGCCCCAGCGGCCCAGGCCCCCAGCGCCCCCGAGGCCCCGGCCGCCACCCCGCCGGCGGCCCCCGCGCCGGCCCCCGCCGCGACCCCCGCCCCCGCCGCCCAGGGCGCGCCGGCCAGCAACGGCCGGCTGCTGTCGCCCGTCGTGCGCCGCCTCATCTCCGAGAACAACCTCGACCCGGCCGCGATCGCCGGCACGGGGCCGGGGGGCCGGATCACCCGCAACGACGTGCTCTCGGTCCTGGACCAGGGCGGCGCAGTGGCCGCTGCGCCCGCCCCCGAGGCCCCGGCCCAGCCACAGCCGGCCCCACCTCCGCCGGCGGCGCCCGCCCCGGCGCAAGCCCCCGCGGCCGCGCCGGCAGCAGCGCCCGCCGCGGCACCGGCGGCCCAGCCGGTGGCGCGGGCGGGGGAGCGCGACACCAGCATCGCCCACACCAACATCCGGCGGCGCACCGCCGAGCACATGATCCGCTCGAAGCAGACGTCGGCGCACGTGTACGCGTCGATCGAGGTGGACTTCGAGGGCGTCGAGCGCGTGCGGTCCGCCGAGCGCGAGGCGTTCAAGGCGGCCGAGGGCTTCAGCCTCACCTACCTGCCGTTCATCAGCCGGGCGGTCATCGACGCGATCCGGGAGTACCCGGAGGTGAACGCCAGCTTCGGCGAGAACGAGCTGATCGTGCACAACTACGTCAACCTGGGCATCGCCGTCGACCTCGACTTCAAGGGCCTGATGGTGCCGGTCATCCACGACGCCGACGGCAAGCGGCTGCGGGCCCTGGCCCGCGAGATCAGCGACCTGGCCCGCCGGGCGCGCGCCAAGCAGCTGGGCCCCGACGACATCGCCGGCGGCACGTTCACGATCACCAACCCCGGGCCGTTCGGCACCACCCTCACGCTGCCGATCATCAACCAGCCGCAGGTGGCGATCGTGTCGACCGACGGGGTCAAGCGGCGGCCGGTCGTCGTCGACCTGCCCGACGGCAGCGAGGGCATCGCCATCCACTCCGTGGGCAACATCACCCTCACCTGGGATCACCGGGCGTTCGACGGCGCCTACGCGGCCTCCTTCCTGCGGGAGATCAAGGAGGTCATCGAGACCCGCGACTGGGCGCCCGAGCTCGCCTGAGAATGACGCTGCGGATCCGTTGGCTGGGACGGGTGCCCTACCGGGAGGCCTGGGCGCTCCAGCGAGGGATGCACGCCTCCTCGCCCGACGACCACCTGCTCCTGTTGGAGCATCCGCACGTCTACACGCTCGGGAAGCGGGCCGACATGCGCCACGTGCTGGTGCCGCCGGCCGACGTGGGCGCCGAGCTGGTCCGGACCGACCGGGGCGGCGACGTCACCTATCACGGGCCCGGCCAGCTCGTCGGCTACCCGATCGTCTCGCTGCCGGCCAAGCGGGGCGGCACCACGCATGGGCTGGCGGACACCGTCGCCTACGTGCGATCGGTCGAGCAGCTGCTGATCGACGCCCTGTCCGATCTCGGGCTCCCCAACGCCGGCCGCCTCCGCGAGTACCCGGGCGTCTGGATCGATCCCGACGGTGCCAGCCCCCGCAAGATCGCCGCCATCGGCGTGCGGCTCACCCGGGGCCGCTCGATGCACGGCTTCGCCCTCAACGTCGCGCCCGACATGCGGTACTGGGGCTACATCGTGCCGTGCGGCATCCCCGACAAGCAGGTGACGTCGCTCGCGGACGAGGGCATCGACGTCGAGATGCGCAGGGTGGTCGACGTCGTCGCCGCCCGGGCCGAGGCGCTCTGGGGTCACGGCGCGGCCGCCGACCGGCAGGACGTCGTCTGGCGCCACTCGCCGGGCGACCTGTCCGCCTTCAGCCGTGGCGAGGGCCCGGGGGAGACGGTGCCGGTCCGGCTCCGGGGCCGGCTCACGGAGGCCGGCGTGACCGAGGGCCTCCAGATCGCGACGCGCAAGCCCCCGTGGTTGCGGTCGACCTTCCGTACCGCCCCGGGCTACCTGCGGCTCAAGCACACGATGCGTGAGCTGGGGCTGGTCACGGTGTGCGAGGAGGCCGGCTGCCCCAACATCTTCGAATGCTGGGCCGACGGCACGGCAACGTTCATGATCAACGGCGAGCGCTGCACGCGGGCGTGCGGGTTCTGCCTCGTCGATACCCGGCACCCCGAACCGCTCGACGCCAGCGAGCCCGAGCGGGTCGCCGAGGCGGTCGAGCGGATGGGGCTGGGCTTCGCGGTCGTGACGGCCGTGGCCCGGGACGACCTGGACGACGGCGGCGCCGGCGCGTTCGCGGCGACGATCCGCGCCATCAGGCGGAGGACGCCGGGCGTGCAGGTCGAGGTGCTCGTCCCCGACTGCAAGGGCGACGAGGCGTCCCTGGCCACGATCGCCGAGGCCCGGCCCGACGTGTTCAACCACAACGTCGAGACCGTCCCCCGCCTCCAGCGGGCGGTGCGCCCGTCGGCCGGTTACGCGCGCAGCCTGGCGGTGCTCGCCCGGGCCAAGGAGGCCGGGCTGGTGACCAAGTCGGGCCTGATCGTGGGGATGGGCGAGTCGGACGACGAGGTGGAGGCCACGCTGGCCGACCTGCGAGGGGTCGGGGTCGACATCGTGACCATCGGCCAGTACCTGCGTCCGACGACCCACCACCTGCCCGTCGCCCGCTGGGTCGAGCCCGAGACGTTCGACCGCTACCGGACCGTGGGCGAGGCGCTGGGGATCCCGCACGTCGAGTCCAGCCCGCTGACGCGGTCGAGCTATCACGCCCGCCAGGCGGCCGGAGCGGCGGCCGGTGGCGGCCTGGCGGTCGCCCGCGGCAGCTGAGGCGGTCCGCGAGCCGGTCCGGGAGCTCCGGGCCCCCGGCCGTACGATGGTCCGCATGCTCAGCGAACGCGCCGACCGGGCCCGCACGCGCATGGCCGAGCTCGGCGTCGACGTGCTGCTGCTGTCGGTCGGGCCCGACCTTCCGTACCTCACCGGGTACACGGCGATGCCCCTCGAGCGGCTCACCATGCTGGTGCTGCCCCGCGATGGAGACGCCAGCCTGGTCGTCCCGCGGCTCGAGGCGCCGCGCGTCGCCGAGCGTCCCGAGGTGTTCTCGCTGCGCGCCTGGGAGGAGACCGAAGACCCCGTCGCGATCGTCGCCGGCCTGGCCGGCCACGCGGCCACCGTGGCGGTCGGGGACCACACCTGGGCGCGCTTCGTGCTCGGGCTCCAGGCGGCGCTGCCCGCGGCCCGGTTCGTCACCGCGGGCACGGTCCTCGGGCCGCTGCGGGCCGTGAAGGACAAGTCCGAGGTCGAGGCGCTGCGGCGGGCCGCCGAGGCCGTGGACCGCATCGCCGCCGACCTGCAGGCGGGCGCCATCCCGTTGGTCGGGCGCACCGAGGCGGACGTGTCGGCCGACCTCGCGCGACGCATCGTGGCCGAGGGACACCAGCACGCCAACTTCGCCATCGTGGCCGCGGGCGCGAACGCCGCCAGCCCCCACCACGAGGCGGGAGGCCGCGTGATCCGTTCCGGTGACGTGGTGCTGTGCGACTACGGCGGCACCATGCTCGACGGCGACGGCGTGGGCTACTGCAGCGACATCACCCGCTGCGTGCACGTGGGCGAGCCGCCCACCGACGTGGCGGAGGCCTACGCCGTGCTGTACGAGTCCCAGCGGGCGGCCACGGCCGCCGCCACGATCGGCACGCCGTGCGAGGAGGTGGACGCCGCGGCCCGGCGCATCATCGCCGACGCCGGCTACGGGGACCGGTTCATCCACCGCACCGGGCACGGCATCGGCGTCGAGGCGCACGAGGACCCGTACATCGTGGCCGGCAACGTCGCGCCGCTGGCGCCCGGGCACGCCTTCTCGATCGAGCCCGGCATCTACCTGCCCGGCCGGTTCGGCGTGCGCCTCGAGGACATCGTCGTGGCCGACGAGTCCGGGCCCGACGAGCTCAACCAGGCCGACCACGGGCTGGCGGTCGTCGATGCCTGACCGTCTTTGAAGGTCCTCGGGGCCTATGCCCCGCTTTTGCTTCAAAGACGCGCTGCGGTCCTACCCTCCAGCTCGACCCCCACCCGCCGCCCCTGATGGCGTCGGCCTGCGCCCGACCCGTACCTTCCTCGACGTGATAGGGCTCGACGCCGCCACCGTGCTGCTGCAGTGGGCGGTCGGCGGGCTGCTGTTCCTGTGGGTCACGACCCGCCGGCGGCAGGTCGGCATCGGCTACGGCTGGCTGCTGCGCAGCGTCTACGGGGTGATGGCGCTCGGGGCCTTCGCCGTGGGCGTGTGGCTCGACCCGGTGCCGGTGCGCGAGGCGTCGTCGCTGGCCGTGGCCGCTGCCGCCGGCGTGGCGCTGGCGGCCTCGATCGTGCGGCGCCGGGCCGGCGTGGCGGGGGAGCGGGAACGGATCGAGCGGCGCTCCGCCCGGGTGGCCGCGATGACCGGGATCGACCGGCGCGCCGACGGCCCCGATCCCGACGCCGCCGAGTTTCCGCCCTGGCTCGACCTGATCGCGCCGCTGGTCGGGATCCCGGGACTGCTGGCCGCCGGCATCGCCGCCGGCGACCCGCCCGCGCTGTCCGTCGTGCGGGTGGTGGTGGGCGCGGCGTTCCTGGGGTCCATCTCCGACGCCATGCTCCTGGGCCACTGGTACCTCGTGCAGCCGGGGCTCACTCGCGGACCGCTGCTGGAGCTGGTCCGCTGGACGGCGATCGTCTGGCCGTTCGAGGTAGCCGCCCTGCTGTGGCCGACGGGGATGTGGTCGGTCCTGAACGGCACGATCGACGACGGCTACGGCGGCACGCTCGGCTGGTTCTGGGTGGCCTGCGCGGTGACCACCATCGGGCTCGTCATCGTGACCCGAGCCGCCCTGCGCGAGCGCTACTACTCCGCCGTGATGGCGGCGACGGGCCTCTTGTACCTGGCGATCCTCACGGCATTCGGGACCGATCTCGTCGCCCGGGCCGTGCTCGCCAGCTGAGCCCCCGGCTCACTCCGGCTCGGTCCGCGGGTAGCGCAGGGTGGGGTCAACGACCTCGGTGGCGTCGGCGTCGGCCGGATCGGCCGGGGTTGGGTCGGCGTCAGCCGGGTCGAGGTCGGCGGCCTCGGCGGCGGCACCGTGGGTCGCGTCCGCCCCGGTCGCGTCGACCTCGGTGGTGTCGACCTCGGTGGCGTCGACCTCGGTCGCGTCGACCCCGGTGGTGTCGACCTCGGTGGCGTCGGCGGCTGTGTGCGACCGCTCCCAGTCTGCGAGCGCGTCGTCGACGGGCGCGAGCAGCGTGTCGAGGTCGCGCTCGCTGGCGACCTGGGGCATGGGCTCGGCCGCCGGCCCGGTCGGCGTCGGCGGGCGGACGCGCCGGCCGACGTGGACCAGGAGCGCGACCCCGAGGGCGATCAGCCCGACCGGGACCAGCGCCCGGCCGTCGGTGATCAGCTCGCCGCCTGCGAGCACGATGGCACCGGCGGCGACGAACACCGCGCCGAGGACCAGTGCCACGGGATCGAAGGCGTGCCTAGGCATGGTCGACCTCCAGCTCGCCGATGCCCACCTGCAGGTCGAGGCGGAGGTCGGGTACCGGCGCCCGCTTGTCACCCGCGGCGAAGGTCTCGTGCAGGTCGACGCCGCCCTCGTCGGGGCTGGGCGCCAGCTCGCCGTCGATGTTGCCGGCCTTCACCCTGGCGTCGACCTCGACGCTGGCGTTGCGGGGGACGATCACCCGCAGCTTGCCCATGCCGACGGACGCCTCCATCGTGCTGGGGCCGTCGGTCAGTGGGGCGCGGCGCAGGTCGAGGGTCAGCGTGCCCGCGAACAGCTCATGGTTGTCGGCGAGCTCGGCGCGGGTGTCGACCGCCACGGTCCTGTCTCCGGTGCCGGCGTCGAACGGCACGTCGATCAGGTCCGCAATGGCGATGGTCGCGCCGAACAGGACCCCGAGCACCGCCAGCGACCAGGCGCGCCCCCACCAGGCCGTCACCACGAGACCCAGTCCCACGATGATCAGCCCGGCCGCCAGGCCATCGCGCAGCGACAGCGTCGCCACGTCGAGCACGTACAGCAGCCACGCCAGGCCGGCGCCGATCAACAGGATCCCGATGAATGCCAGAGCGACATGCGACCTGCGCGACCGCTCGCCCGATGCGGGCGTACCCACGGGCTTTGAGCCACCGGTCGGGACGTCGGTTTCGGCGCCGGACCACCAGGGCGAAACCGGGGGAGAAAACTCGCCCGATGGCCCGGCGCCCTCGCTCTCGTCGAGGGTTTGAGCGAAACCAGACTTGAGTGTAGTGCTGTGACCGCCGAGCGTGTTCAGATTCTCGGACTTGGGGCCTTCCGGGGCTTCCGGGGCGGGCGAGGCGCCGGTGGCGGGTGGGCGGTCGTCGTCGTCACGGACCAGCAGCCAGACGCCGAGGCCGACCAGCGCCAGCGCCAGCACCGGGCCATTCGGCCACCACGACCACCAGGAACCGTCGCTCAGCCCCCAGGCGAGGGCCACGCCGCAGAGGACGAGCAGCCACAGCGGGACCCGGCCGAATCGGGGCAGCTGCGCCGGCGGTGCCACGACTCGGGGCTCGTCGGGCCGGCGCTCGGGGACGATGGCCCACGCAACGAGGTAGGCGATGAGGCCCACCGGCGTGAAGACCGCGAGGACGACCGCGCCCAGGCGCACCAACGACACGTCCACGCCGAGACGGTCGGCGAGCCCGGCGCAGACCCCGGCGACCTTGCGGTCGTCGGGCTCGCGGACGAGCCGCCGTGCGCCGTGCCCGGCGGCCGGTTCCTCGGGTCGAGGCGGCGCGTGGGGGGGAACATCCATGCCGCAATCATCGGGAGCGCGCGCCCAGGTCACAATCAGGGATGTCCCCGAGCGCTCCCCGGAGGCGATTGCGCGGCGCACCCGCCATCATGGACGGTGTCCGTCACGTGACGGCACACCCGAACCCACCGATGGGCTCGCATCCTCGACCACCGATCAGCGGCCTGCCCCACGGCCTCGTCCGCCGCCGCGACGAACGCATGGTGGCGGGTGTCTGCGCGGGCGTTGGCCGGTGGCTGGGGGTCGACCCCATCGTCGTGAGGCTGGCGGCTTGCATCCTGGCGCTGGCCAACGGTGCTGGAGTGCTCCTCTACCTGGTGGCGTGGGCCGTCCTCCCCGAGGAACCCACGACCGGCGACCACGACGCAGCGCCCGAGGCCATCCCCGGAACCAGGCGGGGCAGCCAGCTCGCGTTGGCGGTGGGCTGCATCACCCTGGGGTGTCTGCTGCTGGTCCGCTGGATCGCGCCGTTCTTCCCCGACCGGATCGTGTGGCCCGCGGTGGTGGCGGCCATCGGCATCGGCCTGGTCCTGGCCCGGGCGGGCGACAGCGACCGCGCCCGCTGGCGGGAGGCGATGACGCGGCTGCCGACCAACCCGGTCGAGGCCCTGCGCGGCGGGTGGATGGTGTGGGCCCGTGTGCTGGTGGGGGCCGGCCTGCTGATTGCGGGGATCGGGTCCTTCCTGGCCTCCACCGACACGCTGGCTGCGGTCGGCAGCGTGGGCATCGCCGTGCTCGCCACCGTCCTCGGGGGCGCGCTGCTGTTCAGCCCCTGGGTGGCCCGCCTGGTCCGCCAGCTCAGGGAGGAGCGGCGGGAGCGGATCCGCAACGAGGAGCGCGCCGACATGGCCGCCCACCTGCACGATTCGGTGCTCCAGACGCTGGCCCTCATCCAGCGTCACGCCGACGCGCCCCAGCAGGCGCGGAGCCTGGCGCGTCGGCAGGAGCGGGAGCTTCGCGCCTGGTTGTACGACGGTCGCCGATCGGCGTTCGCGGACGCACCGGGCAACCTGGCCATGGCCCTCGACCGCGTGGCCGACGAGGTCGAGGCCGATCACGGTGCGGCGGTCGACGTGGTCGCCGTCGGCGACTGCCAGGTCGACGAGCATGTCGATGCGCTGGTGGCGGCGGTGCGCGAGGCGGTCCTCAACGCGGCGCGGCACAGCGGGGCCGACGAGGTGTCGGTCTACGCCGAGGTGGCGGATGGCCGCATCGAGGCCTTCGTCCGCGACCGCGGCCGGGGATTCGACCCGGCGGCGGTCGACGGCGACCGCCGCGGGATCACACACTCGATCGTGCGCCGCATGGCGCGCCACGGCGGAACGGCCCAGATCCACAGCGCTCCCGGCGAGGGGACCGAGGTCACGTTCGAGCTGGCGCTCGAGGTGGAGTCGACGCCGTGACGCCAACCGGGCAAACCCGCGTGTTCCTCGTCGACGACCACAGGCTGTTCCTCTCGGGCGTGCGCACCGAGCTGGCGGGCCACTTCGACATCGTGGGCGAGGCGGTCGACGTCGAGTCGGCGGTCGAGGGCATCCGCAGCACCGAGCCCGACGTGGTCCTCCTCGACGTCCACCTGCCGGGCGGCGGGGGGCGCGCGGTGATCGAGGCGGTGCACCGGACGCACCCGAGGGTCGTGTTCCTGGCGCTGTCGGTGAGCGACGCCGCCGAGGACGTGATCGCAGTCATTCGCGCCGGGGCGCGGGGCTACGTCACCAAGACGATCGCCGCCGACGACCTGGCCCGAGCGGTCGAGCGGGTGCGCGAGGGGGACGCGGTGTTCTCGCCCCGCCTGGCGGGCTTCGTGCTCGACGCCTTCGCCGGTGACCTGCCCCCGGGCACATCGCTCGACCCGGAGCTCGACCAGATCACGCCGCGGGAGCGCGAGGTTCTGCGGCTCCTGGCGCGGGGCTACACGTACAAGGAGATCGCCCGCCGGCTGCAGGTGTCGATCAAGACGATCGAGACCCACGTCTCGTCGGTGCTGCGCAAGCTGCAGCTGTCGAGCCGCCACGAGCTCACCCGCTGGGCCACCGACCGCCGGCTGGTCTGAACCCCGATGCCATGGACGGACCGGGGGGTAGGTGCCGCCGCGCTCCTACCCCCCTGGTCCTGGTTTTGACGAAATGTACGCCCCAGGTGTGACAGTGTCGGTCGGAGACCGACGCCGTCAGGGGTGGTGGTCGGGGTCGGGCCGGAGGGTGGGGGTCGGGCTGGAGTGACAGTCCCATCGGGAATGCCCCGAGGCGGTCAGCCGCTCAGGTCGGCCTTGTCGCAGTGCTTGGGCGCGTTCACGGGGTTGCAGCGGGCCGCGCCGCTCCCCGGCAGGTCGGCCACGTAGCCGGTGCCGAAGTGGTCGTCGGGGAAGACGTAGTCGGTCGACACGTACTGCGCCCCGCTGGCGAACGCCGCATCCTGCCGCGTGGTGTCGCCGCTGCGCGCCTCCACGGTGTCCGCGTCGGCGCGGGTCCGGACGATGAAGCCCTGGCCGACCAGCTCACGGATCCGGTCGCCGTCGCCGATGGGGTCGTTGACCACCATCACGGCGGCGTCGGGGTCGCTCGGCGGCACGTCCACGAAGATGAGCCGGTCGTCGATGTCCGGGACCTGGGACCGGTAGGCGTCGCGCTTGGCGCCCTTGTCGTCGAGGACGAACATCACCTGGTCGCGGGCCTTCTTCAGCGTCGGCCAGCGGCCCTTGCCCACGGCCTCGGCGAGCGTCGACGATGGGCCCTTGACGTCCCCCGGGGTGATGATCTGGTCGTCACCGAAGACCGAGCGGATCTCGGCCTCGAGGTCGGCGAAGTCGGGTGCGGTCCACGGCGGTGGCTGCACGAACCCGAGGCTGAGGGGGTCGGGGATGACGTCGTCCTTGGCCTCGATCTGGATCGTGATCGGGAGGTGCCCCGGATGCGCCCCCGACCAGTCGCGGACGTCCTCCAGGCAGTCGACGAACGTGGGGCAGGTCGAGCGGTAGTCGACCTCCTGCACGTGGAGGACCTTGATGCCCGGGCCGGCGAGCGCCGGGTCGACCGGATCGAGGCCGAGGAGCGGCAGCAACTTGGGGTGGGCGTAGAGGCCGCCTGCGGGGTCGAGGAAGACGTCGAGCTCAACCTCGCGCACGCCGGCGTCGAGCTCGTCGGCCAGCGGTCGATGGGTGTATTCGAACCCGTCGGCCGCCGGACCGAGCGCCGACCGCAACGCCGTGAGGAGTGCCGGCTCGGGCTCGACGTGATAGCTGTTGTGCGACGCCAGGACCTGGATCTGGTTGATGGTGACCTTGGGCCCGTTGCTCTGGCCGCCGCCGGCGCCGCCGACCACCGGGATCGGTCGGCAGGCGCTCGCCAGGAGCGCCACGAGCGCGGCGGCGACGAGGAGGAGGCTGAGACGGGGTTGGCGGCGCACCATGCACCGCAGCTTGTCAGTTCGGGTGCCGGGTCCGCTCATCCGCCGTTCATCCGAACGTCATCGCGTCGTCATCGTGGCGGTTCGTCACCGGATCGTTCTTTGACAAGAGTCCAGCCCGCCACCTAGCTTCCGACTGTTGTGACGCTCGTCACGTAAGGGGGAAGACGTGGCTTCGACAGCAGTGCGTCGGAAGTGGTTCCGCCGAGTGGCATACGTTCTCGCCTTGGGCATGATCGCCGCGGCCTGCGGCGGTGGCGGCGACGACGGGGGCAGCGGCGGTGACGCCGCCGGCGGCGACGAGGGCACCCCGACGCCGGGCGGCAAGGTCGTCTACGGGCTCGAGGCCGAGACCACCGACGGGTGGTGCCTCCCCGAGGCGCAGCTCGCCATCGGCGGGATCATGGTGGCGGATGCGATCTACGACACGTTGATGCGCCCGAACGCCGAGGGTGGCTACGAGCCCTGGCTGGCTGAGTCCGTCGAGCCCAACACCGACTACACGCAGTGGACGATCAAGCTGCGCGAGGGTGTCAAGTTCCACGACGGCAGTGACCTCACGGCCGAGGTGGTCAAGAACAACCTCGACGCCTACCGGGGGCAGTACCCGACCCGCAACCCCCTGCTGTTCGTGTTCACGTTCGCCAACATCGCCAGCGTCGACGTCGTCGACCCGTTGACCGTCTCGGTCACCATGAACGAGCCCTGGGTGGCCTTCGACGCCTACCTCTACGGCAGCGGCCGCGTCGGGATCATGGCGCAGGCACAGCTCGACGACACCCAGTCGTGCGACCGCAACCTCATCGGCACCGGGCCGTTCATGTTGAAGGACTGGGTGCCCAACCAGCACTTCCAGGCCGAGAAGAACCCCAACTACTGGGCCACCGACGCCGAGGGCAACCAGCTGCCGTACCTCGACGAGATCGAGTTCCGACCCATCGTCGAGGTGGAGCAGCGTGAGAACGCGCTGCTCTCGGGCGAGATCAACGCCATGCACACGAGCGACCCCGAGACCGTCTCGGACCTCCGCGACCGCACCGAGTCGGGCGAGGTCAACGGCTACGAGTCGTCCGACTTCGGCGAGGTCAACTACGTCATGCTCAACGCGTCGAAGCCGCCGTTCGACAACATCAAGGCCCGCCAGGCGGTGGCCTACGCAAACAACTTCGAGGACTTCAACGCCATCCTCGGCGACGGCATCCTCACGCAGGCCACCGGGCCCTTCGCCCCGGGCAACGAGGGGAACCTCGACGACACGGGATTCCCGCAGTACGACAAGGCCCAGGCAGAGAAGCTCGTCCAGGAATACGAGGACGAGACCGGCCAGCCACTCTCGTTCACCTACACCACGACCCAGGCGCAGGCGACGATCGAGCAGGCGCAGTTCCTGAAGGAGCAGGCCGAGGCCGTGGGCATGCGGGTCGAGATCGTCACCGTCGACCAGTCGACCCAGATCGACAACGCCATCAGCGGCGACTTCGAGGCCATCGGCTGGCGCAACCACCCGGGCGGCGACCCCGACACCCAGTACGTCTGGTGGAAGTCGTTCGACGGCAACCCGCCCAACCCGATCAACTTCGCCCGCTTCGACGATCGCGAGATCGACCGGCTGCTCGACGAGGGACGCACCAACCCCGACGACGCGGC
>Ga0081455_10007054_pt1 | contig 11927 bp, 5 predicted proteins | sample TabmetS3T2R1_FD_70207 | JGI IMG/M metagenome (GOLD analysis project Ga0081455, IMG submission 70207) | Tabebuia heterophylla rhizosphere microbial communities from the University of Puerto Rico - S3T2R1 | ecosystem: Host-associated > Plants > Roots > Rhizosphere ...
GGGCGCGGATGTGGTGGTCGATGGTTTGTTCGGCGCAGGGCTTGGCCGCCCGATCGAGGGCAAGCTCGCGCGCCTGATCGAGAGCGTCAATGCCTCGAACCTGCCCGTCATTGCCATCGACGTGCCGAGCGGCATCGACGGCACGACGGGGGAGGTGAGGGGAACCGCAATTCGCGCCATCGCCACCGTGACGTTCTTTCGCCTGAAGCCGGGCCACCTCCTCTTGCCCGGGCGGCTCCATTGCGGGGAGGTCCGCCTCGCCGATATCGGCATCCCGGCGAGCGTTCTTGGCCCTATCGCGCCCAAGACCTTCGCCAACGAGCCCGCGCTCTGGCGCGCCGAGTTTCCCTGGCCGCGGCCGGCGAGCCACAAATATGCGCGCGGGCACGCGGTGGTCGTGTCGGGGCTGGTCTATAGCACCGGCGCCGCGCGGCTCGGCGCGCGAGGAGCGCTCCGGATCGGCGCAGGCCTCGTCACGGTTGCCTCCCCCCGCGACGCGCTTGAGGTCAATGCCGCCGCGCTGACCGCCATCATGGTGCGCGAGGCGGACGATGCGCGCGCGCCGCTCGGAGAGATCTATCCGTTGGCCGACGATGCGGTCGAGGCGCCGTTCGTTCATCGCCTCGATGGTCCGCCGCATTATCCCACCGGCGACCGCTCCGAGCCGCTGCACGCGCTCTCGATTGCGAATCTCGCGCGCCATGGCGCTGCGCAGAACTTCGCCGGCGGGAAGGCGCACCTGCTCGACAGCGGCAGCCAGGTCACCGTGTGGCATCGCCTCTATGCCGAGGCGTCGATTCCGCCCGGCGCCGGCTTCATCGTCTGGCTCGCCGTCACCGCCGAGCCCGCAGCGCCGACCGATGACGCGGCATGGTGCGCGCATCGCTTCGGCCGCCACATTCCGCGCGCGGCCGGGCTGCAGGAGCCGCAGGCGGCGTGGGAGCCCTGGCCATCGGAGCTGCCCGCTCATCCCGGTCTCGGGCCGTGGCCGAGCGAGCGCGATCGCTCCGGCCTGTTCTCCGTGTTGATACAGGATCCGCGGCGGCGCGTACGCACCCTCGTGGGCCGCTACTTGTGGGTTCGCATCGAGCTGTTCGGCGACGGCCGCGTCGGTCCGGAAATTGCCGCCTTGCGCTGCTGGGGCAGCCGCTTCTCGTATCGCGACCAGTATCTGCCGCGCCTCTATCGCGAGACACTGTACGGCGCGCCCGCGCTCGCGCCCGGCGAACCGATCGACGAGTTCGACGTGGGACTCGGGCCGCGGCTCGATGTCGGCGGCACACCGTCCGGCGCCCTGGCAGATGGCTTCATCCACGCGGGTCTGCGGCTCGGCCCGGCCGCGGCGATCCGCGTCGATCAGCCCGGCAAGGCATGGCTGCTGCAGGACGCGGCGAGCGGCCGGACTTGGCCGCTGCGCAGCGACGCCGACGTGATCACGCTTTACCGGCCGGCCGCCACTCCGGCCGACTTCCTCGATCGCTTCCTCGCCAGCTTCGAGGCCATGCTCACGCCGCTCGAGGATCGCGTGGCCGCGGCGCATCTGCTGATCGATCCGGCGAGCGCGCCGCAGCAGCATCTCGACTGGCTCGCCGGCTGGATCGGGGTCGCCTTCGATCCGGCCCTGCCGGCGGAACGGCGCCGCCGCTGGCTCGCCGCCGCGGCTGCGCTGGCGCGCCTGCACGGCACCCGGCGCGGGCTGGAGCTGGCGCTCGATATTGCCAGCGGCGGCGGCGTGGCCGGCGGCGAGATCGTCGTGATCGAGGGCTTTCGGCTGCGTCGCCTGCTCGCCACCTTGCTCGGAGTCGACCTCTCCGACGACGCGGACCCGCTGCTGCCGGGCCTCACCGTCAGCGGCAACTCGATCGTCGGCGACACCTTGATCCTTAGCGAGAGCGAAAAGCTCGAGCTGCTCGCGCTGTTTCGCGAGGAGGTCGCCACCATCGAGGAGAATGCCGCCGTTCGCGCCTTCTACGAACGGCTCGCGCACCGCGCCACCGTGCTCGTGCACCAAAGGGTGAGCCCGCAGGACCTCGGGCTGTTGCGGCGCGTGATCGAGCTCGAGGCACCGGCCCACGTAGACGTGCGCGTGGCGAGCGCGACCTGGCCGCTGCTGGTGGGCATCGCGAGCCTTGTCGGCGTCGACACCTATCTCGGCCCGCCGCCGATCCCGCAGCCGGCCCGCATCGACGTCTCGTCGCTGGGTCTGGGCGACTACGTGCTCGGCCCCACCTCGCTCGACCCGCGCCGCAGCGGCGCGGCGGCACCACCGGCCTCATCGCCGCCGCCGGTGGCGCGAGCGGGTCCCGATTTCACCGCCCCGTTCGGCCACTCGTTCAATCTCGACGGAAGCGGCTCCAGCGCGGCGCCTGGGCGCCGCATCCAAGGCTACGTCTGGACGCGCCTGCTGCCGGCAACCTGATCGAATCCAAACCCGCGCAACGAAAGGAGCACAGCCATGCCCCAGTTCATCATCAACCAGCCGATCACCACCGAGGTGCCGGTGGTCGAGGTGACGGTGTCGCCGGACAAGCCCCTGGCGATCGGCCGGCAACGCTTCCAGCTCATCGTCACCGACAATTCCGGCAACGTCTCCAAACCCGACGTGGTCGAGGTCATCGTCGCCGACCAGGATGCCCCGACCGCCGTTCTCGCCGTGCCGACGGTGACCGGGTTCGGCAAGAGCTTCAACATCAGCGGCGAGAAGTCGTTCGACGCCGGCGGCGGGAAGATCGTGAAGTACGCATGGACCTATCTCGGTCCTGCGACGGTCATCGGCTGAGGTCGGCATGGCGCGGTTCGTGCTGAACCAGACGATCGAGACGGCCGAGCCGACGATCGCGGTCGATGCCGGGCTGCCGCCCGGGCGACACCGCTTTCAGCTCGTCGTGATCGACGATGCCGGCCACCGCAGTCGGCCGGTCGAAGCGATCGTCGAAGTCCAGCGCGAGATCGTGCCGCCGCCTCCGGTCATTCGGACGGAGCCGCGCGCCGGTCCGGTGCGGCCGCCGTCCGATCCCGCCCTCGGGCCGACGCTCGGCGCCAGCACTGGTCCGCCCGACGCTCCGCCCCCGGGCGGTGAGCCGGCCGGCTCCGATCCGGTGCCGTCGCGCCGCAAGCGGAGCCGCAAGCCGAGGAGGCCTCCCGCGAAGAAGCCGCGACGACCCCGCAGGAAGGAGTGATCATGAGCGCCATCTCGCGTCGGCCGGAAGCCGATCCGCTCTATGCCGGGCCGCGGCCCGAACGCGCCGCCTATGCCACCGGCATATTGCTCGACGCGCAGGACTTCATCGACGAGCAGACCTACCACCGCGGGCGCCTCGCCCGCGCCCTGGCGTTCCTGGCCGGCGGCGGCACGCTCGCCGGGCTCGAGGTGACGCATCGGCCGGCGGCCACCGGCCAGGCGGAGGAAATCAAGGTCGCGCCCGGAATCGCCGTCGACCGCATCGGCCGGCTCGTCGAGATTCCGCGTCCCGCCTGCCTGCGGCTCGACCGCTGGTTCAGCGGCGAGGTCGCGCGCGACGGCGGCGATACGCTGCGCACCGCCGCCTATGGCGCGCTTGCTCGCTTCATCAGCGCACGCGCTGGCGCGCTCGGCGCGCTGCCGGCACGCGCCGTGGTGGCCGACGTCTACCTGCGCTTCGTCGCCTGCGAGAACGGTTTGACGCCGAGCTTCGCCGCCGGGCCGTTCGACGCGCTGGACGCGGTCGCTCCCGCCCGGCTGCGTGACGCCTACGAGCTGCAGCTGGTCGCGCGCGCAGATCATCTCAGCGACACTTTCACCGGCCTTCCGGATCCGGGGATCGACCTCGGTGCGATCGCCGACATCGCCGCGCGCCGCGCCGCTCTGCAGGACGCGATCCTCGGCGCCTATCCCGCGAGCGGTGACGCCGGCTCGGTCGGGGCGATCGCGCCGCCGCCCGGCCACCCGCCCGGCCTCGATCCGACCGCCGTGTTTCTCGCCCGGGCGCTCGTGCCGGTTGGGCCCAATGACCCGCCGCAACGCACCGACGAAACCGTGCGCATCGACAATTTCAGCCGTCGCTTCGTCGCGAGCGAAGCGCTGCTCGCGCGCTGGGTCGGCGCCTGAACGCGCCGTCAGAGTGCACACAGAATGGAGGAGCATTCGATGATCGACTTCACCGCAGGCGCGGCGCGCGAGTTGATCGCGCCGGAAGACGTCGAGGCACTGCGTGCGACCGGCGCCCTGGTCGCGAATGCGGGGCTCGAACATACGCGCTTCTTCGACGGCAAGTTCCTCGCGGCACGCGACCTCATCCGCGACCAGCAGTATTTCCTCACCCGCGAAGCCCATCTCGGCCAGGCATCGGGAGGCGGCGTGGTCGTCGGCCTCGAGGTCAGGCGAGGCGCGGCTGCCGACGAGCTCGTGCTGACGCCCGGACACGGGCTGACGCCGGCCGGCGAGCTGACCCTGCTGCCGAATGCGCTGTCGGTCCGCATCGCCGACATTCCGCAGGCCGAGCAACTGTCTGCGCGCTTCTCCCTGTCGCGCCTGCCGCAGCCGGCGTTGCGCAACCGCACCGGCCTGTTCGTGCTGGCGCTGCGGCCGGTCGAGTTCACCGCCAATCCGATCGGCGCGTATCCGACCTCGATCACCGGCCCGCGCACGGTCGAGGACGGCGACGTCATCGAGGCCACCGCGGTCGTGCTGGTGCCGTGGACCGACGATGACGCCACCGACGCGCTCGATGCGCGGCGCGGACGGGCGGCGCGGGCGATCTTCGTCGAGAAACGGCCCAAAGGCGTTTCGGCCAATGTGCTGCCGCTGGCCATGGTCGCGCTGCAGAACAATATCGTGGCGTGGCTGGACGTGCCGATGGTGCGCCGCGAGCTCGGCGCCGACCGCGCCGACCGGCCCGGACTCGGCGCCAGCACGCGGTCGCTGGGGCTGGCGCATCTGCTGCAGTATCGGCGCCAGCTCGAAGACGAGCTGCGCAGCAATGACGGCCGCGGCTTTCCGGCGGCATCGCGCTTCGACGCGCTGCCGGCAGCCGGCCCGATGCCTCCCGCGATGATCGCCACCCGCGATTTCACCCAAAGCTACTTCCCGGCCGAGATCGACACGGAGCTCGCTCCGATCCCCGACGACGAGTTGCCGGCGCTGGTCGAGGAAGCGCTCGCGCTGCCGCCCATCGACCTCACGGTCGCGCCCACGCTGCTCGAATCCACCGCGGTGCTGGTGCTCGCGCCGGTGCCGCGCAGCCAATGGCGTGCCGTGATCACCCTGCTGCAGCAGACGGCAACCGACCCGCAAACGCGGCAGCTGGTGCCGGCCGCCGCCAATCGCCTCGCCGCGCGCAAACCGCTCGAGATTTTGCAGCGGCTGCGGCTGCCCGTGCCACTGCCGCTGCCCGTCGACACCAGCGACCCGCGCGAGCGCGAGTGGGCGCGGCTCGCCGCGCTGCCGAACCTGTGGTTCGTGCGCCGGCGCAATCTCGCCTATCGCGACGATCTTCCGGGCGTGGCCGTGCGTTTCGCCGGCCGCAACGTCGCGCTGGAAGACGTAGTCCGGCGGCGTCTCGATCCCACCAGCCTGCGCCCGCAGTTCGACGCCATCATGGACAAGGCGACGCCCGAGGTCGCCGCCGAGGTGAGCGCGCTGCTCGCCAGCCCGCGCTTCGCCACCTCGCCGGTGCTGACTGCAGCGGCGCTGGGTGAGCTCTCCCGCATCGAGACGCTCGACCGCGCCGCGGTGCTCGCCGCATCGGCGCGCTTGTCCTTGCCGGGAACGGGCGATGGGCTGCTCCGCCTAGAGCGCAGCCAAGGCGAATTGCTGAGTTCGCCCGAAGCCCTGGCGAAGATCGCCGACACGGCTGACTGGCGGGACGCCGACGTCGCGGCACGAGCGGCGAGCGACGCGGCGGTGCCCGATCTCGCCGGCGCGCTGGCGGGCCGTCCGGCCGTGACCGAAGCCGCCGCGCCGGAGCCGCGCGACGTGGCCGCACCGGCGAAGAAGCGCGCCCGGCGGCGCAAGCACGCACGCAAATCCGTGGAGAGATGACGTGAGCATCAAACCGATCGACCAGCCGTTGCCCGGCGAGCAGGTCGTCGCGCTTTCGCCCGACAGCGCCGCCGAAGCTGCCGTGGTCTGGCTCGCGCGACCCAACCTGTTCCCCGGTCGCGCGCTGACCGCGCCGACATTGCAGCGCCGGCAGCGCTGGCAGGCGGGCCGACTGGCCCTGCGCGGGCAGACGTTGACCGCCGGCACCGTGCACGGCCTCGAGGTCGGGCACGAGCTACTGCCGCCGAGCGGCGAAGGCCAGCCGCCCGGCGTGCGGCTCAGCATCGGAGCGGGCCTCGGACTCGCCGTCAGCGGCGAGGATGTCGTGCTCCCGCAACCCGTCACGCTCGATCTGCGGCAACTTCCCGTGTTCGCCGAGCCGTCGGTCGAAGTCGGACTGCCGGGCGAGGAGGCACCGCACCCGACACTGCCGACGCCGCCACCCGATCCCATCCCGCCGGCCGACGGGGGTGGCGACGATGGTCCCGGCGACGACGGAACCGGGCTGCATGCCCGCGCTTTCCTGCGCCGGCGGCTCGGTGCGCTGTTCGCCGCCGCCCCGGACGCGATCGCGCGCGTCGGCGTGCTGGTGCTGCAGCCGATCGAGATCGATCGACTGGGCGAGTTCGATCCCACCGACCCGTGCGAGCTGTGCCCCTGTGGCACGCCCGGCGACGACACCTCGTTCGAGGACTGGCGCCTCGCCGACGGCACGCGCCTCGCCTGGTACGCGTGGCCGCGCGAATGGCGGCCGCTGCCGGCGGACGGGCCGACACTGCGCAACCAGCTCGCCTGGACGATCTTCGACGCCGAGGCCCGCTTGGCGCCGGGCGACGTGCTGCCGTGGGAGCAGCTGGGGGTGCCGGTGGCGCTGATCGCGCTCGATGCGCAACTGCGGCCGCTGTTCATCGACCACGCCAGCGTGGTGCGGCACGGGGGGCATGGACGCGACCCGCGCCTGGTGGTCGGCGAGACGGAGATGTCGGCACAGTGGCGCTGCGCTCCGCTGTGGCAGGCACGGATCGAGCAGATGGCCGAGCAGATCGCCGATGCCGGCGATCCGCCGCCGCCCGCCGCTGCGCTGGCGCAGAGCTTGGCGCGGCTGCCGCCGGCCGGCCTGCTGCCGACCAATGCCCTCGACCTGAAGGTCCTGCCGCTCAACAAGGCGACCGAGAAGCTGAACAGCGATTTCTTTCCCGGGAGCTTCGAGCTCGACGCCGTGCCGGTGCCGATCGAAGGACTCGAGCTCGCCGTCCGCGAAGCCGCCGCGCTGACACCGATCGACATGACGGTGCCGGACCGCGTGCGCGTCCTCGTGCCGGTGCCGCAGGCGGTCTACGAGCCGCGCCTGCTGTACGAGGAGGTGATCGATTCCGAATTCCAGGCGACGCTCGATCGTTTCCTGCTCGTGCGCGCCCGCGCGCTGGGCGCGCGACAGGGCCTGCGCGCCAAGGTTTCGGAGCTGGTGCGCGTGGCCACTAACCGCGCCGTGCCGGTGGCGCCGCCCGAGCAGGATGCGCAGGCGCTCGAATCCGAGAGCATCGCCTCATGGAGCCCGCCGCCGGACGGCGGCGGCCATCGCGGGCTTCTGGCGGCGGGCCTGCACCAGCACTTCTTCAGCAGCGCGACATCGCGGATTTCGGTTTCGGCGGGCCAAAAGCTGTACGCGTGGGCCTATCTCGATCCGGACAACCCGCCGCGCGTGCTGATGCTGCAGTGGCACAGCGGCAGCGGCTGGGAGCACCGCGCCTATTGGGCGGCGAGCGGCGACGGCGGGCTGATCCCTTGGGGCACTGACGGCACCGTGTCGCGCGCGCGTATGGGCGACCTGCCGCCGGCCGGCCGCTGGCTGCGCCTCGAAGTGCCGGTGGCCGCGGTCGGGCTGACGCGCGCCATCGTGACCGGCATGGCGTTCACGCTGTACGACGGCCAGGCGGCATTCGGCGCGGCGGGTCGTCTGACGGCGGCTGGCGTCGAGACGGCGTGGTTCTCCGACGTGCTGCCAGCCGGCGCAGTGATGCCGGCCCCGGGCCCGGGGACCGACCCCTGGACCTTCCTGCCGCCGAACGACCTCAATGCGCCGTTCGAACCTCTCTTCGGCTTCGAAGTGGATTCTCCCGCCAACACGTCCCTCGGCCGCTATGCGGCGATCCCGAAGCTGATGGCGGATCCGGCATTGGCCGAGCTCGTCACCACGGCCGGCCAGGTCACCGGCGGCGTCCTGTCGGCGGCCGAGCGCAGCCAGCTTTCGGCACGCGGGCTCGACGGCTTCATTGCATTCCTCAAGGCACGCGCCGACCGCGCCGACAACCTCATCGACTACGGCTTCATCAAGGTTCAGACCGATACCTATCGGGTGCGCCAGCTGATCCTCGGCACCACCGCCGCGACGCGACTCGCCGTCTCGCCGGCGCTGGCCACGATCGCCGAGGCCGAGACTGCGGTTGCCTCGCAGGAGCGCATCGCCGGCTTCTTCGGCGAGCTCAAGGGCACGACCGCTCCGCGCGCCCTGGCGGCGGGGAGCGAGCCCGGTGGCGGCGGTGCGGCGCCGGTCACCGGCAGCACGAAACCGGCCGGCACGATCTCCACGCCTGCAAGCAGCCGCGTCGTGGTGCCGGGGATCGGCGACGTCTCGTTCCCGGCCGCGCAGAAGGTGAGCCAGATCGTCCAGGAAGAAGCGGAGCCGACCGAGCGCGTCCTGCCGTCGCGCAAGACGCTAGGCTACACGCCCGTCGACGTGACGGACGCCGATCCGCTCGTCGGCAAGGCGAACATCCGCACCACCAGCATTGCGCAGCGGTTGGAAGCTCCCAAGGCGCTCGAGGCGAAGGACTACACCACCTCGACGCGGCACGATGCGGTGAACGCGCTGCTGCAGTTCGCCGACCAGCTGCGCGCCGAAGACAACGGAGTCGTGCCGGGACTGTTCGCGGGCATCAACGTGTACGGCCTGGCCGACGATCCGTTCCTGCATACCGACGACGAGAAGAGCAAACGGTTCGTGCCGCTGGCGACCTTCATCGCCACGCGGTCCCGCCTCGCCGAGCTGCTGGACGTTCCCGACCGCGAGGGCGACGAGGCTGTGCATTTCTCCGACAGCGCCGACCTGTCCGACAACACCATCGCGCTCATGCGCCAGGTGGAAGGCCGCGTGAAGCTCTACCGCAACGCCATCGCGGCCTGCCAGCGTGTGCGCGACACGCTCGGCGGCGACATGACCGGCGCGCAGGCCAGTCTCGCCGCCTGGGACGACCGGCTCGCCGAAGCGCGTCAGGACGTCGCCGTCACGCGCGCGCTGATCGCCGAGGAGAACGACCGCCTCGGCGCGATCAACGCGCGGCGGACCGCGGTGCTGCAACAGGAGGTGCGCTTCCTCGCCTACATCCGGCCGCGCGAGACCAGCAACCTCCTCACTCCGCCGGCGCACCGCCTCGATCCGGGGCTGCTGGAAGCGCCGGTGCCGGCATGTCTGGCGCAGCATGCCGACGTTCCGGACGAGCTGAGCGCGATGCTGGCGGTGCTGCGCGAGGCGCCGTCCGTCTGGTTCGCCAAAGTGCCGAAGCTGATCGACCTGCTCGACCGCGTCGATCTGCTCGTGCGCACGGTACAGACCGCGCAGCTGCGCAGCCAGATCTTTGCGCTCCGGCCGCAGCCCGCACCGGCGGTCGCCACCGCCGCGCCGATCACGGCCGCGATCGCGGCAGTCCAGACGCGCCAGCGCCAGGCGGTGCTCGCGAGCCGGCAGCTCGCCGCGACGGTCAACGTCGCGCAGCTCGCCACGCTGAACTGGCGCGGCGCGCGCGATCAGGCCCAGGCCGTGGTTTCGCTCGGCGACCTGATCGACGGCGAGCACGGTCGCGGCGAGGTGGCGCGCCGCGCCGCCGAGACCTACGACCAGATGGCGCGCGTGACCGCCTGCCTGCACGCGGAATTCTCCGCCGTGCTGCCGGCGATCCGCCTCGAGTGGGCCGAGCGCCTGTCGCAATTCGACGCGGCGCCGCGTCTGCACGATCTCTCGGTGCTGCCGCGCTGGCCGCAGGTCGAATACGTCGACCGCAGGAAGATGCAGGCGTTCGTCGACTGGCTGTTCGATCAGCTCGACGCCAAGGAGCCGCGCGCGCAGGACCTGATGAACGACGTCGTGCGGATGTGCCTGCTGCTCGCCGCCGACGCTCCGATCGGGCGCATCATCGCCGGCCGGCTGCCGCGGCCGACGGTGGCGCGGCCCGGCGTGCGCATTCCGCTGACCGCCTTCGATGCGGGACGGCTGCGCGTCGGCATGCAGGCGTTGGTCTACAGCGGGCCGCAGGTGCTGGTCCGCGCCGTGGTCGAGGACATCGGCAGCGAGATCTCGGCCCGCGTCATCCAAACCGCGACAGCGGAAGTGAATCTCGGCGTCGACGCGCGCGTGCAGTTCGCCGAGACCGCCCAGGTCAGCCTCGCGCGGCCGGCCGTGACATTACGCGTCAAGGCGTTCTGAGGAGGTGTGCGGCGATGACCGCCTCCGCCGCATCGCGCCAAGTATCGCGCCAAGTATCGCGCCGAGTCCAGCGGCTGCATCTGCGGGCGCCGGACGACACGCTCGCCGGGCGCGGCGTGCGGCTGATCGAGGATGCCCTGCGCACGGCGAGCCTGCCCGATGCCGGCGCCGGCATGCTTCTGTTCCGCCGGCTGATCCTCGGACGCTTCGGCGCCGACGTCGCGCCGCAGACGCTGTCGCTCGCGCTCGAGCGGCGCATCGCCGCCTTGCGTGCGCTCGCGATCCATGCGGCGGCACCCGGCGCCGCGCAAGCGCCCGTGGTCTGGTTCCGCGACGCGCTCGAGGCGCACACGCTGCTGGCGTTGCGCATCGCCAAAGCCGAACCGGCGTATGAATGGTTCTGGCCGCTGGTCGTGCCGGCGCTGCAATCGGCCGGCAGCGCGGCGGCGCGCCTGTGCGCGGTCGTGCATTCGCTGCGGGCACGGCCCGAGGCGCCGGTCGCCTTGCCGCTGTTGGCCCGCGCGCTGGCGCAGCGCGGGCATGCCGATCTGCTGCGCGCGGCGGTCGGTGCCGCGCAGACCGCCAAGCTGCTGGATGCCGGCACGACGCAGGCCGAGCGGCAGTCGGCGCCTACGCCGGCCGCCGACGTGGCGCTGCGCGCTGCGCAAGAGCTCGCGGGCTCCCGGCGCATTGGCGGATCGGGGGCGCATGTCGGGCCACATCGGGCAAGCCCTGCGCGCGCTGCTGGCACCGCGGTGCCACATCATGAACGCAACGACTCCGCAGTCGGCAGCATCCGCCCTGCCCCGCGCGCGCCGCGCAGCGCCGGGCACGCAGCCGCGCGGCCCGAATTGGCGATGCATGCTGCCGCGCCCGAGAGAGCCGCGCAGCCCGAATTGACGATGCATGCTCCCGCGCCCTCATGCGCCGCGCATGCGCAGGAGAGCGGCACGCTCGACCAGCCGCCATGGCCCGACGGCGCCCAGACCGATGCCGGGGGCCTGTTGTTTCTGCTGCCCGTGCTGGCTCGGCTCGGCTACGAACGGTGGCTCGAGGATTCCCCACAATGGGCGCCGCTCACCATCGACCGCCGCATGCTGGCGCTCGTCTGCGCGCGCCTCGCGCTGCCGCCGCACGATCCGGCGTGGCGGCTCTGCGCCGCGCCCGCGTTGGCGTCGCCCGAGCGATTCTGCGCTCCCTCGATGTGGGCTGAAGGCATCGCAGCGTCGCGCTCCGCCTGGCGGCGTAATGCGACTGCCGACGGCACGCGGCTGTGGGATGCGAGCGGCCGCCTGCTGCTCGCGGCGTGGCCGGGCCGACGCCGTCCCGCCGCGGTCGCGTCGTTGGTGCGCGGTCGTCGCGTCGTGCGATGCGATGCCGAGACGCGCGGCGCCGATCTGACGGCGGCCGTGACCGCAGCCTGGCTCA
>Ga0081455_10007056_pt1 | contig 11924 bp, 9 predicted proteins | sample TabmetS3T2R1_FD_70207 | JGI IMG/M metagenome (GOLD analysis project Ga0081455, IMG submission 70207) | Tabebuia heterophylla rhizosphere microbial communities from the University of Puerto Rico - S3T2R1 | ecosystem: Host-associated > Plants > Roots > Rhizosphere ...
CATCAATTGCCGGTCGTTCATGCCGAGCATGCGGCCGTTGTCCAGCACCGTGGTCGAGACTTCCTTGACGCCCTGGTAGACGTTGAAGAACACGATGAAGAACACCAGCGTCACGCCGAGCGCGACCTTGGACCAGATGCCCAGCCCCAGCCACAGCGTGAAGATCGGCGCCAGCACCACGCGCGGCAGCGCGTTCACCATCTTCACGTAGGGGTCGAAGATCGCGGCGATGCGAGGCTGGCGCGCGAACCAGAAGCCGACGAGCACGCCGAGCGCCGAGCCGATCACGAAAGCGAGGATCGACTCCCACAGCGTGATGACGAGGTGCTTCCAGATCGTGCCGGTGGAAAACCATTTTATGATCTGGCTGCCGACATCGACCGGGTTGGAGAAGAAGAACGGGGGCAGCAGGATCTTTCCGAACACTGGAACGGTGGCGAAGAACTGCCACAGTGCCAGTGCGACGACGGCGACAGCGAGCTGGCAAAGCAGGAGCATGGAGCGCGACATCAGACGACCTCCGCTGCTTGCGAGGATTGCACGTAACCCTTCATCACCTCGTCCTTCAGTACACTCCAGATTTCCCGGTGCAACACGTGAAATTCCTTCTCCATGCGCACCTCGGCAATGTCGCGCGGGCGGGCCAGCGGCACCCGCCAGTCGCCGATGATCCGCGCCGAGGGACCTGCCGACATGATGACGACGCGGTCGGCGAGCGCGATGGCTTCCTCGAGGTCATGGGTGACGAACAGCACCGCCTTGCGATCGGCGTTCCACAATTCCAGCAACAGATTGCCCATGATCTGCCGGGTCTGGGCATCGAGCGGGCCGAACGGCTCATCCATGAGAAGAATCTTGGGATCGCGGATCAATACCTGCGCCAGCCCCACCCGCTTGCGCTGGCCGCCGGACAACATGTGCGGATAGCGATTGCCGAAAGCACCTAAGCCGACGGAAGTGAGGAACGCCTGCGCCCGCTGCCGCGCCTGCTCGCGCGGTGCGCCCGTGATCTCGAGCCCAATGGCGACATTGTCGATCGCGGTCTTCCAGGGAAAAAGCGCATCGGCCTGGAACAGATAGCCGGCATCGCGGTTGAGACCGGCCAGCGGCTGACCGAAAATCGCTACCTGCCCGGAGGCAGGCTTGAGCAGGCCGGCCGCGACATTGAGCAGCGTCGATTTTCCGCAGCCGGTGGGGCCGACAATGGCGACGAACTCGCCGTTCTCGACGGTGAGGCGGGCCCGCTCGACCGCGGTGTAGATGCGGGAATCCGCAAGCCGAAACGCCACGGTCGCGTCATCGAGCGCAATCGCCGCCGGTCCCGCCGCTGCCACCAGATTTCTCCCGTTTCGACAAGCCTTAGCGTCTTGAGAGAACAAGTTCAACGCGACCACGTGGCGTGGTAGTTGGATAGATCGAAAATCCGAGGCCGATTGCATGCCCGCCCCCCTCATCGCCTATGCTAACGCGACCAAGCGCTTCGACGGCGGGCGCGTGGTGGCGGTGGATGATGTGTCGCTCGAGGTGGCCGAGGGCGAATTCCTGGCCATTGTCGGCGGCTCCGGCTCGGGCAAGACCACGCTGCTGCGGCTCGCCAACCGCCTGATCGAGGCGGATGGCGGCACCATCACGGTCGAGGGCGAGGATGTGCGCGCGGCCGATCCGATACGCCTGCGGCGGCGCATCGGCTATGTCTTCCAGAGCGGCGCGCTGTTTCCACACATCAGCGTCGCCGACAATATCGGCATCACGCCGCATCTTCTGAGCTGGCCGGCGCAAGAGATTTCTTCGCGCGTCGATGAGCTGCTCGACCTCGTGCGGCTGGAGCGCGCGCCCTATCGCGACCGGCTGCCGCACGAGCTCTCCGGCGGTCAGCGCCAGCGGGTCGGCGTGGCGCGGGCGCTTGCCGCAAGGCCGCGCATCGTGCTGATGGACGAGCCGTTCGGCGCGCTCGATCCGCTCACCCGCGACGCGCTTGGCGAGGATTATCGCGAGCTGCACCGCAAGCTCGGCCTGACCACGGTCATGATCACCCATGACATGACGGAAGCGATTTTGCTGGCCGACCGCATCGCCGTGATGCGCTCGGGCAAATTGCTGGCGCAGGGCACGCCGGCCGAGCTTGCCGCGAGCCGCGACGCTTACGTCGGCGAACTCCTGAGCACGCCGCGGCGGCAGGCGGAGCGGCTCAACGAAGCGCTGCCGCGGGGCGGCGCATGAGCCTGCTGTCGGATCCGCGCTGGGGCGAGGCGCTGGCGCATCTGCCGGATTATCTCGGCAATCATGTCCGCGTCAGCGTTACCGCGCTGGCGCTCGGGCTGGCGGTGAGCCTGCCGCTTGCGATTCTCTCGCGCAATCGACCCATCCTGCGCGGCGCGCTGCTGGGCTTAGCCAGCATCGTTCAGACCGTGCCGGGGCTGGCGTTGCTCGCGCTGTTCTATCCGCTCTTGCTGGCGCTTGCCGCGATCACGCTGTCCTGGTTCGGCTTTGCCTTTTCCGCCTTCGGCTTCCTGCCGGCGGTGCTGGCGCTTGCGCTCTATTCCATGCTGCCGGTGCTGCGCAACACGATTACGGGCCTTCAGGGTGTCGACGCAGCGCTCCTCGAAGCCGCGCAAGGCGTCGGCATGACGCCGCGGCAATCGCTTGTGATGGTCGAGCTGCCGCTGGCGCTGCCTGTCATGATGGCGGGCATCCGTACCGCAGCAGTCTGGGTGATCGGCACCGCCACTCTTTCCACGCCGATCGGCCAGACCAGTCTCGGCAATTACATCTTTGCAGGTCTGCAGACGCAGAACTGGGTGTTCGTGCTGTTCGGCTGCATTGCCGCCGCGTTGCTCGCGCTGCTGGTCGACCAGTTGCTTGCGCTGATCGAAAACGGAATCCGCAACCGCAGCCGCCTGCGCGCGGCGCTGGGTGGCATCGGCATCGCGGCGCTGGTCGCGGCGACGCTGGTGCCATCGATGGCGCGATCGTCATCCACCTACATCGTCGGCGCAAAGACCTTTGCCGAGCAATATGTGCTTTCGGCGCTGATGGCGCAGCGGCTGCGCGCGGCGGGGCTGTCGGCGGCCTCGCGCGAAGGACTCGGCTCCAACGTGATCTTCGATGCGTTGGCATCAGGCGATATCGACGTCTATGTCGATTATTCCGGCACGCTTTGGGCCAACCAGTTCCATCGCACCGATATCAAGCCGCGCAGCGAACTGCTCGCCGAGTTGAAGACCATCCTGGCCAAACAGAACATCACCCTGCTCGGCGAGCTCGGATTTGAAAATGCCTATGCGCTGGTGATGCCGCGCAAGCGCGCGGCCGAGCTCGGCATCAAGAGCATCGCCGATCTCGCCGCGCGCGCATCGACGATGTCGATCGCCGGCGACTACGAGTTCTTCTCCCGGCCGGAATGGGCCGCACTCCGGACGGCCTATGGGCTTTCCTTCCGCGGCCAACGAACCATGCAGCCGGACTTCATGTATGCCGCGGTCGCATCTGGCGAGGTCGACGTCATCGCCGGCTATACCAGCGACGGGCTGATCGCGAAATACGACCTCGCGGTGCTGGAGGATCCCAGGCGAGCGATCCCGCCCTACGACGCGATTGTGCTGCTGGCGCCCAAGCGCACCGGCGATGACAAGCTCAAGGCCGCGCTGCAGCCGCTGCTGGGAAGGATCGATATTGCCGCGATGCGCGAGGCAAACCTGCGCGCGGCGGGAAACGATGCGGCATCCTCGCCCGATGCGGTGGCGCGGTGGCTGTGGGAGAAGGTGGGGAAGTAGTAACGATCCGTAGGGTGGGCAAAGCCAACGGGTCGCGCGAATGCGCGCCCGATGACAGGCTCCGCGTGCCCACCCTCAAGAGCACGGACCGTAAAGGTGGGCACGGCGCAAACGCGCCTTTGCCCACCCTACAATTCCCTCTACAGCCCCTTGATCAATCCCGCGTCGATCAGGAGCCGGTTGAAGCGGCGCGCCTCGGCGCCCTTGCTGCAGGCATAGAACACGCCCTTGCAGCGGAGCATGATGCTCTTCTGCTCGGCAAAGGACGGATCGAGCGGCACGCCGGCGGCGTCCTGGATTGCGATGGGCAGGTAAGCGGCATCCAGTTTCTCGAGCGCCGACGACATATCCCTTGGACTGAAGTTGACGGTGTCGATTGCGTAATAGGTCGAGAAATACCTGATGTCGGCGGCCATGAGCCGCTTGGCCAGATCCGCGCGGTCGATGCCGGGCTCGATCAGCTTTTGCGAGATCGCCGGCTGGTGGTCGCCGAAGCGCACGATCAGGAAGGATTCATCCGGATAGTCGCGCTTCAGCTGCGCGACGAATTCGCCGTAGTCGCGCGCGGTGACGGCTTGCCGGCGGATGTATTCGTCGGTCTCGGCGCTGTTGCCCGGCGGCTTCCAGTCGGGCGTCAGCTCCGGCTTGTAGACGTCGGTCCAGGGGAAGTGATTGGCCGTCAGATAAAGGAACATGAAGACCGGCGCGCGCGACGGTTGCTCGCGCGCAAAAACCTTCAGCGCCTGGTCGAAGTAGAAACTGTCGGGCTGCATGTCCTCGTTGACGCCCATGCCAGCCATGTCGATGAACTCCTCGACACCGGTCGCCTTCTGGAAGGTGCGGGCGCTGAGGAAATCGCCGTAGGTCGGATAGAGCGAGACGGTCCTGTAGCCGCAGCGTTGCAGCGCGGCCGGCAATCCGCGGGTCACCCGGCCGGCCGCGATCCGCGTCACGTAAAACTTGAGGTCGCCGAAGGAGCGCGCCGAAAGGCCCGTCATCACGTTGAATTCGGTGTACCAGGTGGGCCCGCCGGTCGCCTCCGCCACAAAGCTGCGCTGCTTGCCGTCGGCGGACTTGAAATAGTCGGTGTAGCCCGCCGGCACCTTGGTGCCCGGCGCAGCGGTGATGTCAAAACTGGATTCATCCAGCATCATGATGATGTGCGGGCGCTTGACCTTGGTGTCGCAATCCGCCGGCGGCGGAAGCACGACCGGCGCTGCGGCATGCGCGCCGCGCGCCAGAGGCAGCGCGGGCTGCGACGGCGGATCGGCTTCGATCCACCCGGTCGACGTCAGGCGCGACACCGCGACCACGCCAGAGCGCGCTAGGTTGGAAATGTGGTTGACGCCCTGGAACGGCTCCCAGGGTTTTTCGGGCACGGCGACCGTCATCGCCGAGATCGAGACGGTGGCAAACGCAAGCAGCGCAAGCGACACCTTGCGGCTGACCCGGAACGGATCGGTGCGCCAGATCAGCCACAGCACCGGAACGGCAGCGATGGCAGCACACAGCAGCGGCAGCTTCAGCCTGGGAAATACCGAGAGCAGGAAGGAAAAGGTGTCGCGATCGATGATCAGGAAATCAAGGAATGTGATCGAGAGCTGCAGAATGTCGAACTTGAAGCGCGAGAGCGCGATCAGCAGCACGGTCACTATCAGCGACAGCGCCGCTGCGATGCCCGGCCGCGGCAGGAAGACCAGCACCAGGCAGTTGGCGAACAGCCAGGCGAGCAGCGAGAGCGTGATCGCGAAAGGCCCGTATTCCGTGGTGAACAGCGCATAGAGCGCGCTGAGGTGCAGGACGGCGACGCAGGCAATGCCGATGGCGTTCCGCCAGCTAAAGCGCCGGCCGGCTTCCCTTCCCGCCTCGGCTTTGCCGGCTTCCGGCATTCGCGCCCCTCTATTCTGTTGTTAGAGGTTCTTCACAAAACCCGCTTCGATCAGCAGACGATTAAACCGTCGCGCTTCAGCGCCGTCCTTGCAAGTGTAGAACAGGCCCTTGCAACGCAGCATGATGTTCTTCTGTTCCTCGAACGAGGGATCGAGCGGAATGCCGGCGGCTTCCTGCACCACCAGCGGCAGATAGGGTGCCTCGACCGCGTCCATGATCGCCGGGCTCTTCACCGGCTGGAAGTTCACGGCGTCGATCGCGTAGTAGGTCGTGAAGTAGCGCGGATCGTAAGTGTCGAACTTGCGGGCGACGCTGGCTTCATCGAGGCCGGGATCGAGCAGGTTGGAGGAAAACTCCGGCTGGTGATCGCCATAGCGCACGATCAGGAACGGCTGGTCGGGGAACTTCTTCTTCAGCTCAGCGAGGAAATTCTTGTATTGCTCGGCGCTCAGCGCCTGCCGGCGCAGATATTCGTCGACGACGGGCGCGTTGCCGGGCGCGCGCCAGGATGGCAAGAGGTCCGGGCGATACTTCGTCTCCCAGGGGAAGTGATTGGCGGCGAGATAAACATACGTGAACAGCGGCGTCTTGGCCGGCTGCTCGGCGATCAGCTTGACCGCCTTGTCGTAGAAGAAGCTGTCGGGCTCGGTGCCCTTGGCGCCGAGATCCTTGGCGTCATAGAAGTGCTGGATGCCGGTCGTGGTGTGGAAGCCGCGTGCGCTCATGAAGGCGCCATAGGCCGGATAGAGCGACACTGTGCTGTAGCCACAGCGGCGCAGCGCCAGCGGCAGGCCGCGCTCGACGCGGCCTGAGGCGATGCGGGTGACGAAATAGGAGAAGCGGCCGAACGAGCGCGAGGACAGCCCGGCCAGCACGTTGTATTCGGCAAGCCAGCTGGAGCCGCCGCTGCTTTCGGCGACAAACTTGCGTTCCCTGCCGTCGAAGGACTTGAAGTGGCTGCCATAGCCTGCGGGCACCCTGACATCAGGTGCCCCGCGGACGTCCCAGCTGCTCTCATCATGGATCAGGATGATGTGGGGGCGGCGACCGGCGACGTGGCAGGAATCCTCCAGCGGCATTTTCAGCCGTTCGCCGAGCGCTGCATCCGATTGCATGAAGCCGTAAGCGGAGAAGTCGGAAACCGCGGTCACGCCCGACAGCGCGAATTTGGAGAGATATCCGTCGTCGTAATAGCCGCGCCAGGATTCATCCGGCCAGATGACGGCGTAACCCGTCAGCGCGGCGGTACATGCCAAGAGACCGGCGGCGGCCGGCAGGCGGCGGATGCGGAACGGATCGAGCCACCACAGCGCGTACATCAGCGGCAGGATGACGATGGCAGCGAGCACTACGCTCCAGCGCAGGTTCGGGAAGATCGTGAACAGGAACGCCGCGGTGTCGCGGTCGATCAGCATCAGGTCGAGGAAGTTCGCGGTCATCTGCACGATGTCGTGCTTCAGCCGCGACAGCAGCACCAGCACCACGACCAGCGTCAGCGACAGCGCGCCCGACAGCGCCGGCCGGCGCAACAGCGTGATGAAGGAGAAATTGAGGATGCCCCAGGCGAGCAGGAAGCCGACGCGCGAGCCGAAATCGGTCTCGGTGCGCAGCATGATGACGAGCGCCGCCAGATGCGGCATTGCCACCGCGAGCAGGCGCCAATAGCCGATCGCGGCAAGGCCCCGTGCAACGACGGTAGTGGCGGACGGACCGGTATCTGGCGCGGGCGCCATGGGTTGGAACGCAACGGGACCCGGGGCAATGCCAAGGCCTTTTCTGGCGACGGCCAGGAGGCGCGCGCTGCGGCCGGTATTCACAGCGTGTCACAAAACCGTAGTGGAAACGTCATGAACACGCAATGAATTCACTGACTTAGACGTTCGGCTCGGTAAATTTGCGGGTTCAGGTGTGGCCGGAACGCCGCGCAATGCCTGACATGAAGAGGTCAAGGATGCTTTCCGCAGTGCGGTCGACCTCCGCTTCCACGACGCCCCAGCGCGGGAAGTGCCCGTCGATCGCCATCCGGGCAAAGCCATAGACCAGCGCGCGACCGCCGATCAGCACCTGCTTCAGGTCGGACGTGGCGAGCTGTCCCCTGGCGTAGGCGTTCCGCAGGATCCGCTCGGACAGGGCGATCACCTCGGCATTGTCGGCCGAGACGGCGGCCGACTTGTCGTGGTCGAAGAGGCGGCGGCTGGAAATAACCTCGAAATGGGTGGGGTTGCGCGTCGCCCAGCGCAGAAAGGCAAGCCCGAGGCAGCGGAATTGCTGCAAGGGATCGTCGGCCGGCGCCCTGGCCAGCGCGTGGTCGATCTCAGCCCGGAACCGCCGCTGCGCCTCCTCCGCCACCGCCGCCAGCAAGGCTTCGCGGCTCGCAAAATGCCGGAACGGCGCCCCCGGCGAGACCCCGGCGCGGCGGGCGGCCTCGCGGACGCTTAGCCCCTCCGCGCCGCCCTCGCCGACTAGCTCGAAGGCCGCGTCGACCAGCACCCGGCGAAGATCGCCATGATGGTAGGGCCGCGCCGCGGCCGTACGGCGAGAGGCCGGACGCCGGGGCTTTGCGGCGCGTCTGGGCGTGGATGACTTGCCGGTTCGAGGCATGACCTTTTCCTAGCATCACCGCCTTGTGAATGTAAGCACCGATTACACGGATTGACCGCCGCTTCCATCCTCGATGTAACTACCGATTACATTCAATCGGAGGGGATCATGACCGCATACCGGCAGAGCTGGTTCGAAGGCTGGCGGCTGTTTGCCGTGCTCGCGCTGGCGCTCACCGCGCTGTGCATATGGATCGCCGGCATGCGCGGCTTCGAGGTCGAGGGCGTGCGCATGGTGATCCGCTTCACCGCGCGCACCTCGCTGCTGTTCTTCTGCCTCGCCTTCTCCGCCGCGGCGCTGGCAAGGCTGTGGCCGAATGCGTGGACGCGCTGGCAGCGCCGCAACCGCCGCTATCTCGGCGTCACCTTCGCCGCCTCACACGGCCTGCATGCGCTGGCGATCGTCAGCTTCGCCATCATGGACCCCGTCGGCTATGCGGCGGCGACGTCGGCCGCCTCCTACATTTTCGGCGGTATCGGCTATGCCTTCATCATCGCGATGACCGTGACCTCGTTCGACCGCACAGCGCAGGCGCTCGGGCCGCGCGCCTGGCGCGCGCTGCACCTCACGGGCGGTTACTATCTGCTATTCCAGTTCATGGTGAGTTTTGGCAAGCGCATTCCCGACATGCCACTCTATGCGCTGTTCCTGATCCCGCTGGTCGCAGTGTTCGTGCTGCGTATGGTCAGCATGGCCGCCAAGGCTGCGCCGCGGCCGGCGCAGGCGGGGTGACGTCGCGCTGTTGTGCGCCGGCGGCTCACGTCGCCGGTGGCAGCAGGCCGAGGCGCTTGGCGATGATCCGGTCCACGGTGCGCTTGGGCAGCAACGTCCCCAGCAAATATCGCAGCTTGTCCGGAGCGATGTGGTAACGCACCTTGGGATTCGGCAGCGTCAGCGCATCGTAGACGCGCTCGGCGATCGTCTCGGCTGGCAGCCCGATGGCCTCGAGCTCGTGCATGTAAGCGCTGGCCCTTTCCAGCGCCGGCAAATAAGGCGAGTTCTGATAGCGGGAGAGATCGGCCGCCTCCTGCCCCTTGCTCCAGATCGGCGTCTTCACCGGCCCGGGCGCGATGATGATGACGTCGATGCCGAACAGCATCAGCTCGCGGCGCAGGCTCTCCGAAAAGCCCTCGATCGCGTGCTTGGATGCCGAATAGGCGGAGGTCAGCGGGCCGCCGCTCTTGCCGGAGACGGAAGAGATCATGACGATCCGGCCGGGCGGGCCCTTCAGCGACTTATCGACGCCGAGCATCGGGCCGAAGGCCTGGGTTGCGATAATGGGGCCGATCACGTTGACGTCCATCTGGCGGCGGAATTCATCAGCGGCCAGATGGAGCACGGGGCCGGGAACCGCAATGCCGGCATTGTTGACGAGGCCGGCGAGTTTTTCGCCGTTTAGCGCCGTGCGCACCTCGCGCGCGGCAGCCAGCACGGCCGGCTCGTCGGTGACGTCGAAAATCAGGGGTGTGAAATTGGCGCCGAATTCGCTTTTGAGCCGGTCCGCATCGGCCTGCTTGCGGACGCTGCCGAATACGCGGAATCCCTTGTCCAGCAGCAGCTTTGCGGTTGCATGTCCGATACCGGTGGAAGCACCGGTGACGACGACGGATTTCATGGTGTTCGCTCCCCTCTGCCTTTCCTAAAGCGCGATGAGATTGGGATGAATCAACATCGCGCTTTAGGTTATTGTTTGAGCATGATCTTTTCGGAAAACCGCTGCACACTTTTCCGGATCATGCTGCAGTTTCTGTACTGGGTGGCGAGGGCGCAAGTGGTAGGAATCGAAGTTAACGCTTTGTTGTTTTGCGTAAAAAAGCCCGCCGGCCTGCAAGCGCACGTTAAGTGTGCGTTTTCTTATGTATTTCTACGGGGTTCCCGCTTAACGCGGGCGTAAGGCTCGCGCTGCGATGGTCGGTGCAACGAAGCCAGAAGCAACGGACCGGCTGACCAGTGCAACAGCCCGCCTACTCCATCATTTCCGAACTCGAGGATGCCGTCTCCGGCGGCTCGTCGGCAAAGCGCGTCTCGACGCTGCGGCGGGTCACCGATCTGTTCCTGCATGACGGCGAGCGGCTGTCCGAGGAGCAGGTCAAGGTATTCGACGAGGTGCTCTGCTTCATGATCGCACGGGTCGAGACCCGCGCGCGGGCCGAGCTCGCCCGGCGGCTGGCGCCGATCGACTACGCGCCCTTCGAGGTGATCGAGCATCTCGCCTTCGACGACGAGATCGAGGTCGCCGCCGACGTGCTGACCAATTCCAGCCGGCTCGGCATCGAGGCGCTGGTCAAGATCGCCAGCACCAAGGGCCAGGACCATCTGCTCGCGATCTCCGGCCGGGCCAACCTGCCCGAGGCCGTCACCGACGTGATCGTCGACCGCGGCGAAGGCAAGGTGATCCGGCGGCTTGCCAACAATGCCAGCGCCCGTTTCTCCGAAGCCGGCTATTCCGGCATGGTCGCGCACGCCGAGGGTGACGACCAGCTGACCGAAATTCTGGGCCTGCGGCTCGACCTGCCGGCCAAATTCCTCCGCGACCTGTTGCGGCGGGCCAAGGACGCCGTGCGCGACCGGCTGATGGCGATCGCCCCGCAATCCGTCAAGGACGAGATCCAGCGGGTGCTCAGCGAGATCGGCGGCCGGGAGCCGAAGACCCCTGCCCGGGATTTTTCCGTTGCCGAGCAGCTGGTCAAGCTGATGAAGCAGCTCAACGAGCTCAACGAGGCCGCAATCGTCAAGTTCGTCGGCAGCGGCAAGTTCGAGGAGGTCGCAGCTGCGCTCGCCGTGCTCAACGACGTCCCGACCGAGCTGATGGCCCGCGTCCTGGAAGGCAGCCGCGCCGACCTGCTGCTGATCCCCTGCAAATCCGTCGGGCTCGACTGGACGGTGGTCGACAGCATTCTGCGCCACCGGCCGGTGGTCCCGCGGATCGACGACAAGACGATCTGGCAGGCGCACCGCGACTATGGCCGGCTGTCGCGCGAGACCGCGCAGCGCACGGTGCGCTTCTGGCAGCTGCATAACCGGATCGAAAAGTAGGTCCGCGCAGGCAGCGCGCAAGAATTTGGATTAGCTCTCAGCTTTTGATCTCTCGCGCGGTGCTTGAAGCGCCATCGCACACTTTCAGCTCGCGAGAACGCAGATGAATCTTCCGGCCTTTGACTCGGACGGCGTTCAGCTTTTTGGATTCAAGGGATCACGCGAAACGACTTCACAGCAAGAATGTGGGTGAAGTCTCAGTTCTTCGTTTCGGCCGATGCGACGCGCTCAAAATGCGCGGCCGAGAAATCAGTTCAAATAAGAAAAGGGCGAGACCGCCTTGCGATCTCGCCCGAATATGCCGCCTAGCGCTTAAGACTTCGTATCGGCTCAGTTCTTGGTCTTGTCCACCAGGGCGCCCTTCTTGATCCACGGCATCATGTCGCGCAGCTTGGCACCGATCTCCTCGATCGGGTGTTGCGCGAGCTTGGCGCGGGTGGCCTTGAACGAGGTCTGGTTGACCTTGTTCTCCAGCATCCAGTCGCGGGCAAACTTGCCGGACTGGATGTCGGCCAGCACCCTGCGCATCTCCTTCTTGGTCTCGTCGGTGACGATGCGCGGGCCGGTGACGTATTCGCCGTATTCGGCGGTGTTGGAGATCGAGTAGTTCATGTTGGCGATGCC
>Ga0081455_10007057_pt1 | contig 11924 bp, 10 predicted proteins | sample TabmetS3T2R1_FD_70207 | JGI IMG/M metagenome (GOLD analysis project Ga0081455, IMG submission 70207) | Tabebuia heterophylla rhizosphere microbial communities from the University of Puerto Rico - S3T2R1 | ecosystem: Host-associated > Plants > Roots > Rhizosphere ...
GTGGCGCGCGACCGCCCGGGCGAACGGGATCATCCGCAGCACGGCACCGTTCCAGGGACGGGTCGGCGCCTGGCTGCGCGCCTTGCCGCCGTGCAGCACCAGCACCACGGCCCGGGGCGGGGTGCGCGGCTCGTGCACGCGCAGGGTCGGACCGTCGAGCACGGTCAGCTCATCGCGAGCACGTGGTGCTCGGTGCCGGGACCGCGCGCTGGATCAGGTAGGCGTTGACCTTGGCGTCGATGCAGGCGTTCTGCCCGTAGGACGTGTGGCCCTGCCCGTTCCAGGTCAGCAGTACGCCGGTGCGCAGCGTGGCGGCCAGGTGCACCGCGCCGATGTAGGGGGTGGCCGGGTCGTGCAGGTTGCCCACGACCAGGATCGGCGGCGAGCCGACGGCCGTCTCCTGCGGCACCGGGTGGCGGGCCTTCGGCCAGGACTGGCACTGGAACAGGCTGATCGCCGACCAGAGCCCGAACAACGGGTACTTCCTCGCCCATTGCGTGGCGGCCGTCTTGATCTGGGCGTCGGTCGGGTCGCTCTTCTGGTCGTTGCAGCTCACGACCTGGAAGACGTCCAGCAGGTTCGAGTAGTGGCCGTCGTCGCCCCGCTCGCTGTAGCGGTCGACCAGGCCCAGCAACCCGGCGGCGTCGCCGTGCTGGGCGTCGATGAGCGCCGTCCCGAGCTCGGGCCACAGCTGCTCGCTGTACAGCGCCGACACCGCCGCGTACAGCACGATGCCGCCGGTGGCCTTGCGGGTCTCGCCGGGCTCGGACGAGGCGATCGGCTCGGCGTTCGCCTTCTTCTGCAGCGCGGCGACCGCCTTGCGCGGATCGCCCAGGGGCTGACAGGCCGGTCGCTTGCGGCAGTCGGCGGCGAACTGGTCGAAGGCGTTCTCGAAGCCGCCGATCTGCTGCTCGTTGGACGTGAGCGCGTTGCCCACCGTGGCCGGGTCCACCGCGCCGTCGAGCACCGCCACCCGGATCCGCTTCGGGAACAGGTGGGCGTACACGGCACCGAGCTCGGTGCCGTAGGAGAAGCCGAGATAGTTCAGCTGCGTGTCGCCGATCGCGGCCCGGATGCGGTCCATGTCCTGGGCCGTCTCGACGGTGTTGTAGTGGGCCAGCTGGCTGCCGTACTTGGCCGTACAGCTGTGCGCGAACACGGCGGCCTGCTGCTTGGCCGCCCGCAGCCCGGCTGTGGTTCGCACGTCGGCGTCGAACGCGAGCGCCTTGGTCTCCTCGGCGTCGGTCTGGCAGCGGATCGGCGCGGAAAGGCCCACCCCGCGCGGGTCGAAGCCGATCAGGTCGAAGTGGCGCAGGACGTCCTCGGACAGCGACGCGGCCAGGCTGATCGCCAGGAACACGCCGGACGCGCCGGGGCCGCCCGGATTGACCACGAGCGAGCCGAGCCGCTGCGGCTGGTCGCGGAAGTGCACGCGGATGACCTGGATGTTCAGCTTCGGGCCGTCGGGGTTGGCGTAGTCGACGGGCACCGGCAACTGCCCACAGCTGAACTGCAGCTGCTGGCGGCGCGCTTCGGGGATGCCGGCAGCCGACAGGTTGAACAGCCGGGCACAGTCGCTGAACGCGATCGTGGCCGACGAGCCGCCCGGGCTGGGGGTGGTGCTCTGCACCGGCGACGTCGACGCGGGCGGATCCACGGCCGTGCCGTGGCCACCGGTGTTGCGAGTGCATCCGGCGAGCACGCCGAGCACGGCCAGGAGGGTGATCAGGATCAGGCGGGCGCGGTGCGGCGGCGACGGCACGCAGAGCACGCTACAGACGCACGCTGGGTGACGCCGGTCCGGGCGCCTGGTGGCCTGGTCAGCCGTACCGGTCAGAATGAGCCGATGAAGCTGCCCGTGATGCCGCCGGTCGCTCCGATGCTCGCCAAGTCCCGGCCGACGATCCCGCCCGGCATGTCCTACGAACCCAAGTGGGACGGCTTCCGGTCCATCTGCTTCCGCGACGGAGGAGAGGTGGAGCTGGGCAGCCGCAACGAGCGGCCGATGACCCGCTACTTCCCCGAGCTGGTGGCGGCGCTGCAGTCCGAGCTGCCCGAGCGGTGCGTCGTCGACGGCGAGATCGTGATCGCCACGGACGATGGGCTGGACTTCGACGCGCTCCAGCAGCGCATCCACCCGGCGGCGTCGCGCGTGACGATGCTCAGCGAGAAGACCCCGGCCTCGTTCATCGCCTTCGACCTGCTGGCGCTCGGCGACGACGACTACAGCGAGCGGCCGTTCGCCGACCGTCGCGCCGCACTCGTCGACGCCCTGGCCGGCGCCGGCCGGTCGGTGCATCTCACGCCGGCCACGACCGACCACGAACTCGCGCAGCGGTGGTTCACCGAGTTCGAGGGCGCGGGGCTGGACGGCGTGGTGGCCAAGCCGCTCGAGGGCACCTACCAGCCGGACAAGCGGGTGATGTTCAAGATCAAGCACGAGCGCACCGCCGACTGCGTGCTGGCCGGGTTCCGCTGGCACAAGACGTCCACCGACGAGCAGCCCCTGCTCGGCTCGATGTTGCTGGGCCTCTACGAGGGTGATCACCTGCAGCACGTCGGGGTCATCGGGGCGTTTCCGGCGGCCCGGCGGGCCGAGCTGGTCGACGAGCTCGAGCCTCTGCTGCTGGCCGATGGCGACGACCACCCGTGGCGGGAGTGGGCCAACGCCGAGGCGCACACCGAGGGGCGCCGGCTGCCCGGAGCGGTCAGCCGCTGGAACGCGACCAAGAACCTGTCGTTCGTGCCGCTGCGCCCCGAGCGGGTGGTCGAGGTCAAGTACGAGCACATGGAGGGCAACCGGTTCCGCCACCTGGCCCACTTCGTGCGCTGGCGCCCGGACCGCGAGCCCCGCTCGTGCACCTACGAGCAGCTGGAGCAGCCGGTCAACTTCCAGCTGAACGACATCGTGCCGGGGCTCGGCCCGAGCCGCTGATCGGCCCGAGCCGCTGATCGGTCAGAGCGCGAGCGCGGCCTCGGCGGCCAGCCAGAACAGCCGCTCGCGGGCCGCTCGCGCCGACATCCAGCCCCGGTCGTCCCACGTCTCGCCGGCGAGCGTGTCGCCGGCGATCAGCAGCTGGCCGAACGTCACCTCGCGGTAGCGGGCCACCGCGAACAGGGCCGCGGCCTCCATCTCGACCACGACGCAGCCCTCGGCCACCCGGCGCTCGGCGCGGGCTCGGGTCTCCCGGTACAACGCGTCGGTCGTCCAGCTGCGCCCGACCAGGTGCGCGACGTCGTGCCGGGCCAGCGTGTCGCGCAGGATGGCCACCGCGTGCGGGTCGGCCTCGATCACCCGGGCCGGTGCGACGTAGTGGTGCGAGGTGCCCTCGTCCCGGACGGCGCTGTCGACCACGACCGGATGGCCCAGGTCCAGTCCGGGCAGCAGGGCTCCGGCGCCGCCGCACGCGACGAACCGGCGGCCGCCCATCGCGATGACCTCCTCGAGGAAGCCGGCCGCCAGCGGCGCACCGACCCCGGGCTGGTACACGGCCAGCCGCTGACCGGACAGCTCGATCTCCCAGATCGGGTTCTTGCCGGCTTCGCTGGTCAGGGTGGCGACGCGTCGAGCCTGGCCGGCGACCAGGTCGGTGACGATGTCGCCGAAGAAGCACAGCACCACTCGCTCGGGCATCGTCGCGTTTGGCGCGACGACGCGTCCCGGCTCGATGATGCCGGCCGAGCCCAGGTCGTCCTCGAACAGGGGCAGCTCCATGTCGGCCGTCACCGTCGGACCAGGTAACGGCAGAACAAGGCACCGTCCTCCTCGAGCAGCCCGTCGAGGGACAGCGCGTGGTGTCCGACCAGGTCGAGCGGCCAGCTCGTCCCGGACGAGATGCGCCCGGGTCCCGGTCCGGCCAGGCGCGGGCTGAGGGTCAGGCACAGCTCGTCGACCAGCCCGGATCGGGCCAGATCGGCAAACAGCGTCGGCCCGCCCTCGCACACGATCCGGGTCAGGCCGCGGTCGGCCAGGGCCGCGCGGGCGGCACCCAGGTCGACAACGTCGTCGCCGCAGATCACGACGTCGGCCCGCTCCTGCAGCACGGCGCGGATGCCCGGGTCGGCCGCGGCGCAGGTCAGCACGATGGTGCGTGGCCCGTCGTCGCCGAACAGCCCGCTGGTCGGGTCGAGCTGCAGCGACCGGCTCACCACGGCGGTGGGCAGCTGCTCGGTCAGCCCGAACCGCCGGCGGAGGGCCCGGCGCCCGGCGCTGAGCGTGACGACGGCGTAGCCCTCCAGCCGGGCGGTGCCGGCGCCGACCAGGACGACGTCGGCCAGGTCGCGCAGCACGGCGAATACCCGGTTGTCGCCGGGCGTCTGCAGCCCGCGGGACAGCCCGGCGACGGTCACCGCGCCGTCGACGCTGCTGACGAAGTCGGCCCGCACGCCGCCTCGGTCCAGCCAGTGCCGCGCGTAGTGCTCGTGCACGTCGACGTCGGCGGCCGGCTCCGGAATGAACGCGCGCATGCCACATATCCCAGCACGTACCCTCGGGCGAGTGGCGAAGCGTCGTGCGGTGGCCGTCCCCGGCTATGTCGAGGACGTGCTGGACGCTGCGCTGGACAAGGCGCTGCGCATCCAGCGGCCGGTGATCATCGCCTACCTGAACCGGGTGCGCGACCGCCACCGCGACGCGACGCCCGCCGAGGTGGTGCGGCAGTTGGAGCGGCGCTACCTGGTGGCGGTCGCCGCGGTTGGCGCGGCCTCGGGTGGAGCCGCCGCCGCGCCCGGGGTGGGCACCGGGGTGTCCCTGGCGTCGGCCGCCCTGGAGATCTCGGCGTTCGTCGAGGCGACGGCGCTGTTCGCGCTGGCCATGGCCGAGGTGCACGGCGTCCGCATCGACGACCCGGAGATCCGGCGGGCTCTTGTGCTGGCCATCCTGGTCGGCGACGCCGGCGTGGAGGCGGCCGAGCTGGCCGTGGCCGGCGCCGGTTCCCGGTGGGGGCTGATCCTGGCCCGCCGCGCCCCCGACGAGACGATCAAGCGGATCAACCACGTGCTGGGCCGGCACCTGTTCACCAAGTTCGGCACCAAGCAGGGCGCGCTGATGCTCGGGCGGGCGCTGCCGCTGGGCATCGGCGCCAGCATCGGTGCGGCCGGCAACGCGGCGCTCGGCCGGGCGGCGATCGTTGCCTCCCGGCGCATCTTCGGCGGGCCGCCGGACAAGCTGCCGCCCCGGGTCATCGACGGCGAGGTGGCCGAACCTGCCGACCGGCCCGCCCTGGACGGGAAGGGCCCCGCGGGCTGATCCGGAAATCGCTGGCTTCGGGGCGTTAGGGTCGAATCAGCACGTGGTTGCGCCTAGGGTTCCGCCGACCGCCCGCCCGGTACTACACAACCAGGGCGGCCGGGTCCGGACCGAGCGGCGCCAGGGCAGATCGCGGCCAGCGGTCCGGCTCCACACCTGACGGGAGAAAAGCCCCGAGGGCTTCATCCGTCGTGCCCGCCCGCGGGCACCGACCGAAGGAGCCGTCCCGGTGCCCCTCGCCCTGGCCCATTCCGCCGCCGAGTCCGCGGTGCCCGCATCCGTTCTGGTCGCGGTGCTGCTCGCCGCCGTGGTGCACGCGCTGTGGAACGCGCTGGCCCACTCGATCACCGACCGGCTGGTGGGCCTGGCCCTGATGGGCACTGCCACCGTCGCCGGCGGCGCGGTGCTCGTGCTGATCGCCCCGGCGCCGGCCGCCGCGAGTTGGCCCTACATCGCCGCCTCGGCCGCGACGCACATCGCCTACAGCGTGCTGCTCATGCGCAGCTACGCGCTGGGCGAGTTCGGGCAGGTCTACCCGCTCGCCCGCGGTACCTCGCCCTGGCTGACCGCCGTCTCGGCGGCGGTGTTCGCGCACGAGACGCTGACCGCGACGCACCTGGCCGGCGTGCTCGTCGTGTCGGTCGGGCTGGCCAGCCTCGTCCTGGCCGGCGGCCGGCCCGACAGAAACGAGTTGCCGGCTATCGGGGCGGCGCTGCTCACCGGGGTCACCATCGTCGCCTACACGACCCTGGACGGAATCGGCGTGCGCCACGCGGGTACCTCGGTGGGCTACGCCGGTTGGCTGTTCCTGTTGTACGGGCCGGTGCTGCCGGCGATCGCGGTGTACGCCCGGCGGGAGAAGCTGTGGTCGCAGACCCGTCCGCACCTGTTCGCGGGGCTGACGGGCGGGGCGCTGTCGCTCGCGGCGTACGGGCTGGTGCTGTGGGCCCAGACGCGCGGCGCCCTGGCCCCGATCGCCGCCCTGCGCGAGTCGAGCGTGATCGTCGGGGCGATCATCGGCGCGGCCGTGTTCCACGAGCGGTTCGGCCGCTGGCGGATCGTGGCCACCGTGCTGGTCGCCGGCGGCATCGTGATCATGAACCTCTGACGATCGCCGCGGACTCGGCCCCCAGCCGCAACCCGGCCTCGGCGGGGCCGGTGGCCAGCACGATGTCGCCCGCGACGTCGAGGGTTCGCGGCTCGCCGGCCAGGTTGGCCACCACCCGGAACGCGCCTCGATGCACGACCAGCCAGCGGGCGTCCTCGTCGAAGTCGACGCGCACGTGATCCAGGCGCGGGTCGCGCAGGTCCGGCTCGGCGGCGCGCAGCGCGATCAGCTGCCGGTACAGGTCGAACAGCTCGCGATGCCCGGGGGAGTCGAGCTCGTCCCAGTCCAGGATCGCCGAGCGATAGGCCTGCGGGTCCTGCGGATCGACCATGCCGGAGGGGTCCCAGCCGTGCTTGCGGAACTCGTCGACGCGACCCGGCCCGGTGACCGCGGCCAGGTGGGCCTCGGGGTGCGAGGTGAAGAACGGCCAGGGCGTGGACGCCGCCCACTCCTCGCCCATCCAGAGCATCGGCGTGAACGGCGAGGTGAACAGCAGCACGGCGCCGACCCGCAGCAACCCCGGCGACGTGATCGCCGGCAGCCGGTCGCCGGCCGCCCGGTTGCCGACCTGGTCGTGGTTCTGCAGGAACGCCACGAACCGATACCCCGGCGTATGGCGCCGGTCGACCGGACGTCCGTGCACCTTCTCGCGGAACGTCGAGTAGGTGCCGTCGTGCAGGAACGCCGCCGTCCATACCTTGGCGAACACCGACAGCGGGCCGAAGTCGACGTAGTAGCCCTGCCGCTCACCGGTCAGCATCGCGTGCAGCGCGTGGTGGATGTCATCGTCCCACTGCGCGTCCATGCCGTAGCCGTCGGGCACCGGGGTGATCATCGTCGGATCGTTCAGATCGGACTCGGCGATCAGGAACCGCCGCGGCGTCAGCTCGGCCACCGCCGTCGACAGCTCGGCCAGCAGGTGTGGGGTGGACGTGTCGACCAGCGCGTGCACGGCGTCCAGGCGCAGCGCGTCGACGTGGTAGTCGCGCAGCCACATCAGCGCGTTGTCGACGATGAACCGGCGCACCGGTGCGGCTTCGAGGTTGACCAGATCGCCCCATGTACTGCGCCCTTGCTTGAGGTACGGGCCGAACTCGGGCAGGTAGTTGCCGCTCGGACCGAGGTGGTTGTAGACGACGTCGAGCACCACGGCCAGCCCGTGCGCGTGGCAGGCGTCGACGAATCGCTTGAACCCGTCCGGTCCGCCGTACGGCTCGTGTACTGCGTACCAACCGACCCCGTCGTAGCCCCAGTTCCATGCGCCGTTGAACGCGTTGATCGGCAGCACCTCGACGTGCGTGATGCCGAGTCGCCTGAGGTGGTCCAGCCGATCGATCGCCGCGTCGAACGTCGCGCCCGGGGTGAACGTTCCGATGTGCAGCTCATAGATCACGGCGCCGCTCAGGTCACGGCCGGCCCAGTCGCCGTCGGTCCAGGCGAAGGCGCCGTCGTCGTAAACCCGGCTCGGTCCGTGCACTCCGGTCGGCTGCCGCCGCGACCGGGGATCGGGTCGGGCAGTGTCCAAGTCGTCGAGCCGGTAGGCGTAGTCGGTGCCGGGCGGGGCGTCGGTGCGCACCCGCCACCAGCCGTCGCCGCCGGCCGCGAGATCGACGGCATCGTCGCCGAGCATCAACCGAACTCGGTGCGCGTGCGGGGCCCACAGCTCGAATTCCGTCACAACACGCCACCCTGCCACGTCAGCGCCTAGTCTCCTGACCATGTCGAACGTCGAGAGCCCCGTCCGGGAGGCGCTGCGGGTGCAGCCCGGCGTCCTTAACCTGGCCGGTTACGACACGGCGGCCACGCACCTCGCGCCGGGTAAGAAGGACAAGACCTTGAGGGACGCGGTCGTCGCCGGCACCGAGCTGGCCGGTGCGCAGGAGCGGCTGTGGGCCGAGGGCACCCGCAGCGTGCTGCTCGTGCTACAGGGCATCGACACGGCCGGCAAGGGCGGGGTGATCAAGCACGTGGTCGGGCTGCTCGGGCCGGAGGGCGTGAAGGTCACCGCCTTCAAGAAGCCGACACCCGAGGAGCTGGCCCACCACTTCCTGTGGCGGATCCGCAAGGCCCTACCGGAATCGGGAATCGTCGGCGTCTTCGACCGCTCGCACTACGAGGACGTGCTGGTGCCGCGCGTGCACGAGCTCGTGCCCGAGTCCGAGTGGCGGGGCCGCTACGACGAGATCAACGCGTTCGAGGCCGAGCTCGCGGCGCGGGGCACCGCGGTGATCAAGTGCTTCCTGCACATCTCATACGCCGAGCAGCGCGAACGCCTGCTGGCCCGCCTCGACGACCCGACCAAGCACTGGAAGTTCCACGAGAGCGACATCGACGAGCGGGCCTACTGGGCCGACTACCAGGCCGCGTTCGCCGGCATGCTCGAGCACTGCTCGACCGAAGCGGCCCCCTGGTACGTCGTCCCGAGCGATCACAAGTGGTACCGCAACTGGGCCGTCGGGCAGATCGTGCGCGAGGTGTTCGAGGAGCTGGATCCGCAGTACCCGCAGGTCGACCTGGACATTCCCCGGCTGCGCAAGCGGCTCCAGCCGCCGTACTGACCCGGCAGCATGGCCGAAGCTCGTCGCGGCTCGGGTTCCTCAGCCCGGCTGTAGATACCTCTACGCGTGTGCCCTCGACGACCAGGGCACCCGGTTCGGCATCTTCCTGGACGAACCCTGACTTCATTCACGAAGATCACGTCGGGCGGACGCCTCGTGTCGGCCGGCCGGATCGGGAATGCGAAGCTGGAGGGATGCTGCAGCTGTGCGCGAACGGGGTCCGCACCCGCGACGAGCATCCCGCCGTACCGATGACGCCGGCCGCCGTGGCGGCCGATGCCGTCGCGGCGGCGGCGCTCGGGGCCACCGACCTGCACGTCCACCCCAAGGGCCCGGACGGCGCCGACACGGTGGAGCCGGACGTGGTCGACGCGTTCGTCCACGCGGTCCGCGAGGCCGTGCCCAGCATCGGGATCGGCGTTACCACCGGCGAGTGGATCCAGACCGGCCCCGGCGGCCGCGCCGAGGCGATCGGCCGCTGGACGATCCGGCCCGACCACGCGTCGGTCAACTGGCACGAGGCGGCGGCCGACGAGCTGGCCGCCGCGCTGCTCGAACGGGGCGTGGCCGTGCACGCCGGCCTGTTCACCGATTCCGACGGCGTCGAGCGCTTTCTCGAGTCGCCGTTCGCCGGCCGCGTGCAGCGCGTGCTCGTCGAGGTCACCGATCCCGATCCGGAGGCCGGGCTGCAGTCGGCCGAGGTAGTGCTCGCCCGGCTCAAGCACCTCGACACGCCGATCCTCCTGCACGGGCAGGACGCCACCTGCTGGCCGACGTTCAGCCGGGCTGTAGAGCTCGGGCTGGACGCCAGGATCGGCCTGGAGGACACGCTGGTCCTGCCCGACGGGGACCCGGCGCCGAGCAACGTCGAGCTCGTCCGGCACGCGCTGGGGCACTAGTCGGGGATCCGCCGGCCGAGCGCCCAGTTCGCCGCGCGACCGGTGTCCATACGACGAAGGAGTGCGACGAAGGAGGCGAGTGGTGGCGACGACCGACCTGATCGCGCGGGCGCGCGCCGGCGACAGCGACGCGTTTCGGGAGCTGACCGAGCCACACCGCCGAGAGCTGCAGGTGCACTGCTACCGCATGCTCGGGTCGTTCCAGGACGCCGAGGACGCGCTCCAGGAAACGCTGCTCGCCGCCTGGCAAGGCCTCGACCGCTTCGAGGGGCGGGCCTCCTTACGCACCTGGCTCTACCGCATCGCAACGAACCGGTGCCTGAACGCGCGCCGCTCGGCCAGCCGGCGCCCGGCCAAGGAGTGGGACATCCCGGGCGTCGAACGGCCCGAGCCGACCCGGCTGGGCGAGGTCGTGTGGCTCGAGCCGTACCCCGACGTACTGCTCGAGGGTGCGGTGGCCGGCCCGCCCGGCCCGGAGACCCGTTACGAGCAGACCGAGTCGATCTCGCTCGCGTTCGTGGCCGCCCTGCAGGTCCTTCCGCCGCGCCAGGTCGCGGTGCTGGTCCTGCGCGACGTCCTCGGCTTCCACGCCAACGAGGTGGCCGACCTGCTGGACTCGACGGTCGAGTCGGTCACCAGCGCGCTGAAGCGGGCCCGCGCGACCTTGCAACGCCGGCTGCCCGCTGACCACGCGCCCGCTCCGGCCGCCGACTCGCCGGCCGAGGACGCGATCGTGGCGCAATTCGTCAGCGCCTACGAGTCGTCGGACGTCGACGCAGTGGTGGCTCTGCTGACCGACGACGCGTTCATGTCGATGCCGCCGATGCCCTTCGAGTACGAGGGCACCGCGGCCGTGGCCCGCTTCTGCGCGAGCGTCCTCGGTTCGGGGCGCCGGTTCCACCTCGTGGCGACCCGGGCCAACGGCCAACCCGCGCTGGGCGCCTACGTGCGCACCCCCACCGGCCGGCACGCGACCGGCCTGTTCGTCCTCACCCTCGCCGGCGACCGGATCAGCGCCCTGACCCGGTTCGAGAGCAGCGTGCTGCCGTGGTTCGGGCTGCCGCGCTCGCTGCCGGCCGAGGGCGACTCAGGGCAGTAGGGCACTAGGACACGAGCAACGCCACCGGCAACCGGCCGAGCAGCTGGCCGAGCGGCACCTCGCCGCGGTGCGGCCGGCCGGTCAGCACGTCGACGCTCGGCGGGAGGTCGACGTACGTGTCCCGCCAGCCACCGCCCCGTTCGAGCCCGACGGGCAACCGGGTCGCTACGGTGATCGCCCCGCCGCGGTCGAACGCGACGGCGTGGTCGGCGGCCGGCCCGTGCACGGGCAGCGGCGCGTAGCTGCTGAACAGATCGGTACGGTCGCGGCGCAGGCGCAGTGCGCGGGACACGACCCACAGCTTGGCTGTACCTATCGCGTCGACCCGCGGGACACCGTCCAGAGCCGAGAGCCGCTCGCGCCGCGCCGCCCAGTCGATCGGCCGCCGGTTGTCCGGGTCGACCAGCGAGTCCTCCCACAGCTCGGTGCCTTGGTAGACGTCGGGCACACCCGGCGCGGTCAGCTGTAGCAGCTTCTGAGCGAGCGAGTTGCTCCAGCCGGGGGCCGTGATCCGCTCGACGAACGCGCGCAGCTCGACACTGTCGTAGCCGGCGTCGACCGCGGCGTGCACCGCCGCCTCGAACGCCGCGTCCGGGTCGCGCCAGCCCGTACCGTGGGCGGCCTCGCGCATCGCCTTCTCGGCGTAGGCGTGCATCCGCTCCCGGGCGATGAACCCCACGCCGGCGAACGTCTGCCAGAGCAGGTAGCCGAACGCCGGATCGGGTACCGGCGCCCGCCGCATCAGCTCGCCGGCCAGCGCCGCCCACTCGGCCGGCAGCTCGGCCAGCACGGCCAGCCGGGCCCGCACGTCCTCGCCGCGCTTGGTGTCGTGGGTCGACAGCGTCGTCATGGAGCGTGGCGCCGCCTCGGCCCGAGCAGCCTGGGCGGCGTGGAAGCCCGCGACCGACAGGCCGAACCGGCCGGGCGCCCCGCCCACCTCGTTCAGGGCGACGAACCGGTTGTACCGGCAGTACGCGGTGTCCTCGACGCCCTTGGCCATCACAGCGCCGGA
>Ga0081455_10007058_pt1 | contig 11923 bp, 19 predicted proteins | sample TabmetS3T2R1_FD_70207 | JGI IMG/M metagenome (GOLD analysis project Ga0081455, IMG submission 70207) | Tabebuia heterophylla rhizosphere microbial communities from the University of Puerto Rico - S3T2R1 | ecosystem: Host-associated > Plants > Roots > Rhizosphere ...
CATGCACTTGCCGCACAATTGTACCGAAAGGACGCTCCGGATCATCCTTTTCGATCGGCTTCATGGCATCTTTCTTATTGCCAGTATTAGATTTTTTCGTATGAAATTCCACGTCCACGTGACCCGGAAGATCGTCCTTGTATGCGGCCATGCCTTTAATATAGTGCGTACCATCAACCATGATACGCACCTGACCATAACGATTGTCACCAATGGCTAATCGTTTTACACCTGGTCGAACATAGATCATCCCGTCAGCTTTTGCTCCCTCTTTACCATAAACAACCGCAACTCTTGATGAGTTGATAGAAATGGGAGGCTGAGTATTGAGAAAACTGTGACCACGATCTTCTGAATATGTATCGTCAATCTGCTTGATGTCTTTCTTGTTCTGCTTGACGTGATCTTCAGTAAGACCGGGTTTAGCCAAAACCTTCATAGTTGTAAGTTTACCTGTACCGAGCTGCGGAATCTTAATTTCGTAAACTCCGTAGCCTTGATTTTTCAACATTTGAACCGATGTTCTGAGTCGGTTATCTGTAATACCTAGACGCGCATTGACTCCCCGCCCAACATCCACCATGTCCTTTTCTTTTACATGCTCTTTAAGCATATTGGAAGTGGCATGAAGAGCGTCGGCTTTGTCTTTCTCTCCCGGTTGCAAATATAGACGAACCGTCGATTCGGGAACACCCATGCGTCGACTAATTTCAGTACTTCCCCAACCTTTTTCATCTAGTCTTTGAGCAGTAAGAATTGATGCGGTTCTTACTTCGGCACGAGCTTCAGAAATACGAGCTCGAAGCTCAGTTGTCGAATCGTACCCCAAACCTTTAGCTCTCTCAGATTCAGTCAAACCTTTCTTCTTAAGAATATCAACACTATCGAGAAAATGTCTACTACGGGTAGCTTCAGGAGCATCATCACCCGATCCCCAAGGGTAACGGCCGGATCGTCGCTTAATGCCGTAATGCGCAAGATGTTCTTCGTGCGTGCGAATCACGACTCCTCCTCTAGTCTGCGATGACTAAGAATTTTATCGAATTCCTGAATCTTCTCCATAATGTACATAATATCCTCCGGATCAGCATCATAAACGATAACTTCGTTGTCTTGATAAATGCGCAATTCGATCTTGATTTTGAATGGATCTTTGTCATACTCAAGACAAAATAATGCAGCATAAACTTCAAGCTGATGTACTGAACCTGGAAATACGCCCGTTTTCAAATCGTGAATTCGAAGAGTATTGTATCGAAAAGCAATCGCATCGGCGGTTCCAAAACAGTTCTCCGAATAAAAAAGAACTTGTTCGCATTGCATTCGATACTTGATCGCATCGTTGATGTACAAACCAACAGTTCCAACTAGATCAGACGGTCTACCTGCCTGGATTTCTCGCATAGCGTAGTCATGCTGTGCGATTCCATAAGCTCCGGCCTGAGCAGAAGTCCAACGATCAATCAATCGATCTGGAGTATAGTGAATCCAGTGATATTGACTAGGACTGAGGAACGCGTGCTCGCCTTGGAGATTTAAATGCCTGTTGAAGCGCATTCAAAACCTCCTCTTCCACATCGGGGTAAATATAAGCTGCGAACGACATCTCACTCAGTTTTTCAATGTAGTAATCTTGATTGGCTTGTTTACTAACAGATGGCCCAATTTTTACCTCTAACGAAGCCCAAAATTCGTTCCAAAGAATAATAAGATCTGGAATACCTTGTCGGTAGTTTGCATCGGTTTTCATAACAATACAGCCGGGAAACATACGTTCAAGTCTCTTAATTACCTTGGATTGATATTGGGCTTCGGTCACATTTGAGCCCCCTTTCGAAAAAAATAGTAAACGATATCTACTTCCTCTCATTATATACTGTGTTTTTGATGCCTATTAATATCTAATCTTATTCGGCCGCTCCCGATTCTGGAAACCTCTTTCGCAATTCTTGATCTACGCGTTCTGCAGCGTCTATCATACCGACCAAATGGGCATCGATGACAATTGCATCTGTCCAGATTGTAATCACCCACGAATAAACACCGGCGGCCGTTCTACGTAGTTCAAGTAGTTCAATCGATCCCCGACCGGGAACCGGATCTCTATATACTTTTAATGTTGCTTTCTCAGCCATATCATTCTCTCCTAATCTTCATAGATACCGAATTCTTGATATGTGGGCCAAACATAGGTACGATTTAGAATAGAAAAAACTAGATCATCGTTTAGAAGACCGTTCTTTTGCGCACAATCAAGCGAATTTTCATAGATTTCGTGCGTTTTCAAATCGATGATCCGTTCCATGATAGGATTAGGATATTGGTATCGAAATTGTTGATTATACCGACGAGCAAACCATCTTGGACGCCATGCTAGATTGTCTACTTGGTTATTGTGACGATCACCGTCAAGGTTAATAGGAGTATTAAAAGCGTCACGAGACTCAAAAATAAAAGCCTTTGCCACCAAGAGTGGGACCGATCTGTGGTATTGGACTCCGTCACGCATCATCCCCACTTGTAGTAGACCGAACTGGTTTTCGTTCTGTCGTAAGATTCTCCCAGTCTTGTCAGTACGAACTCTACCCAAATTACTAATACTATAGCCGTCGAAGTTCTCTATTGGTCTCCACTGTTCTTCCATACATTAGCTCCTGAATTACTGGCCTTGAGTAAAGGCGCAGGCTTTGCGGGCCAATTTTCTTTTAAAGGACTTGAGAAAGCGGCAGCCTTGTGGGTGGTTTTTATGGTTTTCCTCCTATAAAAGTTATTTGCCAAGATTTTTGCCAAGATTTTTTTTCGACCTTTTATAGCCTGTTTTTGGCTTGGTTGAGACAAAAAAGAGCTTTTTGGCCTTGCCAAGATTTTTCGTCCCGAAACTCTCTAGGGAGTGTTACTTAATATCTATTCTTCTCGCGCGCGTAGTAAGAGATGTATATAGAGAATATATGACCAAATACACCCATTTAGATACTATGTAGCATTCCCCTAGAGAGTTCTTTGAACGATTTTCTTGGCAAATAGATATTAAGTTTTTCCGCTTAACTAAGCCAAATCATCCTTACGATTCTCCGAAATTTGCCAAGATGCCAAGATTTCTGACTCGTATTTGGCCGCATTGAACGTTTTTTTGCTCTTCAAACTCTTCCAAATTGCCGTATCGACCCAGCTTTTTGATCTGAGCGTGTGATAGTACAAATCTATGAACGGAGAGTTCAATCTGTCGATCCTACCATGGGCCTGTTCCCACATCTTGTACGAATATGTAAGGCTGTAGAAGCAGATTGTATCAGTTTCTATACAGTTCCACCCCTCCGAACCTGCTATATACTGTACTAAATATACCCAGGAACTGGCCGTAGGTATCTCCTCGTGCTTGTGACCGTTCCACTCAGATACCGCTGCGACGTTCTGTAAGGCCCGTAGAAGCTCTAACTCGTAGTCGAAGTTGTAGAACACCACTATCTTAGGTCTGACCTCTAGAAGGTCTCTGACGGCCCTGACGCGGCTTGGATTCTCGTTGATGACCCTTCTCATCACGATCCACAGCTCCGCGACGTCTCTTATAGGCCGATTCTGGTAGATATGCCACCGGGTCTTGATCACGTTGTCCAGGAGAGCTTCGTTGTATCCGACCCAATTCGTGACGGAGTGTCGTACCGTCAGCTTCGGATATGGCATGTGGACCAGGATCTTGTTTCGATACTCCTCCAGTCTACTTTCGTCCAGGTATCGATCTACCTTAGGGAACTTGGCATACGGTTTGTAAACGACATGCTCTCTTTTGAACTGCGTACGATTCTTATAAAATCCGTTGGCGATGAACACAGGGATATAGTCCATCCAGGTATCGCCAGGAGTAGCACTGAGTAGGATCCAACGGTTGTTCTTAACGATACGCAGGAAAGCTTTAACCCATTTCCCACTTCCAACCAGCCGCTGTTCGTCAAATATGAAGAATGCATTCTCGACCTCTGAGTACTTGTCGATCTGGTTCCAACTGTTAACCGTCAATATGCCAGCCACCGTGGCGTCTTTTTCCTTGCCCACGCCGTAATATACGAACTCCTTGTCCCAATCCAGCTCGTCACGCTTCTTGGCTGTGGTAATGACGTAAACGTCTTTAGGTGCCTCGTTCTCCATATAGTAAGCTGCCGCCACAGATGACTTGCCCGATCCGACAGCGCCCCACAATATCGTGCCGTTAGTCAGCTGTGCTAGTGCTATCCTCTGATGCGGTCTTAATTTCATATGCCGTAAGCCCTTTACTATCGAAACGCGATGAGAGTGCATCTAGTACACGACCAATTTCCTGCACTTCGGGATCGTCTTTCTTGTTCAGCACAACTGAGGCCACCTTGCAGGCCCCAGCCAGATGCCAAGCGAAGGCCAGGAAGCTGGGATCGGAAACTATATCATCCACGGTACGTTTTCTACTAAAGATTCCGCTCATTCGGTTGTTTCGTCTTTCCCATCTAGAATATCTTCAATCTTTTTCTTGTCATTTTCATTGAAAGTGATGAGGGTAGATTCTGTAAGTATGGATACTAGTTTTCGGATCGCCTTGTCCTGACGTTCGACTTGCTTCTCGATTTCCAATTTCGGTCTAGCCATCAAAAACCCCCGGATCTCTTTTGACCAGTTGATTTTGCATTACCAGAACAGCCCAGCGGCCATCCAGCCAGTCGTGAACCTCGTAGCGATAGAACGGAACTCGTCTGTACTTGTTTTGCTTACGGCAACGCCGCTCGGCACGCCATTTGAAGCGGGTCAGCATGTCCGGATCCACGTTGGGAACACGCCGATTGAGCTCTTTGATCTTATAGCCTTTGGGAACCATAATTCTCCGTATCTAGTTTCGAAAAATAAAAGGGTAAGTACTGAGTACCGGCGGATGGGGACAAATATAGTGGCCTGTGTCAGAGAGAGGATGCTCAACCGACTTAGGAATTTATGCACTATAAATGTCCCCACCCTATCCCCGAGTGATTCTGTGCGCACCCTCGGAGAATCTTAATGGCGTAGAACTCAAGAATTTCAGACGGCGTCGACCTCTTCGTTTGACTGGACGACGACGATGATTTTCTCTTTTGGCTTCGTCATGAACCAGACGATAGCCAGCGCGACGAATCCGACGAAACCGATGAAACCGATAAGTGCAATTCCGATCCCACCACCGGCTGTCGTGGCGTCAATGCAATCCTGCTTTGACAAAATGCCGCTTGTCACCGACGGATCGGTTGCGCACTTGTCGGCCTCGTTACTGACGGCAGAGGCTCCACCGATCATCCAAGCCACAATCAGGCCGGTCCAGACAAAGATGGCCCACGTCATTTTTCGCCACTTCCGCATAATTTAACTCCTAATCCCTTCTAGATATATGATGTACGTGAGTCTCAGTCTCCAGTCTAGCTGCAATGCCTAGCCTACTTCGTCAACCCATTACAGGGACGTAAGTACAACTGGCATTCTTATCTCTCGCTAGCAAGCGCCGATTAGGCTAGCCGTTTAACCCTCAGCGTTACCTGGAGACTAAGTGTTTCAGTAATAGGCATGCTGGTTAGGCCCTTTCCGGTAAGCCGTGCTCCAAAATAGTCATCTCACCGTATCCCTTAGCCCCCTCTTCAGCCACCACAGCCGAACTTCGAGGGCCGGACCTATTACTGATCCTTCAAATATCGGGCGGAGAGACTAGCGCCCTTCCCCCCAAGGACGAAAACTTGTACCAGCTTTCGCCCAAGAAGAGGTCGCCACACTAGAATCTCCGCCGTTTGCTAAAACGCAGGCTTGCGCCGCCCACTCTAGCCGTGAGTAGCACCATACGGGTTAACCCGCTGTCGCCGCCAAGAGTTGGCTAGGACTCTTTGCGTTGCGTCTAGGATTTGGGCCCACGCCTTAGTCTTTTTGAATCTGATTCTTCTTTTTTCGTCTACGTTCGGCCGCTTCGATCAGGTCTCGTATTTGTTTGGATGAGTATTCGTTCAAACCTCTTCCGTGTTTTGCGCGAAACTCATTCTTGTAGCGGGTGTTGGCTGCACGACAAAGATCACAGCGGCAGCCATGATTCGTGTATTTCGAACGTGTTCCGTGTGGAATTGACAAGAAATCTCCTATCACTTTGTGGAACTGAATTAGATAGGATCTTTATTGCCATAAGATGGGACTGATAAATTCATTTTAATTCTCAGTGGAGCCCAGCAGGTTTGTCGCTGGTCCCGATATTCATTGTCGCGCTTACTAAGTGGCGATCTTTTCGGCGTCGGGAAAAACTCCACTGAGAAATATACGGGCAGAGCAGACTTGTTTAGTTGTGAGCAGCTACTCCCACGACTAGCATCTGCTCCGCCCTATCCCTGAGAGTTGGATCGATCGACTGGGGACTGAGTATCCCAGTACACTCAGGGAATATGGTTAGTCCGCGGCGAGGGCTCAAGTGCCCCGTTCCGCCAATGGCGGTTACGCATTCCCACGCAACTGGGCAGCCGCTTTGTAAACCGGAGAGGTTGCGCTCCCATCGGCTTTTGTCGGCTCTTGTAATAGCGCGGACTAATATGAAAACCTACCAGTGTACACGTCTGTAGACGGTAGGTAGCTTAAATCTGGACGAGACCTTTGTCCCTTTTTGTACGTCTCATCCCATTATGCCGTCATAAAGCCGGGGACGACATAATCTAGTCGGGCGATCCAGAAGTTGACGGGCTGGTACCAGCCCTCCCTCGCTCATTCTCTAGGGAATCGAGGTCAGCCGATCCTTTGTATTCCCAACTAGAAACCTATTTTTCAGAACAAAACCGGGAATGTCTTCCTTTGGAGAATCCACAGTCAGGACACGTTACGAGTTTCGCTTCCTCAGAGCGCATCTTGATATACGCCATGGCGAATGGGCTTCCAGAGTAGTCGCTGAGATTTGGACCGCCATGGATGTCTTCTTTGGCATCTTCCGCAGCTCGGCGAGGAGTGTACGAGTGTCTTTTCTTTTTCATAGGGACCCTCCTTCAAATATGCCCCGGTTTTGCTAGTGCCAGCATACCCAGGGACTTGAGCGTATATCGAAGGCACTTCCGCCTAGTTCCGGTACTTCATCCTACTCGTCTCCTGCAGGTAGACTTTTGGAAACCGTACTATAGGATTTTTTGGCGCTGAGGGGTCACTCATTACGCTTGTAGGGTATTAAAACCCAGTTACCGCACTCAGCCTTACCGCGTTCTTGGCCAAATATGTGTGCCGCGTAACGCCGTGCATCGCAAAGCGGGTTCCATATGGCGTCGTACCGCACACTCTCCAGTCTCGCCTCGAGCCCGCGGTTACTCTCCCGCACCTGGAGCTCAAATCTAAGGATTCACAATTGCGTGATGAACCCAGCGCGCTGCGTTGAGAGCAATTGCTGCATCTTTCGGATTCGCGTTGAGGATGATTCGTGTGTAACCGTACCAGATGGTGATGGTCGTTCTGTCACCGATTCGGCGTCGACGAAAATGAAGCGGTATGCCTTCTTGTCGAAGCCGCTTAATGATTTTGATCAGCTCGTCCATACTCACTCTTTGATCGAGTCGAGCATGATAAATCGAACCGATGACTCGGGAATACCCACGTTCTCAGCGATCTCCAGAAACGAATATCCTTCGGCCCACAGCCTCTTGACCATCTGGATCTGCTTCTCTCTCTTCTCAGCTCGGGCCTTTGCTCGTCTCGTTCGAAGTTCGGTTACTCGGTTTTTCATGCTGGAACCGCCATTGTGGACGAACAGTACGGACGTTCGGTGTCGGCGTGGCGCCAGACCTCTCGCATCCACGAGTCGTGTGACGGAGATGGCCTCCGGGGTTCTGAAGCCTTTCCGAAGTAGATCGGTACTCCGCAATGCTTGCATTTATCTTGTGGCGTCGAACTATTAGCCATGCAATCCTCCGGGAGAAATATAAATGCCTACCCCCTAGTTTCTACAGCGCCGCCGTGAAGTAGAAATCTAGGGGGTTCGGACTTGCGGAAATGATAGAGCCGCCCTATCCTCAGGGTCTCCCGTGTCTCCCCACCCCAAGCGTGAAAAAAAAAGAGAGAACGCAGCATCATCTGCATGGGATTATCGATTCTGTCTTCCGACAGAGCCATCCATTCTCTCTCATTATACGACGTGTAATCCCTGCGATTACAGATTTGCCCCGCATTTCTTCGATGTACCGCAAGGATGAGCTTTTGGATGAGTGTTCGCTTTGCTGAGCCGTTTTCGCGTATAGTTTCCGCCACTGTTCCCGTTACCACAATATGTCGTTTTGCCACCCGGCTTCAACTGATGAATTGTTCCCAAACGATCATGTTGAAGTACAAATTTGTCCGGCATTTTTCTCCTTTAAGGCTCTTTTCTACGCATGGCGTAAATGATTGCGACGACTAGAAGAATCACAAGCACAACGACGAGAAATGTACTCACATCTTCTTCTTTTGTCTCGTTTGACTCGCTCTAATCGCTTTACCTTGTTTTCTTGCTCTGCTTTTCGCGCCCTTACCCTTGTATACCTTTCCGCTGCTCCCGTATTGGTAACCACCCTTGACTTTCCTAACGGGTGACATAAATCATCGCCCTTCCAAGAACTTCTCGATTGTCTTTGAGCATTCCTAGCCCTCGATTACAAGGATCACATAGTAGCCCACGGAATTCCCCCGTTATGTGATCGTGATCGACATGCCAATTGCCGAAGCGACCTTTTGGTTCTGCGGAATGACAAATAGCACAAACCCCATCTTGTTCTTCAAGTTTTTGAACGATATCATCCTCGGTAATACCATACGTTTTTTGTAATCGCCAGCGACGACTATAACCCGTTTCTCGACGTCGAGAATTCCAACGTTTTTGTGCAGCTATACCTTTAGGAGATGCTCGGTATTTCTTCTGCGCCCGAGTTTGAGATTCAGTTCGTGGTGCCATCGATTTCGCATTCTTTGCGCACCGGCATCAGGTCCATTTCCTCCGTGTAGTACTAGCGAAAATGCTACCGATCAACAGAATGACTAATCCCCACCATACACCTAGCAGAAATATGACCCATTCCCAAGTCATTTCTTCTCCAATTTTGTCGCGTCGACACTCATCGGAGATGGTTTTGCGCTATCGAATTCGACCATGGCAAAATATCTAAGTTCGACATCGGCCACAGTTCCGCGATGACCGTTGAACGTAACACGATCGCCGACCTTCGGCCTTTTAGCCATCTGCCCTCCGGCTTTCGGGTGTATGCTCCAACTTTCTTGGACCGATAAACGCTGGCGTGTCGAGACTTCCTCGAGCTCCTACTCTGAAATATGTGTGCAGAAGCCTTCCTACGCAATCAGGACAAAGATCGGCCTCGTGTTTCTCCGTGCCTTCCGGAAAACGTGGATCTTTTACCATCATCAGAGTGACTTCTTGAATCTGTTTTTTCGATTTGGCTAGATCATCTGGTTCAGTGAATCCACATCCATCGCAATGTACTTGTCTCACGTAATCTCCTATAGTTGTTCGCTAATCGTATTATGTTGTCTTTCTGAGTAGCCAGAGTAAAAATCGACCCCAGCGAGTTGACCGACGACGATCATAATCGGCTACAATCTTGGCCAGGATTTCGGTGCTGTTTTCTTCTTTTTGATCCACTATACTCTTCCGCAAACGGGCCAAGGCGAATATCCACGTCTCTTAATGAGTTTTACTGCTCTAAATTTTTGTTCTCGTTTACTATTACGGTGAGGATAACCTCTTCCTCCTACCGACCTCCATGTTGACAGACTAAACTGTAGCCCGCCATAATATCCGTTGCCAGTGTTGACAAACCATCTCTTACGAGATTCGCACCAGGCCATACGTTCTAACTTGGCGTTGTACGGTCTAATTACTTGCCAGCGATGATCGTTATTATCTTGTGACGTAAATATAAGAGCCAGCGCTGTAAGTAGTACTGTCAAAAAGGTCTCCTCCTAAATTTAGGACCCTAAGCTGTTGTCGTATGCGGCCTTGACAACACTCCTCGGACCGCCCAAGTCGGGGAACAGGGATATTCCCACTCAGAGTCCTAATTCGATTTACTCGGCTTTTTCACCCGTATATGGTTTGTGTGTATAACCGGCCGCATTGAGCATCTCACTCAAGTCGATCTTGTCTTCGGTACTGAGTGCCTTGAACTCTTTGATTTCGACCTTTCGTCCGTGCTTACCTCCGGAGAAAAACTCCTGACATGCTCGTACGAATGATTTGCCCTCAACTACCATTGATCACCTCCCCTATAGTTTTGGTCAGTTTTGTTCTTCTACCGGATCGAAATTCGCTTGAAAGGCCTTAGTAGTGTAGACCTTGTAGCCTCGTTCTGTGTAGAGAATCCAGTCTCCCACAAACGCCTTTGTTTGCCTCGGGTTCTTGGGATTGTGAACTCGTACGTGAATATACTGTTTGGTTGGCTGAACTTCAGCCGATCTATCCACCGGAGACTCATCGATATTTCCGACTTCGCCAAAGCACCACCGGGCGATATCGGCGAAATTCTGTTCGGTGACCTGAACAGCATCCACGAATAGCGGCTTACGGACATACTTGGTTGTCAGGCTAGTATTTTCCATTTAGTCCTATTCGTTTTGATTTGGGCGGTTACGTGTTACGCCAAGGAAATATCCAAAAGCGATACTGACCAAAACTATAATGGCAGTGACGCTGACTACTAATGCGGTCATGACTTATCTAGTTCAGCGTACTTCTGCTCCAAAGCATCTTCTTCAATTGTGACATAGATGCTCTGCAAATATGCCTTGATTCCACTCTTTTCGTTAACGGTCCACTCATAGGGGCGTACAATTAGATCGACATTGATGATGTCTGCCCAGTCAAGCATCTCTACTGAGTTTTCATCCAAATTTGTTCGGCCTCTAGATGTAATTAACACAACTCGAGGAGGCCTGCCTTTGAAGTTGACCGAGACTGGCAAATATGCTTGAGGGTTCTCTTCCTCGTCCTCATCCCGAGGCCTCAACCACTTTACATTCCAGTTGTCGTCGGCCATTGCGTTGGCGACTCGATCATCTAAGAGAACAGCGAAATTACGATCGCCCTCACGATTGTACTGTCCTTCTTTACCGGAGAAGTTGCGAAATATGATCCGCACGCCTTCCATCAATACGGTGTTATCATTCTGCGCCATTGTTCTCCTCGCCGGTGAGTTTTACAAGAATATCGGAAAGGGTAGAATCACTAGCAGTTACCATGAGACGAATTATCTGCCCCATCTTTTCATCGCGCTTTTTTTTCACTTGTTTTCCAATGGCAGATGTTTTTCCGTATCTGGAATTTTGAATTCGACTAGTAAACTCTACAGAGTAACGATCGAATTCCACATACCTTACACCAATATCGTGTTCGATTTTGTACGCAGTCAATAGTGGACTGACACTTGCCATTGCTGGGATGCGTTCGCCTTTTTCGATGAGTCGGATAAATTCTGAAGTAACACCAATAACTTCTGCCGCTTCAATTCGAGAGAATCTAGCTTTGACGCGCAGCTCTTCCAAAATTGCTCCGAACTTTTTGTTATCCGGCTCTCTTGGGCCAACAACAATATGTGTTGGATTTGACATTAAACAATGCTGATAGCAGCCAAAGAAAATACATCACGTCGTGCGTCTTTCGGAGTTGCATCCCAAACGTTTACTAGTAGACGGTTTATGAGTTGTCCGGGAACGAGATTTTTGATAATTTCTGCTTCTGTCTTATAACTTCGTGCTCGGATTCTTCGCCTCCCAGTTGGTCTCATTTCTCCAACTGGAATGGTCCAGTTAAAATATACTCGCTTTCCCATACCATTGATAGAAACCCTAAAACTACCGAGAGGGTATCCGGGAACATCTTCGTGAATATCACTATCGACAAAAACAGCATTCTTGAGTTCGAACATAGTATCCATAATTACTCCCC
>Ga0081455_10007059_pt1 | contig 11921 bp, 17 predicted proteins | sample TabmetS3T2R1_FD_70207 | JGI IMG/M metagenome (GOLD analysis project Ga0081455, IMG submission 70207) | Tabebuia heterophylla rhizosphere microbial communities from the University of Puerto Rico - S3T2R1 | ecosystem: Host-associated > Plants > Roots > Rhizosphere ...
AAGGTGGATCGAGCGGTTCACGAAGCCAGTTTCGCACAATCCAGCCTGTCATGGGAAGCCAGGTTCCATCACGAAGCCGCGGGTTTCGTTAACATAATCCAGCTTTGGTGCATCACATTGCGGCGGGGTCAGCCGGGCTTGATTCAAAGGCCGGAGCATTCATTTCCGCCGAAAGTCAGAACATTTTCGCCCGCTGCGGCTTGAAGTAGCGGCCGTCTCACCTGCGGCCTTCAGCCAAGGAGCCCCGCCATGCACGCCCGCGAAATGATCGGCACCCACCCGGCCGTCCAGGGCCAGGTCAATGACGCCCTGATCCGCTGCATCGAGGAATGCTACTCCTGCGCCCAGACCTGCACCTCCTGCGCCGACGCCTGCCTGTCGGAGCGCATGGTGCAGGAGCTGACCCAGTGCATCCGCCTGGATCTGGACTGCGCCGACATCTGCAACATCACCGGCCGCATCATGACCCGCCGGACCGGTTCCGATGACGAGGTGATGCGCCGGATGCTCAGCGTCTGCGCCGCCGCCTGCAAGCTGTGCGCGGAGGAATGTCAGAAGCACGCCGCCATGCACGAACACTGCCGCATCTGCGCGGAAAGCTGCCGCAGCTGCATGGAGGCGTGTCAGGAGGTGGCGCGCGGCATGGCGCATTAATTAGCACGCCGCTCGCGGGACTCGATCAGCCCTCGCGCCGGAACACGCTGAACTGGAAGGCCTGCCGCGAGCCCCAGGGCGTCGTGTGCTCGTGGCGTTCTGCGTGGATGAGGTCGAACGCGACGCCTAGCGTGCGGCCGAGGCTCTCGCTGTCATAACGCGCGACCGACAAGCCGCTGCACTTCTCAGGGCCGTCAGGCGCGAAGGTGGCGATGATGGCATGACCGCCGATCCTCAGGCCGCGCCCGAGGCGGGCGATGTAGGCGTCGCGATCGTCGGGGTCAGTGAGAAAGTGGAACGCTGCCCGATCATGCCAGATGTCGTAGGCCCTCGCCGGCTCCCAGGTCGTCGCATCAGCGACGATCCAGTTGACCCGATCGGCGCGGGCGCCCAGGCGGGCCTTGTCGGCAGCCAACGCCGCGGCGGACAGATCGAGCACCGTGACATCTTCAAAGCCCTGCTCGACGAGATTGTCGACCAGCCTCGACGCGCCGCCGCCGATGTCGATGATGGCGGACTCAGGCGTCGCACCCGCCTGCACGATCAGGTCGAGCGAAGGCGCCGGACTTTGCTGAAACCAGCTCACCTCGGCCTCACCCTTCGTCGTGTAGACGTTTTCCCAATGCGCCTGGCGGCTGGCGTTTTGCATCGGCCACTCCTCGCTTTTGTTGCCCGACATATGCTCGCCGTCCCATTCACGACAGGCAGCGCGCTGCATTTTCACTTGACCGACCTATAACTGTTCAGTTATGCGTTAATCCATAACCCAAAGGTTATCGATGCCGAACGCTCACGACGTGCTGTTCCGAACCCTTGCCGACCCGACCCGCCGGGCGATCTTCGAGCGCCTGTGCCGCGAAGGCGAGCAGACAGTTGGAGCGCTCACGGCCCGGGCCGGCATCTCGCAACCGGCCGTCTCAAAACATCTCGGCGTTCTCAAACAGGCCGGGCTGGTGCGCGACCGTCACGAAGGCCGACAGACGCACTATAGCGCGCAGCTCGGCGCCCTCGCCCCGCTGATCGACTGGGCGAGCCAGATGCACGGCTTCTGGCAGAACCGGTTCGATAGCCTCGAAGATCTGCTCAAACGGATGGACCAATGACCAATATCTCTGCCGAAACACGAACCGTCGTCGTCGAACGCGAGATGCCGCATCCGCCGGAAAAGCTCTGGCGCGCGCTCACGCAACCGCACTTGATGGAGGAATGGCTGATGAAGAACGACTTCAAGCCCACGGTAGGCCATCGCTTCAATCTGCGCGGTGAATGGGGCGGCGTGCTCGACTGCGAGGTCCTCGCGATCGAACCGAACAAGGCGCTGTCCTACACCTGGAACTTCGACCACGACGATGCTGCCTTCGCGCTGCAGAGTGTGGTGACGTTCACGCTCACCCCGACACGCACAGGAACTCTCCTTCGCATGGAGCAGACCGGCTTCCGGCCGGATCAGAAGCAGGCCTATGGCGGCGCCCATGCCGGATGGAAGCAGTTCTTCGAAAAGCTGGAAGAGCTGGTGGCGCGGGTGGACTGACCCCCGCGTCACGCTCGGGCTCATCGTCAAAGGGAGGTCTCATTGAACTGGAACAACTGTATCAGGCAGGTCCACCGTTGGCTCTCCATTGCCTTCACGGTGGCCGTGATCGTCAACATCGTGGCCATGGTGCAGGAGAAGCCGGCGGTCTGGATCGGCCTGCTTGCGCTGTTCCCGCTGATCCTGTTGATGCTCACCGGCCTCTACATGTTCGCGCGGCCCTACGCCACCAAATGGCGCAACGGCTGAAGCACCGGCCTTGGGAAGAAACGCGATGGCGAAAACGACGTCGAGAAAGCCGGCGAAGGCGGCAAGGAAGACGACCGCCAAGCAGCCCACCGAAAAGCCCGTTCTGCTCTCGGGCGGCAATCCCCAGATCGCGAAGGGAGACGGCGACGCGCCCGTGCAGGCCTACATCGCGGCGATGCCGGGCTGGAAGCGCGATATCGGGCGGCAACTCGATGCCCTCGTCGTGCGTACGGTCCCCGGGGTGCGCAAGGCGGTCAAGTGGAACACGCCGTTCTATGGCGTCGAGGAGCAAGGCGGCTGGTTCCTCGCCTTTCACTGCTTCACCAGATACGTCAAAGTGACATTCTTCCGCGGCACGTCGCTGCGCCCCGTTCCACCAGGCGAATCCAAGCACCAGGAAGTTCGCTATCTCGACGTCTACGAGAACGCCCCGCTCGACGAAGCCCAATTCGTCGCATGGGTGCAGCAAGCCAGCCGGTTGCCCGGCGAAAGATTGTGAGCGGAATGACGATGGCCATGAAGAAAGCAGCGGCAAGCAAGAAGAGCGGTCCGAAGGAAGCCAAAGGAGCAGGCTCTCCTTCGGCGCATATCGATGCGAGGATCAAGGAATTGGGCGATTGGCGCGGCGAGATGCTCGCGCGCGTCCGCGGCATCATCAAGCAGGCCGCCCCTGACGTGATCGAGGAGTGGAAGTGGCGCGGCGTTCCGGTGTGGGAGCACGACGGCATCATCTGCACCGGCGAGACCTACAAGGCGGTGGTGAAGATGACCTTCGCCAAAGGCGCCTCGCTAGATGATCCGTCAGGCCTCTTCAACTCCAGCCTCGAAGGCAATACCAGGCGCGCCATCGATATCCACGAGGGTGACAAGATCGACGAAAAGGCGCTGAAGGCGCTTATTCGCGCGGCGGTAGCGCTCAATACGTCGAAGCGGGCGGCGAGCGCTCGGAAGAAGTGACTTCGAGACGGCATGTTACCTCCGATGAAGCTGCAATTCGAGCAAGGCGAGCCGCTGCAGGACAAGCGGATCACGCTCTCCGGCGTGGGCGGCGCGCAGGATGCCTTCCGCGAGGAATTGGACATGATGGGCGCTGACGGGGTCGGGAAGCGAAGCGACGGCTTCTTCGAGCGCCTGCTCCATCACCGCGATGACCTCGGGCGGGAACGACGCGTTCGCAAAATCCTTCATGGCGACAGCGGTGAAAAAGGAAGCGGTCGCCAATGCGCCGCATAGCGCGGACGGCATCGGCAGCCGCTTGAGTTCATGTGTCTATCCCTGACACGAATTGCATAATTTTCCCGAAGCAGAATCGTTCCATCGGCACGGCGGAAATCATCCTGCAATGAACGGGATGCGGCTGGGGCGCGATGCCGCACGGCCGCTTCAGGTGGACTGACTTTGGTGGAGATAGCGGTCGTCGAACTGCGCGAGCTCCGCCAGCTTCGCCTCGTCGAGCACCTGCACCCGTCCCTTGCTGACGTCGACAATTCCGTCCTGCCGCAATTGTTTGATGATGCGGTTCGCGTGAACCGGCGTGATCCCCAGCGCTTCGCCGATTTGCTCCTGGGTCAGCGGGAATGCAAACGAAGCGGCCTCCGTGCGTTTCGTGACTTCAAGGCGCCTGCGAAGCTCAAGGGCGACATGGGCGAGCCGGGCCGGTGCCGGCCGCTGCCCGACATTGACGATCCACTCGCGGAATATCGCGGAATCGATCAGCGTGTCGCGCCAGAGCGCATCCACCACGTTCGGCCGCGCATGCGTCAAGGCCCGCAGCGCCACATGACTGATGAACCCCAGCGTCGACGGCGCCAGCGTAATGAGATCATGATCCATCCTGTGCAGGTGCAAGCTCTGCAGATCGGGAATTTCACCGGCAATGTGAATCGAGAGGATCTGCCGCCCGCCGCGCATTGTCGTCTTCGAGCGGATGCAAAAGCCTTCGATGATCAGGCAGCATTCCTTCGGGCGCTCGCCGTCAGAGACGATGCCTCTGCCGCCTTCCCAGTGGCGAACGGCTATCGGAAGCCCACGAATTGCATCAATGTCCGCTGGATCGAGTTTCGAGACGGTATTGAGCCGCCGCAACATGCTCGCCAACACCGTTTCCCGGTCCAAGGGCCAGCCTCCTTCGGTTGAATGCCTCCTGTCTTGGAAACGAACGCCGCCCGCGACCTGTTCCAACAAAGGTTAAGGATACGGGCGCCAGAACATGAAAGGCTCGAACCTGCAAAGGAAACCGAGCCATGAAAAAGAAGCGAAACCGAACCCGCCCGGCGCTCTCCCTTCAAGAGCGCCTCAAACGAATTGCATTTCGCGCCCGCGAGAAAGCGGAAGCACTGCCGCCAGGGCGCGAGCGCGACCGCTTGATGACGGCGGCGGTCTCGACCGAGTCCGCGGCCGCGATCGAGCGCTGGCTGACATCCCGTGAATTGCAGGAGCCGAAATAGCGCCGTCCTCTCACCTCACATGCGCTTGTTGGCACAGACGCGGATGACGTAGAGCGGATTGGCGAATTCATCCGTGACTTCCATCCGCCAGTCTTTGCCCGGACGCAACCTTCCATCGAGGTCCTGGATGATTTGCCCCGCTGTCACGGTCGCCTCCCGCCAGGCGGCCTGCAGGTCGGGCAGTTCCTCGCCTTCCTCGTCCAGTTCTGCCCTCTCGTGATACACATTGAAGAAGTAGCGTGACATGAGCGCATTCCTTAACGTGGGGCAGCTTTTTTCTCGATCCGCACGCCCTTGAATTCCTTCGCGGCGGTTTTCTTTTTGGCGGGCCTCTTCACTGCCATGAATTCTCCGGAAGCCTTGCTGCGCTTGGTCCAGGCGCTGGCATCGCCAGGGTCGACTTCACCTGACTGCGCTTTCTCACCGCGCCCTTGCGGGCATTATCGCCCGCCGGCTTGTTCACTGCCATGCACATTCCTCCTGTGTCGGGTACAGGACATAGGAAGAAAGTTGCAACGCCGCCAAATGTTCCTATGTTGAACGCGGTTCTTCGCCACGTCGCTGAAGCGGCAGGAACAAATCGAAACACACCAGCTTGATTCGCCGTTCTGGAGTCCGGGAGTGGTTCATGCGTACGGCAGGCTCGGTTCCGTCGATCGTGCCCCGCGGTGACGAGCACGATGTCTATGTCGTCGAGCATCAATCTTTCGAGCACGGACGAATCTGGGGCGAAGTGAATGCGGAGGCGCCCGGATTCGAGCCCATTGTCATGGATCTGCTCACCGGCCAGTACACCGACCCGATCCGGGTCGTCGTTTTCAATGTCGCCGAGGGGTGGTGCCGCGATGCCTCCGCTGAGGTTGCGCACGAGCTACGCCGCCATTGCGACCTCCAGCAACGCGATATTCCATTTTTCCTGCAGGACTTTGTCGACCACTACGAGGGCCGCTATCAGGACATCCAGTTGCCGCTGCCGATGCGCCTGTACTAGAGGGCTTTCTCCTCCACCGCGCCACGCAATCGCTCGAAGCTGACGATACGGCCGGCAATGGCGCTCGCCGCGACGGTGGACGGGCTTGCCAGCCAGACCTGTCCCGGTCCGGAGCGGCCGGGAAAGTTGCGGTTGATGGCGCTCACCGTCACCTGATCGGCGCGCTCCGACACGCCGGGGCCGGCGTTCACGCACGCGCCGCATCCCGGCTCGATCAATTCGACGCCGGCGCGTTCGAACACTTCGAACATCCCGCGCTGTAGGCAATAGTCGCGGACGTCCTGGCTGCCGAACTGGAGAAAGAAGCGGGTGCCAGCGGCGACCCGCAGTCCGCGCTGCGCGGCCCAGTCCAAGACGGCATGGTAATGCAAGAGATCCTCGCGCTTGCCGCCGGTGCAGGAGCCGCCATAGGCAATATCGATCCGCACCGTCTCCGCCAGTTCCGATAGGGCAACGCCGTGACCGGGGTCGCCCGGCCTTGCTAGCATCGGCTCGAGCCGGTCGCAGTCGACTTCGATGAGATGCGCCACCTCGGCGTCCTCGTCGCTGCACATCCAGGGCTCGAGCTGCAGATCGATGCCGCGACGCTCCTTCAAAAAGCGGCGCGTCTCCTCGTCAGGCACAACGATGCCGGTGAAGCCGCCGATCTCCGCAACCATGTTAGTCAACGTCGCCCGCTCATCCGTGGAGAGGCCGGACAAGGCTTCGCCGCAATACTCGATGACCTGACCGATCGCCCTACCCTCGCGCACATAGGGCAGGCGCAGCAGGTGCAGCACGATGTCCTTGGCTTCGACACCGGCCGGAATCCGGCCATTGAGCCGCACCCTGCATGTCCGGGGCACTTCAACGCGCACCTCTCCCGTGATCCAGGCATTTGCCATCTCAGTCGTGCCGATGCCGAACGCCAGCGCGCCGAGCGCGCCGCAGTGAGGCGTATGAGAATCGGTGCCGACGACCAGTTGACCCGGCTGGACGTAACGTTCGGCCATGATCGAGTGGCTGATGCCTTCCGATCCGTCGCGGTCGGCAAGGTAGCCATGCAAGCGCACGCCCTGCGCCTCGCAGAACTGCTTCTGGACCCTGGCCAGCGCCTGCGCCGCTTCGAGCAGGCCGCGGGCACGTCGCTCGGGCGACATGCTCCGGTGGATGAAGGGCAAGTGATCGCCGAAGCAGACGATGCTGTCGCGATCATGCAGCGCGATTTCGCCGCCGCCCATTTCCCGTTCGAGAAAGCTGATGCACATGGGCGAGACATATTCGTGCGCGTAGCGCCAGTCCGCCTTGGCGAAGATGGCATCGCCGGGACACACCGCGCTGGCGTTATCGGAGGAAGCCCGCGCGATGATCTTTTCGGCATAGGTCATCGGCCGCGGTGCCGACGCGCGCAAGGCGGGCGACCATCCGTTCTGCCGAGCGCGCGTCAACTTGAACAGCCCGCCCCGTCGGATCAATTCGGCAGTGAGTTCGTCCTCGCCTTGGGTGAACTCGCTAATGGCAATGCTCTCGCCGCGGCGGATGCGTTCGATCAGCCCGAAATCGGTCGACGTGTAGATGCCGAGGTTGCGGCAGTTCTGCCGGTAGATCCGCTCAAAACTCTCGGCGATCACGAGACGGATGCCGGCGCACGACTCGGCATAGGGGCTGGCCTCGCGCGATGAGCCCTTGCCGTATCGGCGCCCCGCCACCGTCACACCGAACCCGCCAGCCCTGACGCTACCGGCCGACACCGGCAGGCGCTGGCCGCATTTCAGGCCGAGATAGGGATATTCGCCGAGCTTCTCGTCGTAGTAATAACAGATCGAGGCCGGCGTGATCTCGTCGGTCGAGACGTCGTTGCGTAGCGGCTGCACCTCTGATAGCGCGACGTCCTCGCCCCGCAACTGCTTCTCCATCACGTCGGCGTTCTCGGAGAGAAAGAGAACGCGGCCGTCAAACCGGACGCGCCCGTTCGATACCGTGACCATGGCCATGCTCACTCGCCGGTGATGCCGAGTGCGCGGACCAGTTCGCCGCGCGCCTGATAGTCGGTCGCGATCTGACGCTTGAAATCGTCTGGCGCGCCACCGACCGCGACCATGCCCTGCTTGTCCAGCCAGGCGCGCATCGTATCCGTGGCCAGCACCGCGTTCACTTCCTTGTTCACCGTCGCAATGACGGGCGCCGGCGTATTCCTCGGCAGCATCAGCCCGATATAGCTGATGATCTTGAACTGCGGGAACGTCTCGCTGATCGCCGGAATATTGGGCAGCAACGGATAACGCTTGTCCGACGTGACGCCGAGAATCTTGATCTTGCCGGCCGTCGCCAACGGCTCCACCGCCGTGGGCGCACCGAACAAGAGCGGTATCTGCCCGCCGAGCAGATCGTTCACCGATGCCGCCGTTCCCTTGTAGGGAATGTGGGTCATGGTGAAGCCGCCGTATTTCTGCAGCATTTCGCCGGCGAGGCGATGAGGCGTCGAGCTGCCGGCGCTGCCGAAGCTTAAATTCTGTGTCTTCTGCTTGCCGAGGGCGACCAACTCGGCAACCGAATTCGCCGGGACATTGTTGGCCGCGGCCAGCAGCAGCGGCGACCACGCGATGTTGACGACCGGCTCCATCGCGGTCGAAAGGTCGAAATGGTTGCTGGTGGTCAGGTGCGGATCGATGGTGACCATCGCATCCGTCACCATCAGGATGGTGTGCCCGTCAGGCTCGGCCCGTGCGGCCGCTTGCGCGGCGATCATGCCGTTGGCGCCGGTCTTGTTTTCGATGACGACGGATACTTTGAGGTTCTCGCCGAGCTGCTTGCCCAGAATGCGGGCCAGCGCGTCGGCCTGCCCCCCTGCCGAATAGCCCACGAGGATCGTGATCGGCCGCGACGGGAAGGATTGCGCCTTCGCAGCCGGCGCGAGGGCTACGAGCGTCATCGCCACGACTGCCATGCCGAGAATGCGGGCCTTCGCCCGAACCAGCCTGCTGGAAATCATCTCCGCCTCCTCCCTTGTTGCGTTGTGCGACGGCGGTTGGACCGCTCTTTTCGTTCGCTTCTATGCAGGCACGCTCACAGCCGCGCCGAGAACGCCGGCCGAGCGCAGCTCGGCAATTTCAGGCTCCGCATATCCGGCCGCCTTCAAAATCTCACTGGTGTGCTCGCCGATCTTCGGCGGCTGGCGGTCGAGGCCAGCGCGTTCGCGGCCGTCGCCGAACTCCACCGGTAGCGCGGGGATGCCGACCAGCGGTCCGCCGCCAAGTCCGGATACGGCGGTTGCGAGCAGGCCGCCATGGCTAAGCAGATGCGGATCGATCGAGAGTTCGTCGGGCCGCCCGACCCGCGAATAGGCCACCCGCGCCGCTTCGCACTTTGCGAGGATTTCCTTGAGCGGCAGCCGCGTGATCCGCCGCTCCAACTCGGGAAGCATCCACTCGCGTGCCTCGCAGCGGCGGGAATTGCCTGTAAGCGTGGGATCGTCGCGCCAATCGTCGAAGCCGAATGCGTCGCAGAAGCGCTGCCAGTGTCCGTCCGAGGTGCAGCCAATGAAGACCTGGCCGCCGTCGGCAGCGGTGAAGACGTCGTAGACGCCCCAGGCATTCTTGCGCGCCGGCATCGGCGGCATCGGCCCGCCGGTCACCGCACTGCCGACGATGAGCGAGCCGAGCATGAATGTCGCGCTTTCGAACAACGAGCTGCCGACCTTCTGCCCGACACCGGTCAGGTCGCGTTCGCGCAGCGCTGCGAGTGCCGCAACGACGCCGAATACGCCGCCGAGAATGTCGATGATGGGTGCGCCGGCGCGCAACGGCCGGCCCGGCGGTCCCGTCATATAGGCGAGCCCGGACTGCATCTGCACGACTTCGTCAAGCGCGCCGCGGTTCTCGTAGGGCCCTTTCAGGAAACCTTTCATCGAGAGATAGACGAGGCGCGGATTGATCTCGCGCAGCTCGTCCCAACTGCATTTCAGCCGTTCGATGGTGCCCGGACCGAAATTCTCCAGCACGACATCGGCATCTTTCACCAGCCGGTGCACGATGCCTTGCCCTTCGGGACGTTTCAGGTCGATCGCGATCGAACGCTTGTTGCGGTTGTAGGTCGCGAAGAAGCCGGCGGCGAAGCCCGGCAATCGCCGCGTCGGATCGCCGTCAGCCGGCTCGATCTTGACGACGTCGGCGCCGAGATCGGCGAAGACGACGCCCGCGCACGGCCCCATGATGGTATGACCGAAATCAAACACCTTCAGGCCCGCCAGCGGTTTTGCCGATGTCGTCATGCCGCCCGTCTCCTGAATGCGGCGAGCGTCCCGGATCGCAGCGCGGCGCTCGGCAGGCGGTGCCCGACGATCCGCTCGGCAAGCCGCCCGGCCTCGATCAACGCCTCGATATCGAGGCCCGTCGAAATGCCCATCTCCTCGCAGAGCAGCGCGAGCTCTTCGGTGGCGATATTGCCCGGCGCGCCCGGCTGGCCGGCAAACGGGCAGCCGCCGAGCCCCGCTACCGCCGCATCGAATGCCGTCACGCCGAGCCGTAGACCCTCATAAGCGCAGGCGATGCCCTGACCGCGCGTGTCGTGGAGATGAAGCGCGATCGTCAGATCGTCCCAGCGCTCCCGAACGGCGCCGACGGCGGCGGCGACTCGCCGCGGTGTGGCCCAGCCCATGGAATCCGCCAGCGCAATCTCGCGCACATCGATGTCAGCCTCGCGCGCAATCGCCAGCCCGTCCCTGACCGTCTCGACCACCTTGGCCGGCGAAATGTCGCCGGCAAAGTTGCAGCCGAAGGCGGCCATGACGATGATCTTGGCAATCGGCACGCCCGCTTCCCGGTGCACGCGCACATACTGGCGCATGGCTTCGATCTGCCCGGCGCGGTCGCGGTTGAGGTTCCGGATCGCGAACGGCTCGGATGCGCTCAGCGAGATGAACCCGGCCAGCGTAAGCTTTTCCTTGAACGCGAGTGCGCGCTTCAGCCCGCTTTCGTTGAACCACAGCGCGGTGTATTCGACGCCGGGTCGCGGGGTGAATCCTCCGATCACAGCATCCGCGTCGGCCCAGCCCGGCACATGCTTGGGATTGACGAAGGAGGCGAGCTGAATGCGGGCAAGCCCGCAGGCAGAGAGCGCGTCGATCAGGGCGATCTTGTCTGCCGTGGCGATCGGGCCGGGCTCGATCTGGAAACCCTCGCGGGGGCCCTCCTCGCTGATGGCAATTTGGCTCGGCAGGTCCATGCGCCGGCGTTCCTCCTGTTCTTTTGGCCGAGCTTGCCGGTTGCGCAGGCATCTGACAAATATAATATGAAGATCAATCTGTTCTAATAATCAGATGGGAGGCGCGATCTCGTGGCGCTCGGCCTGCGGCAGCTTCGCTATTTCATCGCCATTGCGGACGCCGGCGTGCTGTCGCGGGCCGCCGAGGCGCTCAACATTGCGCAGTCGGCCTTGAGCCACCACGTCGCCGCGCTCGAAACCGAACTGGGCGTCAAGCTGCTGGAGCGAAAGCCGCGCGGCATCGCACTCACCGCAGCCGGCCGTCGGCTCTATGAGCATGCCAACGCCGTGCTGTCGGCGCTCGGCAAGGCCGAAGAGGATGTGCGGAGCTACACCGAGGCCGCGGCGGGTCCGGTCTCCATCGGCCTCAGCCACACCGCGATCTCGATGGTCGCGCTTGATGTCATGAAGGCGGTGCGCGCGAGTTCCCCTCGCGTGCATCTGAGCGTCGTCGAGGCGCTCTCGCCGGCGCTGATCGAGCGCGTCTTCTCCGGCACGGTCGATCTCGCCCTCGCCTACAATCCGCCGCGGGATGCCCGCCTGGATGTAGAGCTACTGGGGGAAGAAGATCTCTATCTCATCGGCCATCGCAGCCTGATCGGCAGATCATCCGGTCCGATCGCCTTCTCGGCGATTCCGCAACGGAGCGTGCTGGGCCTGGCGCCGATGCCGGCCTCGCGCGCCATCATCCAGGCCCAGGCCCTGCGCAACCAGATCATCCCGAGCGAGACGCTCGAAGTCGATTCTTTGTCCGCCTTGCGCATGGCGCTCGAGGCGGGACTCGGCTGCGCGATCCTCGCCCGCGCCA
>Ga0081455_10007060_pt1 | contig 11921 bp, 12 predicted proteins | sample TabmetS3T2R1_FD_70207 | JGI IMG/M metagenome (GOLD analysis project Ga0081455, IMG submission 70207) | Tabebuia heterophylla rhizosphere microbial communities from the University of Puerto Rico - S3T2R1 | ecosystem: Host-associated > Plants > Roots > Rhizosphere ...
GCACGTACGATCCAAAGCAAACTGGTCAAAACAGTTCGTTTAGTGTTGAGCGCGCCGAGTACTGGATCAGCAAGGGCGCGCAACCATCCGACACAGTGCGCAGCTTGATCAGAAAACAAAAGAAGGCGGCTGCTTCCCGGCCAGCATCTGAAACCGAGCGAGAGAGTTCAGAACCGGCTGAAGGCGCTTCAACGGCGTCCGCCGAGACGGCGAGCTAGCCTGGCATTTGGCATCTGACACGAACGCCCTGCAAAATTCGTGTCTATTCGCATCCACTCGTGATAGTTTTGACGGATGCGAGAATTTCTCGAGTTCGTTATTCGCGAGCTGATCGAATTTCCTGATGACATGGTGCTCACGGAAATTCCCAGCGGCAGAATGATCATCTTTAAATTGCAACTTCGACGCGGAGATGTGGGCCGTGTTATCGGCCGGTCTGGTCAGACCATCCACGCTATTCGGGCCTTACTGGCCAGTTCTGCAGCGCGTCACGGCCAGCGCTCAGTGCTCGAGATTGTGGAATGATATGTAGTGCGTCTGTGTCAGCCCCGAATACTTTCGGGGTTCAGACAAGCGCCCGGCAGTCTTGGCGTTGGACGTCCGATGTTCAGCGTCCGATGTTTTTCCTCAATGAGAATCGACATCGTCACGTTGTTTCCTGAAATCTGCCGCGCTCCTTTGAGCGAAAGCATCATGAAGCGGGCGCAGGAGAAGCGGATCGTAGAGCTGCACATTCATAACCTGCGCGATTGGACAACGGACAAACATCACGTGGTCGATGATGCACCATTCGGTGGAGGGCAGGGGATGGTAATGAAACCGGAACCGATTTTTGCAGCGGTGGAAGCGTTAAAGAAAACGCCGAACGCCGAATACCCAATGCCCAATGTTGAACATTCGGCAATCGACAATCGACAATCGAAAATTCTGTTGATGTCACCTGCCGGCCGGAGGTTGGAACAATCACTGGCGAGTGAACTGGCGCAAGAATCGCACCTGATTGTCGTTTGCGGCCATTACGAAGGCGTTGACCAGCGGGTGATCGAAAATCTTATCGATCTTGAGATTTCGATTGGCGATTACGTCCTGACGAACGGTGCGCTTGCCGCGGCAGTTCTCGTGGATGCAATTGTACGTTTGCTACCCGGCGCGCTGGGTCATGAGCAATCCGCTGCTGATGACAGCTTCACCGGTGGTCTGCTTGAAGCGCCGCAGTACACGCGGCCTGCCGAGTTTCGCGGCTGGAAAGTTCCGGACGTCTTGCTTTCTGGAAATCACGCTCAGATCGCAAAGTGGCGCGAGCAACAAGCACTCAAGAGAACGAAGCAAAATAGACCGGATTTGCTGAGGTAAGTATGAAGAGAACTATCTTAACCTGGATGTCGTTGATTTTGATCTTGCTCCTGGTCATAGGTCTGGCGACGCGACTCGGTTGGTGGCCGGTTAGCGCCACGGCCGTTCCACCACAATGGGAATCCAAGCTCGCTCAAACCACGCTGCAAGCGGCTCTTGCCCACCAGGCAGCCGACCTAACGAACCCGCTCAGCTCTTCGAATGAAGTTCTCATTGCGGGTCTGAAGAGTTTCAAGATGAATTGCGCAGGTTGCCACGGCTTGCCTGGCCAACCAAGTCTATGGGGGACGCGCAACTTCTATCCGCGCGTTCCGCAATTCGCCGATAATCCGCCGCATTTATCGGCGCCACAGATGTTCGTAGCGATTAAGCACGGGATTCGCTACAGCGGAATGGGTGGTTGGGATGGAATGATGGCCGACGAAGAGATTTGGAAAGTGGCGACGTTTCTCGATCGCATTGGATCTCTTCCACCTAAAGTTCAGACAAATTGGAAAGCGGCTCAATGAACTTTTCCGAGCACCACGCACGCATTGATTCCGCCGAAACCGAACGAATTGCTCATGATGTAATTTAACTCCGCGGACCGTCCGTGATTTGCCACAACGTCGAGATCACATGCCGGATCGGGATCCCGATAGTTGATCGTCGGTGGAACCCATTGGCGATCCAATGCGAGCGCACAAAGCGCCGCTTCGATCGCGCCAGTCGCCCCCAGGGGATGCGCGTAATAGCCTTTTGTGCCGCTCACAGGAATTCGGTGCGCATGTTCGCCGAACACCTGTTTTATGGATGCAGTTTCTGCGCTGTCGTTGAGCTGGGTCGAACTGGCGTGTGCGTTGATGTAATCGATTTGCTCGGGAGCCAACCGGGCGTCTGCGAGCGCTTCGCGCATGGCGCGAATGGACGATTCGCCATTCGGCAGCGGCGAAGTCATGTGGAAAGCATCGTTGTTCAAGCTGTACCCGAGCACTTCTGCGTAAATGCGGGCACTACGTGCTCGCGCGTGCTCGAGCTCCTCGATCACGAGCGAGGCAGCGCCTTCGCCCATGACAAATCCATCGCGCATTAAATCGAATGGACGGCAGGCCAGAGTCGGGTCGCCCATCCACCTGCTCATCGTCTTGATGATATCAAAGGCACCGATCGTGATGGCCGTGAGCGGTGCTTCCGCCCCACCGGCGATGATTACATCCGCAAAATCATCCCGGATGTAACGCAGTGCTTCACCGACAGACACGGTGCCGCTGGCGCAACTGTTTGAATTTGTTGTGCCCACGCCACGAAAGCCAAATTCAATGGCAATGTTCGAATGTGCAGAACCGCCGAACACCTGGACAGCGAGTGTAGGTTGAACTCCACGAGCCCCCTTTTTCAAATATCTGATGTATTGCTCCTCGGCTTTGCAAACACCGCCCAGTGCAGTGCCGAAGCTGACCCCGATACGGTCCTGCGGTTTTTCGCGCGAGTATTCGATCTGCGAATCATCCAGCGCGAGCTTTGCTGATGCGACGGCGAACTGTGCGTAGCGGTCGAGCCGCTTCAGACGTTGTGGTGAAAAAAAATCTTCCGGATTCCAATCTGCGATCTCACCCGCGCACCGCACGCGGAAGACGCTCGGGTCGAAACTTGTTATGTTGTTAATGCCGCTCTTTTCGGCCAATATGCCGCTCCAAAATTTTTCTCGACCGTGACCGATGCAGGTGACCGGGCCGATTCCTGTGATGACAACGCGTCGTCGGCTCATGCGGTCACCTTGGCTGACCTTGCTTCCACGTAGGTTTTCATGCAGCGCAACGTTTTGTTCGCAACATTACGGATGAAAAAATCGCCAATAATCGGATCGACAAACGGCGCGAGCACAGGAATCCGAAATCGCAAATGGTGTGAGATCGTCACGAGTACGCCATCCGGCGCATCGGAGAATGTCCACACCACATGCATTCCTTTCGTCCACGCCTTGAGGTGAACAAACCGGATTTCGAGCTGTTCGCGATCTATGATTTGCTCGGATGTCCAGGAAATCGGAATACCGGAACGTCGCGCGGCCATCACAACGATGTTACGGTCACGTCCACGTTCGAGAAAATGAATGTAGCGGTAATGGGGAAGGATTTTCGGCCAAAGCTCAAGATTCGCTGCTGCGTCGAAGATCGCTGTCTTTGGCGCGTGCATGAGAATGGAATTGGTTTTATGCATGAGCAGATTGAAACCGCGCAATCTCTCAATGTTGCGCGGCTTCTATCGAACACAGCATCCTTCCTCGAAAACCTTGGGCAGAAAAGGGGAAAATCATTACGTGGCAGCCAAGGTCCACCACAAAGCCGATGATTGTCGCATCCCCTTACCGGGCGCGCATCACGGCTCACGCCCCGAACGGTCGCTGACTACGCGACCGTTCAGGGAATGGTTTTTGCAGGTCAGAGCGCTTAACCACAATCACGCGTCGCGGCGTCTGCGTCTTGGGCCAGTTGCTTCATGTAGTTAAAGAACCCCTGCGATTGGCCGATGAAGAGCCCCATGGCGGTGAGGAATGCGAGCGCCCCGGTGGCGGCACCTTCCGTGTTCGTTGGTCGAATGATCGAAACAATGGGGAGGCTTCGATCCAGGAACGGACATGGCTCGGGCATGATCAGGGCTTTGTCGAATTTCTCGTTTTCGACCTCCAAATCGGGAAACTTCACCCTAACCCCCGTTACCGGATCGATGGCACTCAGAGGAGGCGCATTACCCGCCACATCCGACCAGGTTTGGAAATGCATGGTCTCGGTTGGGCCAATGCTCATGAGAATACGCAGCACTTCCACATCGGTAGCTCTTTGTGCCAGCGACGGGTAAAGGCTGCTGCCACCTTGTTCAATGGTTGGGAAGTGGAATGCCGCAGTATTCGCGATCGCCTGTAGGAAATTAGGATCTGTTGTATCCGCATCCGTTCTGGGAATTGCCGTGTGTTGGTTTACACCTAAGGTCGGGACGGCCTGCGGGAAGACAAAGGTTGGATCAAGATCCGGGTTATGCCTGTCGTCGCGATAGCGGGTCCACCAGCTGGTATCGATCGTAAGTTGCGTCAGGTTCGTTAGCCGCTTTCCGATTAGGTCTGTATTCACTCCGGTTGCGGTGCTGCCCATCAGAGTACGAAACGGGTCGAGCTCTGCCGGCTCCGCTCCCTTGGAGATCAGATAGGCGTTGAGGAACTGGTGATGAGTGATCTCATCATCGGTGTTGTCATGGATGTAGTCTTGCATTTCATCCTCAATAAGCTCCAAGGCATCGGTGTAGGCTTCATTACCACTTCCGCCTGGAACTTCGCTGTCCTGGATGCCGCCGAGTTCGTTGTATTGGAGCCAAAAATCGGCCTCGAGTAGCTCCAGCGCTGCCGGGAAGCGAAGCAGTGCCGCGTCTCCAACTGAAAGGCTGCCACCTGCCTTTGCCGTCCGGATGCTGCCCAACAGTCCTGCGCCGACGGTTCCTGCTCCGAGGGCGATCGTTTTGCCCAGGAAAGAACGGCGGCTGATGAACCGTTTCCGGGGTTGAATTTTCGTCTCCACGTTATCCTCTAGAGAGCGACTCTCGCTCCGGCTAGAGCCATTTGCTGTAGGATTACTTTTTGCTTTCATCCCCCTAGAATCGCAGCAAGCAGCGCTTCGCGCTGCAGGGAAAAAGTAACACGCCTGTTACCTGTTGAAACTTGGAAGGGAGTTACGGTAACCGCAAAGATGAAGTGAAGCTAAGTGACTTACCAGCTGATATATCAGGCGAGACCCTACATCGGGATGAGGCTAAATCTGAGTGGACAAATGCGTTTCATCCTCCGTAAAAGCCGTGAGCGAGACAATTGCTGCATGAGCAAGCGACTGTGAACTATGCTGGTGCGGAGAGCCAATTCCCGGATTACGACTACATGACACCGGGTGGGTTAAAGTCCCTCCGTTCGTTTCCCAGCCCGCTGCGAAGGAAAAGAAGCAAACCGGAGCCAGCCAAACCGCAAGGCATTGAAATCAGAATATCAAGAAGAAGCTTCGATCCATTTCGAGGTTTATTTTACGTGCGTGGCATCGTCCCATCGAATGGCCGCGCGAAGCAACTCAGTCAACGAGGTAACGCCGAACTTTTCTTTCGCTCGGGCACAGTAAGCTTGAACGGTTTTGAGACTCAGATTCAAATCTCCGGCAATTTCCGTCGGAGTGCGGCCCTGGCCGAGCAACTGAAAGATTTCCAGTTCGCGGTCGCTCAAACGTTCCACCGGCGAACTAACGGGCGGGCGGCGTGAGGAGGTAAGTTTTAGGGCCATTCTGTTGACAATTCGTTCGCTAACATAAACGCCACCTGCGAGCACGCGCTGGATCGAGGCAAGCACACTTTTGCTTGTCTCGTGCTTCATGATGTAACCTCGTGCGCCCGCGCGCAGGGCACGCTCGGCATACAAGGCTTCGTCGTGCATCGAAAGAACAATCAATGCAACTTGCGGAAACTGCCGTACTAAATGTTTGATCAATTCCAGTCCTGATTCGTTTGCGAGGGATATATCAATGATCGCGACATCGGGGCGGTCTTTTGCGATTCCGGCGATTGCTTCGGCTGAATCTTTTGCCTCACCGCAAACGATGAGATCATTCTGTCCGTTTATGAGATTAGTAAGTCCCTCGCGAACGAGCGGATGATCGTCGACTATGAAAACGGAGCGCTTGCCTGCGACCGTTCCAGAAGTGCTAGGATTCATTGGGTCACATCGAAGTCATTGCGATTCAAAGTGCATTACTCGGCACGTCGCGATTGTCCCTGTCCCGCCATTTCGCCGAATGTCGAAGGTCCCTCCGCTGAGTGCCGCTGCATGACGCATCAGATGAAGCCCGAGCCCTTCTGATGGCGGCTTATCCGGAAATCCAACTCCGTCATCAACGATCGATAAACAAAGTTCGGGGCCATCCATTGTAAGCCGAATATGAATATGATTGGCAGCCGCATGTTTGACGGAGTTCGTTACCGCCTCTTGAGCGATTCGATACAATTGGTTCGCCACGGTGGAATCGTGAATTGGAATTAACTCGTCGCCATGCAAGACGCAATTAATACCGGACTGTTCGCTAACAGTCTCAGCCAGGTTTTGCAACGCGACTACTAGGCCTTCGGCCCTGAGCTCTGGCGAAAAGAACCCACGGGCAAGGTTGCGCGTGAAATCGATCCCTTCTTCAAGGCAGTGCACGAGTTTCTCTGCGTCGCTCGTTTCGGGGCAGAATCGCACAGCGAGTTTTTCCTTCAAAACTTGAGCGGCAAGAGCCGTGCCAGTGAGGTGTTGCCCCAGTTTGTCGTGCAGATCGTGGCCTAACCGGCGTCGCTCACGATCCGCCACTTTTGCGATCTCTTGATCGAGTCGGCGCCGCTCAACCATCTCGCGCTCGTACGCTGCGGTTCGTTCGTCGACACGCCGATCGAGTTCCCGAACGAGAGTTCCTAATTTCGATACCACGCCTGCGAAAAGCACGTACGACGCAAAAGCCATTCCAATGTTCCAGACTCCGAGTGCTGGAATTCCAGATGCAAGATCCGCAAGTACCCATGTCGTGACGCAGATGACTACGAACGTGATCCCGAATGCGAAGTTGGCAGACCAAGCGGCTAATCCAATAGGTAGAAAATAAAAAAGAAGCATCGAGTGTTCGTATCCCGTCAGATAATCGACATAACCGATCAGACCAGCAAGGACAAGGCAGGCGATCGTCAACGACGCGCGGGAAATTTTGAGACGGTGAAAATTCCGCAGGTTAACTAAGGCTCCGTCAAATACGCGTCGGCGCATAGTTTTGCCGCTGTGTCATTGATTTACGCTCATTACAATGTGCAACAAGCGAAGATTTGGTAAATTGCCGATTTCGCATCGTGATGGGGGCTTCAGCATGTGCAGTGAAGCCGTAGATAAGAATTCAGGTGCGACGCCTGATAGACAACTCGCGTGTGATTTGTGAAAAAGAACGAGCAAGATAGAGAAGCAAAGATTGCGCCATTTGCGGAAGCAAATGGATTCGATTGAGCCGCTATGGAAAGGATTGTGCGCCATCTTTGATAAACCGCCAGGGTAACTTAAAGAGGCCGGTCTGGCCGAAGAAAGCCACTCGAAGGAAGAATAAGCAGTCGCACAAACGCAAACGATAGCGTGCCTGGAGTCTTACGTCATCGCTGACGATCTAAATCGTGGAGCCTACGGGATTCGAACCCGTGACCTCCTCAATGCCATTGAGGCGCTCTACCAACTGAGCTAAGACCCCGGCGAAGAATTTTAGATTGTAGATTTCAGATTGCAACCCCGCAGCCAGTGAGAGAATACCAATTATTCTCGCGTCCGGTACGCTCAGATTGCCAGTTGAGGTGAACGCCAATTCCCGGCCAGCCGTACATGTCTGAGGGCGTGACGGATTGAATCTGTGGGCGGAGTTGAAGGATCATTCTTTACTGCCCACCGGCCTTTGCCGTGAGCGTCTCGACATTCGCATGGCGAATCGAATGTGAGTGGCGGCTGCTGTTGTGCTGCTGCCATGCCGCAAAGAAGAGCGACGGCAATCGTGTGCGTTGCTCGCATCATGCGAACGTTCACATATCATCTTCTCACTGCGGTTTTGAGGAACCCCCGGAAGCTCGTTGGTCACCATGTAGGTTTACTTGTAGGGGGCTGGGGCGTTGTCGGTGCAGGTGTGGGTCTGCCAGTCGAACCCGGTGACGGTGTCGCAGGACTTGAAGAAGGGCTTGTTTCCTGCGTTCGTGTTGAATTGGAGACTCCCTCGGCACTCAGGAGAGGTGACCGGATCTTGCTTTGAAAATGCCTGCTCACGAAACTCTCGGAGTTCAGACCCGACTTCATTTTCCCGATCAGAAGGGGCTTCGCCTTTTCTTCTCCAACAAAAACGCAATCGCGGCACAAAGCGTGGTGATCGCAACGATACGATTCGACGACAGCGGCCGACTCCCAAACGTGGTCTGGGTCTGAATCAGGATCAGCACGACACCGAATACAACGATGCCGATTTTCCTCCCCACTGACGTGATGACATTTCGTTTTAGATAAAAAGCGATACCGACAACGAGCATTGCGATCTCCATCGCAAACTCGGCCCCTTTGTAATTCAAAAGACCGAATCCCACCTTCAGGGTGTCATCGTAAATGGGGAGATCAGGACGATGAACAATCAAATCCAGGATCCAATGAGAGAACACAGCCAGGGCGACGATTAATGCCGCGCTGCCTGAAGCTTTCGCTCCTCGCACCAGTTTGTACACGAACGCCGCCAGCGCCGACCACACGAGCGCAGCGATAAGACTGTGCGTGCAGGGCATGTAATAAAGATCGAGCGGACGGGTCGCTGTGATTCCCAAAACGATTCGCACTTTTTCATGCCTGAGGAAAACGAAAGGTGCCCACAGAAGATCGAGCAATTGTACCGCGACAAACAAAACCCATAACGGGATCTTGTTTCTCTCCGTTCTGGCAGCAAACGCTACGCTGTAGTGTCCGAGAAACATCTCTTCATTTGCTCATTCTCGACGCCGCGACTTAAGGCTCATCCACGCCATTCTAAAACCGGCCAATCCCGCGCGCGCGGGAGCGTTGCGGCGGTTAACGGGGTGTAAAAGCGCGAAACAGGAATGGTAAAATTTTAATTTTCCAAGAATTTTTGAGCCGTTTTTGCCGGATTTATTGCCTACTTGAGTATGAAGCGGAGGTAGGCCCCCAAGGGGATGGGCCAAAAGCAAGAGAAAAATTCAACCAGAAAGAAATCACTACTATGAAAACGCGAAATCTGTTTATGAATATTCTGGGGGTATTCATTGCGTTAATACTCGCCGGAACCGTTGCCCCGGCGGCGACGATTACCGTGCTTGAGACGTTCGATTTCCCCGGGACTGGGAATAATACGATTCCCCAAAAGATTAATGACGGCGGGCTGATCGTTGGAATTGTCGTTGACTCATCTGGAGTCAGCAAGGGCTGGGTTCGGGCGCGTTCGGGCAACTTCACTGAGGCGTTCGTTGAGCCTAACGACACCGGCAATCTGACTAACGGTCGGGGGATTAATAATGCGAAGGTCGTGGTCGGCGAATACCTCGACGGAGCCACTGGCAACTTCCACGGTTACCGTCTTTTCCACGGGAACTTTACGGAATACGATGCCTCCAACGCGACGAACACGATACCGCTCGGGATAAACAATGTGGGCGACTTCTGCGGTTCTCTCGTTCTGAGTGATGGCACCCAACCGGCGTTTATCAATATCTTTGCAAACGTCACCACGTTCAGCGTTCCTGACGCAATCGCGACCCTTGCTTATTCAATCAATTCGTTAAATCAGGTCGTCGGTTACTATGTAGACGCCGACGGAGTCACCACCCACGGCTATCTCCGTGCTAGCGACGGCACCCTCACCTTTCCAATCGATGCTGCCGGTTCGACCGGAACGATCCTGTTTGCAAATAACGATGCGAATTGGGTCGTAGGCAGATATACTGACGCTTCCGGGGTAACTCACGGCCTGTTTTTCAAGACTGCGGACAACATCTTGACCTTTGACTACCCTGGTGCGGCGGGCTTCACGTCGCTCAACGGTGTTAATCAAGGTGGATACGTCACTGGTCGTTATCTTGATGCGGCGGGAATCGCTCACGGGTTTCTGGGAAGGATAAGCAGCGGCGGCCAGCTCAACCCTGAGCAGAGCAAGTCGCCAGTGATGCCGGTCAAACCGGCCTACCCAGTACGCCTGGGAGCACCCGCCCTTTAAACGCGAGGTTTAGACCAGAACAAATCTGGAATCCCTTCCTGTAGACTATCTTTCCGGCGTATCGGCCAAACCACGTCACCCGGCCCGGATTTCGTTTACAATCAGCCGCCACGCTTCACTTCGTGGCGGCTTTTTGTTGAGCACTCTTTGAAATCGCCCGCGTGTTCGTGTGTGTGGATCACGTTCCCAGCATCATCGTAAACGCGAATGACGGCATCATGTGATCGACTGCAATGCTCGGCATATCCGATTGCATTCGCGACGGCACTCGGTTCGCCATACCACAGCCGGCCGAATGGCAGCACATCAGAGATGAGATCGAAGCCGCGACGATCCGTGCGGACGGACTTCGTAAATGTGCATACAATCCCGAACAGTTGGCGGTCATCATTGTTAGCCGAAGTCACCCACCCGGACAGTCATGGTGTCCCTACTTCTTCGATAGCTCTACCTTAACTTTGATGGTATCCAACAGCACCCGGAATTGGGGGATCAGCATCCCGCCGTGCTTCATGTGACCGGCCTGCGATCGATACACCTCAATGTATGCGGCCATATTCGGATCGACCGCAGCGAGACGGATCGTGGCAGTAGGGAACTTGTCCCCGAGGTTTACTTGTCCCGTCCACCGACCTTCGGGGTTTGGCTTTATCCTGGCTGAAGGCCAAAAACGCTCTGCCCCGCCGGTGAACAGGTACAGCTGTTGCTGGTTATATGCCTCTACAACCCCTGACACCCGGCATTCCCCGGGCGCCACGGTGTCGCCATCTGCGGGACTCTCTATCTTGCCCTTGACGCTCCGCAGCACGGCATCAAGTTCATCGGCGTCAGGCTCCGTCCTCCACTTCGGCCTGCCTAAGCGAATCGGTAGAGCCTCAAAGATTTTGGCCAAGGATGTAAGATGATTGTCCGCCTCGATCCAAACGTACTGATGCAGAAGGTCGGGGACAGTAGGCTTACCAGCATTGCCTGGCTGCGGGAGGATCAGGCTGATGATTGCGAACCGATCACCATTGGCACGTTTTTCTTCCTTGGCGTAGTTGATTTCGTCCTCTAGGAACTTTTCGTCCTTGAAATCCGGTGTCAGGAAAAAAATGACGGCACAAGCATCCTTGAATCCTTTCCGGACACCACGGTCAAGGTTTGTCCCGGCAGGCATGTCCACGTCATCCAGCCAGGGACGGAAGCCTGCTGCCCCGAGAGCGCGATAATAAGACCGTACAACTGGTTTGTCTGCTCCCTTGTGACTAAGAAAAATCCTATCCTTCATCGCCAGTGTGTCCTCAAATTCATCGGCGATTCTAGCGCAACTCTCAGGAGCCGGACAAACATTCTCGCAGCGTCAATCAAGACGGCTGAGGCGCTCTACCGTCCATCCTTTATCCACTGTTTTATCACTCGTGGAAAAATTTGGGCGTATTTCGGATCATTTGAGATCACGCCAAATCGCCGATTTACCTAGCGTTGAGCACGTCAGAGTAGGTCGGGATGATTTGAGAAAATGGACTGGAAAGCGGTGTAAACGAGATGCTCTACCACTGAGCTAACAACCGATTTTTGTCTGAAAGCCCACCAATAAACCGATTTATCCCAAGTTGGGAGAGCACGATGATTCGCGGGTCGCTCGTTCAAGTTCGAGAAACGCCGTCAGTTTCTCGTCGCTGCGCACCACGATTCTATTTCCACTGTCGCGGTGTGCATCGGTAATCCAGAGTGTTCGGCCCTCGGAATCAACGGCTGACACTCATCCTAAATTCCAACCGGCTTTCCTGAGATTATCAGCGATGATTTCCCAGTACTTCA
>Ga0081455_10007061_pt1 | contig 11920 bp, 10 predicted proteins | sample TabmetS3T2R1_FD_70207 | JGI IMG/M metagenome (GOLD analysis project Ga0081455, IMG submission 70207) | Tabebuia heterophylla rhizosphere microbial communities from the University of Puerto Rico - S3T2R1 | ecosystem: Host-associated > Plants > Roots > Rhizosphere ...
GTTCGGGCATCGGTCCGGCCGATGAGTTGCAGGCTATGGGGATCGCGGTCGCGCGCGACCTGCCGGTGGGGAAGCACTTCTTCGACCATCCGCTGTTTCGCGCCACGATCCAGCTCCGCGAGAATCTGCGGCCCACCGATCCCGATACCCGCCACACCAATTGCTGCGTGACCTATTCCTCGGGCCTCGCCAATGGCGGCAAGCGCGACATGATCCTGATCGCCTTCAACCACCGCGGCGTCGGCACCCCGGGTGCCATCGGTGCAGGTCTGTTCAACGCGTACTCGCGTGGTCATTTGAAGCTGGCTTCGACCGACGCTTCGATCGACCCGATCGTCGAGGAAAACATGCTCGCCGATGACCGCGACCTGCTGCGCATGGTCGATGCGGTGAAGCGACTGGCCGTGCTCACGACCCAGCCTGCGCTGGCGGAAATCAGCGAGTGGATTCGCTTGATTGATACCGAGCTGACGCTGCCGCAGGCCGCGGCACTGCCGAATAGGGAGCTCCAAGCGCTGCTCCGCCGCGAAACCGGCGATATTCAGCATGCTGCTGGTTCCTGCCGCATGGCGGGCTTCAACGATGCTAACGGCGTGGTGAACCCGGACGGCGCCGTGAAAGGCATCGCCGCGCTACGCGTGGCGGACGCTTCGATCATGCCGTCCGATTGCCGCGCCAACACCCATTTCACCACGGTAGTGATTGGTGAGGCCATCGCGCGGATGATGATGCGGAAGGCGGACGTTCTTAGTTCCGAGCCATCTCTGCTCGGTCCATAACATTTCGGCATGCAGGTGGTGGGGGCGTGGCGTCTGTTTTGCGCCACTTCCTGATATTCGAGAACCGAGCGGTAGACTGATCCGGGCCTTCTCCAGCCAAAATACCGGGTTATTGCCCAATTGCTGAGTATATGCTCTGATTGGGCAGGAGATTTGCAATGACCAGGCCCGATCTCATCATCTTTGACTGCGACGGCGTGCTGATCGACAGCGAGGTGCTGAGTTGCCGCTGCCTTTCTGAGGTTTTGGCGCGCTACGGCGTCAACCTTGGTGTGGATCAGGCGCAGGATCTGTTTCTTGGACGAAGCGTGACGGCGGTGCGCGAACATTACGATGCATTGGGACACTCGATCCCCGAGCAATTTCCGGCCGAACTGAGGACCAGCATTCGCACTGCGTTTCATTCTTCGCTTTGCCCGGTCGAAGGGGTGAATTCGGTACTTGAGGACTTGCTCATCCCACACTGTGTTGCCTCGTCCAGCGATGTCGATAGGGTGTCCTTTTCCCTTTCTTTAACTGGCCTCGCGCGGCATTTTGGTACGCGTCTCTATACCTCCCAAATGGTGGAACGCGGCAAACCGGCGCCCGACCTCTTCCTCTACGCAGCCGAAAGGATGGAGGTGGCGCCGCATCGCACCCTCGTGATCGAGGACAGCGTCAGCGGCGTAAAGGCCGGCAAGGCGGCCGGTATGACCGTTTGGGGATTTGTCGGAGGCACCCACTATCAAGCCCGCGACGGCAAGGCCATCCTCGGCGAGGCGGGGGCTGATCGCGTGTTCGACCGAATGGCGGATTTTTGGCAAACGGAGGGGCAGTGATTGATGGCGGCATCCGAGAACGAGAAATCGCGTCTGGACGAAGCCGCTCGCGCCGGCTGGCTGTACTTTATCGCCGGTCATACCCAGGACGAGATCGCCAAAGTGCTCCAGGTCTCGCGCGCCTCGGCTCAGCGCCTCGTTTCGCTGTGCCTTGCCGAGCGTCTGATCACCTTCCGGCTGGAGCATCCGATTGCAGCCTGCATGGAGCTGGCGGCGCGTTTGAAGGATACGTTTCACCTCGCCTACTGTGAAGTTGTGCCGACCGATCCCGCCGCGCCGCTTTCGGCTGCCGGGATTGCCGAGCGTGCCGCCAACATCCTGGAAACGACGTTACGTGGCGAAAAGCCCACAATCCTGGCGCTGGGCACCGGGAGGGCGGTGCGGGCTGCCGTCGAGAGGGTCTCGCCGATCGACTGTCCTAACCACCAGATCGTGTCGCTGGTCGGAAATATCTCGGCCGACGGATCGGCGAGTTTCTTTGACACCGTCGGCCGTCTCGCTGACAGGACCAAGGCGCGTCATTATCCCATGCCGCTGCCGTTTTTGATGTCGTCCGAACGCGAGCGCGACCAGATGCTCAAGATTGATCCGATAGCTAAGGTCAGGGCGATCGCCGCCAAGGCAGACTTGCGGCTTGTTGGCGTCGGACAGATGGATCAGAAGGCGCAAGTCCATGTTGACGGTTTCGTCTCGCGCGAAGAGTTGCTTGAGATGATGCGGCTGGGCGCCGTTGGCGAACTGACCGGGTGGGCATTCGACGAGGAGGGCCACCTCATAAAAGGTGGGACCAACCTCCGTCTCACCAGCATTCCGCCGCGGGTGCCTGCCGAGGCTATGACCATCGGGGCAGCGGTCGGCCGTGCCAAGGTTTCGGCGATCAGGGCTGCGCTGAAAGGGCGCCTCCTCAACGGCCTGATTACCGACGAAGCGACGGCAGGCGCGATCCTCAAGCTGTAGCGAACTGATTGGCCCTTCAGCCCGGTGGCGCGCAGGTTTCCCGCCGGCCGATCCGGCATGCGGTTATCGAACCATGGCTGGAGTTGGTGCGGAACGTGATTCCGATCCTTGACAACCTCTGGCATCGATGTGAACATAATCTCAAGGCGTGGGCATATGCTCAGCGCTATCAAGGGAGGTTATCGTGAAGCACGTCCTTGGCGCCCTCCTGGGCGCGGCTACCCTATTGGGTGCAGCCCCTTCCATCGCACAGACAACCCTGACCATCGCCACCGTGAACAATGGCGACATGATCCGGATGCAGGCGCTGACCAACGAGTTCACCGCCAAAAACCCCGACATCACCGTGAAATGGGTGACGCTCGAAGAGAACGTTCTGCGCCAACGCGTCACGACCGACATCGCGACCAAGGGCGGACAGTTCGACGTGCTGACCATCGGCACCTATGAGGTTCCGATCTGGGCCAAGAAGAACTGGCTCATTCCGCTCGACAATCTCGGACCCGACTACGACGCCGCGGACCTGCTTCCGAAGATTCGTGATGCGGTGTCGGTATCGGGCAAGCTCCTTGCCGCGCCGTTCTACGGCGAGAGCTCGATGGTCATGTATCGCACCGATCTGTTCCAGAAAGCGGGATTGACCATGCCGGAAAAGCCGACCTGGGATTTCGTGATCGATGCGGCTAACAAACTCACCGACAAGTCCAACGGCGTCTACGGTATCTGCCTGAGAGGCAAGGCGGGCTGGGGCGAGAACATGGCGTTCCTGACCGCGATGTCGAACTCGTTCGGCGCGCGCTGGTTCGATGAGAAGTGGCAGCCGCAGTTCGACAAGCCCGAATGGAAGAAGACGCTGTCGACCTATGTCGATCTGATGAAGGCCGCAGGTCCTCCCGGCGCAAGCTCGAACGGCTTCAATGAAAATCTGGCGCTGTTCAATTCCGGCAAATGCGCGATGTGGATCGACGCCACGGTGGCGGCGTCCTTCGTCACCAATCCGAAGGACTCCAAGGTGGCCGACAAGGTCGGCTTCGCGCTCGCGCCAAATGCGGGGCTCGGCAAGAACGCCAACTGGCTGTGGGCATGGAATCTCGCCATCCCAGCAGGTTCGAAGAAAACCGCCGCCGCAGAGAAGTTCATCGCCTGGGCGACCAGCAAGGACTACACCAAGCTCGTCGCCTCGAAGGAAGGGTGGGCCAACGTCCCGCCCGGTACGCGAACCTCGCTCTACGAGAATACGGAATATCTGAAGGTCGCGCCGTTCGCCAAGCTGACGCTGGCCTCGATTGACGCCGCCGATCCGAACAAGCCGACCGTGCAGTCGGTGCCTTACGTCGGCGTGCAATACGCAGCCATTCCGGAATTTCAGGGCATCGGCACCACCGTCGGCCAGCAATTCTCGGCGGCGTTGGCCGGCTCATCGACGGTGGACGCTGCGCTCGCAGCCGCGCAAACAGCCACCGAACGCGAAATGAAGCGTGCCGGTTATATCAAATAGCGCGCCGCGCCAATCCTGGCTGCCGACCGGACCGGCGCGGACGGCAGCCAGATCTCCCTTCAAGAGATAGCAGGAGGCGGCGATGGCGACGCAGCAAACCCAGGTCCTCGGCAGGGCTCTGCTGACGCCGGCCGTCGCATTGCTGTTCGTCTGGATGATCGTCCCGCTGGCGATGACGATCTATTTTTCGACGCTGAACTACCGCCTGCTCGACGCCGAAACCTGGACCTTCGTCGGGCTGGAGAACTTTCGATACTTTCTCACCGACCCCGCTTTTCTGACCGCGCTGCGGAACACGCTGGTGCTGGTCGGATCGGTGCTTGCGATCACCATCCTGCTCGGCACGCCGCTGGCACTGCTGCTCGACCAGCAGGTGATCGGACGCAGCATCGTCCGCTTGATGGTGATTGCGCCGTTCTTCGTGATGCCGACCGTGAGCGCGCTGGTCTGGAAGAACCTCTTGATGCATCCGGTGTCCGGATTGTTCGCCTGGGTCGCGACCCTCCTGGGCGCAACGCCGATCGACTGGTTCAACGATGCGCCTTTGCTCGCGGTGATCCTGATCGTGGCCTGGCAATGGCTGCCGTTTGCGACCCTTATCCTGTTGACGGCGCTGCAGTCCCAGGACGAGGAGCAGAAGGAAGCGGCCGAGATGGACGGCGCGAGCGCGCTTTCGACCTTCATCTATCTCACCTTGCCACACCTCGCTCGGCCGATCACCGTGGTGATCCTGATCGAGACGATCTTCCTGCTGACCGTGTTCGCCGAGATCTTTGTCACCACCGGCGGCGGCCCCGGCCTGGCGACCACCAATATCGCATTCCTGATCTACTCGCAGGCGCTGGTCCAGTACGACGTCGGCAACGCCTCCGCCGGCGGACTGGTCGCGGTCGTGATCGCCAATATCGTGGCCTTCTTCCTGGTGCGGATCGTCGGGCGGAATCTGGAGGCGTAAGCGATGGCACGCAAGGTGACGGCGAGACGTATATGGGTGTCCACGGCCGCCGCGTGGTTGTTCGGGTTTCTGATTTTCCTGCCCATCCTGTGGATGGTGTTGACGAGCTTCAAGACCGAGCTCGATGCGTTCGCGATGCCGCCCAAATTCCTGTTGTTTCACTGGACCACGGAGAACTACGCGACGGTGCAGGAGCGCAGCGACTACGTTCATCACGCGATCAATTCGATCGTCATTGCCGGCGGGTCGACACTGATCGCGATGATCATCGCTATTCCGGCGGCGTGGTCGATGGCGTTCGCACCGACCAAGCGCACCAAGGACGTCCTGCTCTGGATGCTCTCTACCAAGATGATGCCGTCGGTCGGCGTGCTGGTCCCGATTTATCTGATCTTCCGGGATTTCGGGCTGCTCGACAGGCGCGCCGGTCTCGTCATGATCCTTTGTCTTGGCAATCTGCCGATCGTGATCTGGATGCTGTTCACCTATTTCAAGGAAATCCCAAAGGACATTCTGGAAGCAGCGCGGATGGATGGCGCGACCATCGGGCGCGAACTCATCTATGTGCTGACGCCGATGGCCGTCCCTGGTCTCGCCTCGACGCTGCTGCTTAATTTCATTCTGGCGTGGAACGAGGCGTTCTGGACGCTGAACCTATCGACCCTTGATGCCGCTCCGCTCACGGTATTCATCGCATCCTATTCGAGTCCCGAGGGACTGTTCTGGGCCAAACTATCGGCCGCCTCGACGCTCGCCATTGCCCCGATCATCATCCTCGGATGGTTCACCCAGCGGCAGCTCGTCCGCGGGCTGACCTTCGGCGCCGTCAAGTAGCAGGGGAAACAAAGACCATGGGCCAGATCACGCTCCAGGGAGTCCGCAAGTCGTTCGGGCCGGTCAACATCATCAAGAATGCCAATCTGGATATCGAGAATGGTTCATTCGTGGTCTTCGTCGGCCCGTCCGGCTGCGGCAAGACCACGCTGTTGCGCCTGATCGCGGGACTTGAGGACGTCACCGGTGGGCAGATCCTGATCGACGGCAAGAACGTGGTGGACGTTCCGCCGGCGAAGCGGGGCCTGTCGATGGTGTTCCAGTCCTATGCGCTCTATCCGCATATGAGCGTCCGCGGCAACATCGCGTTCGGCCTGAAGATGGCGGGCCTGCCGCGTCCGGAGATCGACCGCAAGGTCGAGGCCGCGGCCGCCACGCTGAACTTGACACCCTATCTGGACCGGAAACCGCGCGAACTTTCCGGCGGACAACGCCAGCGAGTTGCGATCGGGCGCGCGATCGTGCGCGAGCCGAAGGCTTTTCTATTCGACGAGCCTTTGTCGAATCTCGACGCCGCGCTTCGTGTCCAGATGCGCCTGGAGGTGACAAAACTGCAGAAGCAGCTCGGCACCACGGCCATCTATGTTACGCATGACCAGGTCGAGGCCATGACCATGGCCGACAAGATCGTCGTACTGAACGCCGGCAATATCGAACAATATGGCTCGCCGCTGGAATTATACGAGCGGCCGGCAAACCTGTTCGTCGCCGGCTTCATCGGCTCGCCGAAGATGAATTTTGTGTCCGGCGAGGCCGCTGGCGAGCCCGGTGTCGCCACGCTCGGTATCAGGCCCGAGCATCTGAAAATTGGCAAGGAAAGTGGGGGCTGGCCGGGCACCGTGTCGGTTGCCGAGCATCTCGGCAGCGACACCTTTCTCTATGTCGACGCCGGCAAGCTCGGGATGCTGACCGCGCGCGGCGTTGGCGAATTTAGTCTGAAGGCTGGCGACCGCGTGTGGCTTTCGCCCGAACCTGCCCGGCTGCATCGCTTCGACAAGGAGGGTGCGGCGATCCGGCCATGAGCGGCGGCGAAAGCCGACCGGGCCAAGAAAACAAGGGAAAACAGCAAGATGTATCTGGAAAAATTCAGGCTGGACGGCAAAACGGCACTGGTAACAGGCGGCGGCCAGGGAATCGGACTTGCCTGCGCCGAAGCGCTAGGCGAGGCGGGGGCGAAAGTCGTGATCGCGGATCGCGACTCGAGCGTTGCCGAAAGCGGTTATACGAGCCTCAAAGCCAAGGGCCTTGATGCCGAAACCGTCACGATGGACGTAACGAATTCCAAGCGCGTTTCCGAGATCGCCGATCAGTTGGCGTCGCGTTATGGCCCGGTCGATATCCTCGTCAATAATGCAGGCATCGCGCGCAGCGAGACACCGGCCGAGAGCGTCACCGACGAGCATTGGCACAACGTCATCGACGTCAATCTCAACGGCACGTTCTGGTGCTGCCGCGCCTTCGGCAAGCACATGCTGGACGCGAAGTCCGGTTCCATTGTGAACATCGGCTCGATGTCAGGCTTCATCGTCAACAAGCCGCAGGAGCAGTGCTACTACAACGCCTCCAAGGCCGCGGTGCATCATCTGACCAAATCGCTCGCGGCCGAGTGGGGCGCGCGCGGCGTTCGTGTCAATGCCGTGGCGCCGACCTATATCACAACCCCCCTCAATGCATTCGTCAAAAGCAACCCGAAGATGTACGATGCCTGGATCGGCGGTACGCCGATGGCGCGGATGGGGGAGGTCGACGAAATCGCATCCGTCGTCCTGTTTCTGGCGTCCGACGCTGCAAGCCTGATGACCGGGAGCGTTGTCCTCGTTGACGGAGGCTATACGTGCTGGTGAGCTGGCGCTGAACTGAAGCGGAGTTGCAATGCAGCAGGCCTTCATCGGCATCGACGTTGGAACGTCGAGCGCGCGCGCTGGAATATTTGACGAGAACGGAAGCCTGCTAGGGACCGCGCGGCATCCAATTACGGTGTGGCATGAAGCGGGCGGGATTGTCGAGCAGTCGTCGTCAGAGATTTGGGCAGCCTGCGCCACCTCGGTCCGTGCGGCGATGGTGGAAGCTGCACTTCCCCCTTCCGCTATCGCGGGCGTGGGTTTCGACGCGACCTGTTCGCTTGTGGTAGTGGACGTCGCCGGCAATCCGCTGACAGTCAGCACATCCGGCGACATCAGGCGAAATGTCATCGTTTGGATGGACCATCGCGCGATTTCCGAAGCCCGCCGGGTCAACGAGACGCGAGACGAGGTGCTCCGCTACGTCGGCGGCTCGATCTCGCCGGAAATGGAAATTCCCAAACTGCTCTGGCTGAAGCGGCACCTGCCGTCGACCTATCGGTCGGCCGGTCATTTCTTCGACCTTGCCGACTATCTTTCGTTTCGCGCCACCGGATCGACGGCGCGATCGATATGCACGGTCGTCTGCAAATGGAATTATCTCGCCCACGATCAGCGCTGGAGCGGGGACTATTTCGAGCGTGTGGGTCTTGGCGATCTCGCCTCCGACAAATATGCGAAAATTGGCAACGAGATTGTTGCACCCGGCACGCCGCTGGGGGCCGGCCTGACAAAGTCGGCGGCACATGATCTCGGCCTCCTCGAAGGTACGCCGGTCGCTGCCTCGCTGATTGACGCTCACGCCGGAGGGGTGGGCACGATCGGTGGGCGCGGAAAGTCGGGTGAGCCGGTCGATGTGTGCCGCCGCCTTGCCTACATCATGGGAACTTCGGCCTGCATCATGGCGACGACGCCAAAGCCTTGCTTCGTCCCGGGCGTCTGGGGTCCTTACTATTCGGGAATGGTGCCCGGGTTCTGGCTCAACGAGGGCGGGCAGTCCGCCGCCGGTGCGGCCATCGATCACCTCATCAGGTCGCATCCCGCCTATAACGAGGCCGTCACGACCGCGCATTCGGCCGGCATGGAAGTGCTTGAATTTCTCGAACGGCGCATCCTCTCGCGGGCGCCGAGCCTGGGCGCGGCGGCGCTGCTGGCCCGCGATATCCACGTTCTGCCCGAGTTTCTCGGCAACCGGTCGCCCTTCGCCGATCCCTATTCCCGCGCAGTGGTTGCAGGCATGGATCTCGATGTCGACATCGGCTCGATGGAGCGGCTGTTCGTGGCGGGGCTGTGCGGGCTTGCCTATGGTCTTGCCGATGTCGTCGAAGCTTTTCGATCGCATGGCGTGGACAGCGATATGATGGTGATCAGCGGTGGCGCGGGCCGAAGTCCGCTGGTCCGCCAGATCATGGCGGATACGACGGGCCTGACCATTGCGGTCCCGGAAACACAGGAGCCGGTTCTGCTCGGCGGCGCCATGCTGGGTGCGGTTGCGGCGAAGTCTCGGGGATCGATCGGTGAGGCGATGGCCTCGATGTCGGCGATTGGCCGGTTGAGCGAGCCGACGGCGCCCGGAACGGCGGACTTCCATCGCAGCAAGCGCAAGGTTCACGGACAGATGCGAACTCTCGACCGGGAAAGCCGGGCTACGATGCAAGGGACGGCATCGATCGCCCGGATGGAAGCGAAGAACTGAGCGATGCTGTTGAGCTGTGGAGACGCCCTGGTTGATTTCCTGCCCGTCAAATCCGTTGACGGACGCGACGCAGCCGTGCCGGTAGCCGGAGGATCCTGCCTCAACATTGCCGTCGGCATGGCGCGCCTGGGCGCGCCATCTGGGTTTGCGGGCGGCATTTCGACCGACCTGTTCGGACGCATCATCGCCGATCACGCGCTTACCTCCCAGGTCGACCTTCGCTATGCGACGCGCAGCGGGCATCAGACGACGCTTGCGTTCGTGCGCCACGCGGGCGGCGAGCCGCAATATGCCTTCTATGACGAGGCGACGGCGTCCCGGTGCTGGACCTATCGGCGGGGCACTATTCCCTTTGACGAGATTGAAGCAATCCACATCGGATCAACCACGCTCACGCACGACCAGGGGGTCGCGCAGGCGCTTGCGATGGTTCAGGACGCGAAGGGTCCAACGACCGTCTCCTTTGATCCCAACTGCCGACCCAATCTGGTCAGCCACAAGGCCCGCTATGTCGACCAGATGGATGCGTTCGCCGCCACCGCCGACATTGTGCGGATGTCGGATGTCGACTTTGAATTTCTCTATGGCGCCAGTGACTACGGCGAAAGGGCGAGGTCGTTCATTGCGGCCGGTGCAAGCCTGGTCGTTGTCACGCATGGAGTAAAGGGAACTCAGGCATGGCACAGCGAGGCGGGCCTGGTCGAGGTTGCGGCGCCGACAACAAATGTGGTGGATACGATCGGGGCTGGTGACAGCTTTCAAGCGGCGCTGTTGTTCGCGTTGCGCGCCATTGGACGGATCAAGCGCGACGCACTGGCGCAAGTAAATGCCGCCGAGCTCGATCGGGCGCTGTCCTTTGCGGCGGCCTGCGCGGCCTTCACGTGCAGCCGCGCCGGCGCTGACCCTCCGCGCCACTCGGATGTCGGCCCGGCGTTGTCTCGTCTTCTTGCCGAATAGTGGAAGTATTCTTACGTGGAAGCCGTCGGATCGGGACAGCGCCTTGTCCGCTTCTGGCGTCGCAAGCCAATCTCTCACGAAGGATTGCGCTTCGCAGCACCCCGGTTGATTCATTGATATTTGCGCTTTTGCATCGTTCGGCCTCATGATGCCCCTTTGATGGAACTCGGGATCGACGGCCGCAGCGAACCAGGGAGAAAAAACATGACAGTTTTGGCGGAACGGGCAGTCCTTGCCGGCGGCTGCTTCTGGGGTATGCAGGATCTGCTGCGCCGGTATCCTGGCGTGATTTCGACCAGGGTGGGCTACACCGGCGGCGAGGTGCCAAACGCGACCTACCGCAACCACGGTAATCACGCCGAAGCAATTGAGATCACCTTCGATCCGCAGATCATCAGCTATCGCAAGCTGCTGGAGTTCTTTTTCCAGATCCATGATCCCTCGACGCTGAACCGCCAGGGCAACGATCGGGGCGCGAGCTATCGGTCGGCTATCTTCCATACCAGCGACGCGCAGAAGCAGATTGCGGAAGACACTATCGCCGATGTCGATGCTTCCGGCCTTTGGCCTGGCAAGGTTGTCACCGAGGTGGCCCCTGCCGGACCGTTCTGGGAGGCCGAACCCGAGCATCAGGATTACCTGGAGAAATATCCTGACGGCTACACCTGTCACTTCATTCGGCCGGAATGGACGTTGCCGCATCGGGCGGAGAAACCTGCGACAGGCGCGAGCGGAGTTTCGGCCGCATGACAAAAGCCTCCGATCTGCTGGTGGCCGCCCTCGAGAACGAGGGCGTCCAGTACATCTTCGCCATTCCCGGCGAGGAGAACCTCGACGTGCTGGAATCGCTGCGACGCTCGAAGATCAAGCTGGTGCTGACGCGGCATGAACAGGCTGCCGGCTTCATGGCGGCCACCTACGGTCGTCTCACCGGGCGCGCTGGCGTCTGCCTGACGACGCTGGGACCCGGTGCGCTCAATTTGACGACGGCTGCGGCCTATGCGCATTTAGGCGCGATGCCGATGGTCATGATCACCGGACAGAAGGCTATCCGAAGCAGCCGCCAGGCGCGCTTCCAGATCGTGGACATCGTCGCGACCATGCGGCCGCTCACCAAAATGGCGACGCAGATCGTCTCCGCGCAGAGTATTCCGACCCTGGTCCGCGACGCCTTCCGGGTCGCGCAGCAAGAGCGGCCCGGCCCTGTGCATCTCGAACTGCCCGAGGATGTTGCGGCCGACGAAGCCGCGGCCGAACTCATCCCGTCACACGTCGTCGAGCTTCCGGTCGCGCCTGCAGCGGCCATCGATCGCGCCGCGACGATGATCATGGGCGCCAGCAGGCCGCTCGTGATGCTCGGTGCCGCGGCGAGCCGCCCCCATCTCGCCGAGCCGCTGTCGGCGTTCGTACGACGATGCGGAATTCCATTCTTCAACACCCAGATGGGGAAGGGCGCGGTCAATGCCGGGTCCAATCTCTATATGGGCACGGCTGCGCTGTCCGAGCGGGATTGGGTTCACGAAGCCGTCGACCAGGCCGATCTGATTATTTCGATCGGCCACGACACTGTCGAGAAGCCGCCTTT
>Ga0081455_10007062_pt1 | contig 11918 bp, 12 predicted proteins | sample TabmetS3T2R1_FD_70207 | JGI IMG/M metagenome (GOLD analysis project Ga0081455, IMG submission 70207) | Tabebuia heterophylla rhizosphere microbial communities from the University of Puerto Rico - S3T2R1 | ecosystem: Host-associated > Plants > Roots > Rhizosphere ...
GTCGAAGGTCGGCATGCCGGGTGCGACCGTCGGTCTGCAGGCGCGCGATGCGACACTTGCGGAGCTGCTCAAGCCGCTCGGGTACGCGACCGGCCAGTTCGGCAAGAACCACCTTGGCGACCGCGACGAGTATCTGCCGACCAATCACGGCTTCGACGAGTTCTTCGGCAACCTCTACCACCTCAACGCCGAGGAAGACCCTGAGTCGCGCTTTTACCCACGCGATCCCGAATTCAAAAAGAAGTTTGGTCCGCGCGGCGTGCTCAAGACCTCGGCGGACGGCAAAATCGAGGACACCGGCCCGCTGACGCGCAAGCGCATGGAGACGATCGACGACGAAACGTCGGCTGCCGCCATCGACTTCATTGCAACGGCAGGCGCGGGCGAACCGGCCGTTCTTTTGCTGGTTCAACTCCACCCGCATGCACTTCCGCACCCATGTGCGGGAAGCCCACCGCGACAAGCCCGGGTTCACCTCCCGCACCGAATACGCCGATGGCATGATCGAGCACGACAACATTATTGGAAACGTGCTCAAGGCGGTGGACGACCTCGGCATCGCCAACAACACCATCGTGCTCTACACAACCGACAACGGACCGCACCAGAACTCATGGCCGGACGCGGGCACGACGCCTTTCCGCAGCGAGAAAAACACTAACTGGGAGGGGGCGTTCCGCGTGCCCTGCATGATTCGCTGGCCGGGGCGCATCCAACCCGGTTCGGTATCGAACGAAATCATGAGCGGCCTCGACTGGCTGCCGACCTTGATGGCAGCGGCGGGCGACCCTGACATCAAAGACAAGTTGCTCAAGGGCTACCAGGCCGGCACCAAAACCTTCAAAGTCCATCTCGACGGCTACAACCAGCTGCCCTACCTGACGGGCCAGCAGCCGAAGAGCGCGCGCAAGGAATTCTTCTATTTCAACGACGACGGCGATCTCGTCGCCCTGCGCTACGAGAACTGGAAATGCGTGTTCGAGGAACAGCGGGCAACCGGTACGCTGCGAATCTGGGCCGAACCGTTCATCAAGCTGCGCGTTCCAAAGGTCTTTGGGATCGGATCCCTACGAGCGGGCCGACATTACGTCGAATACCTATTACGACTGGTTCATGTCGGACGGGATAGGCGTGATGTTCGGAGCGCAGCCCCTCGTCGCCCAGTTCCTCGCGACGTTCAAAGAGTACCCACCAAGCCAGAGAGCGGCGAGCTTCAGCGTCGACCAGATCATCGAGCAGATGCAGAGGCAGCTCGAAGCCGCGCCTGGGCGTTGAAGGCAGTAGCGACGGCCGGCAAAAGCCGGCCGGTTTTTTTGTGAAACGGTGACCCGATGGCCGATGTGCGCGTAGCGAGCCCAACAACCGCTCCGGCGACAGCGTCGCCGGCGCGCGACGCCATCCTCGAGTTAAAGACGCGCATCGGCAAGTCGGTGCTCGGCCAGGATCATCTGGTCGAGAGCATGCTGATGGGCCTGCTTGCGAACGGCAATCTCCTGATCGAGAGCCTGCCCGGCCTTGCCAAGACCCGCGCCGTGAAGACGCTGGCCAAAAATCTCGCCGCCGATCTGTCGCGCGTGCAGTTCACGCCCGATCTGCTGCCGTCCGACGTAACGGGTGCAGAAATCTATGTGCAGACCGATAAAGGCGGGCAATTCCAGTTTCAGAAGGGGCCGATCTTCGCCAATCTCGTTCTCGCCGACGAGATCAACCGCGCGCCTGCCAAGGTTCAATCTGCGCTGCTAGAGGCCATGGAGGAGCGTCAGGTCACGGTGGCGGGCAAGACCTACAAGATGCCGGCCTTGTTCATGGTGCTCGCGACGGAAAATCCGATCGAGCAAGAGGGCACCTACCCCCTTCCCGAGGCGCAGCTTGACCGCTTCCTGATGCACGTCGTCGTCACTTATCCGAACGAGGAAACGGAGGGCGAAATCATCAAGCTCAATCGCGACGAGAACGCGCAGGCGCCAAAGGCGGCTGCATCGGAGCCTGCTGCCGTGCCGCAGCAGGCGATTTTCGACCGCGTAACGAGATCGACAAGATTTTCGTCTCGGATCTGGCGCAGAAATACATGGTCGATGCCGTATTCGCGACGCGTTACCCGAACCGTTACGGCGAGCCGCTGAGCAAATGGCTGCAGATCGGCGCGAGCCCACGCGGCAGCCTCGCGCTCGATCGTTGCGCGCGCGTGCGCGCCTGGCTCGACTGCCACGAGTTCGTCACGCCCGACCACGTCCGCGCGGTGATGCATGACTGCCTGCGCCACCGGCTGATCCTCAGCTACGAAGCCTTGTCGCAAGGCGTCACAGCCGATCAGGCAATCGACAAGATCGCCTCGCTCGTCGCCGCCGCATGAGCGCGCCATGCCGGACGCCACGCCTCTCGATGCTGGTGTCTATGTCGATCTCGAGCACCTGATCGCGCTCGAGCAAAAAGGCCGCAGGGTATCGCTGTTGCCGCGCCAGCCGGTGCACAGCCTGCTGTCCGGACGCTACGCCTCGCGCATGCGCGGCCGTGGACTGAATTTCGAGGAGATCAGAGACTACCGCACCGGCGACGACGTCCGTTCGATCGACTGGAAGGTGACCGCGCGCCTGCAGTCGCCGCACGTCCGCGTGTTCAACGAGGAACGCGACCGGCAGGGGCTGCTGGTGGTCGATCAGCGCCTGGCGATGTTTTTTGGCACCCGCCGCGCGATGAAATCGGTCACAGCTGCCGAGATCGCGGCGACCTTGGCCTGGCGGATCCTCAACGTCGGCGATCGCGTCGGCGGCATTGTGTTCAACGATCGCGCTATCGAAGAGGTGCGGCCGCAGCGCAGCCGTCGCATCGTGTTGCAGTTTCTGAATACGATTGTCATGCAAAATCAGGCACTTGGTGTGGGCCGCGGAATCAAGAGCGATCCGGCAATGCTGAACCGCGCACTGGACCGCGCGCGCAGGCTTGCGACGCATGACGCCACGGTGGTCATCTTCAGCGACTTTGACGGCGTCGACGAGAGCACCCGTGAGGCCGTGGCGGCCATGGCCGCGCACAACACGGTTGTCGCCGTGCTGGTTCACGACCCGTCGCAGAGCGAACTGCCTCCTGCCGGGCGCATGACAGTCACCGATGGCGAGTTGCAGATTGCGCTCGATGTCGCCCACGGCGATGCACGACGTCACATTCTGGACATGAGCCAGGCCCGGCTGCGTGGGGTCTTCGCGTGGACACGCGAACTCGGCATTCCGGTGTTACCGCTGAGCACGGCGGAAGAACCAATCAATCAGCTGCATCATCTGCTCGGACTGTTGCCGCAAGCCACGACGCGGGGCGCCGCGGCGGGAGTGGCCCATGGATAAGACAGCAACTGCGATACTGGACAACCCGGTCGCCGGCCTGATCGATATTCCGCTGCCAACGGCTGTGAGCCTTTGGCCCCAGACCTGGACTTCGCGGATCGCAGTTGCGCTTCTGCTCGCAGGCACGGTCGCTGCGATCGTCTGGTTCGTGCGACGGTGGCATGCCAATCGCTACCGCCGTGCGGCACTCGCGGAGCTCGATCATGTTCTGCGTTCTGCCGGCGAAAAAGACGCGGTGTCGACTGCCGATGCCCTGGCACTGCTGGTCCGCCGCACCGCGCTGGCAATTTTTCCACGCGAGACCATCGCGCCGCTGAGCGGGCCAGCATGGCTCGATTTCCTCGATAGCAGTTACGACGGTCACGAATTTTCGCAAGGCGCCGGCCGCGCGCTCGGTCTGGCTCCCTATGCTCCGCGATCGGTGGCCGCGGGAGATGTTGCTCCCCTCGCCGATCTGGTTCGCCGCTGGATTCGTACGCACCATGCTTGAATTCGAATGGCCTTGGGCATTCGCGCTGGTCCCGCTGCCGATTTTAGCGTGGTGGCTAATGCCGCCCTATCGCGATCAGCAAACATCCGTCCACGTGCCGTTTTTCGGACGGCTTGCCGAAGCAACCGGGCAGACGCCGCAACCCGGCGCGGTCGTGCGGCGCCGACGTGTGGTTCAGATGATCGTTGCGGTACTCATATGGCTCTTGCTGATTGCCGCGCTGGCTCGGCCGCAAAAGGTCGGTGACGCAGTGACTCACGATGTATCCGCACGCGATCTTATCCTCGCGGTCGACATTTCCGGATCGATGGACCAGGTCGATTTCCGCACAGCCGACGGCAAGACGATCAAGCGGCTCGACGGCGTGAAACACGTGCTCGGCGATTTCATTTCACGCCGGCAAGGCGACCGTGTCGCGCTGATCCTGTTCGGCAGCAAGGCCTACATCCAGGTGCCGTTCACTCAGGACCTGCAGACCGCGCGCACCCTGCTGGTTCAGACCGAAGTCGGCATGGCGGGCCAGCAGACAGTCATCGGGGACAGCATCGGCCTCGCCATCAAGACATTCGAAACGAGCAAGGCCCGGCAGAAACTCGTGATCCTGCTCACCGATGGCAATGACACCGCGAGCCGGGTACCACCCGAGCATGCCGCCGACATCGCGCGTCAAAATGGCATCGTCATCTACACTATTGGCTTCGGTGATCCGAACGTGACAGGCGAAAACCGTGTCGATCTCGGGACCTTGCGCCAGGTCGCCAGCGCGACGCAGGGACAGTTTTTCCGAGCAGAGGACGGGGCCGAGTTGCAGGCGATCTATGCCGATATTGACCGGCTTGCTCCTGTAAAGCTGCAAACGCTGACTTGGCGTCCGCGAACGCCGCTGTACCAATGGCCGCTCGGTGCGGCCGTTATTCTCGGCCTCGCGCTTTGGTGTCTATTGTTGACCGGGAGCATTTTCCGCTGGAGGCCTGCGGGACATGCCTGACCCATTGCCCTTCGACTTTCATTTTCTGCGGCCGCTTTGGCTGACCGCGCTGATCCCCGTTGCCATAGTCGTTTTACTGGTCATCCGCCGTCAGCGACCCGAGGCGCAATGGGGTGATTTGATTGCGCCCAATCTTCTCAAGCATCTGCTCGTCCAGCCCGACCGGCGCTGGCGCATCAATCCGCTTTATCTGGTCGCGTCAGGTCTGGTCGTGAGCATCGTCGCATTGGCAGGACCCACGTGGCGGCGCGAGCTGCCGCCCTTCGTCGAGGACAAGGCGCCACTGATGATCGCGCTGTCGGTTTCTCCATCGATGAACGAACGCGACGTGGCGCCCTCGCGGCTCGAACGCGCGAAGCAGAAAGTGCGTGACCTGCTCGCAGCGCGCGCGGGCGCTCGCACCGGGCTCATCGCGTATTCAGGAACGGCACATCTCGTGATGCCGATGACCGACGACCGCGCCGTGATCGAGCCCTTTCTTGCGGCGCTGACAACCGCGCTGATGCCGGTTCCCGGGAATAACGCGGAGCCGGCGATGGCTCTTGCGGCAAAAGTCATGGCAACTGAATCGGTCGCCGGAACGATTCTCGTCGTCGCCGATGGGCTGGGCGGCGATCCGGTCGCTGTTCGACGTGCGGCTGGCCGAAACGATGTGCTGATGCTGAGCGTCGCTCCACCGCAATCCGACCTTCCGGGTCTACAGTCGCGTTCGGTGCAAGTCAGCGTCGATAGTGCCGATATCCGCTCGCTCGAGCGCCGGATCGAGACCAGCTATGAGTCCGCGCAATCAGCTGCGTTCGGCACGCGCTGGCGTGACGAAGGCTATTGGCTGCTCATCCCCGCACTCTTGCTTGGGCTGCTGTGGTTCAGGCGCGGCGTCACCGTGGCGTGGGTCATCGCCCTGCTCATCGTTCAGCAACCAGGGCCCGCCGGCGCGGCGGAGATGCCCTGGTTTCGCAGCCTGTGGCTCACGCCCGATCAGCAAGGCCGCATTGCGTTCGATCGCGGAGATTACAGCGCGGCAAAGGAGCTTTTTGCCGACCCGATGTGGCGTGGCATCGCCGCCTATCGCGCCCATGATTTTCTCGCCGCCGCAGAAAGCTTCCGAAAAGTCGAAGGGCCAGCCGGCCGTTTCGCGCTGGGCAATGCCGAGGCGCAAAATCACGCCTATGAAAAAGCAATCAAGGCCTATGACGACGTGCTGGCCGCAGAACCGAACAATGCGGCGGCCAAGCACAACAAGGAGATCGTCGAGGCGGCCCTCGAAGCACAGGAAGAAAAGCGTCGCAAGCAGGAAAAGGGAGAAGCTCCGCCTGACGAAAAAGCCGACGAGATGCGCGTCGACCCAAAGCAGAAAGGCGGCAAACGCATCCAGGTACAGGCCGATGATTTGACGACCCCCGGCGCCGCCGAGGCCTGGATGCGCCAGGTGCAGACTTCGCCGGCGGATTTCCTCAAGCTGAAATTTGCCATTCAGGCGGCAAGCCCGAGTCCGCCCGTGGAGCCGCCGCGATGACGCGCATCGCGGCACATCTCTTCTTGCTGGCGCTCTTGACGCCGGTTGCATCGGCGCAACAGCAAACTGTGCCCGAGCCCATCGTGCGGACGACGATCGATCCGCCGCGGGTCATCGTCGGGCAAAAGGCTACGCTGCGCGTTCTTGTGCTGGGCCCGAATTACATGCCGGCACCGCCAGTGATTCCGGATTTCCAACTCCGCAACGCTGTCACGCAGCCGCTGGGTGCGGTCAACCAGGTGGAAACGCATGACGGCGTCACCTATGCCGGCGTGCAGTATGAATATGCCATTTATCCGCAGGAGCCGGGCGCCTTCGCCATTGCCGACCAGCAGGTCACAGTGACTTATGCAGCCGAGCCTCCAAAATCCACCCAACTCACGATCCCGCTGCCGCGCCTCGCGTTCGAGGCGTTCATTCCCGAAGCGGCGCAGAATCTCGATCCCTTCATCGCGGCAAGCGCGCTGACCGTCGAGCAGGCGGTGAAGCAATCGGCGCAAAATCTCAAGGTTGGCGATTCCGTCACCCGCGCAGTGACGATAAAGGCGGAGGGCACGCCTGCCACGCTGCTGCCGCCAACGACATTCGCCAACATCGACGGTCTCGAAGTTTATCCGGGCCAGCCGTCGGTTACGGACAATCTCGACCGGCGCACCGGGTCTTCGACCGCCAGCCGCGTTGACGAAGCGACCTACATGCTTCAGGCGGCCGGTGAGTACACCCTGCCCGCGCTGGACATCGCCTGGTGGAACGTCCGCGACAGCAAGATCGAGCACACACGGGCAGACGCCGTCGCCCTGCACGTCGCCGACAACCCTGCGCTGCGCACCGGCGGCGCGGTCGACACAAGCCGGGCCCGCCGCGATTGGCGCGCTGTTTTCGATTGGATTCTCGACCACCTGCTGATTTCGGCCATAGCCCTGGTCGCGTTTGGTGCATTGCTCTGGCTTGCGCCATTGGCCGTGCGGGCGGTCCGGCAATTCGCGGCACAAAGGCGCAGCGCCTATCTCAATTCGGAGGCTTGCTGGTTCGCGCGACTGAAGGCTGCCGGGCACGATCGCGATCCGGCAAAGGTCTATTTCGCTTTGCTGAACTGGCTGCAGCGGTTCGAGCCGGTGGCGCCGGCGGGCAATCTCGGTGCCTTGAAGCAGGCTGCGGCGGATCCCGAACTGGATCGCGAGATAGCAAGTATAGAGACAGCTCTGTTTGCGCCGCAAAGCGGGACGGCACCGAACTGGTCGCCGCGCCGACTCCTCAAGAGAGTGAGCCTCGTCCGTCGTCGGCTGCTGCGGTCAGCGCCTGCTCAGCCTCGCCAAAAGATACTCCCCGACAGCCTTAATCCTGTAATGTCACGCCCGCAGATTAATCCGCTGCGACGCCCCGTCGCCCGATGACCGATGCAAGAGGCACCGCATGAGCCTTGCCAAGTTCGCAAAAAAGTATCGGGTCGATGACCCCGACAAATTCCGAATTGAAGAATGGGACCCGGCCGACACCGGCAAGCTCGACATCGACAAGAACGAAGCCAAGGACTTGCTCGCCGAAGGAGTCGAGCGCCTGTCGGACCTGCAGGAGAAGCTCTATGCGCAGGACCGCTGGGCGATGCTGCTGATCTTCCAGGCTATGGATGCGGCCGGCAAGGACAGCGTGATCGAGCACGTCATGAAGGGCGTGAACCCGCAAGGCTGCGAGGTGCATTCCTTCAAGCAGCCGAGCCAGGAGGAGCTCGATCACGATTTCATGTGGCGAACGACACGTCGGCTTCCGGAACGCGGACGGATCGGGATCTTCAACCGGTCATACTACGAGGAAGTCCTGGCGGTGCGCGTCCATCCTGGATTGCTCGAGAAAGAAAAGATGCCCAAGAAGCTTGTCACCAAGGACATCTGGAAGGAGCGCTTCAAGGATATCCGCGCATTCGAGCGCTATCTTGCACGCAACGGCACAGTAATCTTGAAATTCTTTTTGCATGTTTCCAAAGAAGAGCAGAAGCGCCGGTTTCTGGAACGGATCGACAACCCGGCCAAGAACTGGAAATTCGCCATGGGCGACGTCGAGGAGCGAAGGCTCTGGGACAAGTACATGGCCGCCTACGAGGACATGATCCGGAACACCAGCAGGCCGGAAGCGCCATGGTTTGTTGTGCCCGCAGACAACAAGTGGTTCACCCGTCTCGTTGTCGCCGCGGAAGTGGTCGACGCTTTGGACAGGCTTGATCTCAAATTTCCGTCAGTAGCAGCTGAGGCGCGCGCCGACCTCGCTAAGGCACGAAAAATACTGATGAAATCCGACTAGCCCCATCGACGTTGGCCCATGGTCCAACTCGATCATCACACCTGCGCGGCGTTTAATGCCGAAATCGAAAAACCAGGTGTGGGGTTAAAATGTCAAAGTCAATTGTCCCGTCTGCTACGCCGATCTCCGAGGCTCGCGACCCTGGCCACCGCGCACACAATTCACCCGTCATCAAGCGCTCCATTATACGCAACGGACACAAGTCGAGCGTTTCGCTGGAAGACGAGTTTTGGGATGGATTGCGCGAAATCGCAGCGCGCGAGGGCGTGACCGTGTCCGCACTGGTCGCAACCATCGACCACGGCCCGAACAGGCGCAACCTGTCGTCCGCCATTCGCGTGTTCGTGCTGGATCATTTCAGGCGCAGTGGCACGCACAGCCCTTCGCTCAGTCCCTCCAGCCCGGATGTTCGTTCCCCGACCCAGACCGCTCCCCATGTGGTCTGATTCGCGCCGTGCGTTTTAGCCGTCGCACGCTGCTGACGACGCTGCTTGCAGCCAGTCTTGCAGGCAGCGCCTTCGCCCAGGTCTCTGATCCTCTTCCCTCCTGGAACGAGGGCGCGACGAAGAAGTCGATCACGGATTTTGTCGCGCGCGTGACGGCGCAGGGCTCGCCTGATTTCGTGGCGCCCGAGCTTCGCATCGCAACGTTCGACAACGACGGCACGTTGTGGTGCGAACAGCCGTTCTATTTCCAGCTTGCCTTCGCATTCGATCGCGTGAAGGCATTGGCGCCGCAGCACCCGGAATGGAAGACAAAGCAGCCGTTCAAGGCCTTGCTCGAGCATGACATGAAAGCCCTGGCCGCGTCGGGCGAGAAGGGCTTGCTCACGATCGTAGCGGCAACGCACACCGGTATGAGCGTGGAAGAATTTTCCAAGGAAGTGTTGGAGTGGACCGCCACCGCGAAACATCCGCGCTTCAAGCGACTTTATACGGAACTTGTCTATCAGCCCATGCTGGAGCTGATGAGGTATCTGCGCGCCAACGAGTTCAAGACCTTTATCGTATCGGGTGGGGGCATTGAGTTCATGCGGCCGTGGACGGAAAAGATCTATGGCATTCCTCCGCAGCAGGTCGTCGGCTCATCGGGCGTCACGAAATTCGAGCTCAAGCCGAACGGCAGCGCAGAGCTGCTCAAGCTGCCGAAAGTCGAGTTCATCGACGACGGCCCGGGCAAACCGGTCGGCATCAATCGCTTCATCGGGCGTTACCCGATTTTCGCGTTCGGAAATTCGGATGGCGACCTGCAGATGCTGCAATGGACGGCCGCGCACCCCGGGGCGCGCTTCATGGGTATCGTGCACCACACCGATGCCGAGCGCGAATATGCCTATGACCGCAATTCGCGCATCGGCAGGCTCGACAAGGCGCTGGACGAAGCGAAAAAGCGCGGCTGGACCGTGGTCGACATGAAGGCGGACTGGAAGACGATCTTTCCAAATCCATAGTTCCCACCCGGTTCATATTGGACCTCCGTCCAACTCGATCAGCCCTATCGCTTTATTTAGGCTTGAAGCCAGTCAACTCGCGTCCGTGACGGGGCGAACCGAGGGAGTGGCCATGTCGAAATTTTTCGCACAATTACTCGCACTTATCCTGTTTGTCGTCTTCGCACAGGCGGCGACCGCGCAGACCCAAACAGCGACAGCGCCGGCGAGCACGTCTGGCGATCAACCGCTCAAGCCCGAACAGATCGATGCACTGGTTTCTCCCATCGCACTGTATCCGGACACCTTGCTGGCCGAGGTCCTGATGGCGTCGACCTATCCCCTCGAGGTTGTGCAGGCGGCGCGTTGGATGGAGCAGAACAAGAATCTCAAGGGCGACGCGCTGAAGGCGGAAGTCGACAAGCAGGGCTGGGACGAAAGCATCAAATCGCTCACCGCAACGCCGGACGTGCTCAAGATGATGAGCGACAAGCTCGACTGGACACAGAAGCTTGGCGACGCCGTGCTCGCACAGCAGACCGATGTGATGGACTCCGTTCAGCGGTTGCGCGCCAAGGCCGATGCGAACAACAAGCTCCAGTCGACAAAGCAGCAGAAGGTTTCGAAGAAAAGCGAGGGCGGCAAGCAGTACATCGTGATCGAGCCGACGGATCCGCAGACCGTCTATGTGCCGTACTACGACCCGGCGGTCGTTTACGGTGCTTGGCCCTATCCGGCCTATCCGCCCTACTACTGGGGCGCAAGCTATTGGCCGGGGGGCGGCGCACTCCTCGCGACCGGATTGGCATTCGGCGCGGGCTATGCCGTTGGACGTTGGGCCTCCGGTGGAAATTACTGGGGTGGCGGCGTCAACTGGGGCAACAACAACATCAACGTCAATCGCCCGGTCAACATCAACACCGGCGGCAACAACTGGAATCACAACGTCGATCATCGACACGGCGTTCGCTACAACAACAAGGACGTCGCCAACAAATTCAACAAGGGCAACAACATCCGCGGCGGCGCGAATAACCGCATGGATTTCCGCGGGCACGACGGCAAGCAGGCGCTACGTCCCGGCGGCGACGGCCGTCCCGGTGGCGGCGACCGGCCGGGCGCCGGCGATCGCCCCGGCGGCGGTGATCGCCCTGGAGCCAAAGGCGGCGATCGCCCCGGAGCCAAAGGCGGTGATCGCCCTGGCGCGAAGGGCGGCGGCCAAAAGAAGGATGTAGCCTCGCGCGGTTCCGGTCAGAAAAAAGCCGCAGCCCAGCGCGGCGGCGGCGGCGGTGGCGGACGCAATGCCTTCGCCGGCAGCGGAGGTGGTAGGAACGCGATGGCGCAAGCGTCGCGCGGCCACGCAAGCCTTGGCGCACGCGGCGGCGGCGGTGGTCCGCGTATGGGCGGTGGCGGCGGCGGACCGCGCATGGGAGGTGGTGGTGGCCGCGGCGGCGGTGGCGGTGGCGGACGCGGCGGTGGCGGCGGACGACGCTCGGATATCGCGCTCAAGCACGACATCACGCTTCTCGGCCATCTCAACAATGGTCTCGGATATTACCGCTTCGCCTACAACGGCAGCGACAAGACTTATGTCGGCGTGATGGCGCAGGAAGTGCAGACCATAAGGCCGGATGCGGTCACGCGCGGGCACGACGGCTATCTGCGTGTCAACTACGACCGGCTCGGTCTGCAATTCCAGACTTACGACCGATGGATCGTGTCGGGTGCCCGGGTGCCAACGCGCGCTTCAGGCTCGCACTGAGAGGTGACGCCATGATGAAATCGAAATCACAGCAGGTTCGTTTCCTGAGCAAGCTCGCTCTGTTGACTGGCACGACCGTGCTTGCACTGCTCCTGTCATC
>Ga0081455_10007063_pt1 | contig 11917 bp, 12 predicted proteins | sample TabmetS3T2R1_FD_70207 | JGI IMG/M metagenome (GOLD analysis project Ga0081455, IMG submission 70207) | Tabebuia heterophylla rhizosphere microbial communities from the University of Puerto Rico - S3T2R1 | ecosystem: Host-associated > Plants > Roots > Rhizosphere ...
GGCGGCGGCCTGATCTGCGAGCCGATGGCGAGGCTCGGTGCGACCGTGACCGGCATCGACGCTGCGGAACGCAATGTCTCCGTCGCGGACCTTCATGCACGCCGCCAGGAACTCGAGATCAACTACCGGGCCAGCACCGCCGAAACCCTGGCCCGGTCCGGCCTGCGTTTCGACATCGTGCTGGCGCTCGAAATCGTCGAGCACGTGGCCGACGTCGACCTGTTCCTCGAGGCCTGCAGCCAGCTTGTGAAGCCTGGCGGCCTGATTTTCCTCTCGACGCTCAACCGCACCGCCAAGGCCTGGGCACTCGCCATCGCCGGCGCCGAATATCTGCTGCGCTGGCTGCCGCGCGGAACGCACGACTGGCGGAAGTTCTTGCGACCCTCCGAGGTCGTGCGAGGCCTGGGCGCTGGCGGCATTTCGGCACAAGAGATCGTCGGTATTGTCTACAATCCGCTCAGCCGTACCTGGTCACTCAGCAAAAACGATCTCGACGTGAACTACATGCTGTATGGGAGCAAGGCCCTCTGACCTCTGAAGCGCAACGGACCGAGGCGCGTGCAGGGCCGCTATCGTCACCGACAGTCAAGGCCGCTGCATGGATGGCGGGATGGCTCTGCTGCCTGACGGTGATGGCCGTGGCGGGGCGCGAGGCCACACGCGAACTTCACGTCTTCCAGGTCACGATGCTGCGCTCCGTCATCGGCCTCCTGATGATTTATCCGCTGTTGAGGACCGCAGGTGGTCTCGGCGCGATGAGAACGTCGAGGCCTTGGCTCCAAATCGCGCGCAACGTGGTCCATTACTGCGCACAGTTCAGCTGGTTTATGGCCCTGACGATGATCCCTCTCGCGCAGGTCATCTCGATCGAGTTCACCATGCCGATCTGGACGGCCATTCTCGCCGTCAGCTTCCTTGGCGAACGCATGGGCGTATGGAAGAACATCGCTGTCGTCACTGGGCTCGTTGGTGTGGCGATCATCGTGCGCCCGTTCTCCGGTTCAGCGAATGTTGGCCAACTTGCCGTCCTTGCCGCCGCAGTAGGCTACGCGGTTTCGGTGATCATGGTGAAGGCGCTGACTCGGACTGAGAGCACCATCGCCATCATCTTCTGGATGATGGTGATCCAGTCGGCATTGGGGCTCGTCCCCGGATTGGTCGTCTGGCGCTGGCCTTCGCCCTATGTCTGGGCGTGGCTCCTGGTGATCGGCTTCGTCGGCGCCTATTCGCATTACTGCATGACCCGCGCCCTGCGCTACGCCGATGCAACGACGGTCGTACCGATGGATTTCTTGCGCGTGCCGCTCGCCGCGCTCGTGGGCTGGCTGGTTTATGCCGAACGAGTCGACGTCTTCACTGTGCTTGGAGCGGCGCTGATCCTGGCAGCCAATCTGCTCAACCTGAAAGGTCTCACGCCGGCAAGGCCGGCCTGATGCTCAGTTCCCGCGTGGAATCCAGGGGAGACGACCGAACTCGATGCCTTCCTCCGCCAGGGCCGTGGCTTCCTCGTCCGTTGTCTCGCCGTAGATGCCGCGCTTGTCGCTTTCGCCATAGTGGATCTTGCGGGCCTCCTCGGCGAACCGGTCGCCGACATGCTCGCAACTCTTCTCGACCTCGGCGCGCACCTTGAGGAGGGCCTCGCGCAGCTCCTTGGGCATATGGCGGGCAAGTGCCGCCACCTTCTGCTGCTCGGCGGATGGCGGCGGCGCAGGCGTCGGAGCTGGTGCCGGCGCTTCCGCTTCGACCTTCTCGCCGCCCTTACCAATGCGCGGCGACATAATCGCGCGCGCGACCTTGGCGTCGCCACAGACAGCGCAGCCGATCAGGGACTTCTTTTCCTGGCGTTCGTAGCTCTTGCTGTCCTTGAACCAGCTTTCGAACTCGTGGCCTTTGGAGCAGCGCAGTCGGTACAAAATCATGAAAGACAGGTGTTTCCCGGCTATTGGCACTCCCCATAGGGGAGTGCCAACATGATGGGGTGCAATGACGGCCCGCGCAAGAGGGCCTTTGCGCTCGATGTGAAGCGAATTGGTGGCTATTCCGCCGCCTTCGCCAGAGCGGCCTTGTGCAGAACCGGCGTCGCATAGCTGCGATCGTGGGTCAGCGACGGCACCATCCGGCGGGCCTCGGCGACCTTGCCGAGATCGACCTCGGCGATCACGAAACCCGCTTTCTCGCCCCCCGCATCGGCTAGCACCTCGCCCCATGGCGCCACCGCCACCGAGTGGCCGTAGGTCTTGCGGTTCGAGCCCTTGTGCGTGCCGACCTGCGCCGGCGCAAAAACAAAACAGCCGGTTTCGATGGCGCGGGCGCGCATCAGGGCATGCCAATGCGCCTGACCGGTCGGAACGGTGAAGGACGATGGGATGGTAAGCATCGTGGCGCCAGCGTGCGCGAGGTCGCGATAGAGATACGGGAAGCGCAGGTCGTAGCAGATCGTCATTCCGAGCACGCCCCACGGCGTCTCGGCGAGCACCGTTCTCTCGCCAGGCTTGAAGGTCGAGGACTCCCGATAACTTTCGCCGCCGGCCAGCTGCACATCGAACATGTGGATCTTGTCGTAGCTCGCCACCACGCCACCGGTCGCATCGATGAGATAGGAGCGGTTGCGGATCTGCTCTTCGCCCGGCACGCGTACGTGGATCGATCCCAGCAGGAACCAGGCCCCCGTCTCGCGCGCCGCCGTGCGGCAGGCCGCCAGCATGGCATGGCTTTCCTCGACCTCGGCCTTGGCCAGCGTCTCGGCGCGATTGGCACCGATCAGCCCAGTGTTCTCCGGGGTCATGATGAAGTCCGCGCCGGCATTGCGGGCAAGCCGCGCCTGCTCGCGCACGAAGGCCACGTTCTCGGCCATCTCGTTGCTGACGTTGGTCTGGATTAGACCAGCCTTGAACGTCGAGGTCATCTGTTGCCCCTGTCAGCCCGGTTGGGCCAGCAAGCTATCGAGCTTGCCTTCCCGGTCGAGCGCCGCCAGCTCGTCGGAACCGCCGATATGCTGTCCGTTGATGAAGATCTGCGGCACCGTGCTGCGCTTGGAGCGCTCACGCATCTCCGCACGCTTGGCCGAATCTTCCATCACATCCATCTCGTCATAAGTCGCCCCCTTCTGCTCGAGCAGACCCTTGGCGCGGGCGCAGTAGCCGCAGAAGGGGGTGGTGTAGATCTCGACCTTGGCCATGAAGAACTCCTTGGCCCAACTATAACGCCGGCCGGACGACCCGCGCCAGCGTCAGGACGTCGACATGTCGCGCACCGGCACGCTGCAAGGCGCGGGCGCAGGCTTCGGCCGTAGCACCCGTTGTCAGCACGTCGTCAACCAATAGAACTTTTTTTCCTTCCAACATTGCTCGCCAGCGCGGATGGATCTCGAACGCATCCCGAACGTTACGCCGTCGTTCCTTGGCAGCGAGCCCCGCCTGCGATCCAGTCCAACGCCGGCGCAGCAGCAAGTCGGGCACGAGCCTGGCAGGTTGATCGCGCGTGAGGTTGCGCGCCAGCAACAGCGCCTGATTGTACCGTCGCGTGACGAGACGACGCCAATGCAGCGGTACCGGCGCCACGAGATCCGCCTCGGCGATCAGTTCGGCACCGGCCCGTGCCATCCATGCTCCGCACGTTCTCGCCATGTCGGTGCGATCGCCATGCTTGAACGGCAGGATCAGCCGGCGACTGCGATCGTCGTACACGAGAGCGGCACGCGCCCGGCGAAAACGCGGCCGCCGGACTAGGCACGCCGCGCACAGCGCGCCCTCGCCAAGCTCTTCCCCGAAAGGCGTGCCGCAGCAGTCGCAGTGCGGCGGTGCGACAAAGGAGAAGCTTGGCCAACAGGTCACGCACAGCGCACCCGCTGTGCCGACGATTTCGCCGCATCCCAGACAAAGCGGGGGCAGGATGCTGTCGAGCAGGCGACGGCTGGCGACGGCAAAGGCTTGGAGCGGCATGGCATTCAATTGCGCCGTGCAAATGTGCCGCCATCAGGGCAGAGGCCCTATTCCTCGCCTGCCTTTCGCCCTACATACACGCGGTGACACAACCAGACCCCCTGCTGGTCTTCGACCGCTCCCTCTTGCGCGTCAGGCGCGAACGCGCTGCGCGCAACTGGGACCAGCGTTCGTTCCTGAAGCGCGAGATCGCCGAGCGCCTGGTCGAACGCCTCGACGATGTGCGCCGAACCTTCCCATTGGCGCTCGATCTCGGCTGCCACGGTGACGAGGTCGCGACGGCCCTTGCCCCTCGTTCCTCGGTCGGTGCTCTGGTCCGTTCGGACTTCGGCTACGATTTCGCCCACCGCGCCGGCGGACCGGCTGTTGTCGCAGACGAAGAGGCATTGCCCTTCGCTCCGCAATGTTTCGACCTGGTGCTGAGCGCCATGACGCTCCATTGGATCAATGATCTCCCCGGAACGCTGATCCAGGTCGCGCGCATCCTGAGGCCGGACGGTCTGTTTCTGGGCGCGATGCTGGGCGGGCGCACGCTGTGGCAGCTTCGCGAGGCGTTGGTGTCGGCGGAAAGCGAGATCGAAGGCGGATTGAGCCCACGTGTCTCGCCCTTTGCCGATCTACGCGATGCGGCTGGCCTCCTGCAGCGCGCCGGCTTCGCGCTGCCGGTCGCCGACAGCGATACCATCGACATCGAATACGAGCATGCCCTCGCTTTGATGCGCGACCTCGGTGCCATGGGGGAAGGCAATCTGGTCGGCGAACGACGGCACGGCTTCAGCCGCCGGGCTACACTTCTACGTGCGGCAGAAATCTACGGCGAGCGTTTTGCCCTGACGTCAGGACGCGTGACCGCGAGCTTCGAAGTCCTGTTCCTGCACGGCTGGGCACCGCACGCCTCGCAACCCAAGGCACTGAAGCCGGGTGCCGCCCGACACCGGCTGGCGACCGCGCTTGGCACCACCGAGATCAGCACTGGCCAGAAGGTGGAGCGGAACTGATCGTGCCGACTTCGAAGTTGTCGTTCGGTGACGTCTTGTCGGAGAGCTTCGGCTTCTTCTTCAACAATCTCGCGCTGTTCTTCCATCTCGTAACGATCCCGTGGATTCTTTCGCTCGTCCTCAGGATCGCCATCAGTGCGACTGCTCCCGATTCGCTCGTGATCGTGCTGCTCGAGAAGGCCGCGGATATCATCCCGACCGTGATGTTCCTCGTCGCGTGGATGCGCGCCACGCTCCTGGGGCCACAGCGGGGCGATCCTCTACCTGGTCTTCGTTGGTCATCACGCGAAACAGCGTTCCTTCTGCAGCTCGTCAGGATCGCCGGCATCACTTTCGTCCTGCTGGCGGCCTTCACACTCACCGCAGGTCCGATCGATCCGGCAGCTCTCGGTCAGGTGCCGATCGATCCCGAGATTGCCCGCCGCGAGGCCATGGCGGCGCCACTCGGTACAGGCTTCTTCATTTCCGCACTCCTCGCCCTGCGCGTCAGCTTCGGCCTTGCCGCACCGGCGGTCGGCGTGCCCTTCACGCCGCGGCAGGCGTGGGCAGCGAGCCGTGGCAGCGCCTGGCCGATCATCGGCGTGCTGTTCGTCATTTTCTTCACCAGCGGCATTGCCACCATCGTCGCCGCCTTTGTGCCGCTGTCGCTGGTCCACGGTCTTCTGGGCAGTTCGATTGGTGCAGCCGTCATCGCCTGGACCGTCGCAACCCTTGTCTCGTACGGAGGGGCGGCGCTGATCGCGACCGCACAAGCCATCATCTTCCGCCGGCTCACCGGCTGGCGGAACAGTGTTCAGCTTCCTGAGGCTTTTTCCTAAAGCAGGTCGCGTAACACGCCAATCAAGGGCAAGTCGGCGGGCGGCATGGGGTAACGCGCGAGTTCGGCCGGCCGAACCCACTTCAAGACCTGGCCCTCGCGCGGACGAGGTGTGCCGAGCCACTTGCGACAGGCGAAGACCGGCATCAGAAGGTGGAACTTCTCGTAGCCATGACTGGCAAAAGCAACAGGCGCCAGGCAGCTTGCCGCCGTCTCGATACCGAGTTCCTCATGCAACTCGCGCACCAGCGCCTGCTCGGGCGTCTCGCCCTGGTCGACCTTGCCTCCGGGAAATTCCCACAGGCCCGCCATCGACTTGCCCTCGGGACGCTGCGCGATCAAAAGGCGGCCATCTGGATCGACCAGCGCCACGGCCGCCACCAGGACGAGCGGCCGATCGCCAAGGGGTGGCGGACCGCCCGGGCATTCCTCTTCGAAAGACAGGGTCAAGAACGGTAGCTACCGTTGATGTCGATGTAGCCGTGCGTCAGGTCACAGGTCCATACGGTTGCCCGGCCGCGGCCGATGCCAAGATCGATGTCGATCACGATGTCGGTACCCTTGATATGCCGCGCGACCGGCGTTTCGTCATAGTTGGGCACGACTTGGCCGCCGTCGGTGATCTTCACGCCGCCGATGGAGATCTTGAGCTTATCGCGATCCGCCCGCTCACCTGACTTGCCGACCGCCATGACGATCCGACCCCAGTTGGCGTCCTCGCCTGCGATCGCCGTCTTGACCAGAGGCGAATTGGCGACCGCCAGCCCGATCTTGCGGGCAGCGCCATTCGAGGAAGCGCCGCCGATATTGATGGTCACGAACTTCGTGGCGCCCTCACCGTCTCGCGCGAGGAGTTGGGCGAGTTCGATCAGCACTTCATCCAGCGCCCGCTTGAAATCGACCAGCACCGGATCGTCGGCCTCCTCGATTGGCGTATGGCGAGCAGCTCCGGTTGCCGCCAGCAGGAGCGTATCGCTCGTCGACGTATCGCCATCGACAGTGACGCAATTCAGCGACTTGTCGGCAGAATCCGAAAGGAGCTTCTGCAGAACGGCACCGGGGATCTTGGCGTCAGTGAAGACGAAACCCAACATGGTCGCCATGTCGGGCGCGATCATGCCGGAGCCCTTGAGGAAACCGTTCAACGTGACCGTCCGTTCACCGATCTTGGCCTGCCGAGTGGCAAGCTTGGGAAAAGTGTCGGTCGTCATGATGGCTGCCGCGGCTGACGCCCAGTTGTCCTCGCGTGCGCCCTTGATGAGTGCCGGCACCACCGAAGCAATCTTTTCCCAATCGAGCGGCTGGCCGATCACGCCGGTCGACGCCATGAACACCTCGTTGCGCGGACAACCCATCGCCTGCGCGACGGCACGCGTGCTCTCCTCGACCGCCTTGTCGCCCAGCTTTCCGGTGAAGGCGTTGGCGTTGCCAGCGTTCACCAGGACGGCCCGGATCCTTCCACGGGCAAGGTTCTTGCGGCACCAATCCACCGGCGCCGAGCAGGTCTTGGATCGGGTAAGCACGCCGGCAACCGTCGCGCCCGCCGGCAACACCGCAAGCATCACATCGTCACGGCCGGCATAACGCACGCCCGTCGCCGCAGAGGCGAGCTTGACGCCCGCGATGCGCGGCAGCGTCGGCGTCGTCTTGGGTGCAAGCGGCGAAACGGCGTGCTTTTCGGCCATGGAACTCCCCTTCAGCGGCCGGGCCTTCGCCAAGCGGCCGAAGGGCGGAGCCTACACCAGAAACGTCGAAAAACGGGAGTTTTACTTGGTGGGGGTCGCCGGAGCGGGGGCAGCCGGGGCCGTTGGCTTGGTGTCAGGCGCTGTGCTGGCCGGTGCCGGCACGCTGCCGTCGATGTTGAATTTGTCGATCTTGGCGCCCGCGCGGAGCTGATTCAGCATCGCCGTCACCATATCGCGCTCCAGATCCTGTCGGATCTGATCGGACATCTCGTCGAGCGACGGTGGCGGCGCCTGACGGCGGTCTTCGACCTGGATCACATGGTAGCCGAACTGGGTCTTGACCGGATTGTCGCTGAGCGCGCCCTTCTTCAGCGCGAAAGCCGCGTCTGCGAACTCCTTCACCATGTCGGTTTTCTTGAACCAGCCGAGATCGCCGCCTTCTGCGCCGGAGGCCTTGTCGGTGGACTTCTCCTTGGCGAGCTTGTCGAAAGGTGTCCCTTTCTTGAGGTCGGCGATGATCGCCTTCGCTTCAGGTTCGGTGGCGACAAGGATGTGGCGGGCGTGCACCTCCTCCTCGGCCGGCAGGCTCTTCAGCTTCTCGTCATAGGCCTGCTTGATCTTCTCGGGTGTCACCTTTTCGGCGATCTGCTTCTTTAGCCAGAAGTCCTGGATCACCTGGTCCTCGACAAAGGCCAGGCGTTTCTTGAACTCCGGATCGTCAGTTACCTTGTTCTTCCGCCCATCCAGCTCGACCAGCTTGCTGCTGATCATGCGATCGAGCAGCGCGGGGAATACGTTCGCCAGCGGGATGTTGCGGTATTGTTGCGGCAGCGACTGCTGGGCGGTTTCCAAATCCGAGAGATGGATCGGCTGGCCGTTGACAGTGGCGACTACGGGATCCTTGGCCGGTTCTGCCGGCTTGGCCGCGGGCGCCTCCGCCGGCTTGGCGGCCGGCGCTTTTGTGTCGGGCTGCTGGGCGGCGGCAAGGCCTGCGATGCCGGCCACGGCACAACATGCGACGACGACGCGCAAAGGGCGCAGGCGAAAGCTCATAAATGGCTCCGATGGAGAAAGAGAGGAAAGGGATAGGCGCGACGGCCAGCGGCCCCGTTTAATCAGGGCCACCTCGCCAAGCAAGCGCCTGCCGCGACATCGACGCTTTTTCTTCATCCTCAATTACGGCACTTTTCCGTGAGCCTATACGATCTACCGAAACCGCCGGCGGCACTTGCGTTGACACTCCACGGCACGCTCTCTATCTGTGGTAGGCAGGGCGGGCCGGGTGCCCGCCTAAGTCTTTAGAATATCGAGGGTTTCATGCTTGGAGCGCTTGCCCGGAGCCTGTTCGGGACGGCCAATGACCGCGTCGTCAAGGGCTTCGACAAGTCCGTCGCCCGCATCAACGCCCTCGAACCTGAATTCGCGAAGCTCTCTGACGACCAGCTGCGGGCCAAGACGGCCGAATTCCGTGAACGTCTGGCCAAGGGCGAGACACTGGACGACCTCCTGATCGAGGCCTTCGCCACCGTACGGGAAGCCGCCAAGCGGGCGCTGGGCCAGCGCCCGTTCGACGTCCAGCTCAAGGGCGGCATGGTCCTGCATTCCGGCAAGATCGCGGAAATGAAAACCGGCGAAGGCAAGACGCTGGTCGCCACTCTTCCTGTCTATCTCAACGCCCTCGAGAGCAAGGGCGTCCACGTCGTGACGGTGAACGACTACCTTGCCCGCCGCGACGCCGAATGGATGGGCAAGATCTACACCTTCCTCGGGCTCACCGTCGGCGTGATCGTGCACAACCTCAGCGACGAGCAGCGCAAGGCCGCCTACGACTCCGACGTCACTTACGGCACCAACAACGAGATCGGATTCGACTATCTGCGCGACAACATGAAGTTCCGTCGCGACGACATGGTCCAGCGTCCGTTCAACTTCGCCATCGTCGACGAAGTTGATTCGATCCTGATCGATGAGGCGCGTACGCCGCTCATCATCTCGGGCCCGGCCGAAGATTCTTCCGAGCTTTACCGACGTGCTGATGCGGTGATCCCGCGGCTCAAGCCCGACGCCCACGAGAAGGACGAGAAGAACAGGCAGGTCACTTTCACCGAGAACGGCATTGAGGCGGTCGAGGAGATCCTGCGCGCGGATGGCCTCCTGCCCGAGGGCCAGAGTCTCTACGCGCCGTCGCAGATCACGCTGCTGCATCACATCACCCAGGCGCTGCGCGCCCATAAGCTCTTCACCCGCGACGTCGACTACATCGTCAAGGACGGCCAGGTCGTCATCATCGATGAATTCACTGGCCGTATGATGGCAGGCCGACGCTACTCGGAGGGCCTGCACCAGGCGCTCGAAGCCAAGGAACGGGTCGAGATCCAGCGCGAGAACCAGACGCTCGCCTCGATCACCTTCCAAAACCTGTTCCGCATGTATCCCAAGCTTGCCGGCATGACCGGCACGGCAATAACCGAAGCGGCTGAGTTCGCCGAAATCTACAAGCTCGAAGTGGTCGAGATCCCGACCAATGTGCCGGTCGCGCGCAAGGACGAAGACGACGAGATCTATCGCACGCTCACCGACAAGACGCGCGCCATCGTCAAGCTGATCGACGAATGCCGCAACCGTAAGCAGCCGGTGCTGGTCGGCACCGTCTCGATCGAGAAGTCGGAAGAGCTCTCGGAGGAGCTCAAGAAAGCCAAGATCCCGCACAACGTCCTGAACGCCCGCTATCACGAGCAGGAAGCCGAGATCGTGGCGCAGGCCGGCCGGCCGGGTGCCATCACCATCGCCACCAACATGGCCGGCCGCGGCACCGACATTCAGCTCGGCGGCAACGCCGACATGCTGCTCCGCCAGGCCGAAGCCGAGATCGCCGGCCGAATTCCCGACGAAGCGCAGCGCGCTATCGAACTTGAGAAGACCGCCAACAAGATCAAGACCGATGTCGAGCGCGACCGGGAGATCGTGCGCGCGGCAGGCGGCCTCTATGTGGTCGGCACCGAGCGGCACGAGAGCCGCCGCATCGACAACCAGCTGCGCGGCCGCTCCGGCCGCCAGGGCGACCCTGGCCGCTCCAAGTTCTACCTGTCGCTCGAAGACGACCTGATGCGCATCTTCGGCTCCGACCGCATGGACGGCATGCTGCAGAAGCTGGGCCTGCAGGAAGGCGAGGCCATCACCCATCCGTGGATCAACAAGGCGCTGGAGAAGGCGCAGCAGAAGGTCGAGGCGCGCAACTTCGATTCACGCAAGAACATCCTGAAGTTCGACGACGTGATGAACGACCAGCGCAAGGTGATCTACGAGCAGCGCCGCGAGCTGATGGTCGTGACCGACGTCTCCCAGACCGTCGTCGAGATGCGCCAGGAGACCATCGACCTGATGGTCGAGCAGCACATCCCGGCCAACAGCTATGCCGAGCAGTGGAACGCGCAAGGCCTGCACGAAGAGGCCCTGCGCATCTTCGGCCTCGACCTGCCGATCCAGGACTGGGTCAAGGAGGAGGGCATCGCCGAGCAGGAGGTGCGCGAGCGCCTGACCGCCGCCGTCGACAAGCATATGGCGGAGAAGGAGGAGCGCTCGACGCCCGAGGTCATGCGCTTCGCCGAGAAGGCCCTGCTGCTGCAGTTCCTCGACCAGCAGTGGAAAGACCATCTGCTGAGCCTCGATCACCTGCGCCAGGGCATCTGGCTGCGCGCCCATGCCGCGCGCGTGGCGGCGGTGATGCTGATTGCCGTCACGACGTTCAAGTGTTTTCTCTACGACCTGCGGTCGCTCGGCGGCCTGTATCGCGTCGCCTCGTTCGTCGGGCTTGCCGTTGCCCTCGCGCTCGTCTCGCTCGCGCTCCAGAAGTTCGTGCTCGCGCGGGCGGAGAAGTCCGCATGAGACCCCTGCCCGCTGTTGTCCTCGCCGCCGTGATCGCGCAGGCCGCGCAGTCGACTCCGTCCCCGCGATATGAACGGACGATCGCGGTGGCCGCGCCCGGACCGCAGCGGCTCGCCGTCGACGCCGCGCTTCTCGCCGGAGCTGCGCCCTTCACCGTCGTGAGGCGCGGCGCGTCTCGCGAGCGTCTCGTCGCCGAGGACGGCCTGTCGGATCTGCGTCTCTTCGCGACGGACGGACGGGAGATCCCGTACCTGCTCGTCTATGCCCCCGTTCCGGAGCGGCAATGGCTGGCCGCTGGCGTGACGCCCGTCGCCGTCACGAAACGGACGAGTGGCTTCGAAGCGGATCTCGGCAGCGTCCGCGAGATCGACGCGATCGATCTGCGCCGGCTGCCGGGGCCGTTCATGAAGCGTTTTACGCTCGAGGCGAGCGGCGATCGCGAGCACTGGACGCTCGTCGTCGCCGAAGGGACGCTCTTCGACCTGCCGGAGCAGCAGCTCCGTCAGGCCGTCGCGAGCTTCAGCGCGGCCCCGTACCGATACCTGCGTGTGACGTGGGACGACACGAACAGCGCACGGGTGTCGCAGCCGC
>Ga0081455_10007064_pt1 | contig 11914 bp, 13 predicted proteins | sample TabmetS3T2R1_FD_70207 | JGI IMG/M metagenome (GOLD analysis project Ga0081455, IMG submission 70207) | Tabebuia heterophylla rhizosphere microbial communities from the University of Puerto Rico - S3T2R1 | ecosystem: Host-associated > Plants > Roots > Rhizosphere ...
AGCGGCAGCGCGATCAGGATTCCGAACAGCACGCCGACGAACAGCGCCTGCACGACCAGCGACTTCCAAAACAGCCGGGAATCCACGGGCGCTGATACTAGACTCGGCCGCCGGGGCGGTTAGCTCAGCTGGTAGAGCGCCTGCCTTACAAGCAGGAGGTCGCCTGTTCGAGCCAGGCACCGCCCATCTGCCCCTGCGCCTGCCATGGCCCCCCATGGCCGCAGAATCCGCACAACCAAGCGGGCGGCTCGGCGGGAGCGCTCATTTCGCAAGGGCGCCGAGCACGTCCAGGCGCGTGACGACGCCGACCAGACGCCCGTCTTCCACCACAGGCAGGCGGTTGTGACCCGCCTCGTGGATGAGGAGGGCTGCCTCCTTCGCGCTCGTGTCGGGGCCGACCGTGTCGGGGTCCCGGGTCATCATGTCCTCGGCCGTAGAGGCGAACGCCTTGCGCAGGCGCTGCTTATAGCGGCCGAGCGGCTCGACGAAGACCGTGCCCCCGAAGAGGTTGATGTAGTGGGGGAGGTGTAGGTCGCCCTCGTCATCGGGCAGCACCAGGTCGGCCTCCGTGACGATCCCGACGCAGCGCCCCTCGTCGTCCACGACGGGCACGCCCGGCAGCCCATGCTCGCGCAGCAGCCCCACGATCTCCTCCACGGGCGCGTCGGGGCGCACGCTGGCCGGACTCGAATCCATGATGTCCCGTACGTCTCGCATGCGGCCGGGCGAGACTATCGGAGCGATTCCCGCAGGGAGGGATCCCCCACGAGCGCCTCTCCGAACCCTCTGGATGGCGGCAGTTCTACATCGACTGAGCTACGTCGGCAGGGAAGCTGCCGTCCTGTCGAGCGGGGCGGCTGCGGCCGTTCCCCCCGCCCACACGGGCGTTCCTCCGTCGGGGCTCTGTTAGATTCGCGCCGCGGCCCCGCCGGGGCCGCGTGGGCTCGACGATGAAGGCCGAGGAGGTTGGGTTGCGGGAGAAGTCAACACGTAACCGGCGATTCACGATGCGTGGAGTGTCGCTGGCCGCCGCGCTCGTAGTCACGGTGCTGGCTCTGCCGGCGCTCGCCCTGGCTCACCTCGAGCGGCCGTCGTACTGGCCGGACCCGCGCCCCGACAACTCCGTCAGCCCGCCGGCCGGCGGCATGGTGCCCAAGGCGCGCTCGCTGAGGTCGGCGGTGCGCCTGGCGGGGCGCCGCATCGAGGCCGTCACCGGGTCCCAGCGCGAGGACGTGCTCGTCGTCTGCAAGGGCACAAGGGGCGCGCACTCGCTGGCCCTCCTGCGCGCATCGCTACGCGAGGCTCGCAAGAAGGGTTACCGCCTCCGCCCGAGCCAGCCGAAGCTCAAGCTCTCCAAGCGCCGGGCGCAGCGGCTGCTCGCCATCAACGAGGCGCTGGCGGCGCAGTGCGACTACCGCTCCGTCCAGGCGGCGGTTCTCGACGCGGGGAACAACGACCGGATCCTGATCATGCCGGGCCGCTATACCGAGCCGGCCTCGCGCAGGGCCCCGGAGAACGACCCGAAGTGCAACCCGAGCCTGCTCCAGAGGGACGCCAGCGGGGACCTAACCCCGAGCTACGAGTATCAGGTCAGGTGCCCCAACGACCAGAACCTGATCCACGTGCAGGGCCGCGCCGTCAAAGGCGAACCGCCGGTGCCGCCGCGCTCGGACCGCAGAGGGATCCCGCGGCAGGAGCTCGGCCGGTGCGTGCGGTGCAACCTGCAAATCGAGGGCACCGGGCCGAAGCCCGAGGACGTGATCATGGACGCGGGGACCAACTATCGGGGCACGGGGCCGGGGGCGAAGCCGGGCGGCTATGCCAAGCACGTCGTCCTGCGAGTCGACCGCGCCGACGGCTTCGTCGGACGCAACTTCCTCGTGCGCGGTGCGCGGGAACACACCTTCTACAACGAGGAAGTCGACGGCATCCTGCTCGATCGCGTGAAGTTCTTCTGGGGCGCCGACTACGGCCACCTCTCCTTCACCTCGGACCACAGCCTCGTCAAGAACTGCGAAGGGTTCGGCGCAGGCGACGCGGTGGTGTACCCGGGCGCGGCTCCCGAGACCGGCTCCCAGGCGACCGACTTCTATCCGGATGCCCCGCGCGCCAACACGGTGATCAGGGACTGCGATCTCCACGGCTCTGCGCTCGGCTACTCGGGCTCGATGGGCAACGCCGTCCGCATCACGCGTAACCACATCTACGGCAACACGACCGGGATCTCGAGCGACACGCTTTCGGCGGCCGGTCATCCCGGCTTCCCGGCCGACAGCTCGGAGATCGATCACAACTACATCTACTCGAACAACCTCGACCTCTACACGGACCGTCCGCCCGTGGCGCCGCTGGTGGCAGTGCCGCTCGGGACCGGGATCATCTATGCGGGCATGAACGACGCCCGCGTCCACCACAACTGGATCTTCGACAACTGGCGCGACGGAACCATGCTGTTCGCCGTCCCGGACTCCCTCACCAACGGTGGTGGCGCCGAGGGCGACATCTTCCCCGGCGTCTCGTGCCCGGGTGCGCCGGCCAACGGACTGTCGACCTCGTGCGGCAACCGGTTCTTCCGCAACCGCGTCGGCAGAGCGCCGAAGGGGTTCCGCTTCCCGGGTGCGATCGACATGTTCGGCAACGCCCACACCGGTGGCGCGGGGCAGAGGAAGCCGAACGGCAACGACTTCTGGTGGAGCGAGTTCTTCCCGGGCAACACCGGGAACTGCTGGTTCGGGAACACCGGCCAAGACGGGACAGCAGCCAGCGTGACCGGTCCGGGCAACGCCGGGCGGCTCCCGGGAGACGCGCCTCAGGTGCTGCCGTCGACCTGTGACACCAGCGTCGGCAACGACGACGTTGCCAAGCTCTCCTACCTGATCGACTGCGGTAACGGCCCCGACGACGCCAGCGGGCCCACGGATTGCGACTGGTGGACCATGCCGGCCAGGCCCGGCAGCCCGGCCGCATTGAACGCGGTCCTGAGCCGAACCGCGGCAGAGCGGGTGTTCGAAAATTCGCCCGAGGCGGAGGCGCTGAGGAAGCGGCTCGCCGAACTGATGCGTTGAGGCGAGCGAGCCGCACCGGCTGCGTCATGCTCCTGCTCGCGGCCGCCGCAGTCGCGCCGGCGGCTTGCGGTGACACCGACGACGACGACGGCCGTGACAGGGACGCCCCGGTCGACATCCGGGGCGTGGGCCTGATGAGTGGAAATTCCACAGCCCAGTTCGCGAACTGCCGGGATTGGCGCGGGGGCTCGGTGAAGCGGCGCTACGCGACGATCGAGGACATCCGCGGCCAGCTCACGCCGCAGAGCTCGAAGTCGGCGGAGTCCGACCTGTCCGATGAGGACGCGTACCGAATCTTCCAACGGGTCTGTGCCACCAGCTACTCCGACGAGCTGCGGCTCTACAAGCTCTACGCCCACGCCCAGGGCTTCGCGCCGCTCACCAAGGACGCGGGCGAGGCCGATTCGTCGCCCTGAACGACTTGGGCGGCCACCGCCGGTGGGTAGGATGCCGCTCGGCCCGGGGGCCTGACCCCTTCATCCAGGAAGAGAGGTGAGAATGGGAGTCCGCGAGTACGTGCTCGCAACCTCTGCCGAGGGGGCCGCGAGTCTGGCCGGCGAGCCCGGCACGGTCCTGATGGGCGGCGGCACTCTCCTGATGCCACAGGCCACCGCCGGCACGCTTGGCGCCGAGCGGGTCGTTGGGCTCCACGCGGCCGGCCTCGACTACGTGCGGCGGAACGGCGTGACCGCGATCGGCGCGATGAGTCCGCTCGCGACGGTCGCGACGCTCGAGGATCTACCGGCGCTTCGCTCCGCGGCCCGCGGGGTGAGCGGCTGGGCCCTGCGCAACGTCGCCACGCTTGGCGGCAACCTGTACGCCGCGGCGCCCTACGGCGACCTCGCCCCGGTCCTGCTGGCGCTGGACGCCACGGTGCGCCTGGTGGGGCCGGGCGGCGAGAGGACACCGGCGCTTGCCGACTGGCTGACCGAGGAGGGCGACCGAGGCCGTGAGGTGCTCGCCGAGGTGGTGGTTCCGTCGCCGCGCGGCGTCACCGGTCACCGCCGCCATGCGCGCCGCGCAGCCAACTCGCCGGCCGTGGCCAGCGCGGCTGTGCGGCTCGTGATCGAGGACGGCGCGGTCGCAGAGGCGCGTGTGGCGATCGGGGCCGTCGCGCCGCGGGCGCTGCGAGCTGCGGCCGCCGAGGAGCGGTTGACCGGCGCGCCCGCTGACGCCGCGGCGATCGCCGAGGCCTCCGAGGCTGCCGCGGCGGCCGCATCGCCGGTCGACGACCCGGTGGCGAGCGCCTGGTACCGGCGCCGGATGACCGCCGTATCTGTGCGGCAAGCCCTCGAGAGCGCGCTGGGATCGGAGTCGCGATGACCATGAGGGCGGTGAGCTTCGAGCTGAACGGGGAGCCGGTGGCAGCGCTGGCGCGGCCCCTGGACACGCTCCAATCGGTGCTGCGCCAGCAACTCGGCATGACCGGAACGAAGGCGGGCTGCCGCCAGGGGGGTTGCGGCAGCTGCACGGTGCGGATGGACGGCGAGCCGGTCCTGGCCTGCCTTGTACCCGTCGAGCACGTCGAGGGGCATTCCGTCACGACGATCGAGGGGCTCGGGTCGGCCGACGCGCTGAGCCCTGTTCAGGCGACCTTCTTCGAGCGCTTCGCCATCCAATGCGGTTTCTGCAGCCCGGGGATGATCATGGTCGCGACCGCTCTCCTCGAACGCAACCCGGATCCCAGTCGCGCCGAGATCACCGAGGCCCTGGCCGGCAACGTCTGCCGCTGCACCGGGATAGCCCCGATCGTCGACGCGATCGAGGCGGCGGCGTCGCGCATACGCGAGAAGGAGGGGGCAGAGGCGTGAACCAGGCGAAGCCCTTCAACGTCATCGGCCGCGCGCACGAGCGGCGCGACGGGCTCGGCCACGTGACTGGCACGACTGTCTATGTGGACGACGTCAGCTTCCCGCGTATGTGCCACCTGAAGATGGTCCGCAACCCGCTTGTGCACGCCCGCATCCGCGGGATCGACTTCTCCGAGGCCGAGAAGGTGCCGGGCTTCGTCACAGCGCTGACGGCCCGCGACGTGCCCAAGAACGTGTACACGATCCTCTGCTTGATCGGGGTCGAGCCGGACGACGAGCCGGTCCTCGCCGAGGACCGCGTCCGCTACAGGGGCGAGCAGATCGCCGCCGTGGTCGCCGAGACGGAGGCCGCCGCTACGGAGGCCGCGGCCAAGGTGCGGCTCGACCTCGAGGAGCTGCCGCACGTTCTCGACGTCGAGGAGGCGCTGGCGCCGGGGGCGCCCGTGGTCACCCATTGGGGGACGAACCACTTCGTCTACGAGGGCCATCACTGCCGCCGCGTCCGCTACGGGGACGCTGAGGCCGCCCGCGAGCGAGCCGAGCACGTGGTGTCGGGCCGCTACCAGCTGAGTCCGATCGAGCACGCACCGGTCGAGACCACGGGCTGCGTCGCGAAGCCGGAGGCAGATGGCCGCGTCACGATCTACACGAACACCCAGGCCATCTACTTCAGCCTCGACAACACCGCGTTGATCCTCGGCGTGCCTCCGCACCAGCTCCACTTCGTCGGCGGCACCGTCGGAGGCGGGTTCGGAGGCAAGGTGGACGTGATCGTCGAGCCGATCGCCGCCTTGGCGGCGATGCGCACGGGCCGTCCGGTGAAGTACATGTACACGCGGCCCGAGGAGATGCAGGTCTCCTCGACCCGAAGCGCCGCCCGGATCTACATCCGCGACGGCGTGACGGCCGACGGCACGATCGTCTCGCGCGAGGTCACGACCTTCCACGACGCCGGCGCCTACAGCCGCCACACCCCGTACGGATGCACCAAGCACGCGGCCAACGCGGCCGGGCCGTACACCATCCCGAACGTGTCGGTGGACGTGCACTGCGTCTACACGAACCGCCAGCCCTCGAGCGCGATGCGCGGCTTCGGGGTGACCGAGGCGTCGTTCGCTGTGGAGATGCAGATGGACCGCGTCGCGCGCGAGCTAGGCCTCGACCCGTGGGAGCTGCGGCTGCGGCACGCCTACCGCAACGGTGACGAGCGGCCCTACCGCAAGACCACCGAGGACGCCTCGCTGGTGGAGGCGATCCAGGCGGCCGCGACGCTCGCGGGCATCGAGCTGTCTGGGGAACTGCAGGCGATGACGTCCGACGACGGGAACGGAGGAGAGCGATGACGCTGCTGCGAGGCCGAGGGATGGCCGCCGTCAACTACCCGACCGGCATGAACCTCGGCGGCGATCCCAGCCAGGCGCTCGTGCACGCGACAACGACCGGCGCGTTCGTGATCACGCTCTCGAGCGTGGACCTGGGCCAGGGGCTGAAGACCGTGCTCGCGCAGATCGGCGCCGAGACACTGGGCGTGCCGTTCGACACGGTCAGGGTCGACACCGCGGACAGCGACACCGGCCCTCACTGCATGGGCACCTTCGCGAGCCGCGCCACGCACCGAGCCGGTAACGCGATCATTCGAGCCGCCGAGGAGGCCCGGAACGAGATGCTGGAGGTCGCCGCCGAGGAGCTCGAGGCTGCGCCCGAGGACCTCGAGACGGACGGTGAGGGCGACATCGTCGTGGTCGGCTCGCCCGACAAGCGGATCTCGGTGACGGATGTCGCGCTGGCGGCGCACTTCAAGCAGGGGCGGACCATCTCGGGCCGCGGGCTCTACATGAAGCCGAAGAGCGACCTCGACCCGGAGACCGGCGCGATGGATCCGGATTCCACCGAGGCGCACGCCTGCACGGTGGCCGAGGTGGAGGTGGACACGGAAACGGGACAGGTCAGGGTCCTGAGCCTGAAGAGCGCGTACGAGATCGGCAAGGCCCTCAATCCGGCTCTCGTCGAGGGGCAGATCACCGGTGGCGCGTGGATGGGCATGTCCCACGCGCTGTACGAGACGACAGCGCCCTACTACCCCGCGCTTGATCACAGCCCGGGCGACTTCAACAACTACCTGATGCCCGGCGCGGCGGAGCTGCCGGAGATCGAGTCGACGATGCTCGAGATGGCCTCGGCAAACGGGCCGTTCGGCGCCAAGGGGGTCGGGGAGATGACCGCAAACTCGCCGATCCCGGCGATCGCGAACGCGGTCACGGACGCCATCGGCGTACAGATCACGGAGCTGCCGATCACACCGGAGAAGGTGCTTCGGGCCTTGGAGGAGGTGGCGGCGTGAGCTCCCCGTTCGGCAGCTTCACCGGCGTCCAGCCGTTCGAGTTCGTCAGTGGCGTGCACCTGCGCGCGGTCGGCGGCGAGCAGGTGCTGCTTTGCCGCGTCACCTACGAGCCCGGCAAGGAGGTGGCGCGCCACCAGCACGAGCACACTGAGCAGGTGATGTTGATCCTGGAGGGCGAGGTCACGCTGACGGTCGAGGGCGAAACGCGCACGCTGACCGAGGGCGACACGGCGGTGATCAACCGCGGGCTGGAGCACGAGCTCCACTCGGCAGGCGGGTGCACGTTCATCGAGGCGCTCGCGCCTGTGCCGCTCGACCACGTGCCCGACCGTGGGCGAGACCTCGTGCTGGGCCCCGACGGCGGCTCCGGGCACGTCGAGCGCTAACCCTGAAGGAGGACATCGAATGGCCTACGCCGTGTGCGTCACCTGGATCGCGAAGGATGGAGAAGAGGAGGCCGTGGCCGCCGCGCTCGAGCGCCTGCTCGAGCCGTCTCGCGCCGAGCCCGGCGTGCAGCTCTACCTCCCCCACCGCGACCCAAACGACTCGCGCGTCTTCTTCATGTACGAGCAGTACGCGGACGAGGCCGCCTACCAGGCGCACGTCGACACCGAGCACTTCAAGCGCGAAGGTCTGGGCGATGCCATCCCCCGTCTCGCGGAACGCAGGCGTGAGTTCTACGAGACGCTCGACTGAGGTCAACCGCCTGGCGGGGGCGCGAGCCGTTCAGCGACTCGGGGGCTCGTCGCGACTGCTTGCCGCTTGCGCGTCGGTCGCAAACAGGCGTGTCTCGTGGGCCAGCACGACCGCTTGGACGCGGTCACGGAGGTTGAGCTTCTGAAGGATGTGCGTGATGTGCGTCTTGACCGTCGTGTCGCTGATGTAGAGCTCCTGGCCGATCTCCGCGTTGGAGAGGCCGCGCGCGATCAATCTCAACACGTCCAGTTCGCGATCAGTCAGATCAGCGAGCTCTTTGGGGGGCTCCGGGTGTGAGATCCGCGCGAAGTTCTCGATCACGCGCTTTGTGATCGCCGGCGAGAGGAGCGCCTCGCCGCTCGCCACGATCCGGATCGCGGCGAGCAGTTGTTCGGGCGGGTCGTCCTTGAGTACGAACCCGCTGGCGCCGGCCCGAAGCGCCTCGTAGACGTACTCATCGAGGTCGAACGTAGTCAGGATCAGGATTCGCGCCGTCTCATCGGCGGTGAGGATCCGGCGGGTCGCTTGGAGCCCGTCGAGCTCGGGCATGCGGATGTCCATCAGCACAACGGTGGGGCGGAAGCGGGCGGCCTTGTGGACGGCCTCGATCCCGTTGCTCGCCTCCGCGACGACTGCGATGTCGGGCTCGCCGGAGAGCAGCATGCGAAAGCCTGCGCGGACCATCGACTGGTCATCTGCGACGAGGACGCGGATGCTCATCGCTGGTGGCGGTCGACGGGTAGGCGTGCGCTGAGGATGAAGCCACCCGTCGGTGCGGCTCCCGCGCTCATCTCACCGCCATAGATCTTCGCGCGTTCGCGGATGCCGACGAGGCCGTGGCCGTGCCCGTTGGTAGCCGCGGGGCCCTTGCCGTCGTCGGCGACTTCGAGCTCGAGCTCGTCTGCCCGGTAGCGGACCGTCACGTCGGCGTGGCCGGCCTGGGCATGTTTGAGCGCGTTCGTCAGGCCTTCTTGAACGATTCGGTATGCGGAGAGGTCGATAGCGCGCGGAAGGGCATAGGGCTCGCCGTCCACGTGCAGTTGCACCGGAAGCCCGGCGTGGATGACGTCCTCCACCAGCGAGTCGAGTGCATCGAGGCCCGGCTGAGGGCCGAGCGCGACACGGTCGCCGTCGCTGCGCATCGCTCCGAGCAGGCGGCGCATCTCGGCGAGTGCCGTGCGCCCGGCCTGCTCAACGCGCCCGAGCGCTTCCCGGTCGTCCTCGAGGGTGTGCGGGAGCTTATGTCGCACGGCGCCGACCTGGAGCACCATCACGCTCATGGCATGGGCGACGATGTCATGGAGCTCGCGGGCGATCCGTGTGCGCTCCTCGGCCACCGCGACCCGTGCGGCGGCCTCTCGCTCGCGCTCGGCGAGCATCGCGCGCATCTCGGCCGCCTCTCGATCGCGCTCGGCAAGGGTCGCGCGCATCTCGGCCGCCTCGGCCTGCTCGGCACGCTCACGCAGGGCGTAGCCGGCGACCCAGGCGACGACGAACCGGAAGGGAATGAAGATGAGGTCGCCGGCCGACTGCGGGCCAGGGATATTCGAGACCACGACCACGATGCACCCGAGAACGATTGCGAGGCCGATCCCCGCCTGTCTGTCGTCGCGCAGGTTTCCGAGAAGGAACGCGGTTGCCAAGCCCACTACGCCGAGGCTGCCGATGAACGCGATCAGCACTCCGTCCACGAACGAGAGCGCGGCGGCCATCAGCCAATAGGCGACAGGGGCGGCAAAGGGAAAGCGTCGATGCGCCAGGAGCGGCAGTACGAGAACCGCCACCGCAGGCAGTGAGAACCAGAGGCTCGTATCCGGGGCGCTCGGCAGGTCGCGCCCGACCACCAGCTCGAGCATTCCCGCGATCGCGAGGACGGCGATCAGCAGTTCGAACCAGTACTCACGCGCTAAGTACTGGATCCGGTTCATGGGTTGAACGTACTGCAGGCCCTGGAGTGCCGCATCCGACCTAGGTAGGAGTCGAGATCGGCGGCTGGTAGGAGCCCTATTCCGACCTCACTCCGACGCGCTCACGGCGCCGCGCTCATAGCTTCGCGTCCATGTACTCCACCACCACCAAAGGAGAGGTCATGGAAGCCGCAACACACAGAATCGCCATCCCCGCCCCGGCGACCACAAGCAGTTCCGATCGGCCGGCGCCACCGGCCGGCGAGCGTGCCCTGCCCCAGTTGGGGCTCCGCGGCATCATCGCCGTCTGGGCCGCGGCCGCCGTGCCGATGGGATTGCTCGCGTGGGTGGCCGCACCGCTGCTCGCCGATCAAATGAGCGGCGCGGGCGCCCTGATCCGTGCCCTGATCATCACGCTGACCGCCGGGCTGGTCTGGCAGTTCGTGCTCGTGATGACACTTGTCCGGCGTGAACAGGGGACGCTGCGGTGGTCCGCGGTGCGAGACGCGCTCTGGCTCCGCGCGCCGCGTGCCCCACGCACAGGACGACGCGGAGGCAAGCTGTGGCTGGTCGTTCTGCCACTCATCGTCGCGTCCGCGATCGAGGGGCTCCTGGTCATCCCGGGACCCGCGGCCCGCGACTTCGCCGAGTTCCTCGGATCGGACGTTGGGGAGGGCCTGCTGGCAGGATCGTGGGGCTGGTTCGCCCTCATCGCGGCGCTGAGCGTCTTCAACACCGTGCTGGGCGAGGAGCTCCTCTTCCGCGGGTACCTGCTCCCGCGGATGAACGGGCGGTTCGGCCGGCGGGACTGGCTCGCAAACGGTGTGCTCTTCGCGGCCTATCACCTGCACACGCCGTGGGTCATCCCGACCACGCTGCTGGACACGTTCATCCTGTCGTATCCCTCAAAGCGCTACCGCAGTGCGCTCATCGGCATCGCCGTACACAGCGCACAGAGCATCGTCGTGCTCGGGCTCGTGCTCGCCTTGGTGCTCAAGGGCTGAGCATCCGCAGCGGCCCCCTCTGCCCGGGTCGCTGGGGGGGCAACGCTTCGAACGGGCCGCCGAATCGGCGGCCCGTTCTGTGCATGGGGCGGGACCGTGGCCTACGCTCCCGGTGAGGGCGATGAACAAGAAGACGACGAAGGCACCGAAGTCGCCGGTTCTGCTTTCAGGCGGCAACCCTCAGATCGCGAAGGCCGACGGCGACGCACCCGTACAGGCCTACATCGCGGCCATGCCGGGCTGGAAGCGCGAGGTCGGGCGCCGCCTCGACGAGCTCATCGTGCGCACCGTTCCGGACGTGCGCAAGGCAGTCAAATGGAACTCGCCCTTTTACGGAGTTGAGGGCGAGGGCTGGTTCCTCAACTTCCATTGCTTCACGAAGTACGTCAAGGTGGCCTTCTTCCGCGGCACGTCACTACGTCCTGTCCCCCCCGGCGAGTCCAAGAGCCAGGACACGCGCTACCTCGATATCCACGAGGACGACGAGCTCGATGAAGATCAGCTCGCCAATTGGGTCAAGCAGGCGAGTCAACTGCCGGGTGAGGATCTGTGAAGGCAGCCCATGGCCGCAGCTCACCCGGTTGCGCTGCCTTTCACGGTGTGTGGAAGTAGCAGACGCCCCCGTAGTAATCGACCAGGCTCGCCGGGACCGGCGCCTTCACGGTGCTCATATCCTGGTCGAGGCAGGTAACCGTGGCGCGGAGCGTGTCGTTGCCGCCGGTGAGCCCGTAGATCCCCGTTGTGTAGCTCCTCATCGCCGCCGGAGGTACGTCGTCCGGCGTGGTGAAGCCCATCGTCCCGGGCATGACCTGGGCGCTGGCCGGTGCCGCCGCCGCGAGGAGTCCCGCCACGACGCCGAGGGTTGCGACTGACCGCTTGAGGTTGTTGCTCAGCATGATCGTTCCTTTGAGTGCGTGCTTGTCGCCGGGTGTGACCCCACGCCTACAACGCGGGTTGGTCACATGCGCACAACCGGCGTCCGACCCGGCGTTCGGGCTCGGCTCGACTGGACCGTCCACGCCCTGGTCGCGCCGCTCGGCTTCGCCGGGGTGATCCGTGGCCGGGATCGCGACCGCGTCGCCGCGACGAC
>Ga0081455_10007065_pt1 | contig 11914 bp, 10 predicted proteins | sample TabmetS3T2R1_FD_70207 | JGI IMG/M metagenome (GOLD analysis project Ga0081455, IMG submission 70207) | Tabebuia heterophylla rhizosphere microbial communities from the University of Puerto Rico - S3T2R1 | ecosystem: Host-associated > Plants > Roots > Rhizosphere ...
TTCTTCGAGCCGACCGACGAGGCGCTCGTGCGCGCCGACGAAATGGTGGCCGAGTTCGACGGCGCGCTCGACGGCCGCCTGAAGGCCTGGTTCTCGATCCGCGTTCCGGTCGCCATGTCGGACGACCTGCTGCGCCGCCTGGGCAAGCTTGCCGAGAAACGCGGCGTCGGCATCATCGGTCACGCCTGCGAGAACCGCGACGAAACCGTCGCCTCGCATTTGAAGTACGGCATGGGCGATATCGCCCGGCTCGAAAAGCTGGGCCTGCTCGGGCCGAACATGCTGCTGCTGCACATGGGATGGGTCGATGCCAAAGAGCTGCACATGCTGCAGAAGCGCGACGTGAAGATCTCGCTGGCGCCCAGCGCGTCCATGCATCAGGCCATGGGCAATATCAGCCACGGCAAGACGCCCGAAATGCTCGAGCTCGGCCTGTCCCTGTCGCTGGGCTCGGATTCGGCCATGTCCAGCAATTATCTGGACGCGATCCGGCAAGCGTTTCTCATCGTGGGCGGCTTGCATGAAGCGCGGCTCGATCCCAAGGTGCTTCGCCCCGAAACGGCGGTCGAGATGCTCACGATCAACGGCGCCCGGTGCATGCAGTGGGATAAGGATCTCGGCTCGCTCGAAGTCGGCAAGAAAGCCGACGTCACGCTGCTCGACATCATGCGGCCCGAGTGGCAGCCCGTCCACAATCCAATCGCGAACCTGGTCTATTGCGCGCACGGCGGATGCGCCGACACCGTCATTGTCGACGGCAAGATCCTCATGCGCGCCGGCAAGGTGCTCACGCTCAACGAGCATGATCTCTACGAGGAAGCGCAGGACAGGGCGGCGTCGCTGATCCGGCGCACCGGCCTCGAGCAAGCCGTGGCCTCGATCTGGCCGATGCACTAGCGGGTCGGTTGATGGCACTCGTGGGAGTGCTGTGCTATCCGCTCAACGGTGCCAAGGCGCTCCCCGGAGCATGGACCGCGACAAGACCGGAGATGTGATCGTGACCAAATCCGACGAAGATGCAATCCGCGACATTGAATTGAGGTTCAACGAGGCCTGGGGTCGGCACGACCCGGACGGCATGATCGAGTCGCTCGTCGATGATGCTCAGTTCGTGACCGTCAACGGCGCATGGACCACGACGCGCGAGGGCTTCCGGGATTTGATGCGGCGCCTGCACGGCCCCACCGGACCATTTCGGGCGAGCACCCGCGAGACTCCGGAGATGCACGTGCGCTTTCTCGGCCCGGATGTCGCAGTCGCGCATACCCGGTTCCACATCTACGGCGACGTCGACGAGGCCGAGCGGACCAGTATCGGTACGCGGGTCGTGCGCAAGGTCGATGGACGGTGGCGGACGGTGGCAGTGCAGAACACGGACTTGCGACTGGGCCGCAGGCACTGAGAGCGGCAATCTCGCCGCGGTAGGGACGGGCATGGCAGACATCGCAGGACAAGGCGTAGGAGCGCGGGTTCGCCGCAAGGAAGATTCACGCTTCCTGCGCGGGCGAGGCAACTATGTCTCCGACATGGTCCTGCCGGACCAGAGCGAAGTCGCCTTTCTGCGCAGCCCGGTCGCGCACGCTCGCATCCGGCGCATCGCGAAGCCGCCGGATAGCGAAGGGCGCGTGTTCATCCGCTCCGACCTCGACGAGGTGGCCGCCATGATCGCGCCGACCACGGTCCCGGGCTACAAGCTCTCGGAATGGCATCCGCTGGCGCACGACAAGGTGCGCTTCGTGGGCGAGGCCGTCGCGATGTGCGTTGCGCCGACCCGCGCCGAGGCCGAGGATCTGACGGAGGAGATCGAGGTCGAGTTCGACGAGCTTCCCGTATTGGTCGACGCGCTTGCCGCGCGCGTTGCGCAAAACATCCGCGTGCACGAGCAATGGAACGACAATTCGTTCCTCACGCTGAACCTGGACAATCGCTACGAGGCCAACGCGAAAGGCGCGCCGGTCGTCGTCAAGCGGGAGCTGTCGCTCAACCGGCAGGCCATGGTGCCGATGGAGGGCAAGGCGATCCTGGCCCACTGGGACGAGCGTGCCGACCAGCTCGTCGTCTACTATTCCACGCAGGTGCCGCATGTCGTTCGCGTGGGACTTGCGAAGTTTCTCGGCATCGACCAAGGGCGGGTGCGGGTGATCTCGCCCGACGTGGGCGGCGGCTTCGGCTACAAGGTCATCGTGCATCCCGAAGAGCTGTGCGTGGCGTGGCTGGCGCTCAAGTATCGCCGACCCTTCCGCTATATCGAGGATCGGCGCGAGCACCTGGTGGTCGGAGCCAATACGCGCCAGCATCACTACCAGCTCACCGCGCACGCGGACGAGCGCGGCCGTCTCCTGGCGCTCGATGCCGAGATCACCATCGACGGCGGCGCCTATTCCAACTGGCCGTTCACGGTGGCGCTCGAGCCGGGACAGGCGACCGGAAACCTGCCGGGGCCCTATGATTTCCGCGGCTACCGCTGCAAGACCCACTGCGTCGCGACCAACAAGCCCGGTTTCCTGCCGTACCGCGGCGTGGCCCGCACCGGGGTCTGCTTTGCCATGGAATTGATGATGGACGCCATCGCACGCGCGGTCGGCCGCGAGCCGTGGGAGGTACGGCACGACAATCTCGTTCCCGTCGCGGCGATGCCGTACGACAATGTCGCACGCAAGCACTACGACAGCGGCGACTACCGCAAGGCGCTGATCACGGCGCGCGACAAGATCGGCTTCGAGTCCTGGCGCGAGCGCCAACGCAAGGGTGAGCCCGACGGCCGGCTGATCGGCATCGGCTTCGCGTCCTATTGCGAGCAGACCGCGCACGGCACGAGCGTATTCTCCGGATGGGGGCTGCCGATCGTGCCGGGCTATGACCAGGCGACCGTGCGGGTGATGCCGGATGGCGGCCTCGAAGTCCGCGCCGGCGTGCATTCGCACGGCCAGGGCATGGAAACCACGATGGCCCAGATCGCACATGAGGTGACCGGCGTCCCTCTCGACAAGATACGGGTCATCCTCGGCGACACCGGCACCACGCCGTATTCCACGGGAACCTACGCGTCGCGCAGCATCGTCATGTCGGGCGGCGCCGTCGCGAACGCATGCAAGGCGCTCTTGCCGCGCTTCATCGCGATCGGCGCCCACCTCATGCAGGCCGCGGTGAGCACGGTGAAATACGACAAGGGCATGATCGTGGGGCCGCAGAAATCCATCCCGCTGCGCGACGTCGCCGAAGCCTGGTATCTGCGCCCGCAGGAGCTGCCGCCGGACGTCGATCGCGGCGGCCTCGAGACCACGGTGGCCTTCAAGCCCGAGCGCGACACCGGCGCCTTCAGCTATGCGTCGCACGCCGCGGTCGTCGCGGTCGATACCGGCACCGGCGAGGTCGAGATCCTCGACTACGTCGCGGTCGAGGATTGCGGCACGCTGGTCAACCCGATGGTGGTCGAGGGTCAATCCTTGGGCGGGATCGCGCAGGGCATCGGCACCGCGCTGTACGAGGAGAGCCCGTTCGACGCCAACGGCCAGCCGCTGGCGTCGACTTTTGCCGACTATCTGCTGCCTGGCCCGACCGAAATTCCGGCCATCCGCATTTTTCACATGGAAACGCCGTCGCCCTATACCGAATTCGGAATCAAAGGGATGGGCGAGGGCGGCGCGATCGCCCCACCCGCGGGGATCTTCAACGCGGTCAACGACGCGCTCAAACCGTTGGGCGTAGAGGTGAGCGAGACGCCGCTGACGCCGCGCCGCCTGCTGGCGGCGCTCGAACGCGCCAGGCCATCGGCGCCTGCTTCGTCTGGCGCCGCATGAAAGCCGCGCGTTTCGACTACCTGCGGCCGGGCGACGTCGGGGAGGCGCTCGCGGCGTTGGCCAAGGCCGAGGGCGGCGGCAAGCTTCTGGCCGGCGGTCAGTCGCTCGGTCCGATGCTGAACCTGCGGCTGGCGCGTCCCTCGCTCCTCGTCGACGTGTCACGCCTTGAAGCACTGGCGCGCGTGGACGACATCGGCTCCGCCTTCCGCATCGGCGCCGGCGTGACCCATTCCCGGATCGAGGACATGCGCGGGCGGCTCGCCGGCGGGGAAATGTTGTGCGAGGTGGCCGCCGGCATCGCCTATCGGGCGATCCGCAACCGCGGCACGATCGGCGGCAGTCTTGCCCATGCCGACCCTGCGGCGGACTGGCCGCTGGCGCTGGCGGCGCTCGGTGCAACGGTCAATATCAGAGCCGTCGGCGGCGCGCGCTCCATCCCAGCCGAGCAGTTCGTGCTGGGCGCCTTCTCCACGGCGCTGCGGGACACCGAGATCATCGAGAGCATCGACGTGCCCAAGCTCTCGCGCGCGGGGCGCTACGGCTACTACAAGTTTTGCCGCAAGACCGGAGAGTTTGCCGAGGCGAGCGCGGCGGCGGTGTTCGATCCGGAGACCCGCTCCGCGCGCGTCTATCTCGGTGCGGTTCGCCCGGTTCCTGTCGCGCTCGCCGCGCTCGCAGCGCGTATCGCCCGTGAAGGAAAATCCGGCGCCTCGAGGGAAGCGGTGGTGGGGGCGATTGCCGAAGCGGCGGGCGATCTCGATGCGGTGGAGCGTCGCATGGCGGCGTCGGTCACGGCGCGTGCCTTGCAGCAGGTGTTCGCGTGATGGTGCCGATCGCACTCACTGTGAATGGCAGGGCAGTGCAGGCACTGGTCGAGCCGCGCACCCATCTTGCCGATTTTCTGCGCGAGCATTGCCGGCTCACCGGAACGCATCTCGGTTGCGAGCACGGCGTGTGCGGCGCCTGCACCATCTTGATCGCCGGCGCGCCGGCGCGCTCCTGCCTGACCTACGCGGTCGCCTGCGACGGGCTCGCGATCGATACCATCGAAGGTTTCGACGATGATCCGATCATGGCCGACCTGCGCGAGGCATTTTCGCGCGAGCACGCGCTGCAATGCGGTTTCTGCACGCCCGGCATGCTGATTGCCGCACGCGATATCGTGCAGCGGCTGCCGGATGCCGACGAGCCCCGCGTACGGGTCGAGCTGTCGGGCAATCTCTGCCGGTGCACAGGCTATCGCGGCATCGTCGCCGCCGTGCGCAGCGTGATCGAAGCGCGCGGCAAGCAACCGAGCACGCGTGAAACCGGGCAGGGGACCGCGCCCGCCACCCCGTTCGTGGCATTCGTTCCGAAAAGCGACGGAAGCGCTGCGCCGGTTGCGCCTGCTGCGGCACCCGACGAGTCACGCCAAGGCTGGACCCGCTTCGAGGAAGCCTTCGTCCTTCGCAAGCCACCCGCGACGGTGTGGAACGCATTTGCGGACATCCCCGCGATCGCGGCATGCCTGCCGGGAGCCACCTTGGCCGAATACGATGCCGACGCGGTGAAGGGAAAGATGTCGGTGAAGCTCGGTCCGATCTCGGCATCCTTCGACGGCTCGGCCGTCATCGAGCGCGAGGATGCAGCGCTGCGCGGAGTGATCCGCGGCGCGGGCCGCGACCGCGGCACGGGCTCGCGCACAAGAGGAGAGGTGACCTATCGCCTCGAGCCGGAGGACGATGGCCGGCAGACGCGGGTGCTCCTGTCGGTCGAATACAGCCTGCAAGGCGCACTGGCGCAATTCTCGCGATCCGGCATCGCCCGGGACCTCGGCCGCCGTCTGGTTGCCGACTTCGCCGCCAATCTCAACGCCCGTCTCGCGGGCGAACCGCCGAGGCAACGGTCGAGCGCGCCGCTCGATCTCGGCCGCTTTGTCCGGATGTGGCTCGGGGACCGGATCCGGCGATTGCTCGGCCGCGGACGGGAACAGTGATGAGCGGCCTCAAGCGCGCGCATGCGGCGCGCGCGGATCATTTCAACGTTGAACGCTTGTCCGCCGTTCAAGCCCGCTCACCTTGGCTGATTTTGCCGGCTTGGCCATCGGTGCACCGGGCGCGCGGGCGTCCGCCTTGCCTGTTTCCGGTTTCGCCGCTGGCGCCTTCTTTGCTTGCAATCCCGCCTTTTTCACAGCCGCCAGGCCGCGCTTGGCTACATATTCCCTGCCATCGATCGGCGCGACATGCGGCGGGTCGCGATCGAGATAGGGGCGCCCGACCCCAAGCTCCCTCTCGTGCGCATCGATCCACTTCCACAGCTGCTCGCTTACGGCGAATCGCTGCAGGCGGGTCTCGCCCTTGACGCTCACGAGGTCGACGGCAAGCCCGCGGCCGTAGCCGCCGCGGCGGCTGCCCCCATGGAACGAGCTGTCGCTCGCTGCCTTGTTGCCGCTTGCGATCGATTGCCGGTAATCGTCGCGGAACGCGCTGGTGATGCCCGGCATGAAACCGGCCTCGTCCATCATGCGCATCGCCCGGAACAGCTTGCGCTTGAACCCGCGATCCATGCCCCCGATCACATACTCCTTGAGCGACATGCCGGCTTTTTCCGCCGCGTTCGGATCCTTCCAGGTGAAATCGGCGACGACGTATTTCGTGATGGTCTTAGTGACGGTCCGCGTCTTGCCCTTCTTCTTGACCGTCGTCTTGATTTGCTCGGTCACCTTGTTGGTATCGACTTTGGGCGTGCGCTCGTACAGCGACCAGAGGTACTCGTCGATGCAGGTGTCGATCACCAGGCATTCGTCGACCGTTTCGAACGGGCGCGCGGCCGGCTGCGGGTCTTCGTCCACGGGCAGATCGGGCCTAGGCAGGGACACGAGCCGCTCGCGTGTGTCGGACGGCGGCATCGGATGAGAGTCGGACTCGGCGGCAGAAACGCCCGCAAGGTCGAAGGCAGTTTCGCCGGTGGCTGGATCGACCGCCGCCGCATCGGTGGCAGGCGCGGCCGCGGACGCGGCGGCAGGTCCGGGCAGCTTGAGATGGGAGCTGACCCCGGCGGTGAGCGAGGCCCTTGCGGGCGCCATCGCCACCCCGATGGACCCGGCGTCAGCGCTCGAGGCCGTTGCGCCGCGTGCCTCCACGCGGTTCCAGATCGTCGTTGCGGTATTCTCGATGTTGGACCAGTCGAAGCCGCCGACCCTGGCTGCGCCCCAACCAGCGAAGGTGACCGTTCCGCACAACAGCACCAGCGCAAACTGTCGCCGTCTCCCCATCGCTCGCCTCCCCCCGTTCGGCTACCGCAAGGTACGCCGCACAGCCCCGGCACACGACAGGATCGATTGTCACCTCACAGTTGCCCCAAGCAAGGCAAGAACGCTGCGGATCATCCTTTTTCGAAAATGTGTTGCCCAAATACAACCGCTGGCGCACCTCGGCCACCGTCCGGTGGCCGATTTCGCCGCAAATCTCAACGCCCCGCCTCGCGGACCGTCGGACAGGCGGTCGAACGCGCCGCTCGATCTCGGGCGCTTCATCCGGATATAGCTCGGGGGACCGGGTCCGAACCTTGCTTGGCCGCGCACGGCCATAGTGATTCGTTTGGCCATCTGCGACGCGCGCCGTGAAGATTTCCGCAGCGTACATTGTAGCAATGCCTGATGCGGACTTCTGAACCGCCACACGAGGCGTGTATTGTCGCCGGCAACCGCCGCAAGCACAGGGGAGGACGAGGTGAGTGGTGAGCTTCTATTGGTCGGCAGCATTCCGCTCGACACGCCGCAAGAGGTGTTCGAGAGCTTCGGCGCGCCGCTCGGACGATATCTGTTCGCGATGCCGGACGGCGAGGTCGGCCCGCGGCGGCACTGGATCAGCCGCGTGCACTACCAGGTGCTGGCGGCGCACCCCGAGCTCGAGGTGGTCCAGCATCCGGCGCCCGACGAGAACGGCGTCGAGCAGCAGTTCCCGCGCAACGCCGCCGACGCCTGGTGGTTCAAGGTCAGGGACGGCGTGAAGGAGGTGCGTTTCGGCGATCCCGGCTGGCGCCTGGGCTACGCGCGCGACGCCATCAACTCCTATTTCGTGTTCAGGGTAATGAAGGAGAAAGGCGTGCTGCCGCCGCACCTGCGCTTCCAGGTGTCGATCCCGACGGTCAACAGCGTGCTGCCGCCGCGCATCTTCCCGAACCGCGCGGACCTCGACCGCATCCGGCCGGGCTACGAGGCGGCGACCCGCGCGGAGATCGCCAACATCGTCGACAAGATTCCGGCAAACGAGCTTGCGATCCAGTGGGACTGCACGACCGAGGTGCAGGATTCCTACGGCAACCTTCCCGGCTTTCCGCCCGAAGGCGCGATCGAGCGCAATCTGGGGCAGTTCCGCAACCTCGCCTCCGGCGTCCCGGCAGCCGTCGCGCTCGGCTATCACTTCTGCTTCGGCACGCTCGGCGGCTGGCCGCGCTTTGCGCCGGACGACCTCGGCCAGGCGGTGAAGCTCGCCAACGCCGTCGTGGCGGCGGCCGGCCGCCGGGTGGACTGGATCCACCTCCCAGTGCTCGACCGCAGCGACGACACCTTTCTCGCGCCGCTGAAGGAGCTCGCGCCGCAAGGGGCGCGGGTCTATCTCGGCGCCATCCACAACATGACGCGGTTCGAGGCGCGCATCGCCACGGCGCGGAAATACGTGTCCGATTTCGGTCTCGGCGCCTATTGCGGCTTCGGCCGATTGCCGAGGTCCGAGCTGCCGACCGTCCTCGCCGACCACCTGAAGGCCGTCGAGATCGCGGCCCGGGACTGAGCGACGCGCCGCAGTGGAGAGGTCGATGGACACTCCGGCGGAGATTGAGGTCTGCACCCGGCAGGACTACGACCGCATCCTCGACGAGCTGGATGAATTCTGGGATGGACGCGACACCCGCCAGCTGCACCACCCGTTCCTCATCTACGAGTTCGGAGATTCGGCCTTCCTCATCCGCCGGGGAGGTGAGATCGTGGCCTACCTGTTCGGCTTTCTCTCGCAGACCGAGCCCGTGGGCTACGTGCATGCGATCGCGGTGCGGGCGTCGGCACGGCGACAAGGGCACGCGCAGCGGCTGTTTGCTCATTTCGTGCAGTTCGCCCGCCAGCGCGGCTGTCGCTACATCAAGGCGATAACCCCGCCGTCGAACGCGGAGTCCATCGCGTTCCACAAGAGCCTCGGCATGCAGCTGCTCGGCGAGGCCGGCAGCGACGGCATTCCGGTGGTTCCCGACTATGCCGGCCGCGGCGCGCCGCGCGTGGTGTTCTGGAAGGCGATCTAGATCGACCTCGGAGCGACGACATCTTCAGTAGTTCATCGACGTTTTCGACCAGATCGTCGCCTTTGCGGCGGGCAAGCCGATCAACATCGTCAATCCCGAAGTGCTGGGCGGAGATGCTACTGCGCCTTGATGCCGGCGACCCGGATCGTCTTCGTCCACTTCTCGTGCAACGGCTGCGGTCGGCAAAGTTTCATTGCGCTCTCTCCGGTCCTGGCGACGGGTTGCTCTTATTCTCCCTTGATGTTGGCCGCCTTGATGATCGGCCACCACTTCTCGATCTCGGCTCTATGGAATGCCGCAAGCGCGTCCGGCGTCTGTTGCTCGCGCGAAAAAATCTCCTGGCCCAGATTGGCAAGCTGCGCGCGCACGTTCGGATCGGCGAGGGCCTCGACGACGGCGCTGTTGAGCGTGTTGACGACGTTCTTCGGCGTGTTCTTGGGCGCAAACAGCGCAAACCACCCCGAAATATGCATCCCCGCCAATCCAGCCTCGTCAACGGTCGGGATATCGGGCGCTGCCGCGAACCGGCTCTTGGCTGTGACCGCATAGGCCTTGACTGCGCCGGCACGTACCTGCGGCAGCGCAACGGCTGCCTGGATGATCATCAGGTCGATCTGTCCTGCCACCAGATCCTGCATCGCCGGACCACCGCCGCGATAGGGCACGAATGCAAAGCGCGTCCCGGTCTCCTTCTGGAACAAGACGCCGGCGACGTGCGATCCCGCGGTTGGGATGGCCTGCGAGGCCTTATCCGGGTTTGCCTTCAACCAGGCGACGAGACCCTTGAGGTCATCGGCGGCCGTGGCTTTCTTTGCAAGGATCAGAAACGGATTGCTCGAGAGCAGCGCGACCGGCTCGAAGTCTTTCACCACGTCGTAGGCAAGCGGGAAGGTGGCCCCGTTCGCGACGTGCGTGTCCCATTGGCCGATGTCGATCGTGTAGCCGTCGGGCGTGGCGCGTGCGACACGGCCGACTCCGATGCTGCCTCCGGCGCCACCCACATTTTCGATGATGATGGGAAGCCCCAACGATATCCGCATGCGTTCGGCCAGGATGCGGCCGACTGCATCCGTCGATCCTCCGGCCGGGAACGGCACCACCATGGTGATGGGGCGAGAGGGGTAGACCTGCGCATGCGCAGTTGCGAGGCCCGCCAAGATCGACAGCGCGACCGTAAGAAGCAACGTGCCCATTCTGAAGCCCTGAAGCCGAACTGCCGCTTTGCCTCAAGATGGTAGCACACCAGCCTGCGCCAAGCGCGCAGCGATCATGTCCGCAGGACGAGTGTCGTGGCCGGCGCGCTCAGGCGTGCTTGAAGAGCGCTTTCTCGAGCGCCGCCGTCGGCTTGAGGAAGAACACCAGCATCGTGCAGCCCTTGGGCGCCGTCGGCGAATGGCGGCTCCCCTTGGCGCGGATGACGAAATTGCCGGCGGTGCATTCCCCCTCGTCGTCGACCAGCGAGCCTTCGAGCACGAATGTCTGCTCCAGATCCTCGTGCACGTGCGCCGGAATGCCGGCGCCGGGTTCGAGCCTCGCCAGGATCGTCAACATTCCGTTGGCCGGATCGTGATAGATCACCTTCATCTTGTTCCCCGGCGCGGTCTCGATCCACGGTACCTGCTCGGTGTCGATGAAACGTGAGGCGAGCGCGCCAAGCGATGCTGCGTCAGCCATGGTGTCCTCCAACGTAGTCCGGTTGCCTGAGCCTACGCGCGGGCGCGCACGCGGTCCACGGGATTTGATGCGGCCGACCGTCCTTCTTCCAGGGAACTTCTACGGAACCGTCCGCCGTGTTATTCAGATGGCGATAATCGTTCGCAGGCGATCCTCTGCCGCAGTGCTTCCGGGAGAGCCACATTGCGAAAGCTTGCCGTCCTTACGATTGGCGCTGCCGCATTGCTGAGCGCGGCACTGGCGCCGCCCGATCATGTTGCGTGGTCGCAGGCCGCAAGAACGATCCGGGTCGTCATCTCGGTTCCGCCCGGAGGAAGCATCGACCTCCTCATACGAATCCTGGCGGATTACATTTCCACCGCGAAAGGCCAATCGATCATCGTCGAGAGCCGGCCGGGCGCCGGCGGCATCATCGCGGCCGAGGCGGTGGCGCGCGCTCCTCCCGACGGAACCACGTTGTTAGTGAACAACAACGGCATGATCATCAGCTCGATCCTGCGAAAGGTGAACTACGATCCGCAGGCGAGCTTCGAGCCGATCTGCTACCTGGTCACGACCCCGCAAGTCATCGTCGTCCACCACACGTCGCCCTATCGCACGCTCGCGGAGCTCGTGGACGCGGCACGCGCCAAGCCGGGCGAGCTCTCGATCGCCAGCGTCGGGCCCAACACGACCCAGCACATCGGAATCGAACGGTTCAAGCGGCTCGCGCAGGCCGAGCTGACCTACGTGCCGTATCCCGGCGGCGCGCCGACCGTGAACGCGCTGCTCGGCGCGCACGTCACCTCCGCCGTGCTCAACTGGTCGGAGATCGGGGAGCAATTGACCGCAGGCAAGGTCCGCGCACTCGCGACCATGGCGTTGCAGCGGATCGAGCCGCTGCCGGACCTGCCCACGGTTTCGGAATCCGGCTACCGGGATTTCGAGACCGACGTATGGTTCGGGCTGGTGGCGCCCGCCAGGACACCGAAAGAGACGGTGGCGCAGCTCATCGATTGGTTCGGCGCGGCCCTGCTCGTGCCCGAGGTCAAGTCGAAGCTCACCGCGCAGGCGCTCTATCCCAATCCCAAATGCGGCGCCGACTTCGGCGCTTACATCCGGCGTCAGTCCGATCTGTTCAGGCGACTGATCCGCGAGCTCAACATCAAGACCGAGTGATTCGGGCT
>Ga0081455_10007066_pt1 | contig 11913 bp, 12 predicted proteins | sample TabmetS3T2R1_FD_70207 | JGI IMG/M metagenome (GOLD analysis project Ga0081455, IMG submission 70207) | Tabebuia heterophylla rhizosphere microbial communities from the University of Puerto Rico - S3T2R1 | ecosystem: Host-associated > Plants > Roots > Rhizosphere ...
TCGAGCGGATCGCCGGCGAGCCGCGAGGCCAGGAACCCGGCGTCGAACGCGTCGCCGGCCCCCGTGGAGTCCACGGCGTCCACGGCGACGGGCGGCGCCCGGACGAGCCCGTCGTCCGAGACCGCGACCGCGCCGTCGGCGCCGGCCTTGACCACGACGGTGCCGGCGCGGGAGGCGAGCGCTCGCGCGGCCCGTTCCGCGTCCGCGGCTCCCGCGATCCGCATCGCCTCCTCGGCGTTGGGCAGGAAGACGTCGGTCAGGGGCAGGAGCTCGAGCAGGCCACCGTCCCAGCGTTCGGACGGGTCCCAGTTCGGGTCGACCGAGGTCGTCGCGCCGTTCGCGCGGACGCGCCGGAACAGGTCGGGGAGGCCGGGCCGCAGCCCGTCCTGCAGGTAGTACGAGGCGACGTGCACGTGGCGGGCGCGGTCGAGCGCGCCGCCGTCGATCAGGTCCGAACGCAGGTCCGCGATCGTGCCGATCCGCGTGAGGATCGCGCGGTCGTGCGGCCGGGCGAGGACGACCGTCAGGCCGGTCGGCCGCTCGGGGTCGACCACGAGCCCGTGGACGTCCACGCCCCGGGCCTCCAGCTCCTCCCGCATGAACCGCCCGAACACGTCGTCCCCGACGACGCCGCAGATCGCGGTCCGAAGGCCGAGCCGCGCCGCGCCGCTCGCGGCGATCCCGCCCGAGCCGCCGACGACCAGCCGCGCGTCGTCGACGATCCGTTCGACCTGCCCGAACGACGGCTCGACGTCGCCGACGAGGATCAGGTCGGGGTTGGCGTCGCCGAGCACCAGCAGGTCGATCGGGTCCGGCACGGCCGAACCATAGCCGAGCCCGTCGCGGCCCCGGCGCTCCGACGGCGAGCGTCTATCGTTCGGTGCGTGATCTGCCCGACCTGCGGCACGGACAACCCCGAGGGCGCGCGCTTCTGCAACGCGTGCGGGACGCGGCTGGACGGCGAGGGCGGCGCCGGACCGGCCCTGGACACGTTCCTGCCCAGGGAGCTGCTGGCCAAGCTCGAGGCCGCGCGCGAGGGCCGGGCCATGGAGGGCGAGCGCCGCGTCGTCACCATGCTGTTCTGCGACGTGAAGGGCTCGACCGCGATGGCCGAGACCATGGACCCCGAGGATTGGGCCGAGATCATGAACGGCGCGTTCGAGCGCCTGATCGCGCCGGTCTACCGGTACGAGGGCACGCTTGCGCGGCTGATGGGCGACGCGATCTTCGCGTTCTTCGGTGCCCCGATCGCGCACGAGGACGACCCGCAACGTGCGGTGCAGGCGGGCCTGGACATCGTGGCCGGGATCGCCGGCTACAAGGAGCGGATCAGGGCCGAGCGCGGGCTCGCGCTCGACGTTCGCGTCGGCATCAACACCGGCCCGGTGATGGTCGGCCAGGTGGGCTCGGACCTGCGGCTCGAATACACCGCGATGGGCGACGCCGTGAACGTGGCGGCCCGGATGGAGCAGACCGCCGAGCCCGGCACGGTCCAGATCACCGCCGAGACCCACCGGCTGGTCGAGCCGTTCTTCGATCTGGAGGCGCGGGGCGGGATCGAGGTCAAGGGCAAGGCCGAGCCCGTGATCGCGTTCCGGGTCCTGGGCCGCACGGCCGGCGTCGCGGAGGCCCGGACCCTTCGCGGCTCCCCGCTGGTCGGGCGCGATCGCGAGATGGGGCAGCTCGCCGACGCGATCGGGGAGGCGCAGGCCGGCCGCGGGCGGATCGTCTCGCTGATCGGCGAGGCGGGGCTCGGCAAGTCCCGGCTGGTCCACGAGACGCTGGCCGAATGGAACCGCCTCCGGCCCGAGGACCAGCGGGAGGGCAACGAGATCCATCGCCTGTGGGAGGCGTGGCAGTGCGTGTCCTACGACGCGACCCGCCCGTACGCGCAGTACCGGCGCGTGCTGGCGCGCCTGGCCGGGATCGAGGACACCGACCCGCCGGACGAGGTGCGTCGCAAGCTGGCCGCGACGATGGAGCCGGGCTCGGAAGACGAGTGGCTGGAGCCGCACATGCGGGTGTGGCGATCGCTGTTCGGCGTGCCCGAGGCGGGGGAGGAGCCGCTGGAGGGACAGGCGTTCCGCGACGCGATCCTGGAGCTGGTGCCGAACGCGACCCGCGCGTTCGGCGCCGACGAGCCGCGGCTGCTGATCTTCGAGGACCTGCACTGGTGCGACGAGGCCTCGATGGACGTCCTGATCGAGACCGCCAGGCTCGTGGACGACCTGCCGTGCCTGTTCCTGTTCGCCTACCGCCCGGACCGGGGGGCGCAGTCCTGGCGCCTGAAGCAGTGGCTCGAGACCGAGTACCCCCACCGCGCGACCGAGATCGCGCTCGAGCCGCTCTCCGAGGACGACAGCGCCCGGCTGATCGACGCGCTGATCCCCGACGGCGACCGCGAGATGCGGACCCAGATCCTCGAGCGCACCGACGGCAACCCGCTGTTCGTCGAGGAGGTCGCCGTCGCCGTGGTGGAGCACGACGAGATCGCGATCCCCGACACGCTGCAGGCGTTGTTCACGACGCGGCTGGACGCGCTGGACGAGGATTGCAAGCACACGCTGCAGCTCGCCTCGGTGATCGGCCGCGCGTTCTCCGAGCCGGTCCTTCGCGCCGTGGCGGGCGAGGCGGACCTCACCTCCCCGCTCCGGACGCTCGAACGCATGGGCCTGATCTCCGAGACCGCGCGAACGCCCGATCGCGAGTACGCCTTCCACCACAGCCTCACGCAGGACGCGACCTACGGCACGATCCTGCTCCGGCGCCGGCGCGAGCTGCACCAGCGCGTGGGCGAGGTCTTCGAGGAGCGCTACGCGAACCGGCTGGACGAGTTCGCGCCGGTGCTCGCGCACCACTTCAAGGAGTCGGGCGACGACGAGCTGACCCTGCGGTACGCGACGCTCGCGGGCGACAACGCCGGCCGGCTGTACGCCAACGCCGAGGCGGCCAACCAGTACGCGACCGCGATCGAGGCGGCCGGGCGGCTCGGGGCGACGGCCGAGGCGCTCGCCCACCTGTATCCGAGCCGCGGCCGGGTGCTGGAGCTTTCCGGGCACTACGACCAGGCGGTCGCGACCTACGAGCAGATGGCGGCGCTCGCGCACGACGCGCAGGACCGGGGCGGGGTGCTGGGCGCCGAGCTGGCCCTGACCACGATCCACGCGACGCCGACGCCGATGTTCGATCAGGACAAGGGCCGCGCGCTCGCCGAGCGCACGATCGCGCTGGCGCGCGAGCTCGGCGACCGCTCCGCGGAGTCCAAGGCCCTGTGGAACCTGATGATCCTCAACGTCTTCGGCGGCGGGGACGCGGACGAGGCCGTCGAGGCCGGCGAGCGTTCGCTGGCGATCGCGCGCGAGCTGGACGCGACGGAGCAGATCGCGTTCACCCTCAACGATCTCTGGCGCCCCTACGCCGCCGTCGGCAACATCCCCGCGGCGCGCGAGTGCCTCGACGAGGCCAGGCCGATGTGGCGCGAGATGAACAACCTGCCGATGCTGTGCGAGAACCTGTCGAGCACGGCCGCGCTGCTCGCGCTCGCCGGCAAGCCGGTGGAGGCGCTCGCCCTCTACGACGAGGCGTACGCGATCTCCACGGAGATCGGCAACCCGTGGGGCCAGGCGTACAGCCTGTTCAACGCCTACCTGGTCGACGCGGACCGCGGTGATCTCGGCCGGGCGATGCGCAAGATGCGCGAATGCATCGAGCGTGCCGAGGATGCGGGGTTCCTGATCCCGCTGTCCGCGTCGCGCGCGGAGCTGGGCGCGATGTACGCGAGGCTCGGCCGGTACGAGGACGGGATGGAGCTGGCCGAGGAGGGGATCGCGATCGCGAGGAAGCGCAGCCCCCTCGCCGTCCCCATGGCGCTGATCGCCAAGTCCGAGATCCTTCTGCTTCAGGGCGACCTCGAGGCTGCCGAGGCCGCGCTCGCCGATGCGGACGTCGGCCGGCTGCCCGGCCCGATCCGAGGCGCCGCGGGGGCGCACGTCGACATCCTGCAGGGCAAGCTGGCCACGGCGGCGGGCGATCACACGCGGGCGATCGAGATCGCCGACCGCGTGATCGGCTGGCTCGAGGGGCTCGAGCTCCGTCAGTACCTGCCGGCCGCCCTGTTGCTCAAGGGCCGCGCGCTCGTCGCGACCGGCAGGTCGCAGGAGGCCGAGGCGGCGCTCGGCGCAGCCCGTTCGCTCGCGCGCGAGATGGGCTTCCGGCGCGTGCTGTGGGAGATCGACGCCGAGCTCGGCGCGCTCGCGGCCGGCCGCGGGGACGAGGCGGCCGCGTCCGAGCTGCGGAACGAGGCCGCCTCGGTCCTCACCGAGGTCGCCGAGACGATCGACGACGAGGAGCTGCGTGCGAGCTTCCGGTCCCTGCCGCAGGTTCGTGCCGTCCTGGCGACCGCGTGAGCGCGGCTGCTACATCGGGCTGACGAGCTGGAAGTAGTTGTCGTCGGGGTCGGCGAACGTCGCCACCATCATCTCGCCCTGGTCCGAGGGGGCGCCCTCGGGCGTATAGGGCTCGACGACGACGGTCGCGCCGGCCGCCTTCAGGCGCTCGAAGTCGCCCTTCACGTCCGCCGATTCGATGTTCCAGATGATCCGACCGGGGGCCTCGTTCTTCCCCTTGACCTCGGAGTGCGGGCCGACCGAGACGCCGGCGTTGCCGATCATCCAGCTCGTGTAGCCGCCCTCCTCCATCGCCGGCTTGCCGAACAGCCTCGTGTAGTACTCGGCCAGCCGCTCCGGGTCTTCGGACCCGATCAGGATGCTGTTGAAGTTCATACGGCCTCCTTCCCTCGACCCCCATTGTGGCGTCGTGGCTCCGAAATCGAGACCGCCCTCCTGGGTCGAACTCATCGGTCCGGCCTCCAGGGTTCGGGCGCGGGCCGGGGCTATCCTCGGCCGCACTAGGTGGAAGCCCGATGAGCGACGAGCGCGAGAAGGCGGCCTACGAGCGCACGCACGACCCGGCCCGGGTCATGGCGTTGTCCGACGGGGTGTTGGCCATCGTCATCACCCTGCTCGTGCTCGAGATCCACGTGCCCGAACTGGCGACCGCGAAGGGTCTGCGCGAGGCGCTCGAGGAGATCCGGCCCTCGTTCGTCGCGTTCCTCATCAGCTTCGTCGTGGTCGCGATCGCCTGGGTCGGCCACCGGGACCTGTTCGCGCACGTCCGCCGCACGGACCGCCCCCTCGTGTGGCTCAACGTCCTGTACATGCTCCCGTTTGTGCCTGCTCCCGTTCGGCGCGTCGCTACTGGCCCGGTACCAGCGGGCGGAGGTGGCGCTGCAGATCTACGGCTTCATGCTGCTCGCGATCGCGCTGACCCGCGTGTGGATGTTCTGGTACGGCACGGGGCGGCCCCACCTGCTGTACGAGACGATCGACCGCCGAGCGAGGGTGCTCGGGGTGGTCTACGTCGCGATCCCCGCGGCCGTGTACCTGCTCGCGATCGTGCTGGCCGGCCCGGCGCCCCAGGTCAGCCTGTGGATCTACGCCCTCGTGCCCGTCCTGTACCTGGTCGGGGCGTGGCGCGCGCGAAAGGTGGCCCCGCCCGGGTGGGCGGAGTCGGAGGCCTGAGCCGGTCCAGACGGGCTGGAAGTTCGGGAAACGCGCGCCAGACGTCGCGCGAGCCACTCAGTCCTGGTGAGCGTTCCAGAGCTGCCGAGTGAGGAGCGCCTGAGCTGCGTGCTCACGGAGGTGCTCGATCGCATGGAGCAATGCCCACCCGCGCGTTACGACCTCGCCATCGGTCGGGCTCGTCCAGGTGGCCGCCGAGTCGAACCGCTCTGAGGAGGCCAAGAGGCCTCGGCATTCCTCACTCATGCGTTCGACGAACGATCGCAGCTCGTCCGGGTCCCCCGCGGTGGCCCGGAACTCCGAAGGGCGGTCGCGTTCGGGCATAGACACGCCGGTCGCTACACTCAGCCACCACCGGGTGCTATGCATCGCATGGACGGCGAGAACCACGAGCGGATTCGCGTCCTCCGCCGGCGGCCGCCAGGCCAGCGCCTCGAGCGGGGCATCCGTGATGGCGGTACTCACAGCCTCGAGCGAGTCGTTCAGGAGGTCGGCGGCGGCCTCGATCGTCGCGTCCGACATCCTCGGAGCATAGCGAGCCCTCACGAAGCCCGTTGAGGTCCCTTGCTCCCGTGGGCCTTCAGGAGGTGCTTCGCCAGATCCTCCTGCGTCGAGAAGGTCTGGGCGCAGATGTGGCAGACACCGATCTCGCCATCGTCCTCTTGCGTTTCACGTTCCCTCATCCCGGATCTCCGATCCCATTGCGTCGAAAGGCTCGGAGGGTGACGATGCTTCCCCAGCGGCCGAGTGCCGAGGTCTTCACTTCTTCACCCTCCGAGTGGCTGGAGGCCGAAGGCCATGCCTCAACATCGTTGACCGTTGTTCCCTCGCTCGGCTCGGGCAAACGATGTGGCCTTTCGGGAGGCCGGTCGTGAAAGCATCTTCATGGCTAGGTCGTTCAGAGAGAACCTTGCCGGGGTAATGACAAGCTCGCTGGTACCCCCTCGCCAGGATCCCAGCGAGAGAGCCCCGCGGCAGGCAACGACCGCGGGGCTCTCGCTATGCGAGACGCGCCAGTGTCGCTCTTCCCACGGTTGGTTCGTGCCGTGGACGGATCTTCCTCCACCACATGACCGGTGCCAGGATCGGCGGCCTACACAGGCTGCCAGTCCGGGAAGAAGTCGAAGCGCCCGAACGTGTGGTGGGTCGCGGGCGGACCGTCGGCCGCCATCAGCCACACGCCGAAGCGGTCGGACGGGCCCTCGCGGTTGAACGCGATCGTGGTCCCGTCCGGCGAGAACGCCGGCGCGAACTCGGGCTTCGGGTTGTCGGTCAGCTTGGTCACGTTCGAGCCGTCGGCGTCCATCACGAAGATGTTGTCGTTGCGCGAGAACGTGATCTTCGTCCCGTCGGGCGACCAGTCCGGGCGCTCGTCGATCTTCTTGCCGGTCGTCAGGCGCTCGGGGTTCGAGCCGTCGGGGTCCATGATCCAGATGTCGTCGATCGCGCTGCGGTCGCTCGTGAACGCGATCTTGGAACCGTCGGGCGACCACTCGGGGAACGCGTCGAAGGCCTGCGTCGTGGTGAGCTGCGCCTGGTTCGCGCCGTCCGCATCCATCACCCAGATGTCCTGGAACACGTCGGAGACGTCCGAGGTGAACGCGATCTGAGTGCCGTCCGGCGACCACGTCGGCCAGGTCTCCTGGTTGTTCGGCGTGGTGGTCAGGCGCGTCGGGTTCGATCCGTCCGCGTCCATCACCCAGATGTCGCAGTTGCCGAGCTCGGCCTGGGTGCACTTGCTGAACGCGATCTGCGTGCCGGCGGCGTTCCAGTCCGGCATCCCCTCGTTCCTGTGCGCCGTTTGGGTCAGCCGCTGGGTGCCGGTCGAGTCCGGCTGGACGACCCAGATGTCGTTCTGGTTGTGGGTGAAGCGGGAGAACGCGATGAGCCCGTTGTCGCCGGGGAACGCCGCGTGGGCCGGCGGGGCGACCAGGACGAGGGTGGCGAAACCGAGCAGGCTCAGGGCGATGCGCTTCATGGACGTCGGCCTTTCGGTTGCGGGCGTGCCCGAGGGCGGGCAGGACGAGGAAGCGTACCGGGTTCCTCGCCCGACGTCGGCGGTGCCGCTCAGCCCGCCCGCTTCGAGCGCGAGCCCTTCTTGTCGGCCTTGGCCTTCGCGGCCTCCACGCTCTCGCGCAGGGCGGCCATGAGCTCCTCGACGGCCGAGCCGCCCTCGGCCGGGGTCGCGGCCGGCTCGGCGGGCGCCGCGGCCGGCGCCTTCTCCGAGAGGATCCGCAGCAGCTCCTCGCGGTAGGTGTCGGCGTACGCCGAGGGATCCCACTCGGTCTTCAGCGTGTCGATCAGGCGGATCGCCAGCTCGAGCTCGCGGTCGTCGACCTCGACGCCGTCCAGGCCGGGCACGAACGCCGAGGGATCGCGCACCTCGTCGCCGAAGAACAGCGTCTGGACCGCCAGCACGTCGCGCATCGGCCGGACGGCGACCAGGTGCGGCTTGGTGCGGAGCACGAAGCGGCCGATCCCGGCGCGCCCGGCCTCGCGCATCGCGCGGTGCAGCAGGACGTAGGGTTTGGCGGCGTCGAGCGACCGCGGGATCGCGTAGTAGGTCTTCTCGAAGGACACCGGGTCGATGTCGGACAGCTCGACGAAGTCCTCGATGTCGATCGTCCGGCTGCGCTGCGGGCGCGCCTGCTCGAGCTCCTCGCGCGAGAGCATCACGACCTCCCCGAGCTCGTTCTCGCGCCCGCGCACGACGTCCTCCCACGCGAGCGGCTCCGAGACCGAGGCGGCCTCCGACGGTCGTTCGTCGGTTTTCGCGGCGTTCGGCTCCGCGAACGCAGGCGGGGCGTCGGCTTCTTCGGCCTCGCTCGGCCCGGCGGCGACGGGCTCGTCGGCCCCGGAGGGCTCTACCGGTTCCGAACCCTCGACGACCCGCTCGTACCGGACCCGCCGGCCCGAACGGTCGTAGAGGTGGAACCGCACGTCCTTGGGCTCGGTCGCGGGGATCAGCCGGACCGGGACGGCCACCAGACCGAAGCTCAGCGTGCCGGTCCACACGGCGGTCGGCATGTTCTGAGCCTAGCGGCCGCGGCCGACCCTCGCCCGGGTGGTTGGCGACGCCCGACACCGGGTACCTCCTCGTTCCAAGCCGAACGACGAGGAGGACGTGATGAGTACCGAGCCGGAACGTAGGGACGACGGAACGACGACGACCGATCAGCAGCTCGTTCCCGAGGACGTCGGAGCCACGCCTCATCCGTCGGCCCCCGCCTCGATGAGCGACATGCGGGGATCGCGGGACCGAGGGCCCCACGACGCACTCCTGCCTGCCGACCGGACCTCCGGATACCGGGAGCGGTGGGACGGCATCCAGTCCCGGTTCGTCGACGACCCCCGGAGCTCCGTCGAGCAGGCCGACAGGTTGGTGATCGAGATCGTCCAGGACCTCCAGACGACGTTCGGCTCCGAGCGTCAGGCGCTGGAGAGCCAGTGGCAGAGCGGCGACGACGTGCAGACCGAGGATCTCCGGGTGGCGCTCCAGCGGTACCGGACGTTCTTCGATCGACTGCTCGCTGCCTGACGCCGCCGTCAGATCAGCGCCAGGAGCAGCAGGAACACCGCGGCCGCGGGGATCTCGAGCACCGCCGCCAGCGCGGCGAAGAGCGCGGCGAGCAGCATCGCCGGCCGCAGCACGATCGCCACGGCGCCGAACGGCGACAGCGCGTCGCGGGACGCGAGCATCTCTCGGCCGAGGCGGAGCAGCGCGACGATCGCGCCGAGGACGCCCTTCGGCTGTGAGACGCGGTTGGCGCGGTCTCGTACGTGGCGAGCCCGGTCCTGGACGTCGGCCGGGAGCGCTCGCACCCGGTCCGGGAGGTATCGCAGGTCCCGCAGGCCGGCCACGAACAGCAGCAGGACCGCCGGCGGCGCCAGGAGCGCCGCGAGGACGACGAGGCGCGCGATCCAGCCGTTCGCGTTCGCCGGGGGCAGGCCCGCGAGGGAGGCCAGCCACGCGACCGAGACCGCGCCGGCGGCCACCACCGCCAGGATCGTCAGCCCCCGCATCACGGTGGCGGCGATCCACAGCACCCGGCGAAGGGCAGCCGAGGCCCGCTCGGACCGGCTCGGCGGCAGGGTCAGCGAGGGTTCCATCCACCCATGTGTACCCGGGACGCCACGGCGTGACGCACGGCACGCGCGACCCGTGACGCACGCGCATGAGCGCGGCCCGCATCCGTCACATCGTGTCCGTGAAGCGTCGTGATCGAGGTGGTCACGACGGAGCGTGGAACAAGGGGTGAGGACGATGATCCAGATCGCGAACCGGGCCCACGACGCGAACGTTCGGACGGACGCGGCGATGGCGCTCGAGGCGGTGGGCGAGCTCCGTGGGGTGATCTCCGGGCTCGACGCGTCGCTCGACGTGCGTTCGAGGGCGGGGTGGGCGCTCGACGACATGGTGGACGAGCTCTGCCGCCCCGATCCCGACCGCGACGTCATGGCGTCGAGGCTGTGGCGGCTGACCGAGTTCCTCCAGGGTTCGGGCGTGGAGGTCGGACCCGGCACCGCGCCGTTCGAGCCGATCGCGCGGATCGCCGGCTGGGTCGGCCCGCTGGGCGAGGCCCTCCTGAAGCGCCTGGGCTGAGCCCGCGGCCGCCGCGTACGATGCGCGGCGTGTCCATGGACCCGCCCGAGGGAAACGACCCGCTCGGCCGGACCGCCCTGGTCGCCCGCGCGGGCGTGACCGACGAGGAGCTCCAGCGGCTCATCGACAACGGGATCGTGGTCCCGCGCGACACCGATCCGCCCTTCCGAACCGCGGACATCCTGAAGATCCGTGTCGCGCGCGCCTGTGAGGAGGGTGGGCTCCCGATCTCGGGGATGGCCGAGGCGATCGACAGGGGCCTGCTGTCGTTCGCGTTCGTCGACACCTGGCCGTTCGAGCGCGAGGGTGGCGACGGGGACCAGACCCACGCCGAGCTCGCCGACGAGGTCGGGCTCTCCCTGGACTCGCTGCAGCAGATCCTGGAGGCGTTCGGCTTCGCGAGATGCCGGCCCGAGGACGTGGTCCTGGAGACCGAGCGACCGATCGCGCGGCTCCTGGGCGTGGCCCTGTCGCGCGGGATCCTCGACATGCGTGGCGCGCTGCGGTTCGGCATGGGCCACGCGGACGCGATGCGCCGGATCGCGGCAGTTCAGACCGAGGCGTACCACTCGGGGGTGGAGATGCCCCTCCTGCGCTCGGGCGCGAGCGAGGGCGAGGTGATGGGGCTCGCGGGAAGGCAGACCGCCCCCATCACCGGCATGCTCGACGACGCGGTCTTCGCCTCGTACCGCCGTCAGCAGGAGCTCAGCTGGACCGAGCACCAGATCGAGCACATCGAGCAGGCGCTCGAAGTGGCCGGCATCCCGCTGCGGCCCGGCCCGCCGACCGCGATGTCCTTCCTCGACCTCACCGGCTACACGCAGCTCACCGAGGAGCGCGGGGACCAGGAGGCGGCGGCGCTCGCCGGATCCCTCGCCGACATCGTCGGGCGCCACTCGCGCGAGCATCGGGGCGAGGCGGTCAAGTGGGTGGGGGACGGCGTGATGTTCCGCTTCCGCGACCCCGACGGCGCCGTCCTGTCCTCGCTCGACATGGTGGAGGCGATCCCGGCGGCCGGCCTGCCGACCGCGCACGTGGGCGTGGCCGCCGGACCGGTGATCCAGCAGGGCGGTGACTTCTACGGCCGGACCGTGAACCTCGCGTCTCGGATCTCGGACCGGGCGACGGGCGGGCAGGTGCTGGTGAGCACCCCGGTGCGTGAGTCGGTCTCGGCGCCGGGCATCGCGTTCGAGAGCGTGGGCAGGATCGAGCTGAAGGGGCTGTCGAACGCGGTCGAGCTGTTCGAGGCCCGGCGGAGCTAGGGGTGGCCGAGCCGGGCTTCGGCGGCCAGACGCAGGTCGAGCCGCTGCGACGCGTCCTGGTGCGCTCGCCCGAGACCGTGGACCTGGGCCGGTGGCGCGAGTGCGGATGGACGGACGAGCCCGATCACGCGCTCGCCGCCAAGCAGCACGAGGCGCTGTGCGAGCTCCTGCGGGAATGGGGCGCCGAGGTGCTGTTCGCGGGGACCGACGTGGGCGGCGAGCCCGACGCCGTGTACACGTGCGATCCCGCGATCATGTCCGACCGCGGCGCGCTCATCCTGCGGCCGGGCAAGGCGGTCCGGCGCGTCGAGGCGGCAGCGATGGCCGAGGACCTGGCCGCGCTCGGCGTCCCGCTCGTGCTCGAGATGGCCGAGCCCGCGACGGCCGAGGGCGGCGACACGATGTGGCTGGACGAGCGCACCCTGCTGGTCGGCCGCAGCTACCGGACCAACGACACGGGGATCCAGGC
>Ga0081455_10007067_pt1 | contig 11913 bp, 13 predicted proteins | sample TabmetS3T2R1_FD_70207 | JGI IMG/M metagenome (GOLD analysis project Ga0081455, IMG submission 70207) | Tabebuia heterophylla rhizosphere microbial communities from the University of Puerto Rico - S3T2R1 | ecosystem: Host-associated > Plants > Roots > Rhizosphere ...
GGGCGGCGCAGAGATTGGCGAACCGGAGCCGCTGCTGGAGGGGCCAGTCCTCCAGAGTGCCGTGGATGAGACCGGCGAGGAACACGTCGCCGGCGCCGGTCGGATCAAGGGCGTCGACGGGTACGCCCGGCGCCCACGCCGTCTCGCCCGTCGACGCGTCGGCCGCGAATGCGCCGCCGCTTCCGGTGGTGACGACCGCCAGTGGAAGCCAGTCGCGCATCGCCTCAAGTGCCTCGCCGGGCGTATCGGTCCGGGTGTAGGACATCGCCTCGATCGCGTTGGGCACGAACGCATGAACGCCGTTCAACTGCTCCCGCAGCCGCGCGACGTCCCAGGTCTCGGAAGGGTCCCAGCCGCTGTCGCCGAAGACGAGGCTCCCGGCCGTGATGGCGTCGTCGAGCCACAGCGGTCGCTCGGCGCCGACCTCCATGCAGCACACCCGGCTGGTCGGCGGCTTGGCAGCGAGCTCGTCGAGCGGCACCGGCGCCGGATGGGCATGGGTGACCATCGCACGGTCGTCGTCGAAGGCCAGCGAGACGGTGACGGGGGAGTGCCACCCCTCGAACCGGCGTGAGTGCGACAGGTCGATGTCCTCGGTGTCCTCGAGCAGCGACCAGCAGAAGTCGCCGTAGACGTCACCGCCGAAGGCGGCCGCGAGCGAGGTGCGCATGCCCAGGCGCGAGCACGCGACCGCGAGGTTCGCCGCGCCGCCGGGGCTGGAGCCCATGCCGTCGGTCCAGACCTCGTGGCCGCCGCTGGGCGCGTTGAGCATGCCGGTGAACACGATGTCCAGGAACACCGTGCCGGACATGAAGACGTCGATGTCGTGAGCCGTCGTGGCGACGGTGCCGTCATGGGCGGATTCGGTCACCGTTCACCTCCTGCAGAGGAGTCTCATGCATTCCGCTCACTTCTGGCAAGAGTTGATCGGTATCGATTGGACGTGCGCATGCTCAGGTTGGGCTCAGGCGCGAGCGCTGCCAGTTCGCGTGATCATTGTGGGCATAGCCTTGTCCGAAATTGACTGATACTGTCTGCGGCGTGCTCGCTCAGCGTCGCTACGACCGGATCCTGGACGCCGTCCGGGCCGACGGTCCGATCGAGGTCTCGGCGCTCGCCGAGTTGCTCAACGTCAGCGAGGCGACGGTTCGGCGCGACCTGAGCCGGATGCAGCGGTCCGGGCTGATCAAGCGAGTACGCGGGGGCGCCGCCCTCGGCACGGCCAGCGAGCCGTCGTACGCGCAGGTCGCCTCACGGGACCACGCCGACAAGGACGCCATCGCCGCCGCTGCGGCCGAGCTCGTCCACGAAGGCGACGTCGTGCTGCTCGACATCGGCACTACCGTCCACGGTCTCGCCGCCCGGTTGCATGGCCGCGCGGTCACGATCGTGACATCGAGCCTCGCCGTCTACGACGAGCTGGCCAACGACGAGGCGGTGGAGCTGATCCTGCTCGGCGGCGCCGTACGGCGTAACTACCGGTCTCTGGTCGGCTTCCTCACCGAGCAGGCGCTGCGTCAGATCCATGCGCAGCGCCTGTTCCTCGGCACCAGCGGTATCCGGCCGGACGGGACCGTGCTCGACACGACGACGGTCGAGGTGCCGCTCAAGCAGGCCATGCTCCACGCGGTCGACGAGGTCGCGCTGCTCGCCGATCCCAGCAAGTTTCCGGGCAGCGGCCTGGCCCGGGTATGCGGGCCGGAGGCCATCGACATCCTCGTGTGCCGCGCGCCGGACGGCGATCCCACCGTCGCCGTCTTCGAAGACATCGGCTGCCAGGTCGTGCGAGCGTGACCGGGACGGGGCTCCGGCTGACCGTGCTCGGTGGTGGTGGCTTCCGGGTGCCGCTGGTCTATCGCGCCTTGTGCGAGGAGGACGGCGACGGCGCCCGGGTCGGAGAGGTCGTGCTGCACGACGTCGACGCCGCCCGGCTGCGCCTGATGAGATCCGTGCTGACGCATGTCGAGTCGAAGGCCGGGGGCGGCCCGGCGCCGCGCGTGACCGTGACGACCGACCTGACCGAGGCGCTGCGCGGCGCCGACTTCGTCTTCTCGGCGATCCGAGTCGCGGGACTCCGGGGCCGCGTCTGCGACGAGCGATCCGCCATGGCGGCCGGCGTCATCGGCCAGGAGACGACCGGCGCCGGAGGCGTCTGCTACGGCCTGCGCACCGTGCCCGAGGCATTGCGCGTCGCGTCCACGATCCGTGACGTCGCGCCCGAGGCCTGGACGATCAACTTCACCAACCCGGCCGGCATGGTGACCGAGGCGATGAGCGCCGTGCTGGGCGACCGCGTCATCGGCATCTGCGATTCCCCGGTCGGCTTGTGTCGTCGCGTGGCACGGGCGCTCGACGTCGACGGCAGCGTTGCGGCGCGATTCGACTACGCCGGCCTCAACCATCTCGGGTGGCTGAACCGGGTCCTGGTCGACGAGGTCGATGTCTTGCCGGGTCTGCTGGCCGACCCCGAACGGCTCATCCGGATCGAGGAGGGCCGGCTGTTCGGGCCCGACTGGCTTCGCACGCTCGGCGCGATCCCCAACGAATACCTCTGGTATTGGTACTTCCGCGCCGACGCCCTCGCCGCCGAGCAGTCCGCCAAGGAGACCCGTGGCGAGTTCCTGCTCCGGCAGCAGGGCGCGTTCTACGACGCGGTCGACGACGACGATCCGGCTGCGGCGTACGCGTTGTGGGATCGGACCCGTCGGGAGCGCGAGGTCTCGTACATGGCCGACAGCCGGGAGATCAGCGGCGCCGGCGAGCGGGACACCGACGACCTCGACGGCGGTGGCTACGACCAGGTCGCGCTCGCGCTGCTCCGGGCGATCGCCCGCGACGAGCCGGCCTCGCTGATTCTCAACGTACGCAATCGCGGCGCCCTGCCGTTCCTCGACGACGACGCGGTGGTCGAGGTGCCCTGCCGGGTCGATGCGGGTGGCCCGGACGCGGTCGGCGTCGGGCCGTTGAGCATGCACGCCCAGGGGCTCGTGACGGCCGTCAAGGACGTGGAGCGTACGACGATCGAGGCTGCTCGATCCGGATCGCGGGACCTCGCCGTACGCGCGCTCGCGGTGCATCCGCTGGTCGGCTCGGTGCCGACCGCCCGGCGCATCCTCGAAGCCCAGCTGGACGGGCTGCCGGAGCTCGCCGCCGTGTTCAGGCGCGAGCGCCCGCGCCCGTGATCGGCGAGCCGACCATAGTGACGCCGGCCTCCTCGAGCGCCTTGAGGGTCAAGGGGAGCCGATCCGGGTTGACCGCGGCGGTCAGGTCGAGCAGGACCTTGACCTGGAAGCCCTCGCTCGCGGCGTCCAGCGCCGTCTCCCGGACGCAGTAGTCGGCCGTGAGGCCGCAGATGTCGACCTCGTCGATCTCGTGCTTGCGCAGCCATTCGGCCATGCGCAGCTCCTCGCTGCCCGGGCGACCGGGCCGGACCCCTTCGAAGCCGGAGTACGCCGCCTCGCGCTCTCCCTTGGCGAAAACAGCGTCGAACGGCTGCGGGTCGAGGTTCGGATGGAACGCGGCACCGGCCGTCCCCACGACACAGTGCGGCGGCCACGAGTCGATGAAGTCGGGCCGGTCGGAGAAGTGGTCACCAGGATCGATGTGGTGGTCCTGGGTCGCGACGATCACCGCGTAGTCGCCGAGTCCGGCGCGCTCGTCCGGCGGCGTCTCCGACCACTCCTTGAGCTTCTGGCCGATCTGGTACGCCACCTCGGCACCACCGGCAACCGCCAGGCTGCCGCCTTCGCAGAAGTCGTTCTGTACGTCGACGATGATCAACGCGCGCGCCATGCCCGCCACGTTACTCCTGCGATGATCGGTCACTCGTGGTGCGGCGACGGGTCCCTCGTCGTAGCGTGCGGAGTGACGTACTCCGTCGGGATCGCCGGCTCGCCCCGGGTCAGGTGACGCGCGCCGAGCGGCAGCTCGGCGACGACGCGGCGATGCCGATCGCGCGCTGCGTCGAGCGTCTCGTCATGGACGCGGGTCCCTTTGCTCACAAGCGGGACGAGCAGTTCGCGCTCCTGCTCCGATCCGGACGGCGGCACACCGACTCGGATCTCCTCGGCCTCGGCGACGCCGTCCGGACCGTGCCGACGGGTCGCCCACTTGCGGCCGCCGATGCTGGACTTGTGGCTGCTCAGCTTGGCGACCGGCGTCAGTGGTGCGTCGGAGCCGGGATCGCCGCGAGCGACGAGCTTGTAGACGAAGCCACAGGTCGGGTGGCCGGAGCCGGTGACGAGCGCCGTACCCACGCCGTAGCCGTCGACCGGAGCGGCTGCGAGCCCGGCCAACGCGTACTCGTCGAGGTCGCTCGTGACGATGATCTTCGTGTGCTCGGCGCCGAGCCCGTCGAGCTCGCGGCGGACCTCGTGGGCCAGGTGCGGCAGGTCGCCCGAGTCGATGCGGACCGCGCCGAGCTCCGGACCGGTGACCTCGACGCCGACCCGGACCGCCTCGCCGATGTGGTAGGTGTCGACGAGCAGCGTCGTGCCGGTGCCGAGGGAGTCGACCTGGGCCGCGAACGCCGCCCGCTCCGTGTCGTACAGCAGCGTGAACGCATGGGCGCTGGTGCCGACGGTCGGGATGCCGTACACCCGGCCGGCCGCGAGGTTCGACGTCGCATCGAAACCCGCGATGTACGCCGCCCGCGCCGCTGCCAGGGCCGCCTGCTCATGCGTACGCCGTGAGCCCATCTCGAGGATGGGTCGCCCACCGGCCGCGCCGGTCATCCGCGACGCAGCTGACGCGATCGCCGAGTCGTGGTTGTAGATGCTCAGCAGCAGCGTCTCCAGCAGAACGCACTCACCGAAGGTTCCCTCCACGATGAGCAGCGGAGAGCCGGGGAAGTACGCCTCGCCCTCGGCATAACCCCAGACGTCACCGGAGAACTCGTAAGACGCCAGCCAGTCGAGTGTCGGCGCGTCGACGATGGTCTCCGCGCGCAGATGTCCCAGCACGTCGGCGTCGAAGCGGAAATCGTCCAGTGCGTCGAGGGCACGCCGAGCGCCGGCGACGATGCCGTAGCGACGGCCGTCCGGCAACGCGCGGCCGAACAGCTCGAACACGGTGCGGCGGTCGGCGGTGCCACTGCGCAGGGCGGCCTGGAGCATCGTGAGCTCGTACCGATCCGTGAGCAGCGCCGTGGACGTCACCGCCCCAGGGTAGGACGCGGCGCGCACCATCACCGGCACCTACGGGACAATGCTGCCGTGGCCGCGCCGATGCCGACCGAGGTGGAACCCACCGAGCTCGAGAAACCCGAATCCGAAGAGGTCGTCGAGCTCGATACGCCGTGGGTCACTTTGGTGTGGAACGATCCGGTGAACCTGATGTCGTACGTCGCCTACGTGTTCCGCAGCTACTTCGGCTATCCGAAGACCAAGGCCGACAAGCTCATGCTGCAGGTGCATCACGAAGGCAGGGCAGTCGTGTCGACCGGTACCCGCGAGGAGATGGAACGCGACGTGGAGGCAATGCACGGGTACGGCTTGTGGGCGACCTTGCAGAAGGCGGACGCGTGAAACGGTTTCGCGGTCGCCGTCGCGGTGGCGCCCATGCCGAGTTCGAGCAGCCGGAGGCGCGGCTGATCGCCAACCTGGCCGCCCAGGTCGCCGAGCTGCTCGGCAACGAGTCGGGCACCTCCAAGCCGGAGGACCCGCTGGCCGACCTCGTCGACATCGACGGCTCGGCGCAGCCGCCCGATGATCCGGTGCTGCGTCGCCTGTTGCCCGACGCCTATCGCGACGACGATGAGGGCGCCGCCGACTTCCGCCGCTTCACCGAGCGCGGTCTGCGGGAGACCAAGTCGCGCAACGCCCAGATCCTGATCGAGAGCCTGATCGCCGGCGGCATGAGCGAGCCGATCGTCGCCGACGACGGGGGTGACGTCGAGGCACCGGCCGAGCCGCGGGTCGAGGTGGAGCTCGACGCCGACGGCGCCCAGGCCTGGTTACGGGCCCTCACCGACATTCGGCTGGCGCTCGCGACCCGGCTCGGCATCGAGCAGGACGACGAGCAGCGCTGGGCGACGCTGCCCGAGGACGACCCGGAGTCGTACGTCCATGACATCTACGACTGGCTCGGCTACGTCCAGGAGACGCTGGTCCACGCGATCGACTGACGGCCGGACGGGGTCGCGGGACCGCGCCGTACGGCGTCTCGGCATCCGGACGGTACGATTCGGCCGGGCCGCGGCTCTACCCTCGAAGCGTGCTCATCATCCAGGCGGCGATCCGCGACGAGATCGTGGCGCATGCCCGCCGGGATCATCCCGACGAGGCGTGCGGTGTCGTCGCGGGCGCGGCCGGGTCGGATCGGCCGACCCGGTTCGTCCCGATGCGCAACGCCGCCCAGTCGCCGACGTTCTACGAGTTCGACTCCGTCGACCTGCTCCGGCTCTATCAGGAGATGGACGAGCGCGACGAGGAGCCGGTGGTGATCTACCACTCCCACACCGCGACCGGGGCGTACCCCTCCCGCACCGACATCGGTCTCGCCCAGGAGCCGGGCGCCCACTACGTGCTCGTGTCGACCGCCGACGGTGCGCACGAGAGCGGTCCGGTCGAATTTCGGTCCTACCGCATCGTCGACGGAGAGGTGACCGAGGAGGACGTGACCGTGGTCTCGTCGTACTCGGAGGTGGATGACGTTGCCTCCCCCAAGCGTTAGCACCAACGAAACCCCACTGATTCAGGAGAGATGATGGCGATCGAGGTCAGGGTCCCGACGATCCTGCGCACCTACACCGGCGGCGAGAAGGCCGTCACGGCGCAGGGCGGCACGTTGGCCCAGCTCATCGACGACGTCGATGCGAGCAACCCCGGCGTCAAGGAACGGCTTGTCGACGAGTCCGGTATCCGCCGGTTCATCAATGTTTACGTCAATGACGAGGACGTCCGGTTCACCGGCGGGCTCGACACGGCGGTCGCAGACGGCGACACGGTCGTGATCCTGCCGGCCGTGGCGGGGGGCTGACCAGCCTGATGCGCCACGACACCCTCCTGGACTCGGTCGGCGACACCCCGCTGGTCGGGCTCCCACGGCTGTCGCCGTCCCCGGACGTACGGCTGTGGGCCAAGCTCGAGGACCGCAATCCCACCGGCTCGGTCAAGGACCGCGTCGCACTCGCGATGGTCCAGCGTGCCGAGAAGGAGGGCCGGCTCCGCCCCGGCTGCACCCTGCTCGAACCGACGTCGGGCAACACCGGCATCTCGCTCGCCATGGTGGCCAAGCTGCGCGGCTACCGGCTCGTCTGTGTCCTGCCGGAGAACACCTCGGAGGAGCGGCGGCAGCTGCTTCGCATGTGGGGTGCCGAGATCGTCTCGACCCCGGCCGCCGGTGGGTCCAACGAGGCCGTCCGGATCGCCAAGCAGATCGGCGCCGAGCACCCCGACTGGGTGATGCTCTACCAGTACGGCAACCCGGCCAACGCCGACGCCCATCGCGAGGGCACCGGACCCGAGCTGCTCGCCGACCTGCCCGAGATCACCCACGTCGTCGCCGGTCTCGGCACCACCGGGACCCTGATGGGCCTCGGCCAGTTCTTCCGCGAGCACAAGCCCGAGGTGCGCATCGTCGCCGCCGAGCCGCGCTACGGCGAGTTGGTCTACGGGCTGCGCAACCTCGACGAGGGCTTCGTCCCCGAGCTCTACGACGACTCGCTGATCGATGCCCGATTCTCGGTGGGCTCACGCGACGCCGTACGCCGGGTGCGGGAGTTGCTCGACTCCGAGGGCATCTTCGCCGGCCTCTCGACCGGCGCCATCCTGCATGCCGCGCTGGCCCAGGCGGCCCGGGCGGTCGAGGCGAAGCAGCGGGCCGACATCGCGTTCGTCGTCGCCGACGGGGGCTGGAAGTATCTGTCGACCGGTGCCTACGAGGGGACCGTGGAGGACGCCGAGGAGCGGCTCGAAGGGCAGCTCTGGGCCTGACCCGGATAGTCTTCAGGCGTAGGCGTCGGAGACCCAGTGGGGGCGCGAAGTGCGCGACATTCCGGTACGAGAGATCGTCGTCTTCTCGGGCAACGGGCATCCCGAACTCGCGCAGCGCATCTGCGCCGAGCTCGGGGTCGAGCTGTCGCCGGTCGACATCGTCCGCTTCAGCAACGACTGTCTTCAGGTGCAGCTGCGCGCCAACTGCCGGCAGCGCGACGTCTACATCGTGCAGCCGCTGGTGCCGCCGACGCAGGAGCACCTGATGGAGCTGCTGTTGATGCTCGACGCGGCGCGCGGGGCGTCCGCGGCGCAGGTGACGGCCGTGATTCCGTTCTACGCCTACGCCAGATCGGACAAGAAGGACGCCTCCCGCATCTCGATCGGTGGCCGCCTCGTGGCCGACCTTATGGTCGCGGCCGGTGCCGATCGGGTACTCACAATGACCCTGCACGCGCCGCAGGTGCACGGATTCTTCTCGGTCCCGGTCGACCATCTGACCGCGATCGGCGAGCTGGCCGAGCACTTCCGCGGCCGCGACCTGACGGACACGGTCGTCGTGTCGCCCGACCTCGGCGCCGCGAAGTCGGCGACGCACTTCGCCCGGCTGCTCGGGCTGCCCGTGGCGGCGGGGAGCAAGCGCCGGCTCAGCGACGACCGAGTGGTCATCGACGCCATCGTCGGTGACGTGGCCGGCAAGCAGGTGATCGTTCTCGACGACGAGATCGCGACCGGCGGCTCGATCGTGGAGCTTCTCGACCGGCTCGCCGAGCACGGCTGCGGCGATGCCGCGATCGCCTGCACCCACGGACTGTTCACCGGCAAGGCGGTGCCACGGCTCAGTCGGCACCCCCGGGTGACGGAGGTTGTGACGACGGACACAGTGCCGGCGCCGACCGACTGGCCGGACCTGCGGGTCAAGTCCGTGGCCGGGCTCTTCGCCGAGGCGATGCGCCGGATCCACGCCGGTGAGTCGGTCAGCAGCCTGTTCGACGGCGTCGACCCGACGCACGGGCCGCCGCAGCCCAAGCTGCCCCTCTAGCCGTCGCCCGACGGGCGTAAGTGCGGCGACTCACGTGTGGCGTGGGCCGCATCTTGACCCAGAACGGGCCGGGACGGTTCTAGGCTGTCGCCTTGTGGCAGACGCACCGATTGGCATCTTCGATTCCGGCTTCGGCGGACTCACCGTCGCCCGCGCGGTGCTCGACCAGCTGCCGCACGAGCCGGTGCTCTATCTCGGCGACACCGCGCGCCAGCCGTACGGACCGAAGCCGATCGCCGAGGTTCGCGAGTACGCGCTCGAATGCCTCGACCATCTCGTCACGCGCGGCGTCAAGGCGCTGGTGATCGCGTGCAACTCGGCGAGTGCCGCCATGCTTCGTGACGCCAGGGAGCGCTACGAGGTGCCAGTGGTCGAGGTGATCCTGCCGGCGACCCGACGGGCCGTCGCCGCGAGCCGCAACAACCACGTCGGCGTGATCTGCACCCGCTCGACCGCCTCCAGCCAGGCCTATGACGACGCCTTCGCGGCCGCACCCCAGATCACCTTGCACACCCAGGTCTGTCCACGCTTCGTGGAGTTCGTCGAGCAAGGCGTCACGAGCGGACCGGAGCTGCTCGCGGCCGCGCACTCCTACCTCGACCCACTGGTCGACGACGGAGTCGACACCCTCGTCCTCGGGTGTACGCACTATCCGTTGCTGACCGGCGTGATCTCGTACGTCATGGGCGACGAGGTGACTCTGATCTCGAGTGCCGACGAGACCGCCAAGGAGGTCTACCGGCTACTCGTACACCACGGGCTCGAGCGTCACGACTCGCTCCCCGAGCCGAAGCACCAATTCCTGACGACCGGTCAGCCGCAAGAGTTCCGCGATGTCGGCCGGCGCTTCCTCGGTCCGGAGCTCGACCTGGTCGACCAGTTCGCATGGGTGGGCGCATGAGACTCACGATCGTCGGCTGCTCCGGCTCGTTCCCCGGCCCCGACTCGCCGGCCAGCTCCTACCTCGTCGAGGCGCCCTACGACGGCCGCACGTACCGGCTGCTGCTCGACCTCGGCAATGGTGCGCTCGGCCACCTGCAGCGCCACATCGACCCGCTCGACGTCGATGCGGTCGCGGTGTCGCATCTGCATCCCGACCACTTCTTCGACCTGGCGTCCCTCTACGTGCATCGTCGCTATCACCCGAAGGCCCCGCATCCCCAGGTCCCGGTGTTCGGTCCGTCCGACACCGCGGTCCGGCTGGCGCGCGCGTACGACCTTCCGGAGGACCCGGGGATGACCGAGGAGTTCGACTTCACCACATGGCGGACCGACGGGTCGGTCGAGTTGGGCCCGTTCGAGGTACGAGTGGCGCGGATGGCGCATCCGGTGGAGACGTACGGCATGCGGATCCAGGCGGAAGGGTCGACCCTGGTGTACTCGGGGGACACCGGGCCGTGCCAGGCCCTGGTGACATTGGCCGACGGAGCCGACGTGCTGCTGGCCGAGTCGGCCTTCGTCGAGTCCGAGGACCATCCGGCCGACCTGCATCTCACCGGTCGGGACGCAGCCAACCATGCGACCTGGGCCGGCGTAGACCGACTGCTGCTGACCCACATCCCGCCGTGGACCGACCCTGCCGAGGTGTTCGCGGACGCCCGGCCGGCCTTCGACGGGCCGATCGAGCTGGTCGCCGCGGGCGCGACCTATGACATCTGATCGGCTCCCCGGAGCCACTACGCCCCGTAACGCCCGTAGGGTCGATTGACATGAGCCGAGCGGACGGACGAGCGCCCGACGAGCTGCGACCGGTGCGCATCACGCGCGACTGGCTGGACCATGCCGAGGGTTCGGTCCTGGTCGAGTTCGGCCGGACCCGGGTGCTGTGTGCCGCCTCGGTCACCGAGGGCGTGCCGCGCTGGCGCAAGGGATCCGGGCTCGGCTGGGTGACCGCGGAGTACGCGATGCTGCCGCGGGCGACGCATACCCGGTCCGACCGCGAGTCGGTCAAGGGCCGGCTCGGTGGCCGTACCCACGAGATCTCCCGCCTGGTCGGCCGGTCCTTGCGGGCCGTCGTCGACTACAAGGCGCTCGGCGAGAACACGATCGTGGTCGACTGTGACGTACTCCAGGCCGACGGCGGCACGCGTACCGCGGCGATCACGGGCGGCTACGTCGCCCTCAGCGATGCGGTGGCCCATCTGCGGGAGCGCAGGGCGCTGGTCGCCGAGCCGCTGCGGGGCAGTGTCGCCGCGGTCTCGGTCGGCGTCGTCGGCGGCGTCTCCCTGCTGGACCTGGCCTACGACGAGGATGTCAACGCTGACACCGACATGAACGTCGTCATGACAGGGGAAGGCAGATTCGTCGAAGTGCAGGGAACTGCCGAGGGCGAACCGTTCGATCGGGCGCTTTTGGATGAGATGCTGGGATTAGCGTCGTCGGGATGTGTCGAGCTCACTAGGCTGCAGCAGCGCGCCTTGGGTGAAGGGGCAGGAACATGAAGCAGGTCCTTCTGGCCAGTCACAATGCGAGGAAGCTGAAGGAGCTGCGACGAATACTCGTCGACGAGTTGCCCGACATCGAGGTACTGGGGCTTGACGACGTCGACGCCTACGACGAGCCGGCCGAGACGGAGTACACGTTCGAGGGCAACGCCCTCATCAAGGCCCGGGCGGCCGTCAAGATCACCGGGCTCCCCGCGATCGCCGACGACTCCGGCATCTGCCTCGACGCGCTCAACGGCATGCCGGGTGTCCTGTCGGCCCGCTGGGCGGGGCTCCCGAAGGCGGATCGTGGGGTGCGCGACACCGCCAACAACCGGTTGCTGCTGGCCCAGACGGCCGACGTACCCGACAACAAGCGCCAGGCCGAGTTCCGGTGCGCTGTCGCGTTCGTACTTCCCGACGGCAGCGAGCATCTCGAGATCGGCGTGCTGCGGGGCCGGCTGCTCCGCGAGCCGCACGGCCGCGGCGGGGTCGGCTACCACCCGATCTTCTT